>Ga0210051_1004148_pt1 | contig 14204 bp, 20 predicted proteins | sample CryGey092014_all_FD_185464 | JGI IMG/M metagenome (GOLD analysis project Ga0210051, IMG submission 185464) | Groundwater microbial communities from aquifer - Crystal Geyser CG23_combo_of_CG06-09_8/20/14_all (SPAdes) (version 2) | ecosystem: Environmental > Aquatic > Deep subsurface > Groundwater...
ATCCATGAAGTTTCTCATGGTTTAATGGCTGATTATCTTGGCGACCCGACGGCAAAACTTGCTGGTCGTCTGACTTTGAATCCCTTAAAACACTTAGATCCTATTGGCTCTATACTTGTTCCTTTGATATTAATTATTTCAAAGGTAGGGATAGTTTTTGGTTGGGCTAAACCGGTTCCTATAAATCCTTTTAATCTGAGGGATAAAGTTTACGGTCAGGCCAAAGTTGCCATAGCCGGTCCTTTGGCTAATATCTTGGTTGCTTTAGTTTTTGGATTGATGATAAGGTTTCTACCATTTTTATCTTCCAGTCAGATTGGGGAAAATTTGACAATTATCTTCAGTTATATAGTTTGGATAAACCTTGTTTTGGCTATATTTAATTTATTGCCCATTCCTCCTTTGGACGGTTCCCATATTCTTTTCACTTTTTTACCAGAACGTTTTGATAATTTAAAAATATTTTTAGTTCAATACCAACTTTTTATTTTACTTTTTTTCATTTTCTTTTGCCTCCATTTAATAATCCCATTAGTAAGCTGGATATTTTATTTAATTGTAGGAGTTTCTTTCTTTTAATTTCATTGACCCCGTTAGAAATTCAGCTAAGCCTCACTTATTAAAAAGTTCTAAGGCGAAGCCGCCTATCGGCTTAACGCTTTCTAGACTACAAATCTCACTTAAAATTTCTAACGGGGTTGACATTTTTAAATTTATTTGTTAGTTTATAGAGCATTATGCCGACTACTCATCAACTTATCAGAAAACCTAGAAAGAAGCCCAAAAAGAAAATTAAAATGAGGGCTTTGAGTTTTGATTTTAATGCGCTTAAAAATCGCCCTCGCCATCATTTTTCTCCTTTCAAAAGAGGAATTTGTCTTAAGGTTTATACGGTAACGCCTAAAAAACCAAATTCGGCTTTAAGAAAAGTAGCCAGAGTTAAACTTAGTAACGGTAAGGAAATTACGGCTTATATCCCAGGAGAAGGACATAGTCTTCAGGAACACTCAATGGTTTTAATTAGGGGAGGAAGGGTTAAAGATTTAGCCGGAGTGAGATATCACATTGTTAGAGGAATTTTAGATACCGGAGGAATTGAGGGCAGAAAGCAGGAGAGATCAAAATACGGAACCAAACGGGAGAAAGTTAAAAGTTAAAAGTCAAAAGTCCAAAGTTCCAATATTAAGTTTAAAGTATTCGTCTTTACTTTTAGTTTTTCATTTTTAGTTTTTAATTTGAGCATAGCGAACATGTCAAAGAAATTTAAACAAAAAGAAATAACACCTGATTCGGTTTATGACAGTATAATGGTTTCTAAGTTTATCAATCAGGTGATGAGAAAAGGTAAAAAAACAATTGCCCGGAGGATTGTCTATAAAGCCTTTGAAATAATCAAGAAAGAAACAGGAAAAGAACCATTAGAAGTTTTTGAAAAGGCTCTGGAAAATGCTGCTCCCTTAGTTGAAGTAAAAGCACGGAGAATAGGAGGGGCTACTTATCAAGTTCCCAAAGAGGTAAAGGGCAAGAGAAGGTTGAGTTTAGCTATGCGCTGGATAGTTAGCGCGGCTAAAGCTAAAAAAGGAAAATCGATGGAAAAAAAATTGGCTCAAGAGATAGCCCAGGCTTTCAAAAATGAGGGAGAAGCTATCAGGAAAAAAGTTAATCTTCATAAAATGGCTGAAGCCAACCGAGCTTTTGCTCGTTTCTCCCGGTAAAACCGCGATACCAATATACTAATGCATACTAATGATACGAATAAATAAATTAGTATCATTAGTATAATTCGTATATTAGCATCGATATTTATGTCCAGGAAATATCCAATTGAGAAAACCCGTGATATAGGGATAATTGCTCATATTGATGCCGGTAAAACTACAGTGACCGAGCGGATTTTGTTTTACACCGGAGTTAGTCATAAAATCGGCGAGGTTCACGATGGTCAGGCAATTATGGATTGGATGATTCAAGAAAAAGAGAGAGGAATTACTATTACTTCGGCGGCTACTACTTGTCGCTGGATACCAGAAAATCTTCCCAAAACAGAGGGCGAAGAAAGTAAGCTTTCTTCTTCCCCCTTCGCTAACGCTCGGGAGGAGAATGAATATTGGATAAATATAATTGATACTCCCGGTCATATTGATTTTACAGTAGAAGTTCAACGTTCCTTAAGAGTTTTGGACGGAGCAGTTGTTGTTTTTGATGGGGTAGCCGGAGTGGAACCTCAATCAGAAACGGTTTGGCGCCAGGCAGATAAATTTAATATTCCCAGAATTTGTTTTATAAACAAATTGGATAGAATGGGGGCTGATTTTAAAAAGAGTTTCCAGTCGATTTTGGATAAACTTTCTCCTAAAGCCGTAGCTTTACAGATTCCCATTGGCCAAGAGAGCAAGTTTGAAGGGGTGATTGATCTTCTCAAAATGAAAGCCATATATTTCAAAGGTGATTTTGGTCAAAATGTAATAGAGAAAGAAATACCGGCTAATTTAAAAGAAGAAGCTGAGAGATCTCAGGGAAAATTGATGGAAAAGATTTCGGCTGAAGATGAAAATCTATTGGGCAAATTTTTAGCCAAGCAAAAAATCTCCGGAGAAGAATTAAAAAAAGTTTTAAGAAAAGCCACTCTGGACTATAATCTTATTCCGGTTTTCTGCGGCTCAGCTTTAAAAAACAAAGGAGTTCAATTATTACTCGATGCTATCTGTTATTATCTTCCCAATCCTCAAGACCTTCCCCCGGTCAAAGGAATTGATCCTGAAACAAGCGAGCCGATTGAGAGAAAAGCGAATGATTCGGAATCATTTTCTGCCCTGGTCTTTAAGATTGCGGCTGACCCTTATGTTGGAACTTTAAATTATTTCCGGATTTATTCCGGCCATTTAGTTCGGGGATCTTATGCCTGGAATTCGGTCTCCGGAGAAAAAGAGAGAATTGGAAGAATTTTGAGAATGCATGCCAATACGAGACAGGATTTAGAGGAAGCTTTTACCGGAGATATAGTTGCGGCTGTTGGTTTTAAAAATACTTCTACCGGCCATACTCTTTGTGATGAAAACCACCCTATTTTGCTTGAGAAAATTACTTTTCCCGAACCGGTTATTTCTATTCGAATTGAGCCGAAATCAAAGGATGATCAGGAAAAATTAATTTTATCCTTGAAAAAATTAGCTGAGGAAGACCCTACCTTTAGACAAAAAGAAGACATTGAAACAGGAGAGACAATTATTTCTGGGATGGGAGAATTACATCTTGATGTCTTGGTTGACCGGATGAGGAGAGAATTTAGAGTTGAGGTTAATGTTGGTAAACCTCAGGTCGCTTATAAAGAAACCATCTGTCGGGAAACAACGGCTGAGGGCAAATATATCCATCAATCAGGAGGGCGAGGTCAGTACGGTCATGTTTGGTTAAAGGTAAAGCCAAAAGAAAGGGGAGAAGGTTTTGAATTTATTGATGGCATAAAAGGCGGGATTATTCCTAAGGAGTTCATTCCGGCTGTTAAAAAGGGGGTAAAAGAAGCAATGGATAAAGGAGTAACAGCTGGTTATCCAATGGTGGATATGGAGGTTACTTTATATGACGGGTCTTTTCACGAAGTTGATTCTTCAGAAATAGCTTTTAAAATTGCTGCTTCTCAGGCCCTGCAGGGAGCGGCTAAAAAAGCAAATCCTATTATTCTGGAGCCGATTATGAAGCTTGAAGTTGTTATTCCTTCGGAATTTTTTGGGGATGTTATCGGAGATTTAAATAGAAGAAGAGGAATAATTGAGGAAACAAAAGACAGAATTAACCTAAAAGTAATTGACGCTAAAACTCCTTTAGCTGAGATGTTTGGTTATGCTACGTCCTTAAGATCCTTGACTCAAGGAAGGGGAACATTTACAATGGAATTTGACCATTACGATAAAGTACCCAATAGTATTGCCCAGGAAATTATTGAAGGAAAGAGAAAGTAAACACTTCGCTAAATGAAAAATGAAAAGTGAAAAATGAAAAACCACAGAGTAAAATTAAAAAAGAAATTAAATTTTTAGATTTTAGATTATCGTTTTTAGTTTTTCGTTTTTAGTTTTTAATTTGACTGAGCCCCGAAGGGGCGAAGAAACATGGATTTTGATGATATTAGACAATTTATTTCGGCTGATGGCGAAAAAGTCATTCTAGTGGAGGACGGTAAACCCACGATTGTTTTAATGTCTTTCGATACTTACCGAAAAAATTTTAATTTTAATAAAGAAGAAAAACAACAAGAAGTCGTTCAAAAAGGAAAAGAAGATTTAACCTTAGAAGATTTACCATTTTAACTTGACTTTATTTATTAAATTCATATAATAAACATATAACTTAAAACTTGAAACTTGAAACTTAAAATATTTTTTAATGTTTTATGTTTCATATTCATGTTTCATGAATTATTATGGCTAAAGAAAAATTCGAAAGAACAAAACCACATCTCAACATTGGGACCATTGGTCATGTTGACCATGGTAAAACCACTCTGACGGCGGCTATTCTTAAGGTTACAAAATTTAGAAAATTAAAAGCCTCAGACAAATCTGTAGATGACATTGATTCAGCTCCGGAAGAGAAAGCTCGCGGTTTAACGATTAATATCTGCCACACCGAGTTTGAAACAGAAAAACGTCATTATGCTCTTATTGACTGTCCGGGGCACGCCGACTATATCAAGAATATGATAACCGGAGCCGCTCAGATGGATGGAGCAATTTTAGTGGTCTCAGCCGCTGATGGTCCAATGCCCCAAACAAAAGAGCATGTTTTATTAGCCAGGCAAGTAGGGGTTCCATCTTTGGTTGTATTCTTAAATAAAACCGACCAGGTCGGCGACCCAGAGATGTTAAAGTTAGTAGAGTCAGAAATTAGAGAACTTTTGAAAAAATATCAGTTTCCTGGTGATAAAGTTCCAATAATCAGAGGTTCGGCTCTCAAGGCCTTAGAGGCGAATTCTTTAGAGGATGAGGCCGTAAAATCGGTGGTTGAATTATTAAATAAGATAGATGAATTTATTCCCGAGCCCAAAAGATTACTCGATAAACCATTTTTAATGGCTATAGAAGATGTTTTCTCAATTGAAGGAAGAGGAACTGTTTGTACGGGGAGAGTAGAACGAGGAGTGGTTCATCCGGGAGATGAAGTAGAAATTCTTGGGATTCGTCCTACCCAGAAAACAACAGCGGTCAGTATTGAAATGTTTAATAAGATGTTAGATGAAGGTGAAGCAGGAGATAATGTTGGTGTTTTACTTAGAGGACTTAAAAAAGAAGATGTGGAGAGAGGCCAGGTAGCAGCCAAACCGGGAAGCGTCACCACTCATTCGGAGTTTGAAGCTGAGGTTTATATTTTGACCAAAGAAGAAGGGGGTCGTCATACACCTTTCTTTTCCGGCTACAAACCTCAATTTTACATCAGGACAGCAGATGTTACTGGAGAAGCAAATTTACCCAAGGGTACTGAGATGGTTATGCCGGGAGACACAGTGAACCTTGAGATTAAATTAATAGTCCCGGTTGCTCTTGAGGAAAAACAGAGGTTTGCCATTAGAGAAGGAGGAAGAACGGTGGGAGCAGGAGTTGTTTCTAAAATAATAAAGTGAAGAAAGAGGAAATAAAATCGAGGTTTAGGATTAAACTTAAATCCTACGATAATAAAGTCATAGATAATAGCACACGCCAGATAGTTGAAATTGGCTTGCGTTCGGGAGTTAGTATTGTAGGACCTATTCCTTTACCTACCGAGATTCATAAATATACAGTGAATAGGTCAAGTTTTATTCATAAGGACGCCAGGGAACAGTTTGAAATGAGAATTCATAAAAGATTAATTGAGATTTTAGACCCCAATCAAAAATTTATTGATGCTTTAAGAGACCTAACCCTTCCGGCCGGAGTTGAAATAGAAGTTAAGACGACATAAAACGCTGATAGATACTGATTTAGCTGATTAATGCTGATATAGTTTTATGCCAACAAAATGTTAAAAACTCAAATTATATTTTAAATAGCCATGTTTGAAAACCGGGCATAGCCCGGTCTTCAATTACAAATCAGCATATATCAGCCTTATCGGCATAAATCAGCGGAAAAATATGACATTCATTTTAGGGAGAAAAATAAAGATGAGCCAGATATTTAGTAAAGCTGGTAAAGTTATTCCCGTAACCTTAATTGAAGCCGGTCCCTGTTTTATTACTCAGCTGAAAGAAAAAGAAAAACCCCGCACCAGAACAAGTTCGGTGCAGGGCAAGGATGGTTACGATGCTATTCAAATTGGGTTTGAAAGATTAAAAGAGAAAAAAGTGAAAAAATCGCAGAAGCAAAAACCCCTTAGATATTTAAGAGAATTTAAGGGAGATATTTCAAAATACAAAGTTGGGCAGAGAATTGATGTGTCAACCTTCAAAGAAGGCGATAAAGTTAAAATCTCTGGAGTTTCGAAAGGGAAAGGTTTTCAGGGAGCAGTAAAAAGATGGGGATTTTCTGGGAGAAACGCCAGTCATGGAGTAAAACATGAGCAGCGGACCTTGGGTTCTGTTGGAAGCACTGACGCAGAGAGAGTTTTTAAAGGGAGAAAAATGCCGGGGAGAACAGGAGGAGAAAGAGTTACCAAAAGAAATTCAGAGATTGTTAAAATAGACCTGGAGAATAATTTGATAGCCGTGAAAGGAGCAGTGCCTGGCCGAAGAGGAACACTATTGGAAATTAGTTGTTGAAAAGGCGAAGAGAACTTCGTTCTCTTCTTCATCTGCGCTTTTGCTTCGCAAAAGCTTGATTTATGAAGTATCCAGTTTACAATCAAAAAGGGGAAGAAGTAAAAAATACTTTATTACCCAAAGAGATTTTTGATGTCAAAGAAAATCCTGATTTAATTTACCAGGTTGTTGTTAGTCAGATGGCAAATCGAAGAAGAATATCGGCTCATACCAAAGACCGGTCAGAAGTCAGAGGAGGCGGAAGGAAACCGTGGCAGCAGAAAGGAACGGGAAGAGCCAGAGCAGGTTCAATAAGGTCTCCGATTTGGAAAGGAGGAGGAGTGACTTTTGGTCCCCGGAAAGAAAAAAAATTTAAGAAAATAATTCCCAAGAAAATTAAGAGAAAGGCGTTGTTTATGGTTTTAGCGGCCAAGGCAAAAGAGAATTTATTAATTATTTCAGACAAATTAAAAATAGAAAAGCCCAAGACAAAAGAAATATTTAAAATTTTAAAGAAATTTCCCTGCCAAGGGAAAAATTGTTTAGTTGCTTTGCCTAGTATTGATAAGAATTTAATTTTGGCGGCTAGAAATCTGCCAAAGATTAAGATAATAGAAGCCAGAAATTTAAATTGTTTAGATTTACTTTCTTTTAAATATTTATTAATGCCGAAAGAGACAATAAAAATAATAAAAGAAACATTTAGAAAATGACTAATTAACCTAATTCCTAATTGACCTAATCAAATCCCAATGCCCAAATCCCAATGCCCAATCAAACCCTAAATCCTAAATCCCAAATTGGTCATTGGGGCTTGGGGCTTAATTAGAATAATTAGAGCAATTAGTCGAAGAGATAAACCATCTCTTCTCCACCCTTCGCTATCGCTCGGGTAGAATAATTAGAAATTTTAAGATATGGCAATATTTGACATTTTTAGAAAAAAGGGCAAGAAAGAAAGAGAAGAAAAAGAAAAGAAACTCAAAGAAAAACCCAGCACCAGAGCAAAGCCCGGTGCGGAGTTAATTAAGAAAGCAAAACCGATTAAAAGAAGGATGATGATGATTGATGTGGCTTATCGTATATTGAAGACCCCTCATATTACCGAGAAAGCCACTGATTCGATGGAAAATAATCAATATACTTTTAAGGTTTACAAGAATAGCAACAAGCAGGAGGTAAAAAAAGCAATAGAAAGTGTTTACGGGGTTGATGTCGTTTCAGTTAAAATGATAAATATCCCCAGAAAAAGAAAAAGGTTGGGTAAGATTTCCGGCTGGAAAAAGGGAGGTAAAAAAGCAATAGTAAGAATTAAAAAAGGACAGAAAATTGAAATAGTCCTAAGATAGACGCTCGTCAGATGAAAAAATTTTTAATAGACCCCCACCCCCCCCTGCCCATATTAAAAATTTTTTATCTGCCTCGCTTATCCACTTAAGCACTTAATCAATTACCGAGTCCCGCGACAGCGGGACGAAGGTGAAGAAGAGGACGAAGTCCTCTTCGCCCACTTGAACACTTAAACACTTACATGAAATTATACAAACCTACAACTCCGTCAAGGAGAAGAATGACTGGAACAGATTTTTCCGTTTTAACAAAGAAGAAACCTGAAAAAAAACTTTTAAAAAGCTTAAAAAGAAAAGCCGGTCGTTCAAGTAATGGCAGAATTACAATTCGACATAAAGGTGGGGGAGCAAAGCGGCTTTATAGAATTATCGACTTTGGTGAGGAGAAAATTAATATACCTGCCCGGGTGATAGCTTTGGAATATGACCCTTTTAGGTCTGCCTTCATTGCCCTTTTAGAATATCAAAACAAAGAAAAGAGATACATATTATCTCCTCAAGGATTAAGAATAGGAGATGAAGTAATAATTTCTGAAAAAACTCCAGTCTCTCCGGCTAATCGGATGAAGTTGAAGAGTGTCCCTATTGGAACTATAGTTTATAATGTTGAGATAGAACCGGGAAGGGGAGGCAAACTTATAAAATCAGCCGGCACTTCAGCTCAGGTTTTAGCCCAGGAAGGAAGGTATACTCATTTAAAAATGCCTTCGGGAGAGGTGAGAAAAATACTGAGCGAATGTTTTGCTTCAATTGGTGAAGTTTCTAATCCGGAGCACCGGTTTATAAGATTGGGAAAAGCTGGCCGGTCTCGCTGGAAAGGAATCAGGCCGACAGTTCGGGGTTCAGCTATGTCGCCGGTTGATCATCCTCATGGAGGAGGCGAAGGAAGAAGTCCAATTGGTCTCCCTCATCCAAAAACGCCTTGGGGCAAACCAGCTTCAGGAGTAAAAACCAGAAAGAAAAAATGGACAGATAAATTAATTATCCAACGAGCTTCCGTCAAGCGAAAGCGAAGATAAAGAAGAAAATGAAATTTTCTTCGCCAAAGACGTAAGAAGAAGAAATGATGCGATGCCAATATACTAATGCATGCTAATGATACGAATAAATAAATTAGTATAATTAGTATAATTCGTATATTAGTATCGATTTTTATGGCAAGAAGTTTAAAAAAAGGTCCCTGCCTAGATAAAAAATTACTGAAGAAAATCTCCAAATTAAAGAAAGGAGATAAAACCATTATTAAGACCTGGTCTAGGTCGGCAATTATTACTCCGGAAATGGTTGGATTTATTTTTGGAGTCCATAACGGAAAAGAACACATTCCGGTCCAGACTACAGAAGATATGGTGGGTCACAAGCTTGGCGAATTTGCTCCAACCACCAAGTTTATAAGACACGGAGGCAAAATACAGAGAGAACTTGAGGTGAAAGAAAAAGTCAAAACATAATATAATATGCAAGTTATCGCTAAATTAAATTATCTAAGAATTGCTCCCAGGAAGATGCGGCTTTTGGTTGATTTAATTCGAGGGAAAAAAGTTCAAGAGGCAATGGCTCTTTTAGATTTTAGCCCAAAGAAAGGCAGTAGACCTTTGAAAAAAGTTTTAGAGCAGGCAATAGCTAATGCCGAAAACAATTTTCAATTAAAAAAATCTTCCCTTTATATATCAAAAATTACTATTGATGAAGGACCAAAACTAAAGAGATGGCGAGCTAGGGCTCGAGGTCGAGCGGCGAGAATTGAAAAAAAGACATCTCATATTAGTTTGGTTCTTAATGAAATTAAAGAAAAGAGAGAAGCAAAGAAAGTCAAGAGGGTAAGGGTAGAGGAGAAGAAAAAGGTTAAGAAAGTAAAAGAAGTGGAAAAAGCGCCGAAATTCAAGCTAGAGAAGAGAAAAATTTTACGACCAACAAAAGAGACAAAAGGATTCAAAAGGGTCTTTCGTCGAAAAGCATTCTAGCGCTCCGCTAAATGAAAAGTGAAAAGTGAAAAGTGAAAAACCACAGAGAAAAATTAAAAAAGAAATTAAATTTTTAGATTTTAGATTATCGTTTTTAGTTTTTCGTTTTTAGTTTTTAATTTGACTGACCCGCCAAAAATTGAATATTTAGGCGGGGAAGGAATATGTCACATAAAGTTCATCCAAAAGTATACAGAATTAAAGAAATGAAGGATTGGTTTTCTCGCGGTTTTTATGGAAAAAACTTCCCTCGATATTTAGAGGAGGATTTTAAAATTAGAGAATTTTTAATGGAAAAATTAAAAGAAGCTAGCATAGAAAATGTTGAGATTGAAAGATCGCTTTCGGCTGTTAAGATTATTATTAAAACTTCAAGGCCGGCTTTGGTTATTGGTCGAGGAGGAGAAGTAGTGGAGAAACTAAAAAAGGACTTAGTGAAAAAGTTACAAATCAAGGAAGGTAAAAGGGAAATGAAAATTGAAATTCAAGAAGTTAAGAGTCCCTGGTTTTCAGCTAACATTTGCGCCCAATGGATAGCTCAACAGATTAAAAGGAGAGTCCAATTTAGAAGGGTGATGAAAATGGCTTTAAGTAAAATTATGTCTCAAAAAGGAGTCAAGGGGGCTAGGGTTGAAGTAGCCGGAAGATTGAATGGGGTGGAGATTGCCAGGACAGAATGGTTAAAAGAAGGCCAGCTTCCCCGCCAAAATTTAAGAGCCGATATAGATTACGGAACAAGTTTAGCATTTTGCACTTATGGGGTGATAGGAGTTAAAGTTTGGATTTATAAAGGAGAGCGCTTCGCTAAATAAATATGCTTGAGCCAAAGAAAATGAAACATCGAAAATGGCAGAAAGGAAGGTCAAAAGGATTAGAAAGAAGAGGAACCGAACTTTGCTTTGGCAATTTTGGACTTAAATCTTTATCAACCAAATGGATTTCTTCTGCTCAACTTGAAGCAGCCAGAAGAGTTATAATTAGATATTTAAAAAAGAGAGGAAAGCTTTGGATTAGGATTTTTCCGGCAAAACCTGTTACCTCTAAAGGAAACGAAATTCCGATGGGTGGAGGAAAAGGCTCGGTTTCTCATTATGTTTTTCCAATCAAACCGGGTAAAATCATTTTTGAGTTAGATGGCGTCGAAGAAAAATTAGCTAAAGAAATTTTTAGAGAGGCATCAGATAAATTGCCGGTAAAAACAAAATTTATAAAGCGTTTGGTCTAATTGATAGGCGATGAAGCTAAAGCTTCATCTTCACCTTCATCCCGCCACGGCGGGACTCGGTACATGAAGCAAAAAGAAAAAATTAGAGAATTTTCCCGACTTTCTAGACAGGAACTTCAGAAGAATTTATTAGAGAAGAGAGAAAAGCTCCGCCAGCTTAGATTTGATCTTGCTTCAGGGAAAGTAAAAAATGTCAGAGAGATTAGAGAAATTAAAAAAGATATAGCAAGGATGATTACTCTTATCCGCAAAGACGAGCTGAAAGCGAAGTCTGAGCGGAAATAAGAGTTTTACCCAGCACATAGAGCCTTATGTGCTGGGTGTAAGAACTTATAAAGCTCCCGAGCCCATAAAGCATTATGTGCTCGGTCGCTAACAATTTCTAACATGTCAAAAAAGCAATTAACAGGAACAATTGTTTCCGACAAAATGGAAAAGACAGTAGTAGTGAAAACGGAAAGGATTAAGGAACATCCAAAATATAAGAGAAGATACCGGATTTCAAAAAAATATAAAGCCCATCTTGAAAAAGAAGATTTTAAAAAAGGGGATAGAGTTATAATTGAAGAATGTCGGCCAATGAGTAAAGACAAAAAATGGAGAGTCATCGGCAAAGCCTAATCGCTAATTTACACGAATTTGAGCACGAATATCACTAATATTTATTCGTGAAATTAGTGGTAAATTTGTGCCTATTTGCGAGATTCATGATTCAACCAAGAACAATGTTAAAAGTAGCTGATAATACAGGCGCTAAAATCGTCCAATGTTTTAATATTATTGGAGGAACAAGAAAACGCTATGCTCGGCTTGGTGATATTATTGTGGCAACCGTAAAGAAAGCCGAACCGAGACGTCAAGTTAAAACTCATGATGTAGTTCGGGCGGTAGTGGTAAGACAGAAAAGTCCTTATCGCCGAACCGATGGTTCTTATATTAAATTTAGTGAGAATGCTTGTGTTATTTTAGGCGATGGCAAGAATCTTAAAGGAAACAGGATTTTAGGACCAATGCCAAGAGAATTGAAAGAAAAGGGTTTTGAAAAAATAATGGCTTTAGCAAGAGAAGTGGTTTAAAGTCGATGCTAATATACGAATTGATACTAATTATACTAATATATTCGTATCATTAGTATGCATTAGTATATTGGTATCGCGTTTATGAAAATAAAAAAAGGCGACCAAGTTTTAATAATAAAAGGAAAAGACAGAGGCAAAAAAGAAAAAGTTTTAAGAAGTTTTCCTGAAAAAAACCAAGTTTTAGTTGAGGGAATAAATATAAAAAAACTTCATAAGAGACCAAAGAAAACAGGTGAGAAAGGTCAAGTTGTTGAGGTTTCTTCTCCTATTTATATTTCTAATCTGAGATTGATTTGTCCCAAGTGTGGGAAATCAACGCGCGTAGGATACAAAACAGAAGAAAAAACCAAAACGAGAATTTGCAAAAAATGCGGAGAAGAGATATAAATTGAGTTAAAAATTAAAAATTCAAAGTTAAAAGTTACAGTATTAAGTCTAAAGTATTTATTTTTACTTTTAATTTTCTATTGTTATTTTGGACTTTTGACTTTGGACTTTTAACTAAATCTATGTTACGATTAATAGAAAAATATAATACGGAAGTAGTTCCTGAAATGATGAAAAAGTTTGGTTACCGGAATAAAATGGCTGTGCCTAAAATTGAAAAAATAATAGTCAATTGCGGATTCGGCAAACAAGTTGCCAGCAAGACGAGTAAGGAAGGGGAAAAGATTCAAAAGCATATCCTCCAAGAACTCTCCTTGATTACTGGTCAGAAACCGGCTTTAAGAAAAGCTAAAAAGTCAATTTCAAGTTTTAAGTTAAGAGAAGGTACAGCTATTGGAGCGGTGGCGACTTTGAGGGGTAGGAAAATGTATGATTTTTTAGAAAGATTGATTTTTATTACTTTTCCAAGAACCCGTGATTTTCGAGGTATTGATTCTAAATTGATTGACCAAAAAGGAAATCTTTCCCTGGGATTTAAAGAGCATACCTCTTTTCCGGAAATATTAGTCGAGAAGGAGAAAAGCATTTTTGGTCTGGAGGTGACAATTGTAACGACATCCAAAAGTAGAGAAGAAGGAATAGAACTACTGAGATTAATAGGATTTCCCCTAAAAACCTAAAAGGCGAAAGAACATGGCAAAGAAATCACAAATTGTAAAAGCATTAAGAAAGCCCAAGTTTAAGACTCGAATTATCCGCCGTTGTTTTAGATGTGGCCGGAGGAGGGGATATATTAGGCAATTTGGACTTTGCCGGATTTGCTTCCGGGAGTTAGTCAATAAAGGCGAAATACCTGGAGTCAAGAAGTCAAGTTGGTAAGCGCTTCGCTAAATGAAAAATGAAAAGTGAAAAATGAAAAATGACAATCTAAAATTTTTAATTTTTAATTTTTAATTGTAATTTTAAATTTTTCATTTTTAACTTTTAATTTGTATGACTGATCCAATAACAGATATGCTTAATCGAATAAGGAATGCCCAAGCTGTTTCCCACCAAACAGTAGATATTCCTTTTTCAAAACTAAAAGCAGAGATTGTTAAAATTTTAGAAAAAGAAAAATTTTTAACAAAAGTAGATATAAAAAGAAAAAAGAAAGGAAAAATATTGAAGTTATCTTTAAAGTATGATAAGGAAAAAGGAGTAATTTCAGGTTTGAAAAGAGTTTCTCGACCGGGCCAAAGGATTTACGCCAGTTTTAGAGATATAAATAAAATAAAGAAAAAATCAGGAATAGTTATTCTTTCTACTTCAAAAGGGTTGATGGCAGATAAAAAGGCAAGAAAACAAAAGTTGGGAGGTGAAGTTATTGCTGAAATCTGGTAAACCGCGATACCAATATACGAATGCATACTAATGATACGAATATATTAGTCGATGAACTTTCGTTCATCTTCACCCTTCGCTATTGCTTGGGTAGTCGATGAACTT
>Ga0210051_1004154_pt1 | contig 14194 bp, 12 predicted proteins | sample CryGey092014_all_FD_185464 | JGI IMG/M metagenome (GOLD analysis project Ga0210051, IMG submission 185464) | Groundwater microbial communities from aquifer - Crystal Geyser CG23_combo_of_CG06-09_8/20/14_all (SPAdes) (version 2) | ecosystem: Environmental > Aquatic > Deep subsurface > Groundwater...
TAGGCGATGGCGATGTGCATTATGAAGAAGTTCTGCCCGCGTTATATAAAAAAGGATTCCGCGGACCACTGACCATTGAACGGGAGATAAGCGGAGAACAGCAAATAACAGACATCAAAAAAGCAATGAAAATTATGGAAGATATAAAATCTAAGTTATTAAAAGGGGGAGGATAACGGATGGTTAAAATTGGAATCATTGGATGCGGTGGAATTGCAAATCTTCATATGGATATGCTGGCGAAGCTGAAAGACAGGGTACAAATTATCGCTGTTTGTGACCTGGATGAAAAAAAGGCAATAGCAGCAAAAGAAAAGACCTGCGCAAAAAAGCATTTTACTGATATGCAAGAAATGCTCAAACTTGATATTAATGCGATATTGTGCTGTGTGCCGACTCTGTATCATGCAAAGGTAGTAATTGATGCTGCTAAATCAGGCAAGCATATCTTTTGCGAAAAACCAATTGCTATGACCCTGGCTGATGCGGATAATATGATAGAAGTGTGCAAGAAAGCAGGAGTTGTTTTTCAAGTTGGGTTCGTGAGAAGATTTGATGAAGAATGGCTGAAATTCAGAGAATTGGTTCAATCCGGGGTTATAGGCAGACCTGTAATATGGCGTAGTGCCGCTGGTAGTCATGTGCCGATTAAATGGTTTATAGATGAAAAAATTGGTGGAGGTCCTTTTATAGACGGATGTGTGCACAATTTTGATTTTGCTTTATTTACATTCGGTGAAGAACAGTTAGCAATTGCAAGTCTGAAAAAATTTCGTTCTGATACAACTGCACTTGATACAGGAACAGCAGTAGTAAAGTTTAAGTCAGGAGATGAGCTGATGCTTTCATGGTCCTGGGGATTGCCTGCACAATGTCACGGGTCAACTTTGCATGATGCACTTGGCCCGGCAGGTGCCATAATTTTTCCGTCCGGCGGTAATCCTGAAGATAAATTTATGGAATTCAAAATTTTTAACGAAAAAGAAAAAGACAAAGCTGAAAAAGTTGCACGGGACAGTATTTTTAAAGCATTCTACAAGCAAATGGAACATTTTATAGATTGTGTTGAAAATAAAAAAGAACCTATTGTGACCGGCGAGGATGGAAAAAAAGCGATTGCAATAGCTCTCGCTGTAATCCAATCGGCAAAAACTGGCAAACCTGTAGTTATTGGAAAATAAGAACCTTTCGCTTCGCTCAAGAACCTTGTTTTTCGCACCCACACTTCGTGTGGGTACCCGAAACATCGTGGGCTGGTCAAAATAAAATGGAAAAATCAATTAAGGTAACTTTTCAACCTGAAGGATTGAGCGTTTATGTTATGCCAGGTACCACTGCCTTAGAAGCAGCTGGAGAAGCAGGCATTATTATTGATTCTACTTGCGGCGGAGGGGGAACCTGTGGGAAGTGCCGTATTGTGGCAGTTGAGGGACAGACAGACCCCAATGCGGTTGAGAGGAAATTAATTGAAAAGCGTGATATTCAAAAGGGTGTACGGCTCGCCTGTCAGACAAAAATTATTGCACCTTTTGTATTGCATGTTCCTCAATCTTCACGTTTTTCAGCACAGAGAATCCTTGTTTCAGGAGTAGAAGGTGATAGGGAAATAAAACCAAGCATATGGAAAACATATGTAGAGTTACCTCGTTCTACACTGGCTGCTCCGATTGCTGACCTTGAGCTTATCAGAAAAAAAATGGAAGGTTTTCATGTAGATATTTATTTGATGCGCAGATTGTCAGCACTATTGCGTGAAAGTGATTTTAAAATCACCTGCGTATTTTCAAATGGGGAATTGATTAGCGTTGAGAAGGGAGACACTTCAAAGCAAATCTATGGAGTAGCTTTTGATATTGGCACAACTACACTGGTGGGGACGTTGCTTGATTTAAGCACCGGAAAGGATATAGCAGTTTCAAGCAGAATGAACCCCCAGGTGATTTACGGCGACGATGTTATTTCGCGGATTAATTATGTGATTAATAATGAAAAAGGACTCCAGGAACTTCACGATAGGCTCGTGGAAACAATGAACGAAATGATTGGTGAATTAGCGCAGGCAGCGAACATCAAAAGGGAAAATATTTACAAGATAACTGTTGCCGGAAATTCCACGATGCAACACCTATTTTTGAATATTACACCTGAATCTTTAGGTTCCATTCCATTCGTTCCCGTATTAAAGGAAGGACTTGAGGTTAAAGCAAAGCGGATGGGAATCGAGATTAACCCGGATGGCATGGCTTTTGTACTTCCCAACATTGCGGGTTTTGTTGGTGGAGATACAGTGGCAGTTATGCTTGCTACTCAATTATACAAAGGTAAGAAGCTCATGCTTGCCATAGATATCGGGACGAACGGAGAAATAGTTTTGGGAAATGAAGACCGTTTAATTTCTGCATCCACTGCTGCTGGACCTGCTTTTGAGGGAGCCAGAATAGGACAGGGTATGAGGGCCTCTACGGGTGCGATAGAAAAAGTTGTAATAAGTGATGATGTGTATGTAAATGTAATTGATAATGCTCCTCCAATAGGAATCTGCGGGACTGGATTAATAGATGCGGTGGCAGAGATGCTTAAATACGGTATAATCGATGAGAGCGGCAGGATTCTTTCTAAGTCGTCTTTGAATGGTAGAGTCCCTGCAGAAATTCTTAAACGGATTGTCGAAAGAGATGGAAGTAATAACTTCATATTGGTGGAAGAATCCGAATCCTGTCCACCGATTTTTATTACCCAGAGAGATGTTCGGGAATTGCAACTTGCAAAAGGAGCGATATACGCGGGGATAAAAATACTGGAGAGTGAATTAGGAATAGGGGATGACGATATTGATGAAGTACTCCTTGCAGGTGCATTCGGGAATTTTATCCGCAGGGAAAATGCCAGGGCTATTGGGTTAATTCCAGACTTACCTCTGGAGAAAATAAAATTTATTGGAAATGCTGCTTCATCCGGAGCAAAATTGGTTTTACTTTCTGAAAACCTGCGTTTGAAAGTTGAAGAAATTTCAAAGAATACAGAATATATTGAGCTTTCTAACCGTATTGATTTTCAGGATGAATTTGCCAGCGCAATGTTTTTTAATAAATCAGGACTAAAGTCCTGAGTTACGTTGGGCAGGTCAGGACTAAAGTCCTGAGTTACGTTGGGCAGGTCAGGACTAAAGTCCTGAGTTACGTTGGGCAGGTCAGGACTAAAGTCCTGAGTTACGTTGGGCAGGTCAGGACTAAAGTCCTGAGTTACGTTGTAACTCAAACCTTTAGGTTTGATTCAATTGGGAGGCGAAATGCTTAGAATAATGTTGAAGTCAAAAATTCATCGGGCAAGAATTACCGCTGCCGAGCTTGAATACGAGGGTAGCATTACTATAGATAGCCTATTAATGAGGGAAGCCGATATCCTGCCGGGTGAACAAGTGTGGGTTTTAAATATGAGAAATGGGGAAAGGTTTATTACATATGTCATAAAGGGCAGTGAAGATTCCGGAGAGATTTGCCTGAATGGTCCTGCGGCTCATCTTGGCAAAGTTGGTGATGAAGTCCTAATTTTATCTTTTGTTTCTGTTGATGAGAAAGACATAAAGAATTATAAGCTAAAGATTGTTCTTGTTGATAAGAAAAATAAAATTGTCTTAGGACCTGCTCGGTCTTAGGACCTACTTGGTCGTAAGACCTACTTGGTCGTAAGACCTACTCGGTCGTAAGACCTACTCGGCAGGAGTAAAGTGAATATGGCAATAGTGCCAATAATAAAGTATGGGGACCCGATACTGAGGAAAAAGTGTGCGTCCGTCAAGAAAATAGGTCCGGACGAAAAAAAATTATTTGAAGATATGGTTGATACAATGCACTTTGAAAAGGGAGTAGGGTTGGCCGCTCCCCAGGTTGGTATATGTAAACAACTTATCGTCGTGGACATTGGTGAAGGAGCAATAAAGCTTGCAAACCCCCGTATATTAAAAAGAAAAGGAAAAAGTACACTTGAAGAAGGATGCCTTAGCCTGCCGGGTATAAAAGTGATAATTAAACGGGCAAAGGAAATAATACTCGAGGGAATAAATGAGAAAAATCAAAAAGTGAATATCAGAGCGGCCGAGTTGCTGGCGCATATATTTCAACACGAGATCGACCACTTAAAGGGAAAACTGATAATTGACCACATAGGACTAATAGATAAAATAAGAATTAAAGGAAAGTTGAAGAGATTGAAAAAGGTAGAATAGATGCATTCTTTTATTATTAAGGGAATAATAGAAACTTCTTTGCTTGACTGGGAAGGCAAGGTTGTCACTACACTTTTTACCCCCGGTTGTAACTTTCGCTGTCCATATTGCCAGAATGCAGGATTGGTTCTTCGTCCCAGGAGATATAAAACAATTTCTTTATCAACAATTGCAGATCATTTGTTAAAATACAAAAATTGGATTGATGGAATTTGCCTCACTGGAGGAGAACCCTGCCTGTATGAGGATATTGATGAGTTTCTACAGGAGATAAAGAGACTCAAATTTGGCGTCAAACTTGATACAAACGGCGCATTTCCAGAGGTTATCGAAAGACTGATTCGAAAAAAACTGGTGGATTATGTAGCTATGGATGTGAAGGCACCCATAGAAAACAGTTCAAAGCTCGAAGCTCAAAGCTCAAAGTTAAAAGACGATGTAGTGGCAGGGCTTGCCCTGCAAAAAGAAACAAAGTACCAAAAAGCGACGGGAATAAAAGTTGACATAGAAAAAATTAAAGAGAGCATAAATATAATTATGAAATCTAAGATTGATTATGAATTTAGAACAACAGTTGTGCCAACCCTGCACACTCCTGAGGATATACTGGCAATCGCAAGATGGATAAATGGTGCGAAGAAATACAGTCTGCAAAATTTTTCCAACAAAGAGCCGATGAACCCGGATTTTAAAAAGATAATTCCTTACAAGAGAGAAGAATTGGAGGAAATGAAGAATCTGGCGTTTCCGCTTGTTAAGGAATGTGTGGTAAGAGGGTGAAAATTGCCCAAAATTTGACTTTTTTAGAAAAATGAGTAAAATATAAAAGTGGCGATGATTTTGTCTTCCATGGAAGACAATTTTATATAGAAACTTGACTTTTTAAGAAGGCAGATATAATTATGAATAATCAGATAAAAAAAGAAGATTTTAAACTTCTAATCAAGGAATTTCATACAGACCTTTTACCTGAAACCTTTCAGAGAGAATTAAAAATCCCTTTTTTTTCTAAGAAAATAATTACTGTTTATGGTCCACGTCGGAGTGGGAAAAGTTTTTATTTTTTAACTTTGATTAAAGAACTTCTGCGACAATCTATTCCAAGGGAAAGAATTTTATACCTTAATTTTGAAGATGATCGAATTTTACCTCTTGATTTTAAAGAATTAAATCTCCTTTTAGAAGCATATTTTGAACTTTATCCAGAAAATAAAAGTAAGGAAATATTTTTGTTTTTTGATGAAATTCAAAATATTAAAAATTGGGAAATTTTTGTAAGGAGAATTTATGACCGAGAAAATGTAAGAATATTTATCACTGGCTCTTCTTCAAAATTATTATCAAAAGAAATCGCCACTTCTCTTCGCGGTAGAACAATAAGTTATTCTTTATACCCTCTAAGTTTTAAGGAATTTTTATCTTTTAAAAACGAAAGAATAGAAAAGGATTTTGAATATACTTCCCTGAGATTTAAAATTAAGAAATTACTGGAAAAATATATTGAATGGGGTAGTTTTCCTGAAATTGTTCTTGAAGAAGATTTAATTTTAAAAAGAAAAATTCTCTCTGAATATTTTAATTCCCTGGTTTACCGTGACCTTTCTGAGAGATTCTCTTTAGAAAATACCGATTTATTAAAAGATCTTTTAAAATTTCTTTTTACCAATTTTACCTCTTATTTTTCTACAAATTCTTATTTTAATCTAATTAAACAAAAACTATCAGTTTCTCGAGAAACAATTTCACTGTATTTATCCTATATCAAAGAAACTGATTATTTTTCTTTTTTACCTTTATTTTCTTATTCTTTAAAAGTTCAAAAGATAAATTCTAAAAAGATAATTTGTCTGGATAATGGGTTAAGGAACGCCGTAGCGTTTCAATTTTCTCAGGACAGAGGAAAACTTATAGAAAATATTGTAGGTATGAACCTGAAGATGAAAGAAAAAGAAATTTTTTTCTGGAAAAACAAAAGAGAAGTAGATTTTATACTAAAAGAAAAAAATAATCTTAGTGCAGTTAATGTGTGTTTTTCTCAAACACTACCACAAAGAGAAATAGATGGCCTTTTAGAGGTTAAAGAGAGATTGAAAAATATAAAGGAACTGATTTTGATTACTAAAGATATACAAAAAGAAGAAAATGGAATTAAATTCATTCCTCTCTGGAAGTGGTTGTCAGTATAAAAATTTTGTTGAAATTTGACATTTTTAAAAAAATGAGTAAAATAATATTTATCTACTGAGAGATAAATAATTACAAAAAACTTATGAGAAAAAGAATTGTATTGATATTTTTTACTTTGACAATATTTATTCCATACATTTCTCATGCCGGGATATACAGGGTTAAACCTGGTGATAACCTCACAAAAATTGCTTCAAGATATAATATTACAGTTAGAGAATTAATGAGCCTTAACGGATTAAGAGGCGAATTAATCAAGGTTGGTCAGAAAATCAAGGTTCCTGACATTCAAAATAGTGAATTCTCCACTTCATCGGCGAGCAGGAAAGATTCTACTACAACTAATACTGAAGTTGTATTTAAAGTGCCTCGCAGAATTCTGGTCGGATATAAAGTTAAAAGTGGCGATACTTTGCTCGGGCTGGCGCGTCGTTTCCACACTTCGGTCAGAGAATTGAAGAGAATCAATTCACTCAAGACTGATACTATTGTGATAGGTCATGTTTTGAAAGCGCCGTCTTATAAAATGGAAGAAGTAAGGTTACCCAGAGTGGATATTGCCATAGATACAAATGTTTGCGCCGAAGCTGAAGCCTTCGATACCAGACCATTTCAGCTGGTGCAGATTGCCAAAGAATATCAGGGTATTCCTTACAAGCGTGGAGGGGAATCTCCATATAGAGTTGATTGCTCGGGTTTTGTGAGGATGCTATTCAAGTGTTTTGACATATTGCTGCCAAGGACAAGCCGCAATCAATTTGAAATAGGTGAAAAGGTAAAGACTATTACAGTTGGGGACCTGCTGTTTTTTGCTACCCGTGGTTCCAGTCGCGTCAACCATGTTGGAATATATATCGGGGACGGCAAATTTATACATGCTTCTTCTGCAGAAGGTAAAGTTGTAATTTCTCCAATCAGTTCATACTACAAAAATAGGTTTCGCGGTGCAAGGAGGGTCTGGGAACTTTTTGCACAAGAATGAAAAGTGAAAAGGGGACGCTTCTACTTTTTCTTATCCGTCGGGGTGTAGTAAAAAATAGAAGCGTCCCCTTTTCTTTTAGAGGTAGAAATGCATGAGAGTGGGATAGTAAAAGGAATATTGAAGAAAGTAATTGCTGAGGCACAATCCAATCAAGCTAAGAAGGTTTTAAAAATAAAATTGAAGGCTGGTAGTTTTGAAATGCTTACTTCTGAGCATCTCCAATATCACTTTTCTTTATTGTCAAAAGGTTCCATTGCAGAGGATGCACTTATTGAGCTCGAGGAGTTTCCTGGTTCAGGTATAACGATTGAAACATTGGAGGTCGAGTAAACTCGACCACTACATTGGAGTCGAGTAAACTCGACCACTACAGTAGTGACACGACCCTGGCTCTGTAAAAAAGATGATTGGTTTAAAATGAAAAATAAAAGAATCAGGATAATTTTGGATGGAGTGGTTCAGGGCGTAGGGTTTCGTCCATTTGTGTATCGTCTGGCGAACTTGTTAGGTTTAAAGGGATATATTTTTAATTCAACGCAGGGCGTTGTTATTGAAATTCAGGGGGAAACATCGTTAATTAAGAGGTTTTTGCATTCATTGAAGAGAGATGCTCCTCCAATTTCACTCGTAACAGGAGAAAAAATTGAGACCCTGCCAGAGAAAAAATTCCGTAAGTTTGAAATCAGAGAGAGCCGTAAAGAGAGAGAAAAAAACATACTAATTTCTCCCGATATTGCTACCTGCAATAAATGTCTTCAGGAACTTTTCAATGCCCAGGATAGAAGGTTTCATTATCCTTTTATCAATTGTACGGATTGCGGGCCAAGGTTTACAATTATTCATGACCTTCCTTATGACCGTCCCAGGACTACAATGCGAAAATTTAAAATGTGCGTGGACTGTCAAAGGGAGTATGAAGACCCGATGACACGTAGATACCATGCCCAGCCCAATGCCTGTCCAAAATGCGGGCCTGCTATTACATTGATTTCGTCTGCCAATCCATCAGAGTTTAAGTATAGAGGAGAAAGGGCTGTATCCAGGGCAGTAACACTGCTTAAAAGAGGTTATATTCTTGCTGCTAAAGGGATTGGGGGGTATCATTTAATCTGCGATGCACAGAATTCAGAATCCGTAAAGAAATTGAGGGAAAGAAAAAAACGTCCATTCAAGCCATTTGCTATTATGTCTCTGGATGCAGACAGGATTTCCCAATACTGTTATGTAAGCAAAGACGAGAAGAGATTGTTGGAGAACCCCAGACGTCCAATTGTGCTTTTACGCAAAAGGGACAATAATTCAATCAGCAAATTTGTTGCCCCGAACAATAATTACTTAGGTACAATGTTACCATACGCACCAATTCATTATCTTTTGTTATCTTCATGTTCCACGCTGGCAATTGTAGCGACGAGTGCAAATTTAGTAGACCAACCTTTGATTATAAATGATAAAGAGGCAATTCAAAAACTATCGGAAATAGCAGACTATTTTTTGATTCATAACAGAGATATATATAATCGCTGTGACGATTCAATAATTCAGGTTATGGATGGAAACCCTGTGCTCCTGCGCAGAGCAAGGGGTTATGTGCCACTGCCAATTCGCCTCAGGTTCCACCTCCGGTGGAAGAATGATAAAATTCAGATGCTTGGATGTGGAGCAGAACTGAAAAATACATTTTGTCTGGTAAAGTCTGAGCATGCTTTTATGAGCCAGCATATAGGTGACTTAAAGAATTTAGAAACTTTTGAATTTTACAGGGAGCAGATTGAATCTTTTAAAGATTTGTTCGGGATTAAACCACGGATTGTCGTTTATGACATCCATCCTGATTATCTTTCCACCAAATATGCCTTTGAACAGAAGAATTGCAGAATGTTTGGTGCACAGCATCATCATTCGCATATCGCAAGCGCTATGGCAGAAAATGGATTAAATAAAAAAGTTATCGGTGTTGCATTTGACGGCATTGGTTATGGGCTTGATGGCAACATATGGGGCGGGGAATTTTTCATTGCAGACTATAATGATTTCAAGAGAGTCGGGCAATTAAATTATATACCAATGCCCGGGGGAGATAAGGCAACACAAGAACCTTACCGTATGGCAATCAGTTATCTTTATCACGCTTTTGGGCAGGCTATTAGAAAATTGAAAATAGATTTTATAAGAAGGATAAAACCTGAGAATCTAAATTTAATTTTAAATATGATAAATGAAAATATAAATTGTCCACTTTGTTCAAGCATGGGAAGGTTTTTTGATGCGGTGTCATCTATTCTTGGCATCTGCGATATTTCAACTTATGAAGGACAGGCAGCAGTGGAATTGCAGATGAAAGCAGAAAAGGCAGAAGTAGCGCCCCGATTTTATCGGGGCTGTAGTTATAATGGGTTCAGAGCTCAAGGTTATAAATACAAAATAACAGAAAAAAATGTGGTATGGATTATAGAAACAGATTGGGTTATTCAGAATATTGTTAAAGATTTACAAAAGAAAATTCCTGCAAATGTGATTGCTGATAAATTCCACAGGACGATTTCCTGTATTGTTCTGGATACTTGCAGTAGAGTGAAAAATAAATCTGGAATAAATGATATTGTGCTCAGCGGGGGTGTATTCCAGAATAAATTGCTTACCGAAATGACCCTGAAATTATTGAGAGAAAATTATTTTTCGGTCTATACGCATCATGAGATTCCCCCAAATGATGGAGGAATTTCTTTAGGGCAGGCAGCAATCGGGATTTCAATGATGGAAAGCCGAGCGTAGCAAGGGGAAAAAATATGTGTCTGGCAGTTCCTGTTAAAGTGGTAAAGATTACAGGCGATACAGCAACTATTAATGCAGGAGGAGTTTTGAAAGATATAAGTATTCTCCTGCTTCAAGGAGTAAAAGCTGGCGACTACGTCCTTCTTCATGCCGGTTTTGCCATTCAGAAGATAGACGAGAAAGAAGCAAATGAAACCCTGAAAATCATATACGAAGCTGGTTTACTTGATAGCTAAGGAAATTATACCAAAAGTTATCCACAACCTTCAGGACTAAAGTCCTGAGTTACGTAACTCAGACCTTCAGGTCTGATTTTACTTGAGGAGAAATGAAATTCAGCACAGAGTTTCACAATTATAAATTAGCAGGTGGTTTGGTCCAGGCAATAGCCAGGATTGCACCCCGAAGTTCACTAACCTTTATGGATATATGTGGAACGCACACTGTAAATATCTTTAAATTTGGAATAAAAAATCTCTTGCCTCCGACAATAAATTTGATTTCTGGTCCTGGATGTCCGGTTTGTGTTACTTGCGAAGAAGATATAAATTCTGCCATAGAAATTTGCAATCTACCAGATACAATTCTTCTGACCTTCGGCGATATGTTGAGAGTACCAGGCAGTTACTCGAGTCTTGAAAAGGAAAAGTCAAAAGGAAGAGATGTGAGAATTCTTTATTCTCCTCTCAAAGCGCTGGAGATATGCAAAAAAAATTTATCCAGGAGAGTAGTATTTTTTGCAATTGGATTTGAGACCACATCTCCTACCATTGCTGCTACCTTAATCCAGGCAAAGCACGAATGCGTAAAAAACTTTTTCATCTATCCATCTCATAAATTGATTCCACCAGCGATGAGAGCAATTCTGGATGGTGGTTATGCCAACATTGATGGTTTTATCTGTCCGGGACATGTGAGCACAATAATTGGCTCCCGAGCCTATGAACATATAGCCCGCAGGTACAGCATTCCCTGTGTTATAACTGGTTTTGAACCACTTGATATTCTCCAGGGAATTTATATCCTTCTGAGGCAGATTGTCCGTATCAGAAATTCTGGATGCGGTGCTAAGGTTGAAGTTCAATACAAAAGATGTGTGACAGGAAATGGCAACACGGTTGCAAAGAACATTCTTTCAAAGGTATTTAAAGTCGTGGACGCTAAATGGAGAGGACTGGGAATAATACCGAATAGCGGTCTGGCATTGCGTAGAGAATATGCAATGTTTGATATAAGAAGTAGCTGTCCGATTCATCGCACTTGTAGTGGCACGATTCATCGCACTTGTAGTGGCACGATTCATCGCACTTGTAGTGGCAGAGTTTACTCTGCAAAGAAATGTCGCTGTGGCGAAGTGCTGCGCGGTATAATTAATCCGGAAGAATGCCGTTTATTTGCAAAGGTTTGCACTCCACAGAATCCTTGTGGACCCTGTATGGTTTCAAGTGAAGGTACCTGCGCTGCACATTATAAATACGGTCAAAAGTACGATTTTGCTTGATTAGAATTAAAAAATTTGGAGAGCGAAATTCAGGCAACAGAAAATAAAATTGAAGGGTACCTGAAGGAAATAAAATGACAGTAATTATGGAACCCTATAGTAAATATGAAACAATAAAAATTGAATATAAGGAGTCAAGGCAAAGTCTGTCCCAGAATATCTATCAGACAATTTCTGCATTCGCCAATACAAAGGGCGGAAAAATTGTGCTGGGAATAAAACAGGAAGGAAACAAATTGATAAAACAGGGCGTGGAAAATCCTCAAAAACTTATAGACGACCTCATTTCTACTGTCAGTCAGAAATTCAATATCTGCCCGATGGTAAAACCTGAGATTAAAAAGGAAGGAAAGAAATACCTCGTAGAAATTTATGTAGACGAGGCTTTGAGATACGAAAAGCCTATTTACATAAAAGATGCAGGTCCATTAAAAGGTGGGTTTAAGAGAGTTGGTTCGGTTGACATAAATCTGACAGACAAAGACCTCCAGATATTCTATCAGGAGAGAATGGATTCCCCGGATGCGCAGGTATTAAAAGATACTTCTTTGTCTGACACAGATAAAAAAGCAATCTCTGCTTTCAAGAATATGAGGGAGTTTGAAATAGGAAAGAAAGGGGAATCTCGTCTTTCTGGTAAGGAATTGCTCAAATCCTACAACCTATTGTCAAAAAATAGCAGACATCTTGCAATTGCAGGTTTATTACTTTTCGGAAAGATCCAAACAATAAAAAGACACTTCCCACATTTCAGGATTGACATTATCCGTATAAAAGGCACCGAATGGGGAAAAGACAAAGACCCGTTCTTGTCAACAGACCTTCAAGGGAATTTAATAAACCTGAGGATTCAGGTTCTGGATATCATAGATAGATTTTTTCTGACTCCCTTTAAGCTGGGGAAAGACCTTGCACGAATTGATATTGACCCATTCAAAGAGGCATTGAGAGAGGCGTTAAGCAATCTCTTGATGCACCAGAATTATTTTCATCCTTCTCCTTGCCAAATAAGAATTTACAATGACAGGATTGAATTTTACAATCCTGGCTATTCCCTAAAAAATCCTGATTCCTATGACATTCCTGGTTCAGAACTACGCAATGCTTTAATTGCCACGGTTTTCTATGATATTGGCTGGGCAGAGACAAAAGGTACAGGATTCAGGACTACAATATTGACACTAGAGAAAGAGGGATACCCAAAAGCAATCTGGACAAACGACGAAAGGAATGACACTTTCACAATAGTTTTTCCCTATCCTGCCGAGCAGATCACCCCACAAGTCAGTGACCAAGTCAGTGACCAAGTCAGTGACCAAGTCAAGGAGATGGATAGGAATGCCAAGATTTTGAAATTTTGTGAACAAGTTCGCTCCTTAAAGGAAATAATGCAATTTTTAGGGGTGAAACACAGGACTCATTTCCTGAGCCAGACTTTGGACCCGTTAATAGAAAAGGGATATTTAAAAAGGACAATACCAGCTAAACCCAAAAGTAGATTCCAGAAATATGTTGCATCAGGCAAGTCATTGCGAGCGTAGCGAAGCAATCTATCTTTTTTCTCCCTAGTGTGGGAGAGGTTCGAAGGACTCCGTATGAGTTTTTGGATTCCATCGGAGACGAAGGTGAGAAGTGGAGATTAGTATGAAAAATAACGAAAGGATACTTTTAGGGCATGGGTCAGGCGGTGAGTTAATGCATAATTTGATTAAAGATATTTTTGTCAAAGAGTTTAATAATCCAATTTTGAATCGTCTGAATGATGGCGCTGTTTTGAATCTGGGTAGAAATAGTAGACTGGCATTTACAACTGATTCCTATGTCGTCAGCCCGATTTTTTTTAAAGGAGGAGACATTGGTTCACTTGCTGTATACGGCACAGTTAACGACCTGGCAATGTGTGCAGCCACTCCACTTTACCTTTCCCTTTCTTTGATTATAGAAGAAGGATTTTCTATTTCTGATTTGAAAAAAATAATTTGTTCCATAAAAAGAGCAGGTAGTATTGCTGGCATATCTGTTATAACAGGGGATACTAAGGTGGTGGAAAAGGGAAAAACCGACAAAATTTTTATAAATACCAGCGGGATAGGTGTTGTCCATAAAAACTTGAGTATTTCCGGCAACAATGCAAAAACAGGAGATAAAGTAATCTTAAGCGGGTCCATCGGAGACCACGGCATTACCATATTAAACGAAAGAGGAAATCTGGGATTTAAAGCTAATCTGAAAAGCGATTGTCAGCCCCTGAATTATCTCGTATTAAAAATGCTCAAGGTGAGCAGGAAAATTCATTGTCTCAGGGACCCGACTAGAGGGGGATTGGCTACCTCGCTGAATGAAATTGCTATTGCTTCGAAGGTGGGAATAGAAATAAATGAAAGTGCAATTCCAATTCGCAGAGAAGTCAGAGCAGCCTGTGAGATGCTCGGACTTGACCCCGTTTATGTGGCAAATGAAGGAAAACTTGTTGCAATTGTTGCCAAGCAGGATGCGAAGGCAGTTTTAAGTGTTATGAAAAAAT
>Ga0210051_1004157_pt1 | contig 14188 bp, 17 predicted proteins | sample CryGey092014_all_FD_185464 | JGI IMG/M metagenome (GOLD analysis project Ga0210051, IMG submission 185464) | Groundwater microbial communities from aquifer - Crystal Geyser CG23_combo_of_CG06-09_8/20/14_all (SPAdes) (version 2) | ecosystem: Environmental > Aquatic > Deep subsurface > Groundwater...
AAAAACTTCTTTAGAAGATTAATTAACAAATTTATTAAATAATTCGCTGACTTTACAGCGTTAAAAAATCGTATGAAAAACAAAGAATTAAAAACATTAGTAGAGGGAAAAAATGAGGTTAAATTAAGAGACATTATAAATGGATTAGAAAGTTTAAAAATTTTAAGTGAACAAAAATTACCAGTATTTACAAGCTTCAAGGTTTCATTGTTTATTAAAAATGTTAATCCAATTATAGAAACTTACGGAAAAGAAAGGAATAAACTGATTCAAGAACTTGGAACGCTAATCAAGGATAAGGACGGCAAAGAAACTGGAAATTATAATTTTTCCAAAGAGAATGGAAAGGAGTTTAATGAAAAGATTAATACAATTCTTGATGAAAATGCAGATATTAAAACTCCTGTGTTAGCCCTAAAAGAATTAGAGGGAATAAGTATTGAACCGAAGTATTTATCAAATTTAACTTGGATGATTTGCGAATAATATGCTTGGATAAAATATTTTATAAATATAATTTAATATATTCGCCTATCTTTAAGGCGTTAAAACAAAAGTATGACAACAGAAATAAAAGAGGTAAAAAGTGAAATTACCAAAGATGATTTAAAGGCATTTGAAGAAGAGCAGGGAATTAAAGAAGAAAAAACAGATGAAAAAGTTGAAGAAAAAGCCAAAAAAACTGAGGTAATTGAACCCATCGCAACTACTCCGTCAGCGGAGAACCTCGGCGATGGATTAAAAGATGTTCCAGGAGAAACGCCAAAAGAGCGTGCAATGAGAGCTGAAATTACAAGATTAAGGAGGGCTAATCGTGAAAAGGATCAGAATAATTTAATAAAACTTGAACCAATAATTGAAGACAATGATACTGACGATGAATTAAAAAATCTTGGGTATGACGATGAACAAATTGTCGGACTCAAGAAAGTTGTTGATATTATTGCTTCAAAACAAGGATTTGTTAAAAAGTCTGCTAATATCAAGGAACAAGCTGATGCAACTTTAAACAGTTTCATCGCTGAACACCCTGAATATTTACCAGAAAACGACAAAGACGATGTTTATTGGGGAAGATTTAAAGAATTAAGTTCTGATTATAATCTTAACGGCAAAACCCCCGCACAACTCAAATCTATTTTTAATAAAATAGATAGAGATGTAAAGGAAGAATTAGGAGAGAAAGGACTTCCTAAAGAAAAAATTGAAGCTCAAAAACGCAAAGTTGATGACATATCTCACGGGACATCTGCTCCCGCCAAAGCTATAACTGAAACTAAAAAAGCAGTGCTAGCTGGAAACAAAACATTTGTTTCCTCTGCTCATCCTGGATTAGTTTTTAAGGGTTTTGACGAGGAGGAAATGGAAGATATAATTAACTAAAACAACTTAAATATATGGCTGCAGGATTTTATAGGGTGAGTGGTAAGGACTCAGAGACAAAGAAACGCACAATAAGTTCCCAAACTTTATCTGTTGGTGATTTGGTAATGGCAAGCAGAACTGCAGGAACTGTTATTGCTGCGACTTCTTCTGTCACGGTTTCTTTATTGCAAGGTGGAGGTATTGTGGCTACTGCTGCGACTTCCGCAAATACAGAAGTTCTAATTCAAGATATAGTTTATGGTGCTGAATATGTGGTGGAGGTAACTAACACCGCAAACGCTGCTCATAATTATATGAGAATGACTCTTACCGATAAAAATACTGTCAACAATGCAGGGACTGATAACGCAACAAACGGCATCTTTATGCAAACTGGTGTTATTGACACAACTCATATCAAAGGAGAGTTTATTAGAGCTTTAACTTAGAACTTTTATTAAATAAATAACTTAAATATATGCCTACAAGTCCAATGATGGTGGCACAAGCTGCAAATGCTATTGATAAATCCGTTCAAAAATATTTTCAGAAAGAGTCAACCCCTGAACTTCAACTTAAAAAGTATATGAACTTCAGAACGACTACTGATTATTATGAAAAGGATGCTGGCATTTCAGGTCTTAGAGAAGCTTCTTTCACAAACGAAAATGCTTCAATCAAAGAAGATGTGCCAATTGAAACAAATAAAAAAACATACACACAGCAACAGATTGATATTTTAGAGAGCTTCTCTTATATCACTTGGAAATTTGCTATCAAGAAAAGGGATGTAACTAATATCACAAAGCAGATTACCAATGCACTGAGCAGGAAAAAAGAAAAATTAGCTGCTGAAAGATTGGTAAATGGCTTTGACACTTCTTACACTCATAGCGATGCTTTGAGTGGAAATAAAACAATTACCACGACAGGTGGAGATAGTGTTGAGGCTTTTACAACCGCTCACACCAGAGAAGACGGTGGAACGAATATTAACAACGTCGTTTACGACGGCATAACTTATTCGCTACCGTTTGATTACGCTGGCTATAAAGCTGCGATCCGGACTGCTTCCTTGTTCGTTGACCCAAGAGGTAATCCTTATCCTGCGACCTTAGACACTTTGGTTTGCAAGAAAGGTTCTTCTGTGTCTTTTAAAGCTAAAGAAATTTTAGCTGCGATTAAAAATGGTAAAATCCCAGAAAGCTTTAATAATGATGGTGCTGGAGTTCCTCCGTTTAAGATTATTGAACTTGATTATCTTACCTCCGATGCATATTGGTATATGTTTGATAGTTCAAGGGCTTTATCTGACAGTGAAGGATTTCAATTCATTGAGTCAGAATCAAACAATGTTGACCCTGTCAATGTAGTTTACAAAACACGTGAATTGCAATGGGCTGGTCATTCGCTGTTTGATCTCGGGCACAATGATGTTGCTCGCTCTTGGATAGCTTCGGCTGGGGATAGTTCAACGACTTAATTAAACTTAACAAGAGTGAGGGCTAATAGTGGGAAAGTTAACTTTCTATTCAACTCTCACTGCGATTGATACTACTGGAATTGCAGCAGCAAAACAAAATTTCAATATGAACACCTTTGCTGGCTCAACAGCTGCACCGCAAACCAATGCTCCAACAGGGTTCTTTAAAATTGGAATTGGTGGAACTGATCAGTGGGTGCCTTACTATAACGCAACATAAAATAACGTAAAAGTATGAAACAAAAATGTTCAGGAAAGAAAAAACCAAAAAAATAGTTTTTTCTTCCTACCCCTTTATGGGGGTAGGGATGAGATAATTATTAACTAACAAAAAACTATGTTATTTAGCGAAAATTTAAAAAAAGCTGATATAAATATCAGTTCATCTGGCAACAATACAATAATCGCAGCTCCTACGACTGGATATATTGCAATTGACCATATTAATTTTTTACCAACTTCCGCTGTGACAGTGCAGTTAAAACAAGGGACAACCGCTTACGGTGGAGCTTATCCTTTAGACGCCAAACAAGCATATACAATAGAAAACGCAATCGGCAATGAACACGGAATTATAACTTGTCTTCCCGGAGAAGCATTTGTTATAGACTTAGGCGGAGCAGTTCAGGTTGGGGGATTTGTTAGATATAGAATAGTTGGAGAATAATTAAAATAAAAAAATGAATAAGAAATTAGAGAAAAATTTAAAGGCAATATCCTTCCAAGAAAAGAAAAAGGCGACATTGGAGCAGGAAATTATATTTTTAACAGGAGAAATTAAAGACAAGGAGAAGATTTTTTCTAATGTGAAGCAAAAGTTAATTAAATTAGACAATGAAATTGTAGAAAAGGAAAAATTAGGCAAAGAGGTTATTAAAAATCAAAAAATAGAATTGTCTGAATTAAATAACAAGACAAAAGAACAGTTAAGGCAAAAAGATATATTGATAGATGAGTTGTGTGGGTTAAATTTAGAAATAAACAAGTTAAAGGTTGAAGAAGACAATTTAATAATCAATATTATAAAGTTAAAGGGTGAGTTAACTAATTCGGCAAACGAGGGATTAAGTGAAAGCAATAAATTATGGCAAAAAATAGAAGAAAACAAAAAAACAATTAAAAATTTAGAAATTGAAAAGAAAAAATTAAGCATTGAAATTAAGGAAATTACAGAAAAGTTAAAAAAAGATAAGGAAGTTATAATGAATGAACATAAAATTTTAGCAAAAAGACAAAAAGATTTGGAAATTTACGAGAAAAGATTGAGAAGACATAATCCATATATAATTTTATGAGTCAAATATCAATCCAAGGAGAGCAATCAACAAGCTCAGAAATAACAGCTTTAACAAATTTGGCTGCATTGGCAGCCTCAGAGGCAGGGCAATTTATTCGTAAAACAGGGATATTGACCTTTGAAAATTCAGCAGCAGGAGGTGGGACAGGCGATATGGTGCTTGCTTCTGTGCAAACAAATTCTGGTATTAAAACTTTTTTAAATTCAACAATGAAATTAAGAAATGTTGCCAATACATTTGATGGTTATTTTGTTAACACAAATACAGCCGACAGAGTTTATACACTACCCGATAGGACATTAACTATTGATAATATAACGACATCTTCTACAACCAACGGAACTGGATTTATAAAAGGTAATGGTTCTGTAATTTCATTTGATAACTCAACTTATTTAACATCAGTAGGAACAGGAACTATAAATGAATTAACTTATTGGTCTGGAGCAAATACGCTTGGGACTCTTGCTGTGGCAACTTATCCCTCTTTAACGGAGCTTTCTTATGTTAAGGGAGTTTCGTCAGCAATTCAAACTCAACTTGATGGAAAACAAGCAAGTATGGGTGCAGACGATAACTATGTTTCAGATGCTCAATTAGTTGTTATTGGAAATACATCAGGAACTAATACAGGAGATAATTCTGCCAATTCTTTATACTCAGGTTTAGCTACCTCTAAGGCAGACGTTGGGCAAACACATTATATAGGGACAACACAAGTTGCCATAAACAGAGCAAGCGCTGCATTAACTTTGGCAGGAATTACTTTAACAACCCCCGATATAGGAACGCCAAGTGCTGGAACTTTAACAAATTGCACATTCCCAACTCTTAATCAAAATACATCAGGAACTTCCGCTGGATTATCAGGAACACCAAGTATTACAGTTGCTACAATAACAACAACTGGAAGCATAGAGCTTGGACACGCCTCTGATACTACGATTACGAGGGTTAGTGCTGGCTTAGTTTCAATAGAAGGAATAAATATTACCACAATTTCAGGAACTCAATCTTTATCAAATAAAACATTTACAGGAGCAACAGTTCAATCTGGTTATATAGATTTAGATATTCCAGCCTCAGACCACACTGCAACAGGCAACACTACAAATGCAATTCAATCTGGTTATACTGCCTCGGCTTTTGACTTAGTTTTTCTCAGTTCTGGGGGAAAGTGGTTAGAAGTTGATGCAGATGCAGTGGCTACTTGCAATGGCTTATTAGGAATTTCTTTGGAGGCGAAAAATGATACACAGGCGATGTTAGTTGCCTTACCTGGAAGTTTTGTCAGAGATGATACTTGGGCTTGGACAGTAGGAGCAACACTTTACGCAGGAGAAACTCTCGGAGCAATCCAAGAAGCAATTCCAACGGGAGCAGATGCAATTATTAAAGTTATCGGATTTGCGGTTTCGGCGGATGTGATATTTTTCAATCCATCGCCAGATCAGCAATCCGTTGTAGCGTAATATATGGCTTGCACATTAGATCAATCACAAGCAACTGGTTCAATAACTGGGGTATTTGGATTAGCCGTGTCAATTGGTTATCAGGGAAATCAATTTATTCCTTCAACAACAGGGACATTATGTCGTATTGATTGCACATTAAGATTGGTAGGAAGTCCAACAGATGCGGTTAGTATGAAGGTTTATATCGATAATGGAGCTGATCAAACAGGAAGTTTGGTGGCAACTTCTACTAATACAATTCCTTATACTGGTTTAACTACAACTTTAACAACAAAAACTTTTACTTTTACATCAGGTATAGTTAATGCAGGAACAAAATATTGGTGGGTTGTTTACCGAACTGGATCAAATGATGGAACTAATTATTATGGGGCAGGTTATAGTTCATCTAACCCTTATGCTTCTGGATTAAGAGGAAGGGGAGCACTGGGAGCTTTTACCTCTTACGCAACAGATGATATGTATTTTGCTCAGTATTCCGAACCAAGTGCAGGTGGAAATTTAAAATCCTACAACACCAACTTAATGGCAAATATTAAAACTATAAACACAAATCCGATCGCAAATATTAAAACATTGAATACAAATACACTTATATGAGCTACATTTCACCACAACCTGAACAATCATCTGACGAGGAAATTGATATGATTTCTGAGTTAAGCAATTTGCCTAATTCGGCGAGTGGTGAATTTATTAAAAAAGTTGCTGGCTCTTTTACAAATTATTCACTATCAGATACAGAAATTCCCGACGTTATTACCTTAACAAACATTACACAAATTACAAATAGAAGCCATAATGACTTACAGGATTTAACAGCAGACAACCACCCGCAATATATTATAGATACTGGCGATACAATGACAGGGGCTTTAACCCTTGCCAATCTCCCCAATGCCCTGAATAGCGGAAATTATTCTTTGCAGATGACGTCAGGGGTTGCTGCTGGTTCTACTGCAAAGGCTTATATTTTTAATACTTCCAATACTTTAACAACAACTGACAAAATTGCTTCATTCCAAAACGCTGGGGTTGAGAAGGCGTATGTTCGCCAGAATGGTTATATTTATTCTGGGAGAATGTTTATGAAAGGAGTAGATGCAAATAATACTGGCTTTGATGCATCTGGGGTAGGTGGATTTGGTGGCAGGATGTTATTTACTGCTCCTAACTATTTCGCAACAATCGGATTCAAAGTTCCTGGTAATGGCACTATTATTGGTATAACTCCAGGAGCTTCGGCTTTTTCAACAAACGTAAGCGGTGAATCTGCAACTATTAACTTTGTAAGTGGATCAGGTTTTGGAAGTGGTTTTACATTTGGGCTTAGTTATATATCGCCATATTTTAGGATTGCTACTCAAGGGATTAATAGTCCGACGTTGGGCGATTCTCAAATGAATGGGTGGGGAGATGGTCCTTCCTCGGCGTGGTTAGGTATTTTGTTATCTCAACGCAGAGAAGCAGCAATGTCAGCCATAGGATATATACGGCAAAGCACAGATAATATCATCATTGAACCAAGGATTGATGGAGCAAAAGGAATCGTGGCAATTCCAGGTAATTTGTCATTGTTTGGCACTACAGTAGGTTCTAACCTTGTAATTAACGGAGATTTTACAACTGATACATCGTGGACAAAAACGGGTGGGTGGAGCATTGCTAATGGGGTTGCCTATTATACGGCTGGTTCTAGTGGGACAATATCACAAACAATCTCTGGTATGACGATAGGTTTATTGTATAGATTAAGATACGTTGTTCCGAGCGATCAGTATTCCTCTGGGTCTGTTGTGGTAACATTTGATAACCAAATAATACCTATCCGTTCCTCAACTTCTAATGGATTATATTGGGAAGTATATTTTATAGCAAAATCTACATCAAGCAGTCTCGTTTTTGGTAATCTTGCAACAAATAATGAGTTTGCGCTTGATAATGTCAGCATTGTTCCTTTGACTGGAGGAGGGAATCTTCTTGTCAATGGAACAACTGCATTACAAGGCGATATAACAATATCTAATGCTAAAAACATCATTTTAGACACCGCCACCGGCACGAAAATAGGCACAGTTGGTGGAGCAAGTGGACAGAAATTAGGTATTTGGGGGGCAACTCCGATAACACAGCCAGCAGCATTAACTGCGTCAACAACACAAATTACTTATACCGAACCTGGAATTCCTGACTATATTATACAGGACTTTACACAAAGCGCACCCTATGGATTTGTAACGGCAGATGAAGCGCAGACATTATTAAAAGTTATTAAAAATTTACAAACAAGAGTGGATGAATTAGAAACAAAATTAAAAGCAATAGGATTAATTCAGTAATTTTATGAAAATAGAAAATATCATTATTGGCACATTGATTTTATTGGGAGCTTTCTTTTTAGGGATGATTTTGACAATATGCTTTGAAATTTTAATTAACTAAATATAAAATTTATGAATAACGGAACAAAATCGTGGTATCAATCCACTACAATACAAGGAGCGATTATTTCCATTCTTGTATTTTTAGGGCAAATCCTAAAAATTGAAATCGGCACGGAAGAAATATCAACATTTATTATTGCTTTATTCGGAGTGGTGGGAGCGTTTATGGTAGTGTATGGGAGGATTAAGGCAAAATATATAATCAAATAAAATTCTTAATTTATAATTTATGCCGAATTTTGTTTTACAAGAAAAATGCGATAAAAATGTTAAAAATATGGGGGATAAAATTGATAAATTATCAGATATTATTAATAATTTGCGAGTGGAAATCGCAGAATTGCCCGAAAAGATTTTAGAAAAAACGGATAAACGATATGCCTCCCAAAGTGATTTTATTTTTTGGCGGAAAATATTAGTTTTTGGAATTATTTTAACTATTTTTGGGTTAGTGTTATCAACATTTTTAAAATAGCTCTTTCAAATAAAATTGACATTTATATTTAAAAGAAAGGGGGGCGATATGGTTATCTATACTGTTTGTTGCGAGTGCGGACGGCTGGTTGGTTGTAAAAGGGACGAAAATATAGAATGGGATAAAAATAATTGTATTGATTGTCCCCGCAAGAAAAGGAAACTGTGCCGCAGAGAATTGGCGATTAACAGCATTTCACACGGATTATGCCGAACTTGTCTACAAAATGCTCGTCAAAAAAGACTTGCTCGCTTCCTCTAAATCCGCTTATGGGGGGAAATATAAAATTTCCCCCTCCCGCCTCTGATTATTTATTTACTTTATGAATAATAAAGAATTTAATAAATGGGAAATAGGAATTTTGACAGCGAGTATAGCACTGGCTGTCTGGCTTATGGGCTGGATAGGCAGTTTATAATAGGGCGAAGCCAAAAAACATATTTTTTTAGCTTTTGAACTTTGCCCCACAATAAATTAAATGATTAAGATATTAAAAATTATTTTTATTTATTTGCCAGCTATAATATTTTGGAGTTTTTTAATACAGGTAATTTATTATATTTATTTTTAAATTTATGTCTCAAATTACAAAACCGAAAATACAAGAAGTAGAAGAAAGATTGGCGTTCCTTAATCAGGAAGTCAACATTATTGAAGCACGCAAAAATGAAAAAATTGAATTAATTAATAAGGAAATATCAAAAGCAGAAACAAAATTTAATAATATTATTAACAGCATATCAAGTGTTAAAATAGAAATTGATAGCTGTAATGAAACTATAAACAAATTAATCAATATAAAATTTTCTGCTTTAATAGAAATTAAAGAATTAATTGACAAAAAAAGGGAAGCACAGATGGAATTAGACGATATTAAGGAAACTATTAAAACTAATGAGGCGTTTATCTCAACGCAAAAACAAGAATTAGAAAATATAAATAATGGGATTTCAAGAAAGCAAAAACTGGAACAAGAAAATAATGAAATTATAAACCAAAAAACAAAAGTGATAGAAGATAAAGAAAAAGCATTAGCTGAAAAAATAAGCAAACAATTAGGAAGAGAAAGTAATCTGCAAATCAGGGAACACTCCGTGTTAGAAAAAGAAAGAAAAATAGACATACTAACATCCGAAGCACAAAAAAAATCAAATGAAATTGAATCTTCTCTCAAAAAAGCGAAGGAAGATGAAAATAAATATTTCAGTAAAATTAATGAAGTTGATAAGAAGTTAAGGGGTATCAACCAAAAACAAGAGGAAGCTGAATCAAGATTAAACAAAATCGTTATTTTAGAGCAGGACTTAAACACAAAAGAAATTGAATATACAAGAAAAAATGAAGAACTTTTAGACAGGGAGCAAGATTATTTATTTAAAATAACTGAATTTAAAAACAAAGAAAAAAAAGTTAATTTATTAATTCAAGAATATAAATTAAATATATGACAAGTTTAAGATTGCCACTAAAAGACATATTTATAGCCCAACCATTTGGAGTTAATTACTTTAATTTTTATCAAAAAATGGGATTACCTTATCATCCAGGAGTAGACTTCAGGGCAAGAAATGGCTGTAAATTATACGCTTCTAACAGAGGAAAGGTAGTAAGGTGTGGAGCTTATTCAGACGGAGGATTGGGAATTGAAATACAACATCCTGAGGGCTGGTCAACATTTTATTACCACTTAAAAAAAATATCAGTTAAAGTTGGAGACATTGTAATCGCAGGTGATTTAATCGGATATTGTGATAATACAGGTAAATATACAACAGGCGACCACCTACATTTTGAGTTAAGAGTTAATGGCGAAAAAATAAATCCAGCAGGATATTTTAATAAAACATATTTAGGCGATGAAATAAACCCAAAAGATTGGAAAAAGTCAAGATGTTATCATCGTTATTATAGAGGAAGACCAAAAGGGGGATATATCAATGAACTTAAAATATTAGCAATACTTGGAAAGAAAAAAATATATCCTACGGCAGAAAAAATCAATGCTTTGGTTTATGGCGGTTGGGATATTGAAGCAGTAAAGAATGATAATATGTATTGGATATGGAGTCAATTAAAAAAAGATGAATATTTAGAAAAAAAGGAAATACCTTTTAATTAAAATCTATGCAAATTAACCCAAAATTTAGAGTAAAATATGGTGAAAATATCGGAGTAGAATTATTTATTGAGTTTCCTGACATTTCTGGCAATGCAACTTTTATTAATACTGATGTCGCTTCTGGTGTTTCTTCCTTTACAGTTGATAATGGATTAAAGTTTAGCACTGATCAATATATTTTAGTTGGAAACAAAGGGGCAGAGAAATCAGAATTATTAAGAACTCACGCATCAACAACTCCAACAGCAACCACAATAACATTGTCGTCTGCTTCAATTTATGCTCACAGCCGAGGGGAAAAAATACAATTTATTCCTTACAATCAAATAGTAGTGGAACGCTCCACGGATGGTGGGACAACTTACGCAGAAATTGCAGACTCGCCTGTTAATATAAGAACTGACTCTGAAACAACATATTATAACTACGCTGCAGGAACTTCAACTGATTATTACAGAGTTAGATTTAAAAATGAAGCAGACACTTCTTATTCTCAATATTCCGACGAACTTATCGCCACTGGCTATGTTGACAATTCAGTCGGAAGTATTATCAGGAAAGTTCTTATAATGACTGGTGAAAAAATTGACAATGAAGTCTTAACAAAAGAGTTTTTATACGAAGCATTAAACGAATTAAGAAGAGAAATAGACGAACACAAAAACATAATTCGCTGGTCGTTTCGCACCGCCTTTGATTATGATGCTGGTAATATAATTCCAGGACAATACAAAATAACCTTGCCAGCAGATTTAAGATACCCGTCAACCAACGAAAACATACTTTCAGTTAGGTTGGGCAGAAATTTTTTACCATTAGATTACAAAGATAAAAGCGATATCGATAATTATTACAGAAATGTGGCTCACACAACGCTAAACGGAGATATCACGGCAATTAGCACTTCAATAATTCTAACCTCTTCGGGGGACTTTGATGAAAGCGGAAGTATAGATATCGCAGCTGAGGCGGTTTCAGGAACTATTGATAATATTCTTTATACCGCCAACAACGAGTCAACGAATGTTTTGAGCGGAGCAACCGTAATAGCGGATAATCACACCTCTGGTGTTGATGTTTGGCAAGGGGCAAGTTTTGGAACGCCAATGTATTATACAGTTGACAACGGAACACTAATATTTAACTGCCCATTTTCTGATGATTTAGCTAGTAAGAATATCTGGTTGAATTATTATAAAAAAATAACTGACATAAACTCTGATGGAGATTTATTAGATGAACCGTTTTACCATATTTACATTCCAGGATTAAAATGGAAGATTAAAGCAAAAAAAGATGCCTCACTACAAATAAATACTGACCAAGATTTTATAATGTGGAATACTGGGAAAGAAAATCAAGTATTAAAAAATTACACAGGACAAATAATTAACCTAAATATTGGATAGTATGCAAAAAATACCGTCATTTTCACTTTCGCCCATACAAAATGGAATTATACGCAGTTCAGCTGTGGACGATTTGTTGTCCCCAGAAAATACCTGCCAAATGGCTCTGAATTTGCATTTTGACCAAATAGGGGCGGTTATATCACGAAAAGGTATAACGGCTCTTGGAGGGGCTGTAGAGGACTCAGAAACAGTGTTAGGAATGATTAATTACCGAAATAATGCTGGTTCTAACTATAAATTACTGGCAAAGTTAAATACATCGGTTTATTCTTGGAATGGTTCAGCTTGGAGCACAGTTAGAACTACACTAACAGCTTCAAGCAAAGCAAGATTTACAAATTTTGTAGATTATACTTTTATGGTGAATGGAAATGGGAATGAGGTTTGTTCAACTTACAATGGTTCGGGTTCATTTGGTTCAACTAATGTTGCATCTTTGCCTGCTGGTGATTGTATTGAAAACTTCCGTTCAAGAATTTGGGTGGCGAGCAGTGCAACAGATAAAGTTTATTATTCAGATGTGGTGTCAACCTCAAACACAATTACGGGAGGAACTTCGTTTATTCAAATTAGTCCGCAAGATGGAGAAAAAATTACTGCTATTCAAAGGCATCCGAGAATGTTGTTAGTATTTAAACAAAATCATATATACAGAATTTATTCAATAAACTCAGTTGACCCAGATCCGTCAATTTTAATGGGAACTTACAGCCAAGAAAGTGTTATTGAAGCGAAAGATGGAATTTATTATCATCACCCGACAGGGTTTTACAAGTTTGTTGACGGCGGAACACAGCAGGAAATTTCAAGACCAATTATAGATATTATAAAAGCAATCCCAAGAACTTACTATGAAAATGTTTCAGGTTGGAGCGATGACGACCACCTTTATTGGTCAATCGGGGATATTACCTTAGAGGGAATAACCTTTAATAATGTTGTTTGCCGATTTACAATTTCCACTCAGATTTGGACTGTTTATAACTATGCTGTTGAAATACGCAGTGCTTGCTTATTTGACAATGGAACAACATTAGTAAATGTTGTTGGTGGAAACGCAGGAAAAGTTTATACTTTTGACAGTGGAACAAGTGATGATGGCAGTCCAATAAATTATGACCTGCAAACACATTGGCTGTATTTAACCGCAAGTAAATCAACTTTAAAGTCTTTAACTGAAATAGTGGCAATTCACGAAAACGCTAATGGCTGTCAAGTTAGTTATCAAATTGACAATGAAGACAAAAACAAGTGGACGCCAATTGGAGAAATTAAAAAAGACTTGTCGCATAAATTTACTTTTAATTCAAAAAATTTCGTTAGAATTAAATTTAGATTGTCTGGCAATACCGTTGGAAGTCCTTTCATTTGGAGAACTTTTGAGCTTTTAAATCTTATAAGTATTTAGTATGGCGACTTTACAAGAACTAAATTTGAATAATGCGTTGTATAGAGACACAGAAAATGTTTCTGATATTATTGATAATCCTAATCAAGTTTCTTTAACTAATACAAATTTAATATCAACTGAAACTCAATCTGAAAGTTTGGTTAGCGGAGAAGTTAATGGCAATTTAATAATATCTGATGGATTTTTAAGAAGCAAAAATTTTATAACAGGTTCAACTGGATGGAATATTGGAGCAGACGGAACAGTGGAGTTTGGAAATGGAATTTTTAGAGGTTCTATAACAGCGACAACTGGCACTGTTGGTGGATGGAATATTGACTCCACAAGATTGTATTCAACCAATATAGATATTGACTCTGCTAACGAAAGAATAAAATCATCTGATTATTCATCTGGCGTATCTGGATTTTTAATATCAAAAGATTTAATTGAAGCAACAAATATTGTAGTAAGGGGGATGATAAAAACAGCTAATTTTCAAAAAGGCATTATTTCAGCAATTGGTGGAAGTGTGTTGATTTCAAAGGGGAGCGATACATTAGATGAAGATATGACATCATTAGATTAAATAATTATTAACGGCTTTGTTGCACAAATCCGCTTGCGGATTTGTGATATAATATAGATATATTAACATTAAAACAAAGCTATGAAAACAAAAATTAAAACAAAAACAAAATATCGGATCAAAAATTGGGCGAAATAC
>Ga0210051_1004158_pt1 | contig 14187 bp, 12 predicted proteins | sample CryGey092014_all_FD_185464 | JGI IMG/M metagenome (GOLD analysis project Ga0210051, IMG submission 185464) | Groundwater microbial communities from aquifer - Crystal Geyser CG23_combo_of_CG06-09_8/20/14_all (SPAdes) (version 2) | ecosystem: Environmental > Aquatic > Deep subsurface > Groundwater...
AATTGATAGCCAATTTCTACTTTTGTAGATCCCAAAAATCCATAGCCCATTACCTGCCTCTACAATTGATAGCCAATTTCTACTTTTGTAGATTTAAGTAAGTTTTCTTTTAAGGATTTACTCTACAATTGATAGCCAATTTCTACTTTTGTAGATGAGTTTTTTGGAGCTTTGATGGCCAATTGCTCTACAATTGATAGCCAATTTCTACTTTTGTAGATGTCCAAAAGCGGATAGTGGTTACTAACCTCTACAATTGATAGCCAATTTCTACTTTTGTAGATTTATAGGCGGAGTCAGTCCAAAGAGAGCTCTACAATTGATAGCCAATTTCTACTTTTGTAGATCCTGATTGCTCCATATTTATTTCCACCTCTACAATTGATAGCCAATATCAATTTTTGAATGGTAAATTGTCCACTGGATTCCCGCGTTCCCTCCAAAGGCGGGTAGACGCGGGAATGACAAATCTAGAAGTATCGGGAGGTTTGCAGGCTCAACTATTTATTTAAATGTAGCGGCAGAACAGATTGTTGAGTAGTGTGAGCTGAATTTCAGGTCTGGTCCATAGATGGGATCATGCATTATATAATCGTCTCCATCTCTTTTTGTAAGCAGAACAAAATGATTCCCCCCCGCTTCGCAGCTATACCTATAGACCCCAACGATAACGTAGTTCCCATTGTCTAGCTCTTGATTGATATTTGCACGTGATCCATAAAAATCACTATACGTTTTACCAGCAACACCAGACCATGGTTTTTTCATGTAAGCGGTAGAACCAGAGAAGCGAAAAGGATTACTAGCAATATCAGATGGCGTAACATTGTCTCCGTGTTTTTTCCCAAACATTGCGATAGAAGTTAACAAACATCCCACTCTTAAAATACTTTCGGACGAATATCCAATACCTTGACTTGCCCATCGAGCATCGCGTTGAGAATAATATGCCCCATCTGAACCAGAACCAAATGCATTAGCTGCAATTATTGAGTCTCCTCCGGAAGTTTCCACGAAGCTTACAAAACCTTTTCGCTGAGCTTCTGCCAAAGCTAAAAGGTTTTGATAGACAACTTCATCATTATTGGTATCTACCAATAGTTTTTGTTTTTCTGCCTGTTGGGTTTTTAGGGCTATTTTCTGTGCTTCTAGGTTTTTTATTAATTCATCCAATTCCTGTTTTTTTTGTTCCCGTATTACTTTTTGCTCTTCATAACTAGATTTTGCTTCTTGTACTTGGATAAGGAGCTTTTGATTATTATTTTGTGATGAACGGAGATATTTTATCTTATTCGTAAGATCATTCATATCCTTTGTCTCAAATAGGAGCTCGACAAGCGAGATAGATCGCATCTTATAACTTTTTGTAATTTGTTGGAGGAGAAGTTTTGACAATGTATTGAGAGATGAGTCTAGATTATCAATCCGAGATCCCAATTTTTCAATTTCACTTTGTGTTTCAATAATTTTTGCTTCAGAACGCTGGATAGTAAGGCCAGTAAGGTACATCTGCGTATCCATCTCTTGAATCTGCGTAGAAAGAGTATTTTTTTGTTGGCGGATATCAACGAGTTTTTTTTCGTATTCCTTTATGAGCTCTGCCGTATCTGCACCAACAGAACGTACCGTCATTAAACAGAGAATAAGGAGGAGAAAAATACTGAGTGTTTTTTTCAACGATCTAGACATACTTCATTATACTCGCTTGATAAGCGAGTGAAGTTAGTTTCTTTGTATTGTGAGATATTTACGCGTTGCAAAATAAGTGGCAAAGCCAGCGATTCCCATACCAAAAAGGGTTAAAAGAATATAGAGACCGCCTGCATAAACTATCGACAATGGCCACACAACTAACTTATACGGTCCTAGATCTACAAAGAGCGATTGTATTCCTCTCAGGTATCCCTGCATAGAGGGATAGATAAGGAACAGAATACCTGCAAATATGCCATAGACGACTGTGGAAGCAACAAATCCAAGGAATACTGCTTGGTTCATGAATGGTTTTCGTACATATCCGGCTGTAGCGCCCATCAACCGAAGAAGTTCGATTTCCTCTTTTTTAAGTGCAACCTTAAAATGCGTAATAGTCATAAGGATGATGATGGTCGATCCCATAAGGAAGAGGAAAAAGGCAAGGGACATTGTTCGGACAACCGAAGTAAGAGAAAGAAGTTTGTCCACGACATTTTTTTGAAAATTAACCTCATCCTTTCCCGTAACGTTATTAAGATAACTTGCTATTTCAGGAAGATAGGAGGGTTTTTTTGCGAATATTTCAAGAGATGCGGGAAGGATATCTGCCGTCACCATCTCCAAAAGAAGGGGATTATCCTTGTTTAATTGTTTATAAAGAGCATAGGCATCGTTCTTTGACATATATTTTACCGATTCGACTTTTCCGGATTTTTCCAACTCATTCTTGACCTTCAAGATGCTTGGTTCCGATGTTTCATTTTGAAAATAAATAGTTACCTGAGGTCGCGATTCAACATATCCCAACAGTCCATAGAGGAAATTAAGACAAAAAACAAGAAGTAATGATAAGAAAAGAGTAAGAAAGAGCGACGAAAACACTGCGAGCGATTGATAGGGAGTCCTTCGGATTGACACCAATAGTTGTTTCATAGTTCATATCCTCCTTTTTTCATATCTTTTATGAGCCTTCCTTGTTTCAATACGATAACTCTTTTTTTCATGCTGTTTACCACATCCGTGTTATGTGTTGCTACGATGATGGTTTTATGGTCTTCAACTTTTTTGAATATCTTCATAATGTCCCACGTTGTCTTGGGATCAAGGTTGCCTGTTGGCTCATCCGCGAGTATTATTTGTCTATCTCCACACATCGCTCGGGCAATAGCCACTCGTTGTAATTCCCCCGCCGATAACTGGATAGGGAAATATCGTTCTTTTTCCTCCAGACCTACCAATTTCAATACTTCCCGGACTTGTTCCTTTATTTTTCGTATAGGAAGTTGTTGGATATGAAGGCCCAGAGCAATATTCTCAAACACATCCTTATCTTGGAGAATCTTAAAATCCTGAAATACCACCCCAATGTATCTGCGTAATTCCTCTATTTTTCTGCATTTTCTCGGCGATAAATCCACATCATTAACGATCACCGTTCCTGAACTTGGGTACAAATCTCCCAGTATAAGATTAAGGATACTCGTTTTTCCCGCTCCAGAAGTGCCTACTAAAAACACGAACTCGTTTCTTTCAATGTTGAAAGAAACGTTATCAAGAGCAACGGTGCCGAGTGGATACGATTTAGTAACACCTTCAAATTGGATCATGAATAATTATTGAATTTCAACTAACCCCACATCCATTAACCATCCCGCTTTTTGTCCTTGAAAGGTTTGTCCCCATACCTTCACCTTTTTCCCGATATATTTTGAAAGGTCTACCGTAGTTGAGGTGAGATACACATTTTGGGATACGCCACCGGGACGCTCAAGATGAAAATTTCCTTCACCCTCCACTCCACCTTCCTTAAGGAGTCCGATAATACTGTCTTTAAATGTTTTTTTATCCATGACACCCGCGGCCTTATCAGTTTGAATTGCAGTACCCTTTGTCGTATTCATACTAGGATAAGATTTTTTTACCATCATATAACCACCCACTCCTCCGAGTGCGACTACTAGTACGCAAACGCCAATGACCACGGAAATGGGAATAAGCTTTGGGGTTTCTGATGCATTTATTGAATGCATAAATCCTGATGTTTTCATATGGTATTCAGTATACCATTACACATCCTTTAAGAGTGAGGATATTTTTATTTTCAACTTACGCGCAATCTTATGGAGCATCTTAACAGATGGATTGGCTCTTCCCCGCTCCAGTCGTGTCAGATATGTTCTATCCATATCGGCGATAAACGAGAGATGGTCCTGGGTAATCTTTTTCCTTTTCCGTATAATGGCTATTCGTTTGCCTATTTTTATATACAGAAAATTTCCTTTCGTTGCCGCCATGAGGGAAGGATATATCGGTATGAGATTAAACACAGCGGCTTATAATCAACAAAAATATATCTTTGGACCGTAAGAAAGCCAAATAAAAGTCATTAGCGGTGTTGACTAAAGTGAATATCAATCAAGGAAATCTTTAAGTTTACGTGCACGGGTGGGGTGTTTCAATTTACGAATGGCCTTTGCTTCGATTTGCCGTATTCTTTCCCGTGTTACCTTAAATTCCTTACCCACTTCCTCAAGAGTCTTAGGTTTCCCATCGTCCAGTCCAAAACGCATAATCAGAACTTTTTTTTCTCGGGGAGACAACGTTTCCAGCACCTTATTCATAGCTTCCTTAAGAAGCTCTTTTGAAACTTTGTCATATAATGTTGGCTGAGATTGGTCGCTCACAAACTGTTCGAGAGTAGCCTTTTTATCATCTCCTACTGGAGTAGAAAGTGACTTGGGCTGTTGGGAAATCTTCATAAGATTTTCGATTTCTTCTGGAGTTACCAACATTTCCTTTGCTATTTCCTTCACCGTTGGCTCCTTACCTAGTTTTTGGGTAAGTTTCCTCTGTGTTTTGTAGAATCGGTTAATCTGATCAACCATATGGACAGGGATACGAATAGTCCTCGATTGATCCGCGATGGCCCTGGTAATAGCTTGGCGGATCCACCATGTCGCATACGTAGAAAATTTATATCCTCTTCTCCAATTATATTTTTCAACACCCCGAATAAGACCCTTATTACCTTCTTGAATTAAATCCAAAAACGAAAGGCGGCGTCCTAAATATTTTTTTGCTATGGACACGACGAGGCGCAGATTTGCTTTAATGAGCTTTTCCTTTGCTTTCTCGCTTCCTTTTTCAAAAGACTTCGCAAGTTGTATCTCTTCTTCAAATTTCAGAAGGGGAGTCTTTCCGATTTCCTTCAGGTATTTTTTGATAGGATCAAGAGATTCACCGTGTTTTGATGTAATGAGCTGTTCCAGTTCTTTTTCCACTTCTTCCGCGGATTTATGTACTTCTTCCTCTTCACGGGTAGAGATGGTTTCAAAAATATCGATACCCATTCTTAAAGCGTCGTTAAAGAAATAATCTATTTCAACAATATGTTTTTCAGGTTCACTGCAGATAAGAAAGATATCGTCTTGAAGGATAAACCCATCTTCTTCCCCCTGTTGAAGAAGCTTTTTGAAGGTCTTTGGACTTTTTTGCTTTATCATAGCTCCTATTTTATACTGTTGAGCTCATTTTTTCCAGCTCTTTTAATTGAGCCTGCAAACCTTTTAGTTTTTCCTCATGAGCCTCGGGTTTATTGGAGAGGAGATTTTTGAGTACCATTCTCAGTGAGTATCGTTTTATCTCATAGGCGATATGCTTGAGAGAGTTTATAGCGCCTTGTTCATCCGAAGAAGCTTTCAGATACAGTTCATCAGCCACTGAGGCGAGCTCTGGAGGAAGTGATTTAATGAAAGTATTAATATCAAACGCTCCCTTGGTGAGAGCTCTCTCTTTTAGTTTTACAAATAATTTCCCATAGGAAGGGACAGTGAAGTTGTCTTCCGAAATAATAGGTTGTACTTCAGAAATATGTTGATCAAGAGTGGATGCATGCAGCAGTTGTTCTAACAAATATTGCTGGATAACTGTTTCCCGTAATGGTTTTTGCGCGGATATCTTTACAATATCAGAACGGACAAATCTCTTTTTCCGGTACATTCTCACTACCCGAGTGGTGCTTTCTTCGCTTACGTCAAGGAGTTTTGCAAGCTGTTTTATATAGTAAGATTGGACTATCGGATTAGTAATTCCAAAAAGAAACGGTGCCATTTCCTCTCCTATTTGTTTTTTGCTGAAGGGGTCGTTGGGAGGATATTTTTTCGCAAATAGGCGCATGAGAAAATCGTAGACAGGAATTGGATGAGCAAGTGATTTTTTAAATTCAACTTCATTGGTTCTCACTGCCTCATCGGGATCTTTCCCCCCCTCAATAACAATTACTCCCAATTCAAATCCCATAGGTTCGGCAACTTCAATAGCTCTTCGGATAGCTTCTTCCCCAGCCTTATCCGCATCCAACGCAAGATATACTCGATTAGTATATCGTTTGATCAACTGCAACTGTTCAACCGTAAGCGCTGATCCTTTTACTGCTGCTATTGCGTTAATACCGTGCTGAAAGGGAGCTATCATATCAAACTCCCCCTCAACGATAATAATCGAATTCTCTTTTTTTACCGCGTCTTTAGTGATATTAAGTCCAAAGAGCATGGTGCGTTTGTGATAGAGCATTGTCTCGGGAGTGTTTACGTATTTTGCTTCATTTTCCCCGCTCAATATCCTTCCCGAAAAGCCAACGGTGTTTCCTCTGTGATCTTTGAGAGGGAACATAAGTCGGCCGCGAAATCTGTCATACACTGAAGAGCCTTGTTGTTTTTGAATACAAAGACCGCTATCGACGAGTTCCTTATCATTGAATTTTTTAGTATGGAGAAACCGAGCAAGTGAATCCCAAGATGAAGGGGAGTATCCCAGTTGAAATGTCTCAATAATTTTATCTGATATATCCCTATTTTTAAGATAGTCCAAAGCCGTTTTACCGATCGATGATTTGGTAAGGATATAATGATAAAAATCAGCCGCTCCCTGATTTGCCTTGACAAGCTGTTCCTTATAATGGACGAGTTTGTCTTCGGCGGGTATTTTTTCTATCTCAACTCCATATCTTTGCGCCAAATCCGTAAGCGCTTCAGGAAACGAAAGGTTTTCATATTTCATAAAAAACGCTATCGCGTCGCCTCCTATTCCACAAGAACCAAAACAGCGCCAGAGCTGTCTTTCAGGAGAAACGACAAACGAAGGTGTTTTTTCTTGATGGAATGGGCAATTACCTTTAAAATTACGGCCAGCTTTTTTTAACTGTACATAAGAACCGATAAGTTCCACAATATCAATCCGCTCTTTAATCTTTTCAATTGCGCCTTCCATATGAGCCTTATTGTATCAAATGCTACTTGCTTTTTTAGCCAGGATAACACTATAATGAGAATACACCTTTTTTGTATGCTATATATTTATATTGGTCAACACGTCATTAAGGCACTTCACGTGAATAGGTCCCTTTTGGGGCAGTATAGCGTTCAACAGTCGGAGAAAAAATTTAATGTTCAACTCCTGAAAGCGGGAAAAGTGGCTCATACCGACATTGTTGCATCCGCAATAAAGGAAGTCGTCTCCCACCTTACGGGGGGAGCGTTAAAGGAAAAACAAATTTCCCTTATTCTTCCTCAGGAAGCGTTTTATTTCTCTCGGTCGGAAGTGCCCAACGAAATGGCAGCTTCAGCAATCACTTCCTTTATGAAGGAAAAAGCTCGCTCAGTCCTTCCCCCTCACCTAAACAGCGTTTATTATGATTTTGTTGGAGCCGAAAACGAAAATAAACGTATCGTGAGTCTTTTTGCGATAGAGGAATCAACAGTTCAGGCATACAAAGAAACATTGCAGTTGGTGGATTTGCAATTAGCGTCACTCCTACCTGATACCCTAGCCTACTATAAATTATTTGAAAAAACACTCCGAAGAGGGAAAATAGAGCATATTCTGTATGGATCCTATGAAGAGGATCTTATCAGCGCATATCTATTTGACTCATTTGGATTACTGGAAAAGGAGGTTTTTTCAGCGAAATTAACTCAGGGAAAAGGCGTAGAGGAGCCATTTAAGAAAATAGGGGCCGAATATGAGGAAAAGCACCAAAAAATTAATAGACTTATTTTATCTGGATCCCTTTCTGATTCAGTGAGACAAGACACATTTACAAAGGACGTGGGCATTTGGACCAATCCACTTAAACGGATACTGCCCCATTTTTACGCCGACTACCTTAAAATGCTGGTTACTTTGGATACTAAACCATTCCCCATCCTCCAGTTTGATGTATGTTTTGGGGCCCTGATTTTTTCTCTAGAAAATAAGGGCTTTTCCCTGTTAAAGAATAAATTTAGTCCCTCCTTGGCCGTAATGAACCAAACTGTTCAAAAAAAGAACTTTTCTATCCCTGGTATTCGCATTTCAAAAGAAGTAGTGCTGTTTATAGCTTCATTTGCAGGGTCATTCCTTATTTTTACCCTCTTAACGCAGTCTCCTATCGGTTTCAACATGCGCCTGCCCAATTTCATAGCTAAGGCAAAGCCTACAGCTGCACCCACACCGATACCACTCCCCAGCCCAACCCCAACCCCGGAAATAAAAAAAGACACCATTAAAATAAAAATATTAAATGGGTCGGGAACAGTTGGGAAAGCAGGAGAAGTGAAAACGGTTATGAAAGAAAAGGGATATCAGGATATAGTTACGGGCAACGCAGACACATTTGATTTTAACATAACAGAAATTGCAGTTAAAAAAGGTAAAGAATATTTAGGATCCTTAGTACAAGGAGAATTAGTGGACTATGCAAAAGGTGCGAAAGTTACTGTTCTTGATGAAAAAGAAAACGCAGATATCGTTGTAACAGTGGGTAAGGACTTCAAGTGATATAATATAACCTTCGTATGGACAATGAAAAAGAAGATCTACAGCGCAAGCTCGATAATATTCTTGCCAAAATGCAGCTTCCCGCAAAAAAAGATGAGGTAACTTCATTGGAAAAATTAACATATGACGCTAATTTCTGGGGCGACCAAAAAAAAGCATCAGAAACGCTGAAACGGATTTCCGTGCTCAAAAAAGAAATAGATGATTTAGAAATGATGCAACTTCTCATGGAGGACAATGATTTTGCAAATGCTGCTAAACTCATTTCCCAATATGAAATAACACTTTTTCTATCAGGACCATATGATAAAGGAGACGCTGTTTTTTCAATACACGCAGGGCAAGGGGGGACGGAGGCGATGGATTGGTCATCAATGTTATTTCGCATGTATACCCGCTTTATCGAAAGAAAGGGATGGTCTTATGAGATGGTTGATAGGGTTGACGGGGAAGAGGCAGGAATAAAAAGTGTCACTATAGCGGTTCATGGGCGATTTGCATATGGTCTCCTTAAGGCCGAGGCGGGTGTTCATAGACTGGTTCGTCAATCTCCTTTTAATGCGGACAAACTTCGTCAAACTTCATTTTCTCTTGTTGAGGTCTTGCCAGTGATTGAAGATAAGGAAATTGAAGTGCGAACTGAGGATATCGAATGGCAGTTTTATCGAGCGGGAGGACATGGCGGACAAAATGTCAATAAAGTATCAACTGCGGTACGCCTCATTCATAAACCAACCAATATTATAGTTTCCTGTCAAACGGAAAGGGAGCAGCTGAAAAATAGGGATACTGCGATGAAAATATTACGATCGAAATTATGGCAGATTGAACAGGAAAGACGGGACAAGGCCATTGAAGGATTTAAGACAGACAAGATGGCTTCATGGGGGAGGCAAATTCGTTCCTATGTTCTCCATCCTTATAAACTCGTCAAGGATTTGCGCACCGGGTATGAGGAACATAACACTGAAAAGATACTTGATGGGGACTTGGATTTATTGATTGAAAACTTCCTCAAAAAGAAGGTGTGAGTTATGTAACATGTAACATTAAAACACATAAAGTCACACTCAGAAAATGTTATGTGCTACATGTTGCGAGTTACATAGAAATATATTACAGTTAGGTATGACAAAAAGCGAGGTAACTTCTGCTCAGCGAATGTTGAACGTTTGGGCGATTATCCTTATTACTTGGAGCTTTTATAGAGTAACATTCAAGTCAGGTCTTCCTCTTTGGTTTGATGAATTCATTGCGAAACCACTTGTCTTTCTCTTGCCTATCTATTGGTATATAGTGAAATCAGAAAAGGAGTCCTTTTTAACAGGTGTGGGATTCAAAAAGAATAAAGTAATAGGTGATGTGTTATTTGGTTTGGGTATTGGATCTTTGTTTATTGGTGTAGCAGTCCTTACTCGAATGACAAAAGGAATGGCATTCCCTTCTTTACACATTTCTACTGAGTCGCTGATATGGATAGCATCTACCTTCATGGCAGCGGTCACAGAACAAATTCTTTCAACTGGATTTGTTTTCAAACGGCTTTCTGAGGAATCAAAAAACATATACCAACCATTCATTGTTTCTGCCTTATTGTTTTTCTTTTTACATGTACCAGTGTTATTTGGTGTAGATAAAATATCGAGCTCAACACTTGTTCCAATGATGATATTAAATACCGTTATGAGTCTTACTACCTCCGTCGTGTTTCTTTTACGGAAGAATACGGTAGCCCCCATTCTTGTCCACGCACTCTATCTTTTGAGCCTTCCTATATTGCTTTAAGAGTGTTTACCTCCTATATATCATAAACATCGGCTCGCCTTGGGGGGCGATAACTAAGGGGTTATATTCTTTCTTTAATCCCTTAAAGTTATCACGGGAGCCAATGATGATAGAGTTTTTTTCCGCTTTTTCAGGGTCGATAAATTCAAAGGTAAACTTATCGAATCCTTCTACCTGGCCAAATCCATATTCATCAGGTGCAGATAATTGAGCCTGTTTCTGGTACTTTTCAGGAGGATAGCTGAGGTAAAAAAGGGTGAAAATATAAGGCATACCGATGTCTCTCGTTATATAAAAATGAGAAGTTGAGTCATAATTCTTTTTAATGTACTCATTTACTTCTCTATAACCAGCTTGCCATGCATGGATAGTAATGAGTCGTTTCGGATAATGGAACAGGTAAAAATCCCATTGTGCGGTGAGGAAATACGCAAATAATCCAATTAAAAATAAACAAATGAATATATAATATTTTTGTTTTTTTATTTCTTCAAATAACAATACTGTCCCATATCCAGCCAATATCGATATCGGGATAAGAATAAAGAGCGGCCTGGTAAGAGAAGAGGTTGACCAAGAAAGAGATGCGGAGAGAGGGGAAGATAAAAGAATAAACAACAATACATATCGCCACTCCTCTCTTTTCTTAATCACGAAATAAAGCCCAGCAAAAAAAAGAATGTACTCTATGGGAGTGATAAGTCCCATTCCTTTATAACCAAACCGATCATTCGAATCCCCATTTTGAAGAAGAAATTGGGGTGAAAAGTAACTCAAATGTTCAAATGATATATCCCTTAATCCAACCAATAGAGGATTATACAGATAGCGAAAACCTCCCTCCGTTTTTAATTCCTGGACTTTCAGTTGAACACCTGGATTGGAGAAAAAAAGAAGGTTTTTAAGCCTTTCTGGTTTGTAGATAACATCGCTGATACTAAATACTGCAATTATTGCAATAATGAGTATGTAAACAGGAATATAGTACTTCAACTTTCTCTGTTGGAGAGAATAGATTAAGGCTACGATAAAAAAAAGTCCAGCAAAGAGTCTTCCCGGGTGATAGGAGAAGAGCATAAGAATAAGCGACGCTGAAAGCCATATGCCCTTGGGGATAGTCTGGGATTTCAAAAAACGGACAAGAAAATAGAAGGTCAGTGTAGTCAAGAGTGCTGCAAGATATGCTTCATGCGCGTGGCGCGCAACAATATGAAGTCCAAGTGAAGTCGCTGAAAAAAAGGCAGCAGCTATACCATATGAATCTTTTTTGAATAATTCTTTTGTCAGAAGAAAGACTACTAAAGGAAACAACAAAGATAAAAATACGTTTAAAGCACGCGTACTTATTTCATTCAAGCCCACCACCGCAATAAAAGGAAGAGAGAAATAACTATATAGTGGCATTTTGTAGTCACCAAACGACTTTAACCTGAGGGGGAGGAGTGTCCCATACTCATCTCTGCCTGTTTTCAATAATGAGTACGCATTGTATCCAAATGCCGCTTCGTCTGAATTGAATGCGGGAGGGGAGGGAATTCGGAAATTGATGACGGTAAAAAGGAATGAAATGAGCGAAATAAAGATTAATAGTGGGATAGTAACTTTTTTATTCATAATCATTTAAATTGATCAAATATTTGTCTATCCGTCTTCTTCCACATCACTTTTTGGATACCTCTCTTTTCCATAATTTCTTTTGAAAGTTGGGCCGCCATCCAAAACCCGCTGAAAAACTCCCCTTCACCTTTAAATGAGTAGGTTATGAGATTTTTTATGAGATATGCCAGGTGTTCAAAAATCATTTTGCTATCCGAAACATTTTTCCAAATAGTTATAAATTGATTCCGATATGCAATAGTTTTTATGTACGAAGCATGAAAATGGGTGGCGATCGTGGATTCATGATGATGTTGCATCGTAACGCTTGAATCAAACAGAACAGTATAGCCAGCTTTCCATGCACGATAGGAAAGATCGATATCCTCCCAATAAAAAGGAGAATAGAGGATATCAAACCCGTTTATTTTATCGTACTTGTTTTTATCAAACAGCATACTTCCGCCTTCTGCCCACCCGTTTATACCGTTCTTCATAGCGTCTGCTTTTGTGTGCTGAAAAAATCCATTTTTCCAGCAGATTTTATTTCTCCCTACAAACGATCCATCCTTTTCTATTTGCCGAAAACTTACCGCAAACAAAGTTTTATCTTTTTCGAAATGTAACAATGCCTTCTGGAAACTATCACCATTCAGCAAGACATCATTATTCAACAGGAATATAAATTGGCTCTTAACGGTAGATATTCCCGCTGATACTGCTCCCGCAAAACCAAGATTGTTTTCGTTCTCAATGACCGTTATTTGTGGGAAGAGTTGCGCCATTTCAAAAGTAAGAGGAATATCCGGATAGTCATTAACCACGATAATTTCACAATTTTTCAAAAACGGAAGATTATGTCTCAGATTCGTATATAATTTTTCCTTACCTTTGTAATGGGGGATAACAACGGAAATCATTTACGTAATGTAAAATATTTTTTTAACATGTTGAGTGAATTGATTATATCGAAATGATCGATGAACAAATTGGTAAGCAGATTCACTTACTCTGGATTGAAGGGAGGGAGTATTTAAGAAATATGACGTTTGTTTCAATAACTCTTCTGATGAATTAAAAAGAAATCCATTTTTTCCGTTTTCAATCAGTTCTCTTGGTCCACCCGCATTAAAACAGAATGGAACGGTTCGGGATGCCATAGCCTCCAGTGGAGTCATACCGAGGTGTTCAACCTGTTCAGGATGTGCATGAGAGTCTATTCCAAACCCCGTAAAATGCCAATACATCATCGCATCTATATAGAGCACTCTCAATTCACTAAACGGAATATTCGTTTTAAATTGAATGAAGGGTTGAGGAAATTCGTGGCGCAACTCCGCGACATATTGTTCATCCTCTTGCTTTACTCCTCCCGCTAAGACAAGGGAGTATTCCGGATGATGTGAATGGAAACGCAAGAATGTCCGTATCAGATCCTGCTGTCTCTTTGCATGGAGATGTTTAAAAAATCTTCCTACGGTTAGTATAACCGGTTTTCTTTGCCTTGGTTTTTCATCGAACAATTCTTCACTGACATAGGGATATACTACCCGTGATTGAATTCCCCATTTATGCAGCCAACTCGCAGTAAAATGAGAATTGGCAATAAATAGTGCGTTTGCCGTTTTAAGACTATTTAATGGGCTAAGGTTATACAGTTTTTTATCGGGCACCATACAAAACACCGCGGTTTTTTTTGCGGGAGAAAAAAAATAACTTCCATCGGTTACATAAAGCAACCAATCAAGGGGAGAAATTTTCCTCGCTTTTTCAAAAAACGTCATTGACTTTAAATCCTTTTCAAAACGAAGATGCGCAAAGGTGAGTTTTAGTTTATTTTGTATTTCAGCCGATAAGTCACTATTCCAAAAAAGAATAGTATTGTATCCAGCATCATCAAAAACTTTAAGGATAGAAAGGATATGTTTTTCTCCGCCGCCCATGATGTCAAGGTAGGGGGTGTAGAGGCCGACGGTTTTTCTTCTCATATAATAATAGATACGTAATGGTTTTTGAATACGCTTGGTATACGCACTCCATTATACCAATTGTCCCATCCAAAAAGCCCACCTTTACAACCGCCCTCCTTAATAGTTCTCCAAAGAATTTTCTGAAGAATGTAGGTGGTGAAGCTGTTTTTTTGGCATTGAATAGAAGTTCTGCCTCGATATTTTCAAAAACAAGCGTTTTATTGACCATACCTTCTACGTTTCCGTGGAAATGGTGTTCAAACGGTTCGGATAGATGCCCCATTTCTCCTTTGATGAGGGGAGTCGAATGTATCTGTGTTGGCCA
>Ga0210051_1004159_pt1 | contig 14183 bp, 15 predicted proteins | sample CryGey092014_all_FD_185464 | JGI IMG/M metagenome (GOLD analysis project Ga0210051, IMG submission 185464) | Groundwater microbial communities from aquifer - Crystal Geyser CG23_combo_of_CG06-09_8/20/14_all (SPAdes) (version 2) | ecosystem: Environmental > Aquatic > Deep subsurface > Groundwater...
AGAACCGTTTTTTCAACGGCAAGGAATTTGGTTTTTATGCAGTAGTATCGGTCTTGCTTGCTGTAATTGTTTGGTATGCGATTAAACTACATCCATTAATGGCTTTTGGTGCAGTGGTTGGTTCAACGGCTTTTTTTATTCTTCATGGATTCAAACAAAACGCTCAGGCTGAAGAAGCTAAATTACTTGAAAAAGGTCGTTCAGATATTAGCAAGATTATGTATCTTGAGGTGATTGATACAACATTTTCAATAGATGGTGTTTTGGGTGCGTTTGCCTTTACTCTTTCAGTACCATTAATTTTACTGGGTAATGGTTTAGGGGCGATAGTATTACGTTATTTGACTGTCAGCAACATTAAAACCATTAAAAAATATCGATATTTAAAAAATGGAGCAATGTATTCGATTCTGGTATTAGGTTTAATTATGGTACTTGATAGCTTTAATTTTCATATTCCTCCTTGGTTCTCCCCTGTTGTTACTATCTTAATCATAGGAATCTTCTTTTATAGGTCTAAAAGAGAAATGAGGTAAAATTGAGCCTATTTAGTCAAAAAAATATACTTATAGTATTTAATTCTTTCTATAGGATGATTTCGCAAAATGCCTTAATAATTCCTGGATTCTAAATTTGATATAATATCATCGTGGAAAGAGCCTTATATCAAGGAAAAACTAAAAAATTAGAAAAAGGAAGCAATTCTTATAGTATTCTTGAGACTGTAAGTTTTTTTACAGATCAACTAAGAGAAATTCAAATGGCACAAAATAGAGTATGGATTCAAACTATGGCTCTGGAACCAGGTCACTTTACTGACTTATTCGTTCAAAGACTAATTGCAGCCCAACATAGAGGTGTAGACGTAAGAATCGTTCATGATTCATTTTCAGATTATGTAACTGACAATACGTTTAATCATCTTCCTTTATTAAATAGTGAAGATAGAGAATATAAAAGATTTCTCCTAAATAGAAGAGTAGAATTATTAGAATTATTAAAAGGATGTTGTCAAGTATCACAAACAAATGCACCCACAGGAATTCTTAGTTATACTCCATTTCCTGGAGTATCAGGTAGAGACCATAAAAAAATATCGATTATTGATAATATAGCTTATATTGGAGGAGTCAATATGACGCCACTTGATGGAAAACGAATTGATTTTATGTTAAAAATGGATAACAAAGATTTAATAAATATTTTGTCACTTATATTTAACCGATCATTTTTAGGCATTTCAGTATCAGATGCAGCTTATACTTGTGATGATAACAATACATTACTGGTTGATAGCGGCAAGCGTTCTCAATCAATCATCATGCAATATGCATATGATGCAATTAAAAGAGAGAGGGAAAGTATTACCGTAATTTCACCTTATTTACCTTCAGGACATTTAAGGAAAACATTAAACGAAGCCGTAGAAAGAGGTTTAAATGTTGACGTTATTACATCACAAGAAAGCCGATCAGGATTTTCTCCAAAAATATCTCAACTAGTTCATAATGTAGGACAAGTCAGACCGTTATTTCGAATAATTCGATATCCCGGAATTCTTCATGCTAAAGCTTTATTATTAGGAAATCATGCTGCCATAATAGGGTCACATAATTTTGATGGAAATATTGAACCAAATATGCCATTAGATGCAACAATAAAAAAAATTCATAAACAAATGGGGTTTGCAATAATAGCTCACCCCAATTTAGCACGGAGATCTTCTGTTCCGTTAGGACTTATTAGTGAAATAATTAATTCAGGTGATCCGGAGCTTTATATAGATGGGATTGAAATATATAATGCTAGTGAAGCAAGGTTGCAGAGATTTGATAAATCAGGTATATTTTTTGGAGATGACGACATAAATATTGGAAAATTTGTTGAAAACAATAAGCATAATCCAAAAATAGGCGCTTTTCTTGGAGGTAGTGATAGCCATACAAGACAAATAGGATATGGAATTACTGTTTATGGATATGAAAGTATATTAGACGCCATCAAAAACAGAGATACTTTAGTAATGGCTGCAGATACCAGTTTTTTGGAAGATTTGTCAGAATCTACAAGAATGGTATATTCAATTATTAGAAGCCATATAGCTGGAAAAATATAACAATCAAAATGAAAAAAATAAAAAAACTGGTAATTGTTACATATAATATTCAATTTTCCCAACATCCTAAAGAAGTAAAAAAAACTATTTTAAAAATGGCAAATATGGGAACATCTATATTTTGTTTACAAGAAGTATTGTATCGCCCCGATAAAACTTTTATAGTGAATGTTTTGCTAAATAAATTGGGTAGCGATTGGAGAGCTATTTATAATCTTGGTAAAGATGAATCATTTTTAGAAATGGGAAATTGTATTATTTGGAACAATAAAGTACTTGATTTAGAAAAAGAACAGAAAGAATTTTTACCTCATAGTGAATCCTTAGCTATTCATGAAAAAATATTCTCATGGATTGCAGGAGGGATCACAGTTCCATTTCAAAGAAGAGTGATAATTGGATATTTTAAATATAAAAACATAAGCATAAGGGTAACAAGTTTACATCTTGATCAGAATGGTGGCTTAATAAATAGAAAAAAACAATTATCATACTTAATGGGTATTCTAAACAAAAATAAATCCATTCGTCATGAAATAATTTGTGGAGATTTTAATAATTTTGACTTATTAAAAAGAGGGAAAGAAGCAATAATGCAAAACGAAACTCTTGGTAAATATTTTGTAGATATCTCTAAAGATAGTGGATGGACAGCAGATCTAAATAAGATAGATATTAAAATCGGAGGTGTTTTTTTTAAACTACTAATAAAAAACTTACATGTGCATGTGAGAAAAAAGCTTGATTTTATCTGGACAAAAAATATTTTAAGCATTAGTTGTAGAAAATTATATTTAAAGGGTTCCGATCATTATCCTCTCATTGCTCATCTTGATATTTAATATTCTTATACCAAATAAACCTATAGCTTGAAAAAACGCGTAAATCGTAATACAATAGGTGTATGGCCAATGCACTTGAGGTCGTTAAATCAATTAAAGCTTTTGGGGGAACTGGACGGCTATCAAATCCAATCGGAGAATTAGCTTGGGTATTACAACAAACAGTACGAGAAGATTGTGCGCAAGCAAAACAAATATTAGGCGACACGGGTAATCAAGGACTAATTGAAAACTCCATGTTTTATGTTCAGCGAATGATAGAAATCGGATATATTTTTACTGAAGTTTTTGTAAGAGATGAATATAAAAACTGGCAGCCAAAATCAGATACCCCAAGAATTATTGACTTAGGAGGCGACCCAGGCGCGATGTCAGCCTTATATTGGAGATATAGAGCGCCAAATGCACAAATAACTGTCATTGAAGCAAATCCGGCGACTTTTAACGTTATGCGTAAAAACTTAGCACGTAGAGGATTGGAAGATATACAAGTAATTAATGCTGCAGTAGCGGGAGAGATTGATGGAGATGCGACTCTTTACTTACACAGACCGAGAAAAGGTTATCATACTCAAGATTATGTTGGAAAACAAAGTATGACTGACTCCGACGCTTTTACAGTTACAGTACCAAAAGTAAAACTATCGACATTAATTAAAGAAAAAGAACATATTGATTTATTAAAAATGGACATTGAGGGCTCCGAAGGTGACGTTATGTGTGAGTTAGCCCAATCAGGAAAACTGGGACAAGTCGATCAAATAATCATGGAATTTCATCACGATCCCGTTACTAACCCAGAAAATTCTTTGATAAAAATGTTAAATATATTGCGAATAGGTGGATTTACTATTGAAGAAGCTCATATAACAATTGGAAAAGGAATAAGAAATAAAAAAAAAGTACTACTTAATAATATTGAAGATATTGCCAATATTAATAGTAAAGTATTCTTAACATTTAGTGCTATTAGGACGCAAAAAAAATAAGCAGAAATTAACTTATAAGAAGAATTAAATTTTTAAATAGGTTGTACCAACTTTGATATCGAAAAATCATCATAATTCTTAATTCTACATTCTAAACTCTATTTGCTTACACTCCCCTTCTCCAATTCAAATATTTTTCATACCAATAGGTTAAAAAATATTTAGGAGATAATATCAAGTCTTGAGTTGTGAGATAATTCACTTGATCTCCTCCAAAACCTTGTTTAAAAAGAGTGAGACCGTCCCAGCTTTTCGGGGTGCGGCCGGGTTGGTGTATCCCCCAGAAGTTGTAATATTGACAGCCGCGTTTTTTTGCTTCTTTGATTGCCTCCCATTGCAATAGGTGTGATCCTGGGACTTTCGCATGAGTGGTTGCACCTTGATGATAAAAAGCCGTACTTTTGGTAAAGATAATAAGTGCTGAAGCAATCGTATTATCAATAAAACTAAAATTTTTTCGCCAGGTCACCCCGCATCCCAACTGTAAGTCGGGACTGCTCGCTTTTCGTTCAACCTCGCATTGCGAAGAATCACTCAAAGCTTGCTTGCTCAAACAACTGACTGGACTCAAAAATTTTGTTTTATTGTTGTTTTTGTTGTTAATAATTGCAAATAAAAATAGCGCATTATTGTTTTGATTAAATGATTCAAACTCGTTTTGAATAAATTTCGGGGAAAAAGGGATAAATTGTTCGCGCGTAGCGGTTTGTTTATAAATTTCTAAAAAGTCGTCAATGGATTTTTGATCAGTACGTTTTTCAATCATAACGTTTTCACGTATTGCGCGGTTGATTGAGTAGCGTGTGGACTTTCGCATTTGTTCTAGTAGCTTGTCTGCAGGTAAACCCAACGGTAGTTGCCATATTCTTTCGGCATGCATGTAAATCGGTGAATCTTTAAAACCGAGGTTTTTGAACAAATCTTTGTTCTCCGGATTATTTGACAAAACAGGAGCAATTCTAATAAAATCAAACTTTTCTTTTTTTGCTATTTCAGTTAAGTAATTAACTAAAGTAGATAAAATATTCTTTATTCTTAATTCATAATTCTTAATTCTAAACTTGTCCTGAACGAAGTCAAAAGATTCTAAATTCTGCTTGCCCCTCGAATCCCGCCAAAGGCGGGAGAAGTGGGGAATTCTTAAGATCGGTCCATGTGGTACAAACAAAAAATTTCCCCGTTTAGAACGGATTTTTATTACGAGTACAATAGCAAATAAATTATTCTTATCATAAATCCCCAATCTTATTATCTTACTTCCTTGTTTTTCTTGGAATTTTCCCCATTCCCATGAGTGTAAAAACGAAGGCGAACCATTTTCCTCAAAAAATTTCTGCCAGGTATTTTGATTATTTATTATTTTTATTTCCATAGATATGCTTCATTAAATTAATTTATTGAAGCAACGTCGTTTAATATTCTCGTAATCTTTCTTGCAGTTTTGAGTGAAATATTGTTTGGCAGGTTAATAATTTTACTGCATACCTCTTCAGCTATAGGACAACTGCCTATTTTGTATTCAACCTTGTTTAGATCAAGTTGTTTCGGGGCAATCGGTTGGTTATACCACTGTCCAAAATAAACATGTTCCATTGTGGCTTTATTTAACACCTGGTTGCGGTTATCAACCAATAACGGATAACGAATCAGAGCTTTATTGTGCCACTTCTCTTTCTGTGCATTTTTTTTGAACACACCTGAATAATAGTTGACTATTTTTTGTCTCGTAGTGGTTGTATGATCAAGTTTATTTAACTGTAAAAGTAATAGATAGGCTAAGGCATTTGGATACTGCTTATTAAATACTATATTATATTTTCCAAGTTTTTCTTGGGGAGTTATTTCTGGAATTAATAGGTTTAGCTTTCTTGTTAAGTAGTGAATAGACTCTCCAATATATATGTCATATGTTAATTTAATGAAATAGGAAATAGGCTTATACAACAAGCATTTAAAAATAAAAAGTTTGCGGGGATATTGTAATTTTTTAGAATAATGATTTAATGCGTTAGCTATAGGTTTATTATTGGTTAATATTGCAGAGCCGAACACGGAAGAAAGGCTTTTCGATCTTCCAAACGACAATAAACAAAAGTAATTCTGAATTCTAAATTCTAAATTTTTAATTCTATCTTTGTCCCATCCGTGTGCCAAGTCCTCAATAATTATGAGTTTTTTACCTATAGCCTGCTTAATGATTTGTTCACGAAATTTTGGTACAAGGCCGTAAGTGTGTTGAATGATTATAACCTTGCAATCATCCGATAGTTTTTTATTTAAATCAGTTATACTCATTGAGTAACTTTCTTTTTCTATGTCGACGTAAACCGGTTTAAGTTTGAGTACAATTATCGGTAAAACCACAGCTTCGCAGGTGTATCCCTGTACTAGGATCTTACTTCCAGGCGGTAAATTTAATGTTTTTAATAGGGAATATAGAGCACTCCTGCCTGCTAAAAACCAAGTTGCATGGTTGTTAGCAAATAGTTGATGTATTTGCCAGTCTACTTGTTTTAGGCTGGGACCTTGTTTCCATAGCCAAGGTTTGAACATCATTTTGACTGATTGCCAGGCGTCATCCCATGTTTCATTTGGTGCAAAGTCAGTGGAGATCATTTTTTATTAAACATGAAACATGTAACTTGTAACATTAAACGATTAATGGATTCTGTAACAAATCAACTTTATATATATTATTCGAATGTGGAATGATAAAATCTTGTCCGTGGGAAACGACTAATCGGTCAGCAGGAATTATACCAAATCCTCCTTGTCTTTTTGTTAGACCCCTATTCCTGCGCCATTCAACTGCTGGGTCAAGTGGAAACCAGGTTGAATCAGGTAATAATACTTCGACCCAGACATGCATGGAAAGAAAGTTAAAAGTTAAAAGTGCAAAGTTAAAAGTTCTAAATACTTTTTGAAAAGTATTTTCTTCCTTAATTAGGAAACCAACTACTAAGCGTGCTGGAATATTTACAGATTGTAATAACGATAATAATAAAGTTGAAAATCCTCCACAGTCAGTTATTTTTTCAGTTAATGCTTGATCATAGGAATAAAGATTATCGATTGGTTTGCCATATATTAGATTATCAAGCGTATAAATATATAGCGATTTTATCATCATCAATAACGATGTATCTTTTATAGGGGCGATTTTTAAATCGTCCATAATTTTTTTAATCCTTGAATCTTGTCCATTGATAAATCTATTTGATTCTAGTAAATAAGAATGTTCTTTTATTAATCGTGGCGCGTAATCTTGAATTGTTAATGTTGGATTAATTGTTTGTTTGATGATTTTCGGTTGTTGGTGGAAAGTAAGACCGATTTTTGTATTAGTGAGTAATATCGTATTATCCCAAATCTTGTCTCGGATTATTTTTACTTTAGGATTGATTACAATTTGGCTTATGGTTTGATATTGGTCGGATTGTGGGATCGCGAAAAGCGCATGCGTATGATTACTTCCTATCTGTAAATTAAATTGGTTCATGGTTATTACGTTTACTAAAGACAGTCTTTATAAGACTGTCTTTATTTAAGTAGCAGTTTCTTAAATTCATCCAAAGTTGTCAACTCAATTTTATTACCGTTCAAGAAAAAAGTTGGGGTGGAGTTAATTTCCGCTTTATTACCTGAAGCTAAATCGGCTTGGACCTTGTTTTTTACGACTTTTGAATCCATATCTGACTTAAATTTTTCAATATCTAATTTTATTTCACTTGCCATATTGATAAAGTTCTGTCTTGGGTTGGTGCTGGTTGACCAAATATCTTGCTTACCGAATAGTTGATCATCCATTTCCCAGAACTTTCCCTGAAGAGCAGCTGCTTCTGCAGCATAGGCAGCATCCATGCTCGCGGAATGAATTTGTAATGGAAAGTGTCGGAAAATTAATGTCACTTTTTTAGTGATTGGAAAGTTTGCGCTTGAACTTGATTCAAATTCCTGCAAAAAATCATGAAAGTTTTTGCATGCCGGACATTGAAAGTCGCTGTATTCAATCAAAACATTTTTTTTATCAGGTGACCACTTAATCAAGTCATTTTTAGAAATAACGTTAATTTCAGGGAAATAAGTTTGCGCGGGTTTATTAATTAAAAGGTATATTAGGTACAAAAAAATAAAACTAATAAATATAGTGGCGATGATTTTTAATAAATTGTTTTGCATTGATAAACAATTTTATCATAAGGACAGTATAATGTCTGTATGTTCATCGATGAAGCAGTAATCACAATTCAGGGTGGAAAGGGTGGAAATGGAAAGGTGGCGTTTTTTCCAAAACGCGGTGGTCCGTGTGGTGGTTTTGGAGGAGCTGGTGGAAATGTATATTTTTCTGCTAGCCATAATTACATCAATCTAAACCGTTTTTTCAAAGTTCGAGAATACGCAGCTGGTGATGGTGCCCCTGGTGAAGCATTTTTACGATCAGGAAAAAACGGAAAGGATTTGAAATTACAAGTTCCGGAAAATACCACAATTATTGATTTAGATAAAAATACTGAAACGGTTTTAACATCTAACAACTCTTCCCTACTAATTTGTCGTGGTGGAAAAGGCGGTGGAGGCAATGAAATGTTTAAAACCGCAACCTTACAAACTCCAAGAAAATTTCAGGTTGGTTTTGTTGGTGAAAAGAAACGTATTAAATTAATCTTAAAACTAATTGCGGACATTGGACTAATAGGTTTGCCAAATGCCGGTAAAAGCAGCTTGTTAAATGCATTAACCAAAGCGCAAGCAAAAGTTGCAGCCTATCCGTTTACAACTTTAGAACCGAATTTAGGTGAGTTGGATGGAAGAATAATTGCAGATATTCCCGGTTTGATTGAAGGCGCTTCAACCGGAAAAGGACTGGGAACTAAATTTTTAAAACATGTAGAAAAAGTAAAACTATTACTTCATTGTATTTCCAGCGAATCAATTGATTTAGAAAGAGATTATCAGGTGGTGATTGATGAAATGAAAAAATACAACCCGGTTTTATTGAAAAAAAAACAAATAATTTTGTTGACTAAAACAGACTTAATTACGTCTTCTGAAGTGAAAAAGAAAATAAAAATATTAGAGAAAATTGGGATGAAAGTTATTGCGCTATCGATACATGATGATAAAAGTCTGGAAAATCTAGCTGAGTATCTTGATTAATCTTTCCAAACCAAGACCAATACCGGCGAAGGTTTTGTTGGATTGATTCATTTTATTAAGTGCTTTAATAAATTCTTTATCAATTGGTGATGTCACTAATCCGAGTTTTTCTCGCTTAACTTTCTCCTGTTTGAACAATAACTCTATTGCTTTACTGTTTGTGTTTTCAGTGTTTCCATTGGCGATTTCAACTCCATTTATATAAAACTCAAACCTATCAGCTAAATAGGGTTTATTTTTATTGGGAAGACAAAGTGGTGAAAGACGGCTGGGAAAATCAACAATAAAAGTTGGTTCCATTGGTAACTTTGGCTCGATTTCATTAACAAGAATCTGATCAAATAATTCATTCCAGGAAGAGTTTTGAATATTGTAACCCTTATTTTTTGCAACTTGAAAAAAATAATCATCTTCTTCAATCATTTTTTTATAGTTGAGTTTTGCGTATTTTAAGAAAAGTTTTTCCAAGGATAAGACCGGCCAGTTATTATCTTTTTTATATAATCTTTTAAACAACTGAAGAGTTAAATGGTTAATTAGTTGTTTAACATCATCTATGATTATTTCATTCGTTGCGTCTTGACGATACCACTCAAGCATTAAAAATTCCGGAGTATGCCAAAGACCGGAGTTTTCTAAATTGCGAAATGATTGACCAATGGCAAAGCAGTTACCAATCCCCTGCCCTAATCTTATTTTTATTTCCCGTTCCGGGGAAGTTGGTAAGAAAAATTGTTTATGACTTTTAATTGTATTCCATGTGGTGGAAAAGGAATGGATATTGGGTTCGATTGGAATTGCGGAGTTAAGAACGGGAATAGTTATTTCATGAAAATTCTGATCATTAAAAAAACTTCGGATATTTTTTATGATTTTTTCTTGAAAAAGAATTTGTTTTAATGTTTTCATAATTTTAGTCCACAGACAAAATCTGGCTGGCTACATCCTAAACAGGATAAGTCTTTACTATTATTTTGCCAAGTTATCAGTTTTGCAGTTAAACTATTGATTAGTTTTGGAATTGAATCTTTGATGTTCCCAATTGGAACTGTTCCTTCACAACATCCATATATTCTTTCATCAGACATTAAAGCAATTTGATAACAACCAAGATTGTTTGGTGGAAAGACTGTCTTTTTTTTGTATAAATCAGTTAACTGTTGTTGAGTTGGGTAATTAAAATTTTCAGTTAACCCAACGATGTTTGAGATAGGATGTGCTGTTAAATAGGTTGGTGGTTTGCGAGGATGATAAGTGATTTGGACACCTCCAATTTTTTTCTCAATATACTTTTCAAAATCGTCAATCATATTAAAATTTTCTTTTGTGACAATGCTAAATATTTCTGTGTGAAAACCTAAATCGCGTGCGTTTTTCAAAAATAAAAAGCTTTTTTTAAAACTCCCCTCTCCCCTATTTTGATCATGATACTTTTCTAGTCCATCGATTGAAACAATTAGATTAACTGAATTGGGATTATTAAATTCTTTGAGTCGATTAATTGTCCCGTTTGTGATGATTTGGATAAATATTCCCATTTTAGTTAAGTAATTAACTAAAGCGGGAAAATATTTTAATGTGAAAACTTCTCCTCCGCAAAAAGTGATCATTTTTAAAGGTTGAGTTTTTTGGTATTTATTAATAAAGTCAATGACTTGTTTTTTAGTTAATATTGGATTAGTTTTTTTTGTATAACAAATTTTGCAGTGAAGATTGCATTTTTCCAGTGGATTGATATACAAATGTTGAAGAACTTGATTGAGGTGTTTTTGAATAAGTCGATTCATTTGCCATATTATAACCCTTTAAGACTTAGATTTTCCGACCATCATAAGCCCAGTGTAAAAGTACCTGTCTTTGACGGGGACGGTAGGATATATCGCCAGACTTGCAATTATAAGCGATTTGTTTTATATGGCGTTTCATCATCATCCATCTTTTGATTTGACGCTTATCTTCATCAGGAATCCGCCTTCCCATATAGTATCGATAGTACCACTGAAACCAACCACGTGGATCATCTTTATAAATCCATCCTTTTGTTACCCATACCAATAGTGGTTGACTGGCCTTAACTTTGAAATAGTTTAATGTAGAATCATGTTTTTCTGGTGAAAGTTTAGCTTAAGAGAACAAGTCTTTTGGAAATTCGTTTTGACAGTCGGTCATATATTTTCCTCCAAAAATACCCAGTTGAAGCATTTGTTTTGGGGTTAGCTGCGGGCGAAAATATGGAGGAAAGTTTTGACCAATTGGTTCGGTTAGTTCATAACGAAAATTTTCTTGCATCTTGTCGTTCACCACAATGGTTTTTGACTTAGAGGACATAAAATTATTGATGAAAAGTGCCGGGGAGAGGACTTGAACCTCCACGCCTTATTCAGGCACAGGTTCCTAAAACCTGCGTGTATGCCAATTTCACCACCCCGGCAAAAAATAATACAGAATTAAGAATTTATAATTCAGAGTTTAAAGCAAAGTAATCTTATTTAAAATTATAACATATCAAAAGGAACATAGCTTCAACTCAGAAAATTATAGGTCTAAAGTCTTATGATGTTTTTTTGTGGATAACCTTGATACTATAAGCATAGTAATTAAGCTCAGAATCAAAAACTAGTCATAACTGATATAATCTAAATAATATTGTTCAGTCGATAGTAGGAGAAGTCGCATAGTGGTCGAGTGCGTACGCCTGGAAAGCGTATATAAACGAAAGTTTATCGCGGGTTCGAATCCCGCCTTCTCCGCCAATTTTCACTTTTTGTGAAATCGTAAGAATTAGCCTCGGCGCAAAGCGCCTCGGCATGGTATTTTTCCGCTATTTTGAAGGCATTTTTGAAATCGCACGCCAGCGTGCGGTCGGCAATGCGGAAGTTCGAACCAATCTTTTTGAGAAAATCCCGAATCCTTTCGGGATTTTCTTGTTGAGCGTATTTTTCGGCTTGGTTGGAGTCTTTTAGAAAGGCAATGGCGAGTTCGAACCGATTATTGCTTTTTCGCCCAAAAGCATGGATTTTTTCTTCCAAATCCTTTTTAGTGAGAATGAGCTTGTACTTTTTGGCGGTGTATTCCGTTTGCGATAAATTACCGTCCAGTTGTAAATCAAGCAAACGATCAAGTTTTGTTTCTATCTCTACAAGCTCTCGCCTCGCTTTTTGGGCGAAAGAGCTTTCCGCTTGGGCAAGTTTCATTTTTTCATTTTCAAAATAATTGATTGAAGCATTTGCCCAAGCGGAAGACAAAGAAACTTTTTTGATTTCTTCTTTTATTTGAGAAGTGATGATTTCTTCACGAACATATTTTTGCTCGCAAGGATTTTTCCGTTTCGTACATCGTAAATAATTATGTCCTTTTTGCGTTTCGGTGGTAATGAAACAACCGCACTCTCCGCAACGGAAAAATCCTCTAAAAATGTAAGGTTTCAATTTCGGCGATTTTGGTTTGCTCTTGTTCGCCATCACTTCTTGGCAGGAATCAAAAAGTTTCTTTGTGATAATCGGTTCATGCTTTCCGTCATACAGTTCGCCGTTATATTCAATCATGCCGTAATAGATTTTATTCTTGAGCATGTACTGATAATTTGAGACGGAAAGCATTTTGCCTTTCTTGCCAACCAAGCCCAAGGAATTGATAATCTTTCGGATTTGAGCGAGGGGGTATTCGCTAGTTGAATACATTTCAAAAGCCCGCTTGATATACTTTGCCTTTTCTTTATCCACGGCGATACAGCGGGCGTTTTTATCGTTCACATAGCCCAATGGCGCCCAAGCGGGCCATATTCCATTTCGCAATTTCTGGCGAATACCTCTCTTTATATTTTCCGAAAGATTATCCACATAGTATTTTGATTGCCCAAAAGCGATATTCAACATGAATTTGCCTTGCGGGGTCGGCTCAAACCAGAATGTCGGGGATTTTAGCGCTTTGATTTTTCCAGTGTCTATCAGAAAAATAACTCGTCCGCCATCTATGCTATTTCTCGCCAATCTGTCGGGGTGCCACGCTAAAATCCCCTCGGCTTCGCCGCTTTCCATTCTTGAGCATATCGTTGAAAATCGGTCTGCCCGGCTCTTTGGCGGTTTGCGATTCGCGGAAAGTCGCGGCGATCAAAAGATTTTCCCGCAAGGCAAATTCTTTCAATTCCGTTTCCTGCGCTTCCAGCGACAAAACTTGTCTGTCATTCTCATCTGTTGATTTTCTAATGTATAAAAAATATTTCATATCGCTTTAGGGCTGTTAAAAATTATCGCTTTGTTTTCCGCCTCCCGCCGACGTCAAGGCTTTGGCGGGCAGGTCGGCGGAATAAAAAGGATTGGCTCATAAACTTTGTTTATCCGTTGCTTCGCAACGGCGAACCGCGTTTTGCTTTCGCAAAAGGTGGCGATTGAACCCAAAAAATTTTGGCAAATACTATACAATCTGCCTGCCGAGGCGCGAAGCGCCGAGGCAACAAACTCGCAACATACAATTTGGCTCCGAACGCTGAACGAAATCCGAACTTTTTTTCGCAAAAATCCGAACGCTGAATTTTGAAAAACTTTTAAGCTCGGGCGGGCAAAAAGGAAGGGGGTTGGGGGGAAGGAATTTTTGCCCGCCCTCGCTTTTCCGCCGCCGCCGAATTTCGTATTTCGCTTTGCGAAATGCGCCGCCAAAGAAGATGTTGCCCTTGCCCCAGCCCTCCCGTGCGCAGGCAACGACAAGGAACTCCCTATATTTTGTGTATTCCAGTTTGGCATATTACACTATGGAATATAACATATAAGTATTAATACAACAAGTATGAGCAAAACAATTTATTCAAAAGATCACAAATTTTTAACAGAGCAATTAAAAAAGGCCCGCATTGAGGCTGGTTTTGATCAAGAGAAAGCCGCAGAGCTATTAGGGAAAACTCAATCTTACATCTCGAAAATTGAAGCAGGGCAAAGAAGGGTAGATGTTGTTCAATTAAAAGAATTTGCTAAAACTTATAAAAAGTCATTAGATTATTTTATCAAAAAATAATATGGATTTATCAACACTCAAAAAAGAATTACAGAAAATAAAAAAGCTTGGTTTTGTGCCAACTCATCGAAC
>Ga0210051_1004168_pt1 | contig 14163 bp, 10 predicted proteins | sample CryGey092014_all_FD_185464 | JGI IMG/M metagenome (GOLD analysis project Ga0210051, IMG submission 185464) | Groundwater microbial communities from aquifer - Crystal Geyser CG23_combo_of_CG06-09_8/20/14_all (SPAdes) (version 2) | ecosystem: Environmental > Aquatic > Deep subsurface > Groundwater...
ATATAAATCCATACTCGACCTTTTCTTTTCCATGAAGAAAACTCCGATGTCTAAGTCATTTGAGCTTCCGCCATAAAGAACAGTCCCAAAAAGGAAAGCGAAGCTAACCTCATACTTTCGGAAAATCCCCGATAGTTTATCGAGATTTCTATTCACCTCGTCCCTTGTAAATGGCCGAGGATGAAGGCACATATCGGGTTTCATATTTCCTGTATTCCTGGCCTCCTCATCAAATATTTTCTCTAATTATTATAACCTTTTAGGCGATAAGTCAACCGTAATGATCCTATACATACGGTTTCGTGCCGATAACGGTCCAACTGTATCCGTGGCGATGATGGGTCCGAACATTTTTAAACTTTCCGTCAATAAGCAAATTCTCAGCTTCTTGTCTTGTATAGTACTTTGCATAGGAGGGATTAAGTTGGGCATATGTAAATGATAAGCCGTTTCTCTGGAAACGTCTTTTCAAAAACTCACAGCACGTATCCTCCCAACAGTTGAATTCCTTATCTCCAAAAATGAAGCTAAGAAATCCGGTTACCCAGAGATGGTCAACTCGCAGACCGATTGTCCCTTTCACGAATTTATTGAAAAATTTGCATTATTATTATATTCTTCCAGAAGAGAAGTCAACCCTTCGACTCCCCAGCATAAATGCTGGGGCTTGCCTTCGACCCGAGCTCAGGCCGAGGGGCTCAGGGTTGACCCTGCACTTCGATAGACTCAGTGTCCTGAGCTTGCCGAAGGAAGCGGCGCTTCTTCACCCCGCCTTTAAAGGCGGGGTTTGGCGCCGCCGAAGGGGTCAAGAATTTAGTGAGAGATTTCTAAGAAACCCCAGAAATCTCTGATTACACCGATTAGGAACCGATTACACAGATTCGGGATGTATTGAATGAAATCAAATGTTTTTGAAAAAGTGGTGAAAATTTCCATTGCGGTGATGATGATTTGTATTACCGCTCTTACCGTATTTGGTGTGGCCATTTATTTCTATTTCACTCATGATCTTCCAAGTATTGAAACTTTAAAAAATTACAGGCCCTCTACCATTACAAAAATATTTTCTGAAGATGGGGAAGTCATCGGTGAGTTTTTTTATGAAAAAAGAGAAGTGGTTTCCCTGGATAGGGTCCCCAACTATTTAATTCAAGCCTTTGTCGCAGGAGAGGACGCAAGATTTTTTCAACACAAGGGGTTAGACTATCTGGCCATCCTGAGGGCTCTTTTCAGAAATATTTTCTCTGGAGAGATTGTTCAAGGAGGGAGCACCATTACCCAACAGGTGGTGAAATCCCTTTTACTTTCCCCTGAAAAAAGCTTCACGAGGAAGATCCGAGAGGCCATCTTAGCCTATAAGATCGAAAAATATCTCACCAAAGATGAAATTCTTTTTTTATATTTAAACCAAATCTATTTGGGCCACGGGGCATATGGGGTTGCGGCTGCGGCAGAGAGTTATTTTGGGAAGACGGTTGAGGAATTAAATATAGCAGAGTCCGCTGTACTGGCTGGACTTCCTCAAGCCCCCAGTAAGTACTCTCCTTATCATCATCCCCAACAGGCAAAAAAGAGACAGGTCTATATTCTCAATCGAATGACTGAAGAAGGTTTTATTTCTCCGAGTGAGGGGATCAAAGCCGCTCAAAACCCTTACGTCCTTCGAAGAGAGGTAGGGGCAATTCATGAATTGCCCCTACAATCAAAGGCGTTTCATTTCGTCGAATACATCAGACGCTATATCGAAGAAAAATATGGGAAAGACGCTCTCTATAAAAATGGGCTGCAGGTTTTTACTACTATCGATCTCCATTTCCAGCGAACAGCTCAAGAGGCGATGGAGGCTGGATTAAAGGAGATAGAAAAAAGGGAGAAGTATCCATCTGCTGACATGCCTTTGCTCCCAGAAAGCGCGCTGGTCTGTTTCGATTTAGAGACTGGATATGTCAAGGCAATGGTAGGAGGAAGGGATTTTAAAAAAAGTCAGTTCAATCGAGCGACCCAAGCTCGGAGACAAACTGGATCAGCCTTTAAGCCCATTGTTTACGCCTCTGCCCTCGATAAAGGTTTCACCCCCGCGTCCATCATCGTGGATTCTCCGATCGTTTTTGAATGGGGAGACAAAAAATGGAAACCGAAAAACTTTGAGGGGAAATTTTCTGGACCAACCACCTTAAGAAATGCTCTTACACACTCCGTCAATATTGTGACAGTGAAGATTGCACAAGAGGTGGGCATTGAATACATCAGGGATTACGCCCAGAAATTGGGAATATCCTCCCCTCTTCATCATGATCTTTCAATGGCGCTTGGGTCTTCAAGCATATCCCTTTATGAATTAACGAAAGCCTATGCTGTATTTGCAAATGAAGGGGATGTCTTCAAGCCTATTTTTATCAAAAAGATCCTGGATAGGAATGGGAATCTTTTAGAAGAAAATCTCCCTCTCTTCTATGCAAAACAATCTTTTGAGGAAGGACAAGTCCTCACACCTCAGACGGCCTTCTTAATGACCTACCTTTTACAAGGAGTCGTCCAACATGGGACAGGTTGGAGAGCCAGATCGCTGGGTAGACCTGTCGCTGCCAAAACAGGGACAACCGACCAATTTATGGATGCCTGGTTCATTGGCTATACCCCCGAATTAATCACTGGGGTATGGGTGGGTTTTGACGAAGAGAGATCTCTTGGAGAAAATGAAACGGGGTCTCGGGCAGCCTCTCCCATTTGGGTCGTCTTTATGTCAAAAATATTGAAGGATAAGCCTATAAAATATTTTTCCGTTCCGGAAGGGATGGAGTTCATGAAAATCGACCCCAAGACAGGTCAGGTCAGTATAGGAAAGGAAGGCCTCCTTGAATGTTTCAGGGAGGGGACAGGCCCTATACAAAAATCTCCTTCGTCATTAAAGACTTCAACAGATTTCTTCAAATTCGATTTTAATCTTTCAACAAAAAGCAAGTAAGAACTGAATTGGAATGCTGGAATATTGGAATAGTGGAATAATGTGAAAAGAGAGAAGATGGAAGAATGGAATGATGGAATAATGGAATGGTGGGAAAAGAAATTGCTAAGGAATAATCGAGAAAATAAATAATGGAGCTATTAGGCGCCCGATTTTGGGGTTAGTTGGGTTTTACCCAATATTCCAGTATTCCAATCTTCCAGTTGTTTTTGGGGTTACCCATCCTTCCATCGCTCCATCATTCCATTATTCCGATTCTTCGTGTTGGTGCCGAAGGGGGGACTCGAACCCCCACAGGGACTACTCCCCACTAGACCCTGAATCTAGCGCGTCTACCAATTCCGCCACTTCGGCCTTTCTGGTAAACAGCAAAGCGCATGGAGCATAGCGCATAGCACAAAAAATACAGTAGTAAATTGAAAGATTGGCGATTGAATTTTAACAACCATTATTTTAGTATAAAGTCAAGTTCAAGATCAACCCCAATTTCAATTTTATATTTTTCACCATGAAAATCATCAAAGGAATTGAAAATTTAAAAAGTTCTTTCAGTCACCCTGTTGTGACGCTAGGAAACTTCGATGGCGTCCATTTAGGGCACCAAAAGATATTCAAAAGAGTGAAGGAAGAAGCATTGAAAATCCATGGGGAGGGAGTCGTCATCACCTTCGAACCCCATCCCCTCAAAGTGCTCGCCCCTGAAAAGTTCTTACCCCTGCTCACGCCCTTTAGAAAAAAGATGATGCTAATTGAGAAATCAGGAATCGAGACCGTACTCTGTATTGAATTTTCATTGGCTTTTTCAGAGATCTCCCCCTTAGAATTTATCCAAAACATATTGGTGGAAAAGGTAAAGGTCAAGAAAATCATTATCGGGTATAATTATCATTTTGGTAAGGGTCAAAGAGGGGATGCCCAAACCCTTAAGGATGCAGGGAAGGTTTTTGATTTCGAAGTGGAGGTTATGGAACCGCTAAAAGTCGACCAAACGACAGTCAGCAGCTCAAAGATAAGAGATCTCATTCAAAGAGGAGAGGTTGAAGAGGCTTCAAAATTATTGGGAAGGGATTATCCCATTATTGGAAAAGTTATAGGAGGGGCAAAGAGAGGACAAACTTTAGGTTTCCCTACAGCAAATTTGGAAATCCTGGATGAACTTTATCCGAAAGTTGGGGTCTATGCTGTGGAGGTGGAATGGCATCAGCAGCGTTTCAATGGCCTTGCCAATGTCGGATTTAATCCCACTTTCTTGCCTGAACAGACTGGAAAGGGGAAGCCAATTTCCTTGGAGGTCTATATACTGAATTTTAACCAGGACATCTATAGCGAGGAAATACAAGTCGATTTTAAAAAAAGAATCCGGGATGAAATCCGTTTCGATTCTCCCTCCCATCTTATCCACCAGATTCAAGAAGATATTCAATGGGCGCAGGAAAACGTATTTATTAGGCACAAACGATGAAAACCGTTTCTCGGTTAGGGTTACGAGGCCCGTTTGGTTTAGGGACAAAAGGTTAAGGTTGAAAATTTAAGGACCAATGACATAGCCCTCTGACGAAACCGGCATCCCTACCCTAACCCTTGAAACAAGAGCCCTTTATCAAAAAATGCCAGAATACCCCTCAATTCTGCTGGGGGGATGAATGGCCTACCCTCTCCCCTGGGGGGAGAGGGTTAGGGTGAGGGGGAAATGATCCTATCATCACCCCCACCTTAATCCTCCCCCATCAAGGGGGAGGAAAGTTTTTTTTGGAATTAGATGCCCCGCAGCTCTGCTGCGGGGCACTTCACTTTCTCGTCTAACGAATCAACTTGCCCAATCGGGTCCACCTGATCTTATTCAATAGGTTTTGCGCCTCCCCATCCCAAGAAAAGTAAACAATAAAGGCTTTTCCCTTGACCTCGTTAATATTGACAAAACCCCAAAAACGGCTATCCTGGCTATTGTCACGATTATCTCCTAAAACAAATATAGAATCTTTTGGAACCACCTCTGGACCGTACCTCTCCTTCGATTGAAAATATTTTGACCACACACTCTTTTCATCATAATGTCCCCAGGGGTCGTTAATTAACCGATCATTGATATAAATTTTGTTACGGATGATCTCGACTTTTTCTCCATCTGTCCCGATCACTCTTTTAATAAAATCTTTCGATCGGTCTTTAGGGTAAATAAATACAACAATATCCCCTCTTTTCGGTTTGCTAAATTGAAACCATTTTGTATCGGTAAAAGGGATTTTTATTCCATAAATAAATTTGCTGACGAGAAGATAGTCTCCCACCTGTAATGTAGGCTCCATGGAACTCGATGGAATTTTGAAGGCCTGAATAATAAACGTTCGAATAAAAAGGGCGATCAAGACAGCGATGACAATTGGCTCTATATATTCTTTAATAAATCTTTTCTTCCCCATGATCTCCTCTTTCTATACACAGCGACATTAATCGCATCAAGGACCCGTCATTCCTGCCCCGTATCGGGGCACGGGGTAAACTCCAGCAGGAATCCAGAAAAAGACTGGATTCCGGGTCAAGCCCGGAATGACAAACTGCTTAAGATCTATGTCGTCATGTATAACAAATAACGCCGAGCGCATAGCGCATAGTGTATCCCCCCACCTTAGTCCTCCCCCACTTGCGGGGGGAGGAGAGGAGGGGGGGCGCTTTGCTCTATGCTCTCTGCGATTTCCTTATAGACTTCGGGTCTCCTATCTTTGAAAAAAGGCCACTCCTTCCTCGCCTTATCAATATTTTTTAAATCAATTTCGATTAAAGCAATGCTATCTTTCATCCCTGTCGGTTTATCCAGTAATTCTCCCTCTGGGGAAATACAAAAGGACCTTCCATAAAAATCTTGTTTCTCTTCGCTCCCTACTCGATTCACTCTGAAAATATAGACCCCATTGGCAATGGCATTGCTTGAGATCACCGTTTCCCATTTTCTCTGTGAAGCAAAAGCAGCGGCGGTAGGAGAAAAAATAATCTTGGCTCCTTTTAAGGCTAATATTCTTGAACCCTCTGGAAAGAAATTGTCCCAACAGATCTGAACACCGATGGGCGCAAACTTTGTTTTAAAAACAGGGAGCCTGTGGTTTCCAGGTGAAAAATAATATTTCTCTTCCCACAGAGGAATTTGAGGAACATGAATCTTTCTATAACTTCCCAAAATCTCTCCGCCTGCATCGATGACGATCGCTGAATTATAGAAAGAATCTTCCTCGATTTCAAAAATAGGACAGATCAATACGACCCCGTATTCTTCCGCCAACTTTTGCATTCTCGTGATGGTGAAACCATCCATCTTCTCGGCCAGGGGAAAAAAGCGTTTGTTCATTTCTCTTGGAAACCAATGGGTCGTGAATAACTCTTGGAAGCAGATGAGGTTCGCGCCCTTTTCTATCGCGATTTGAGTAAATTTAACCGCTTTTTCAATATTTCGTTCTTTCGCTTCACAACAGGATATCTGGATACCTGCCAATTTTATCAACGTTTCTTCTCTCCTTGGAGAATAGAAATTTTGGGAAATGCTAACAAAGTTAAGATGAAGTGTCAAGGTCTCATAGAATTTGGCTATTGAATTATTTTTAATTGTCTTTATAATGTTAGCATGTTAATGGAATGTTGGAATATTGGAATATTGGGTCTAATGTCTCATCATTCCACCATTCCATTATTCCAACCTGATAAGGAATGAGGATGAGAATATTAGTCGTTGAAGATGAGAAAAAAGTTTCCAATTTTATTAAAAAAGGATTGGAAGAGGAACGTTATGCGGTGGACAATGCTTATGATGGGGAATCAGGCCTTTACATGGCAGAGGTGAATGAATACGATTTAGTTGTTCTTGATCTGATGATCCCAAAGATCGATGGATTAGAAGTGTTAAAAAGAATACGGGGGAATCGAAACAATGTCCCAATATTGGTGTTGACCGCCAAGGATACCGTGGAAGATATTGTGAAGGGTTTGGATGCCGGTTGTGATGATTATTTAACGAAACCATTTGAATTTTTAGAATTCTTAGCCAGAATCCGCGCTCTTTTACGGCGGGAAAAAACAGATAAGGAACCTATTTTAAAAATAGCTGATTTGACCTTATCTCTGGTGACCCATAAAGTCATGAGGAAAGGGAAAGAAGTTGAGCTCACCGGCAAGGAATATGCTCTCTTAGAATATTTTATGAGGAATCCAGATAAAGTCCTCACCCGGACCATGATTTCCGAACATGTCTGGGATTACGATTTTGACTCGATGACCAATGTGGTCGATGTCTATGTGAACTATCTTCGGAGAAAAATAGATAAGGGATTTGAACCTAAACTGATCCAAACGATTCGGGGGGTCGGTTATATCATGAAAAGGGTGTGAATGCATTTCGGAAGTCTTCGATTTAAACTTACCCTGTGGTATGTCTTGATATTGGGAATTTTATTAATTTCCTTTAGTAGTTTTTTATATTTCACCCTCTCAAAAAGTCTCCATCGAGATGTGGATAATAAATTGAGGTCTCTGGCTGAACTCATTGCCTCGGAATCTTCGTCTCCCCTATCGAAATTTGGCTTCGGAAATATTGACCAAGCCCTTGAAACCTCCATGAATCTAAAACCAATAGGGAAATTTATTCAAGTCTTAGATGAATCGGGAAACATTGGTCGGAAATCTGACAATTTAAAAAATGTTCAACTCCCTATCAGTTTAAATGCCCTGAAGAATGCATCGAAGGGCCTCATCACTTTTGAAACCAATCGTTCTTTAGGAAACACTCCTTTGAGAATCATCACCTTCCCCGTCATCGAGAATAATCATGTCACAAAAATTGTTCAAATCGCTTCTTCTTTAGAGGAGGTTGAGGATGCCCTCAACAAACTATTCCTTATTTTAATCATCACCGTCCCTTTAGCTCTCATGGTGGCCATTCTTGGGGGACAATTTCTTGCTCATAAAGCATTGAAACCTGTTGATAATATTACTCAGACGGCGCGAATGATCACCTCCCAAAATTTAAACCAAAGGATTATCCCTCCCAAGGTGAAAGATGAAATATCAAGGTTGATTGAAACCTTCAATGAGATGATCTCTCGGCTTGATCAATCTTTCAGACAAATTAAACAATTTAGCTCAGACGCTTCACATGAATTAAAAACGCCCTTGACCATTCTCAAAGGAGAAGTGGAGGTCACGCTCCGAAAACAACGGACCCCTCAAGAATATCAACAAACCCTGAAAAGTAACTTAGAAGAAATTAATCGCATGTCCCAAATCGTTGGGGATCTCTTAATTCTTTCAAAAGCGGATACCGGAGAGATAAGGTTGAATAAGGAAGATATTAATTTAACGGAGATCCTCAATGAAATCGTCGCTCAAATGGATGTGTTAGCGCAGTCCAAGAAGCTTCATCTCTCCACGTCAAACCATCATCAGGATGTTCATATTTTTGGGGATGCTTTGCGGCTTAGAGAGTTATTTATAAATTTGATCGAAAATGGAATTAAATACACTGAAGAGGGAGGCTCTATCCATATCACCCTCCAAAAAGAATATCCGCCTCCTGTAAAAAACCAATCAAACTGGGTAGAAGGTGAGAGGGGTGAATTTGTTAAAATCATTGTGTCCGATACGGGAATTGGAATTGCCAAAGAGGATCAGGAAAAAGTATTTAACCGGTTCTTTCGAGTAGATAAAGCTCGGTCAAGGGAGCAAGGAGGAAGCGGCCTTGGCCTCAGCATTTGCAAGTGGATCGTCGAAGCCCACCAGGGTGAAATTAAAGTAGAGAGCGAATTAGGAAAAGGAAGTTCCTTCATTGTCAAATTGCCCCTCTCTTCTCCTCTAATGATGAATTGAAATCTGCCCTCACCCTTCCCCTCTCCCCAGCGGGGAGAGGGAGGGAGTGAGGGGGTATTGGCTAATTATTAACCAGTTGTGCCATTTTTTTGCACCATTTTGTAAGTAAAAGAATTGAAAAAATAAAAAACTTGCGTAAATTCATATAATTAAAAACAGACAAAAATTGGCACTTATTTTGCTTTAATTAGTTTACCCCGTCAGAAATAATGCCGCGCCCGTCGAGAGCCTCTGGGTCGAATGACTGGAATTTCTAACGGGGTTTACTCTTGACAAAAATTTATCTTTTTTAATATCTTAAATTATTCCGAAAACTTAAGAGGGAGCAAAAATTGACAGAACGTTTAGGCGAACTCCTCGTAAAAAGAAATTATATTAACCCCGAACAACTTAAAAAGGCCTTAGAGGAACAGAAATTAAAGGGGGGTCGTTTAGAATCGAACCTGGTTAGATTAGGATATATTAAAGAAGATGAGTTATTATCCTTTCTCAGCGCCCAATATAGGGTTCCCTCCGTAAAAATTTCGAAGATGGAAATCAATCCAAATGTGATCAAATTGGTTCCATCCAGCATTTCAAAAAAGTATTTCATCATTCCCATCAACCGAATGGGTCCTAAATTGACTTTGGCAATGTCCGATCCCAGCAATATCGTCGTGATCGATGAAATTAAATTTATGACCGGCTTCAATGTTGAACCTGTTGTTGCTTCCGAGACGGAGATCATTGATGCAATAAAAAAATATTATGGAGGGGGCGGAAATGTTGCTGGGATGGGAAGTGTCTCCTTCCAAGCTGCCGATTTTGAACTGGATGATGAAAAGATCAACGCCTCCGGTGACGGGATCGCAATCGACGATGTGGTCGATTTAGATGATTTTGATAAACTGGTTCATGGAGCCGTAGATAATGTCGAAGTCGTCGAAGCTCAACAAAATTTAGAGGATTCCATAGATATGGAAGGCCCTATCATCAAGATCGTCAATGGCATTCTGATCAAAGCCATAAAATTGGGAGCCAGCGATATCCATTTTGAACCCTATGAGAGGACATTCCGAGTGAGATATCGGATTGACGGTGTAATGAGGCGGGATATGTCGCTTCCCATTCAAATTAAAAATGCGATGACCTCACGCTTAAAAATTATGGCGAGATTGGATATTGCTGAAAAGCGACTCCCCCAGGATGGAAGGATCAAGTTACGGCTGGGAAAGGGACGGGAAATGGACTTTCGTGTCTCTACCATCCCCATCCTTTTTGGTGAAAAAGTCGTCCTCCGTCTATTAGATAAATCTGCCTTGCAATTGGACATGACTAAACTGGGATTTGAAGAATCTTCCTTGGTTGATTTAAAGGCTTCGATCCACAAGCCTGTTGGAATGATCCTGGTGACCGGCCCCACGGGAAGCGGTAAGACGACCACTCTCTATTCAGCCCTATCCGAATTGAACAAAGAGACCGAGAATATTATCACGGCAGAGGATCCCATTGAATATAATTTTATGGGGATTAATCAAGTCCAGATGCATGAAGAAATTGGACTCACCTTTGCTTCGGCCCTCCGGTCCTTCCTCCGGCAAGACCCTGATATCATCATGGTGGGTGAGATTCGAGATTTTGAAACCGCTCAGATTGCGGTTCAAGCCTCCTTAACCGGGCATCTCGTCCTCAGCACCGTTCACACCAATGACGCCCCTGGAACAATTACAAGATTAATTGACATGGGAATCGAACCCTTTCTAATCTCCTCAGCGGTGATATTAATTCTGGCCCAACGGTTAATCCGCAAAATCTGTATGGATTGCAGGGAGCCTGTCAAAGTCCATCCTCAACTTTTAATCGATTTGGGGATCCCACCCGATGAGGTCAAATCCTTCCAGGTTTATAAAGGAAAGGGTTGTCCCATTTGTAATAACACCGGATACAAAGGCAGAATCGGTCTTTATGAAGTGATGCCTATGAGAGAAGAGGTCAAAGAGCTTGTTTTATCCAGGGCGTCCACCTCTGAAATTAAAAAGGAAGCGATGCGTTTGGGAATGAAGACATTGAGGCAAAGCGGAGTGATGAAGATCAAAGATGGGGTCACGACCATTGAGGAAGTTCTTCGGTCAACCATCGAGGATCGATAACTCATCGAAGGGAAAATTGGGAGGGAAAGAAATATGGTTGAATTACAAAAATTGCTTGAAACCGTCATTGAGAAAAAGGCCTCCGATTTACACATCACCACAGGGGCCGCTCCTCAACTCAGAATTGACGGAAAGTTGGTGAGCGTTGAGAACACTGTCCTGACGGGACCCGATACGAAAAGACTCTGTTATAGCGTATTGACCGACGCCCAGCGACATAAGTTTGAGGAGGAGTGGGAATTAGACTTTTCTTTTGGAATTAAAGGATTGAGCCGCTTCAGAGGGAATATCTATATGCAACGGGGCGCCGTAGCGGGGGCCTTTCGAGCCATTTCCTTTGACATCCTCAATTTTTCTGAATTGGGAGTCCCTCACGTTGCCAATGAGTTGCTTAAGAAACCCAAGGGTCTTGTATTGGTGACAGGGCCAACGGGAACCGGAAAATCAACAACCTTAGCCGCTATGATCGATAAGATCAATAATGAAAAAAGCGCTCATATCGTGACCATCGAAGATCCGATCGAGTACCTTCATCGTCACAAAAGTTGCATCGTTAATCAAAGAGAGGTGAACCAAGATACAAAAAGTTTTACCGCCGCCCTTCGACACGTCCTCCGGCAAGACCCAGACATTATTCTGATCGGCGAGATGAGGGATCTGGAAACGATCGAGGCCGCCCTCATCTGCGCTGAAACAGGCCATTTGACATTCGCCACATTGCATACCAATTCCTGTGTGGAAACGATCAATCGTATCATCGACGTCTTTCCTCCCCATCAACAAACCCGGATCCGGACACAACTTTCCTTTGTTTTAGAGGGAGTGTGCGCCCAACAGCTCATTCCAAAGTTAGGGGGTAAAGGACGCGCCTTAGCCATGGAGGTGATGATTCCAAACCCTGCGATTCGAAACCTTATTCGCGAGGATAAAATTCAACAGATCTATTCACTGATGCAGGTAGGGCAAACAAAATTCGGAATGCAAACGATGAATCAGGCCCTTCTTTCACTGGTGGAACGTCATATCATCTCCTTAGAGGATGCAATGGAGCGAAGCCATAATTTAGATGAATTTCGTCAAATGCTTTCCACCTCCAATATTGGGATGGTGAAGAAGGAAAGGCCTATGAGGACAGCCTAACCCCTTTTTTCGGATCAGGGGATATGGCGACGGTTATGAAGCCCGCCCTGTACCATGTTAGGTTCAGGGCCCGTTTGGTTTAACGTTAGAAGGTTACGTGAAAACTTCAAGACCTGCCTCGGTCGGGGCGGCCACAGGCAGGTCGGCCAAAGACATAACCCAATGACGAAACGGGCATCTTACCCTTTACCATTACCGTGAGACAAACTTTTTTTTAAAACAGAAGGGAATAAATTATGCCAATTTATAAATGGGAAGGAAAGACGGCTAAAGGGGCTATCAAAAAGGGGGAGATGGAAGCGCCCAGCGAGGCAGCTATTCGAATCCACCTTCGACAACAGAATATCATCCCGACTAAAGTCTTTACCAAGGGAAAAGAGTTTAAGATTCCTTTCTCTTTCAAGAAAAAGGTGAGGCAGCGATCGATTGCGATTTTTACAAGACAACTTGCAACCATGATCGATGCGGGATTGCCATTAGTTCAATCCTTGGAAATTCTATCCCAGCAACAAGAAAGTAAAGTTTTCAAAGATGTTATTCGAGAAATCAGGGAAGAGGTGGAGGGAGGTTCTACCTTTGCTGGAGCCCTTAAAAAACACCCTGCGACCTTCAACGAATTGTATACGAACCTCGTCGTCGCGGGTGAAGAAGGCGGGATCTTAGATAATATTTTAAACCGTCTTGCGAACTACATTGAAAAATCAGAAGCTTTGAAAAAGAAGGTCAAATCAGCGCTCATCTATCCGGCCACCATCGTGGGTGTGGCTGTTATCGTTGTGATGATCTTGATGATCTTTGTCATCCCTGTCTTTGAAACCATGTTTAAATCAGCGGGGCAAACCTTACCCCTTCCTACCCTGATCGTCATGACATTAAGTAAATTGATAAAAAAATATGTAATCATTTTTATACCAGCCCTCATTCTTTTGTTTTTTATAGCCAGAAAATATTATCAAACACAAAACGGAAGGGCTATCCTTGACCGCCTCCTTTTAAAATTGCCTGTGTTTGGACCGTTATTCAAAAAGATTGCCGTGGCTCGGTTCTCGCGAACATTAGGGACTCTCGTCAGCAGCGGGGTTCCTATCTTAGACGGATTAACTATTGTTTCAAGAACCTCAGGGAACAGAACCATTGAAACGGCTATCCTCAATGCGAGAACCAGCATTCGGGAAGGTGAAACCATTGCGGAACCCTTGAACCGAAGTAAACTTTTTCCCCCCATGGTCATCCAAATGATTTCCGTTGGAGAGTCCACCGGGGCTTTAGACTCCATGTTGTCTAAAATTGCAGATTTTTATGAGGAAGAAGTGGATATTTCCGTGACCAATTTGACCTCCCTTATGGAACCGTTCCTCATGGTCTTCTTAGGGATTGTGATCGGAGGCGTTGTAATTTCCATGTATCTTCCTATCTTCCAAATGGCAAATGCGATAGGTTAGATTTTTGCTATTTCCATTTCCTGTTAAAGGATGGAATCTTATGAACACGAATTTAACCCTTTCTCTTGATGCACATCAAAAAATATTAAAAAATGTGAAGGGATTAATGTTGGGCCGTACCATCATCCTCACCCTTCTTCTCACCATCACTTTCCTTTTCCAAGTTTCTGAAAAGAAATATTTTTTCATCCCCATGACCAACAACTTCTATTATTTTATAGGTTTTTTTTACTTGGTGACGATCGTCTATGCGCTTTTTTTAAAAAAAATTAAGGACCTCAATCAATACGCCTTTTCCCAAATTATCATCGATCATCTTTTTATCACCGTTTTAATCTATTTTACTGGTGGAAAAGAAAGCTTTTTCCCCATCGCCTATATCTTCTCGATTATCGGAAGCAGCATGATCTTTTATAAACGGGGGGCCCTTCTTTCAGCCTCCCTCTCCTCTTTACTCTACGGCCTCCTTTTATTGCTCCAACTTCATCATTGGATCAACCCCGTAGGACAGCCTCCTATTTATGACCCCAGCCAAATCTTTTATTCCTTAATCATTTATATGGCTACCTTTTATATTGTTGCTTTTTTGAGCAGTGTCATTTCTGAAGAACTGAAGAAAAAGAAAAAAGAACTCATCCAG
>Ga0210051_1004170_pt1 | contig 14161 bp, 10 predicted proteins | sample CryGey092014_all_FD_185464 | JGI IMG/M metagenome (GOLD analysis project Ga0210051, IMG submission 185464) | Groundwater microbial communities from aquifer - Crystal Geyser CG23_combo_of_CG06-09_8/20/14_all (SPAdes) (version 2) | ecosystem: Environmental > Aquatic > Deep subsurface > Groundwater...
CGCCCGCACCACTCCGGCACTGATGGCTCTCTTCTCTCTGGTCACACTGATGGCCTACCGGCTCAGCACGCGCGGACAACTCTTCCTCCGCCAGGCCGCTTGGTATGTCAAAGAGCAGGCAACCTTCTCCGATGCTCTGGCACTCGTCCGTCAGCGGCTCTGGCCCTACGCCAATTTCTCCATCTCGCCCCTTCAGAACGACATCCACAAAAGTCCGCCGGCTATTCACGAACTGCTGCAACGCTTGACCGAAGTGGCGTGCTATGCTCCTTGAGGCGGATAAAGTCGAGCTCAGTCCTCGCCATCCGCTTTCGCCCGTTGCCGCTGCGCCGCCAGTGCCTGTGACTGCACAAGCGACTTGAGGTTCGAGGATCCCTCGATCGCCTTCACCGCGATGTCCTGCACCTGGCCGTATGAGTTCTCGAGTTGCTTGGTCAGCCGGTCGATCTGGGCAGCCTGCTCCTGCACAACCTGCTGGAGCGACTCGAGGCGCGACTGAAGGACGCGCTGTTCGCCTTCGAGTTCGCGCTTCAGCAGCTCCTGGCGTGTCTCCGCGTCGGCGGCCAGGCGCTCGCGGGTTTCGGCGATGGCGCTGTCGACGGCGGTGCTCAACTCCTCCGGGAAGCTCTCCGCCCGTGCGCGCAACTGCTCCAACTCCGCTTCGCGCTCCGCTAACGCCTTCTCGCGCGTGTTCAGGTCGCCTTCCAGTTGCTCGCGCTGAAGTTGCGCTTCGCGTTCGAGCTTGGCCTTCTCGTACTCGAACTCCTCCTTGAGCACGCGCTTCTCGCGCTCGACGGTGTACTTGTACTCCTCCGCGTCCCGTTCGCGCTTCTTCTTCTCGGCCTCATCGCGCTCCTTGGCGAGGGCGGCGTGCAGTGCCTTCTCCCGGTCCCACTCCTCCTGCATCGAGGCGATCTCCGCCTCCAGCTCGTCGCGCCGTTCAGCGAGCTCGACCTCCGACTCCTCGCGGCGCCGCGCCCTCTCGGCGTCGAACTCGTCGCGCTTCTGCTTCTGCGCCTCCAGAAGCGCGGTGAGCGACGAAGCTGCCTTCTCGATGTCGTAGATCTCCGCGAGTTGCTTCTCCCTGACCTGCACCGCGCGCGTCGTCTGAACGTACTTCCCGACGGCTTCCTCGAGCTTGTCGGACAGCGCGACCAGCGTCGCCCCAATCTCGGACCGCAGGTTCCCGACTTCCCGGCCGATGCCTTCGAGCGAGAGCGACTCGGCCACGCCGAGCACTTCCTCCGCCTGCCTTTCGACGATCCGCTCTTCCGGCTTCAGCTCCGCCTCCCGCTTCTCCTCAAGCTTCTCGAATAGTTCGTTATACGCGGCCAACATTTGCTTCTTGGTGCTTGCCATCGTGATCGGCTCAAGCTCGCCGGTGAGCGTGTCATTCGCCATGGTTGGTTCCTTCCTCGTTGCTGCCTCCCCGGGCAGACAGCATTCTCCGTCTGGCGGCGGATTCCTCCCTCGTGGTCGGCGATGTGCGCGGGCCCCGTGTCTCTCACGACAGCTCTCGCTGACCTCGGTGATGCAGGAGTTGCCCGCCATCGGTGTTCCCGTGCCACTTCCGGTTGTAGGTGGCGGCGGGCCCTGGCGCGAGCAGGGCGAGCTGGCATTGGGGAGCCGCCGAGGTCGAGGTCACTGCGGCGCCGGGCTACGAAGAACTGAGCGCAGCCTGCCGCAGCCGCACGCGCCAGACGCTTGCCGTTGCCGTGATGAACAGCTCTGTCCCGTCGGCGCCGCCGAAGCAGCAGTTGGCGGCCGTTTGGGGCGTTAGGAACTTGCCGACCAGCTCACCGTCGGGGCGGAACACCTGGACGCCGTCGCCGGCCGTGCAGAACAGGCGACCTCCAGCATCCACCCGCATCCCGTCGGGCAGGTGAGGTTCAATGGCTGCGAACACGCTGTCGTCTTCGAGTGTGTTCGCTGCCGTGACTCGGAACCGACGGACATGGTGGCGTTCGTCGCTGCTGTCGGCGACGTACAGAAGCGCTTCGTCGGGAGAGAAGCAGAGCCCATTGGGCATGGCGAAGTCGGTCACCACCGGCACGGGCTCAGTCGTGCCCAGGTCGAGCCGGTACACGTAGTGCCCTTCCTGCTCCTTCTGCTCGGGACTGATTCCGTAGGGAGGATCGGTGAACCAGAGGGAGCCGTCGCCCTTCACCACCGCATCGTTGGGGGAGTTCAGCCGCTTCCCCGCGTACGTCTCGGCCAACACTGTGCGCGCGCCATCCGCCTCGGTGCGGGTGACGCGGCGCGACCCGTGCTCGCACGAAATCAGCCGCCCGTCCCTGTCCACTGTGTTCCCGTTGGTGTTGTGCGAGGGTGCCCTGAAGACGGATACCCCCTCCGCTTCCGACCACGCATACATCGTGTTCGCGGGGATGTCGCTGAAGACCAAGCGGCCTTCGCCCGGCAGCCACACCGGCCCCTCGGTGAACTGCTTCCCGCCCGCAATCTCCTCGAACACGGCGTCCGGCCCGGCGATCTGTTCCATCTCAGGGCGAAGCACTTCGGCGCGCGATGGAAGTCGGTTGCCAGGCAGTCCAGCCGCAGGATCGCCTCCACGTTGGTCGTCTGCACGATTCCGCCCAGGAGCCCGACGCAGCCTGAACCGTACAAGCCCAGGTCCGTCTTCGGCCCCCACTTCATCACCACGGGGTCGCCGGTGGCGAAAGGGCTCTTGTCGCCGACGTGGTGGCGCAGACCTTCGTAGGCGATCACGCCTTCCGGGTCGCCCTTCCAGTCGCCACAGCACTGGTGGTCTTTCGGCAGCGCGTTCGGGTAGAACAGGCGGGCGGCGTTGGCCAAGTTCAGCATCCACTTGCCGAGCGCTCGGGCGTAGCGCGTGGCATACCTCGCCACCGTCGCGCCCACCACCGCGCCCATGGCGGTGATGCTCTCCTGATTCGACCCCAGCAGCCTGGTGTCGCCGACATAGCTCGGCAGCCCGAAGGTCGGCCGATCGACGTTGATTCGTCCCTCATCCAACCCGATCAACGGCAGGTGCTCGCCCTTCGCCTCCCAGTCGAACACGAGCCGGTCATATGCCTGGGCCTTCGCCCGCCAGTCCAACATCTTGTCCGGCTGCGGCAGGTTCGGCATCAGCTCAACGGCATCAATCGCGATCTGCCCTGGGATCGGCCCGGACTTCGGGCGAGGCTCTGTTGGGACGAAGTCCAGCGCCTCGAACACAACGTAGTCCCCCGGCTCGCCCTCGATGCCCAGTTGCACCTGAACCGGCGGGCGAGACGGCATCCGCAGCGTTCTGGGGTCCGGCTCGAAGACGACCTCGCCAACCCGGCGTTCGCGCTCGGCGACGCTGGTAGTCATGGCGCGACCACGACCACGCACCTCGCCCCAGAGGCGCATCAGCCACTTGCCCGAGGGGCTGATCTCCCGCACACGTAGCGAGATGGCGCCCACGTTCTCGGGCAGGAGCACGTTCTCCACGGCCGCAATGGCCCACTTCCAGTCGGGGGCAACCTCCACGCGCAACCCGCCCGCGTCGCCGCCCACCACAGCCTCGTTCATCCGAGTCGCCCACAGGTTGGGCTGGCGGACCATGGTCTCTGACCACGGGCGTTTTTCGGCCTGGGTCGCCGTCGCGCACAGCATGACTGTCCAGCAGAAGAGCATTGCCAGTCTCCTCGGTTCAATAGCGACACGTCACCGCACTCAGTATCGGCATGGGTGCACACGGCGTCAAGCACGTGATCGGGACCCAATGCGGGCACGCCGTTCCCACAGTTCTCGCATTGGCGGCGACGCGTCACGCTGACGTTGACGGCGTGGGGCGTAGGGGGTAGACTCAACGCGCAGCGGTGATGAGAACGCCTCGTTGACGCACGGTGAGGAATGGCGCATGTCTCAGAACGCATGGCTGGTTGACATGGGATTCGTGGTGAAAGCGGCTACCGACGGACGCCGCTTCAAGCTCGACTACCTCGCCGCTCGGAGCTTCCTCGTGGACCGCTTGGGGCCGACGGACGCATACCTGTTCAACAGCATCGATCCGTCCTTCGGCGTCCCGGCTGGTCTGGAGGCCTTCTACGCGGCGGTCGAGCGACAGGGCTTCAGAGTGCGGCTGATCGAGATGACGGGGGATCGGGCGGCCGGCACGCATCGACAGCAAGGGGTGGACGAAGCCCTGATCGACCAGTTCACGGCGTGTGCCGATACACCTGACAGCGAATCCCTCGTGCTGACCAGCGGCGACGCGCACTTCGTTCGAGTCGTGGAAGACGTCCGGCATGCGTCCGGCACCCGGGTCATCCTGTTCGGCTACGACGTGAACGTCAGTGCACAACTCAAGGCCGCCGTTGACGAGTTCTGGCCTTTCGAAGCGCACGAGTCCCTTCTCGCGCGTGCGGAACGTCGCGGGACTCGCGGTCGAGTGTCTGTGGGGAGAACGGGTTGGTGATCACCTGGTAGGTACGGTACTCGATCGCCAGCGATAGGGCGGCAGCAGCGAGGACGCCCAAGCAACCCTCGGGTGCGCCGCCCCGGCGGAGGAAGATGGTCAGGCGCGGTCAGTCAGCATCTCGCGGACCCGATCTCGATTGCTGATTGGGGATGCGACCCCGGTGTGCGACCCAGTGTGCTGGGTGTGGGCTGCTGATCAGTGATACGGCACGGCCCCCCACGGGGGTGCGGCAATCACTCCTTCGGCATCCAGCGCGCCATCCCATAGAGATCCAGCCAATGCACATCCAGGAGTTCCTCTGGTTGGTCCCAGTGTTCGTCCCGCGGGAATGACTTGTCGGACTCCCACGAACTCACGGTGGACGGCGATATTCCGATGTCCCCCATGCCGAAGTGGGTGATGGAATCAGCGAGGCTGGCCTGGGTTGCGAAGCCTGCCTCCGGCCGCGCCCTGCCCAGACGGCCTCCGAACGTCTCGTCCCGTTCCTCATCGATCAGCCGAGCCAGACTGTGTCCGGCACGGCTCTCCCACCTCTTCAGTGCCACGTACAGCATCTTGGCAGTGACGCGATCCAGCACGTCCTCCACGTCTGCCGGGTTGCAGCACCCGCGGATAGCGTCCGCCACCTCGGCGAGGGGCAGCTTGAGAATCAGAAGGGAGGGTGGCGCTTGCAGATCGCTGGAGGCGCTGGCACGCAACTCCTCTTTGCTCAACACGTGGGTTAGAGCAATGTGCTTCGGACTACTGTCGTGTGATGACATCAGGCTGTCCTCCCGCCCTGCTATTGAGTGCTTCCTATGTCGGCTGGGTTCGGCTATCTGAGCTTCACCCCTCCCCCGCCACCAAAGAACGGCTTCGCCCCCTCGAGCTTGACACCGACACACCCGCCGGCTTCGCCCAGCAGTTCCACCCACCCCGCGCATCCACCCTCAGGCACGTCGAGCTCGGCCCGGTTGGCCTTCTCCGCTTCAACGGTCGCACTCAGATGATGCTCCGTCCCGGCAACGCTGACGAGTAGGGTCCGATCGCCCAGCGTCTCTCGGTAGCCCCACTCGACGCGCACACTCTTGCGGCCCGCCGGCACGATGAACGATAGCCGGGTGCCGGGGTACATGTGCACCGGGTAGCAGGGCTTCTCGGCCCACTCGTTCCTCTCCTTGGGCTGCTCGGGGATGGTCGGGCGTTCCTCGAGGCGGTCAAGAGGGGAGCGGTAGGTGTCGGGGTTGGCGAGGCGCTTGTCGATCTCCTGGTTCGCGACGACGAATGACTTCCAGTAGTCCTCAGGGTAGCCCGACAGGCTGTAGTATCCGGCAACTTCGTCCGCGCTCCGCCACACCGACATGGACCCCGGCCAGAACCAATAGCCGTGGCCGTAGAGGGCGAAGTTGTACATCTGCGCCGCAAGGAAGTGCGGGTTGTGCGGCGGGTGCTTCAGACCCCACAGGCAGCCGCCGTGGACGACGTGCGCGTTCCATTGCTCGTAGCGGTCGAGCCTGGTCTGCACTGCGTCGGTGCTGTAGCCCGAGGTGTAGGTGGTTTCGTCGAAGTCCAGCGCGGGCACTCGACTGGTGCCGAGGCCGCGGGATAGACCGCGGCAGAACCAGTTGTCCGCGCAGGTCAGCAGCAACCCGGCAAAGCAGAGGCTGGGATTGACCGCCTGGACGCGCGCCCGCACGATTTGCGTCGTCGCCTCGAGCTGGGCTTGCTGGTACGCGCAGAGGTCGTCCAGCAGCCCCTCCTTCGCGATCCAGTCGAACCGCACGTTCCCATCCTCGGGCAGGTTGGGATCGGGGAGCCCCTTGGACTTGAGGAGTCCGTGGAGGCACTCATCGCAGACGCACTTCTCGCGGCTGCTGCCGTAGGGCTGGTAGATCGCGCCTGCTCGGCCTTTCTCCTCGGCTGACTCCAGGTGCTCGTTGTACCAGTTGCCGAAGTAGTACGACTCCGGGTCCAGCCCGATGCCGAGGACGCAGGGGTACTTCTTCGACAACTGCGCGACCAGCATCGCGCGTCGCAGGAACGTACGCTCCCAGTACTCCCGCGAGACCGGGCACGGATGGGGCCCGCGCACCGAGAGTCGGGTCAAGGCGCGAACGTGGTCGCCCCCGGCGGCGGACTCGGTCTTCGCGCATCCCCAGCCGAAGTACGGGATCAACTTGATTCCGGCGTCCTGCGCGGCCTGGCACAGTCGCTCCAGCATGTCGTTCAATGTGGCAAGCCCCTCCTCGTCCGCGAACGGGATCCCCCATTGCCACGCCGCGACCAGGGCCACGTTGAACCCGGCCAACTTACAGTCGCGCAGCGAGTGCAGACTCACCGGAGTGTGGACGTAAGTGCTCTTGCCGCGAGCATTCAGAACCCAGTGCGTGTTGCGAAGGGTGATCGAGAACGGATTCCACGAGGCCGGGCCGGAGTTGATCAGCACGGTGTGCATGCCGGCGGTCTCCGTGGGCACGCGGACTCCACACGTCGCGCCCGCCTCGACCAGCCCCTTCCCCAGCAGCTTCCCCTCCGGTCCGAAGACGGCATAGGTCGAGCTGGTGAAGGGGGAGTCGCCTGCCGCGGCCGCGACGTCGAAACGGATCTCCTCACTTTCTTCGACGAGCACCTTGAAGTAGCTCTCGCCCCGCAGGTGCAGCGTCTCGCGAGTGGCGCCCCCGGGCGCATCTGCCTTCGTGAGGTCGCCGTCCGGCATTGCGCCGGTGAACCCGAAGCCGTAGGAAATGCCGCGTAGCCGGTCCGTGTCGATCCACTGCATGAAGGGCGCCGCTGCCGGTTCGAGCACCTTGCGGATCGGGGTAGCCTTCGCGCCCGAGAGGCTGACTTCGGCCGCGTCGCAGAACGTCAGCACGCGTCCGTCCCGTTCGAGCACCACGGCGACTCGCGCCTTGGCGTCGCGCTCCACGCGGAGCGGCAAGCTGACCGACGACTCGTCGCCTTCGCGCAAGCGGAGTTCCCGGGCGCCGAACGGCGACAGCTCGTTTCCGCGAAGCACGTAGCCCCTGACCCTCACCAGGGCCGGCTCCTTGACGCCCGCAACCGAAACCTCGACCTGGTTCTCGCCCGCGCGAGGCTGCCGTAGCGACACGGCGGCAAAGCGCACGTCGCTGGGCGGCCCATAGACGAGGCGCCCGAATCGCGTGGGATTGTGGAACACGCCAAACGTCTTCGACCAGGCCGAGGTCTCCTGCGGCTCCAGGCGTCGCGTGCGGCAGAAGTTGACCAGCGACAGCCGCGGGGTGTCCAGCCCGATCTTCGCGCGCGGGATACGCATCTCGACCGACCAGGCACCCGCCTCGCGATGCACCGCCGCCTCCCAGTCGCAGCCCCACGAGCCGTCGCTGCCACGCTCCTCATGTCGGTTGCCTGCAACATCCACAGAGAAGTGATAGAACGTCGGCTTGAGCGCGTCGGGCATGAGAAAGAGCTCGACATGGTCCCGCGCGAAGAGGGACATCGAGTCGGGCGGGAGTGGTCCGAACGTCAGCTTCGGCATCTCTGCTTCGGCGCAACGAAACGCGATGTAGAGGGCCTCCTCGTCCAGCCCGATCTTGGCCCAAGTGTCATGCTTAGACTGCGCGCCCGTCTGGAAATGCCAGAACGGCGTCGCAACCTGCGCGTCCGCCCACTCGGAGTCGTTGAGCCCACCGTCGAGCTGCGGGGCGTGCTGGAATCGTGCCACGTGCAGCAGAGGTCTGTCGGTCAGCAGGCTCTGCAGCCCGGCCTCCTGGGCGCTGGGGACGGACTGCGCCGAGAGTGCCACGAACGGCAGCAAGAGGGCTGTGATCGCAGCTCGAGTTGGTGTGGTGCGTGTTGGCATCATCATGATCATGCTCCCAACGTCAGGTTTCGCCGTTTCGGTCTGCAAGTCTTCCCGGCCCTACCTCTTTCTGCCAGCCAGCTATCTGCCCGAAGGGCCCTTTGGCAGAAACATGCGGGGCAGAAAGAGGTAAGGCAGGGAATGGCACCCGCTCGCCGCGGACAGCGTCGCCTTCGGGCAATGGACTTCCCGCCGCTCGCGGGATACGATGGAGCACTCGGCGCCGTCCCTGGAGAACACGGAGAGGAGGTCGCTCACAGTGCAGTCGCTCGTTTGGCCCACAGTCCTGTGCTGCGTCCTGGCCACAGTCGCCGCCGCGTTTGCCGAGGAGCCCGTCAACATCGCCCGTTCCCTCTGGGGCGCGACGGCAACTGCGTCCAGCGCCTACGGACCCGACTACCGGGCGGACAACGTGCTCGACGGCCGTTGGGCGCGGCGGGAGACGGACAAGTGGAACACGGCCGCGAACGTGACGCCGCACTGGCTCAGGATCGACTTGGGTCAGGTGCGGCCGGTGAACCGAGTCGTGATTCGGCACGAGGGAGTCGTGCCCGGTGGGGATTCGTGCCTCACTTCGGACTTCCAGCTTCAGCGGGCGGATGGACCGGACGGGCCCTGGCTCGACTTGGTTCCGCCGATCGCGGGAAACCGGCAGCCCGTCACGACGCACGACTTCGCGCCGGTGGAACTGCGCTACGTGCGGATCTGGATCACGAAGGCGGAGCAGAATCAGAACGTCTATGCGCGCCTCTTCGAGGTCGAGGTCTACTGCGTCGATCCGAACCTGAAGTTGCCCGACCTCGCCCGCGCCGAGGAGCTCCTGCATGAGGCGGAAGCCGGCACGCTGACGGCTGCGCAGCTCAGGCAGGCGGTGGCGTGGCTTCGGCACGACGACCCGTTCGTGCGCGGCGTGGCCGATTGGACCATTGCCCGGAAGGTCGGCCGCGACAACGACGGCGAGGTCGCTGCCTGGCTGAAGCCGCAGGAGTCTGAGTGGTTCAACCGCTGGACGGCACAGCCCCTGGACACGATGATCGAGCACGACTGGGTTCGGCAGGCGAGGTCGCTGGGGATCGCCCGCAACGGCCAGCGGCTGCTGGCGTCGGTCGACGAGCTGCTGCGTCGCTTCGAGCGAATGGCGGAGGACTCGCCGCTCACCGGCGCGAAGGCGACTCAAGCCGCCAGGCAATTGGCCCGGATCGCGGAGGTCCGCAAGGAGATGGACCGCCACTCCGCCGACCTGCCAGCCCTGCGCCGGCTCTGGCTGGAGGCGCGACGGGCGATGCGCGCGCTAACGTTCGCCCATGCCGCTTTCGACTTCGGCCAACTGCTCTTCTACACGCGCTTCGCCCCGCACCACAAGCCAAACGTCTGCGGCGTGCATTCCGCGTGGACCTACAAGCCGGGCGGCGACTTGTGCCTGCTGACCGGATTGGAGTCGGGCGGCAAGGTGACCACGCTGCTCAACGGGCAGTTGGGGCCGGGACATCTCCACGGCATGGACCTTTCGTTCGACGCCGACAGCGCGGTGTTCGGTTACGCTGTCCAGGACTACTGGCCGCCGGTGAAGCCAACGCTCTGGCCGCAGCCGGACAACCAGTGCTTTGCCTTCGCGTTGCGGAACAGCACCGAGCCGGCTCACCTGTACGAGATCGGCACGGACGGCAAGGGGCTGCTCTACCGCCACCCGCTCTACTGCGCCGTGAGCGCAATGCCGTTCAAGCCGCGGCAGCGCCCGCCCACGTTCCGCAACACCACCGACACCGGGGCCGGGTCTTCCATCTTCCATGTTGGCTGCCCGTAGAGGGCGCCCGGGCGTGCGGCATCGCCACAGGCCTGTCCGTGCCCGGCAGACCGCCAGCGTCGGCCGCCGCACGGTCACTTCGCCAGCACCAGCTCACCTGCGCCCTCAACCTCGTAGAACGCACCGGCTGTCGCCCTCCATGCCACCCAGGCACCAGAGGCGGACTGGTGGGTACCGAGGTTGAACTGGAGGCTGCTGGTCTTCTTGGGGTCCACGCCAAGGATTGCGAAGGGGAGTTGCCATTCGCACGTCCATTCGCTGGGCGTCACGCGCGCGGCGTAGTGTGCCGCTTTCTGCAGGGACTCACATTGCGCCGGCGCGGCGCCACCTGCTGGCAGGGCCTGGAATGAGCCGTCGGTGGAGCCCCAGAGGACGAAGATGGGGCTGTCGGCCTTGGCGTCGGACGCTCGCAGCGAGACCTCGACACCGTCGCAGGCGGCGAAGTCGGCGCCGCCGCGGAGCTTGGCGCCTTTGGGGACAGCGAGGCGGACGGCCAGGTAGAGGTGGTGAGCGTCCCACGCGGCACAGAGGCGGCCTGCGGGTGGGACGAACGGCTGCCCCGTTGGCGACTGCGCAATGGAGACCACGCGGGCGTTGTCCTGCCAGGGCCATTCGTCGGTCGAGCCGTCCAGCGTCGGCGCGGGTATGGCGCGTGCGGCTATGAGCACTGACGGTGTGGGGGTGGCGGTTTCGGCCACGACCGGCGCTACACTGTCGCGGCGCGCTGCGCCTGCGGCCCCTTCGGGGACTGCGCCGCATTCGAGGAACTCGTTGCCGGTGGCGCTGTAGGCTTCCCACAGGCCTTGCTGACTCTCTCTCACGATCTGCGCACAGCGCTCGAAGAGGTTGTCGCGCACCCGACCAGGCACCGGCCGGCCGAGCGGGTCGGGGTAGAGACTGAGTGCGGCGCACCCGTCTTCGTCAAAGCCGACGAGGTGGTTGCCGAGCAGGCTGAACCGACCGTGCAGCTCGACGGCTTGCTTGACGCCGACGGTACTGGTGCGCGTCACGAGGTTGTTGCGGAGCACCGAGGTTGGTCCGCCGTAGGAGTCGAGCACCAGGGGGCGCTGGCAGTCGGCGAGGGTGTTGTCGTGGAAGGTCCAGTTCGCCGCCGGCGGGATCAGCTCGAACCGATCTCCTACCTTGGTCTGGTGCGGCTCTTTGAGCGTGAACTTCACGGTCTTCGGGTCGGCGGCACCGGTGACAGCCTCGACGACCGACAGCTCCGTCGGTCGGCCGTTCACAAGCCAAGCCAGCCCCCAGCCCTGGCACTGCGGGGCCTTCCTGGCGTCCAAAAGCACGGCCCGCTCGCTGGGCAGGAACGTCGAGGCGTCGACCACCTCGCCGACGCGCGACGACGCCCGGCCGGTGACAATGCCTGCGCCGCAATTGCGGATGAGGTTGTCGTGGAGGGTCACGTTGCATGCAGGCTCCAGGACGCGGACCCCCGTCACTTGAGGGTCGCAGTCGCCGCGGACGTAGACCTGGTTGTCGCTGACGAGGGTGTCCGAGGCGTCCAAATCCACTGCCGTACGAGGCACGGACTTCCCGTCGACCTGCGTCATGTCGAACACGTTGCCGCTGAGGACGGCGTTGGCTGAGGGGTAGTGGGTCTGATCCGACCGGCCGCCGATGTGGACGGCAGAGGAGCCGAAGTTGACGAACTGGTTGTTGGTGACAAGCACCTGCGTGGCCCCGACGTTGGCGCCAATCGCGTAGCCGCCGTAGGGCACGGTGCTCTCGAACACGTTGTCGGCGACGAGGTGCTGCCCGGCGCCCAGTTCGGGGAAGGTCTCGTCGTGATTGGCCGGGCCGAGGTTGCCCATGGCCACCGGGCCGGCGTTGCGCACGTAGTTCCCCACGAACTTGACAAAGCGCGAAGCGCCCTCCCAGGCGCAGCCGCCGACATCGACGATCCGGCAGTTGAGCACGCTGGTGTTCTCGGAGCCGCACATCACATCGTTGAAGCCGTTGCGAGCGCAGTCGATCGCCGAGCACCGCAGGTACGTGGTCTGCTTGCAGTGCGCCGCGTTCGGCTTGTCGGGAGTGCCGCGGCTCCGGCTGCCGGACACGAAGCACTCGGTGGCCATGCGCCTGCCGTGGCAGTTCTCAACCAGCACTCGCTCCGTGCTGCTGATCGACACCGCGTTGCAGCCCTTGGCGCCGAAGCCCCAGAAGTAGCTCGACCCGAGCGTGCGCAGGTAGCCGCACTGGTCGCGCGCCTCGAACCCCGAGTGGCCGACCATGGTGAAGTTGCGGAGGGTCACCTCGGTGCCTCCCGCGAGGGTGACGCACGCGCCCTCTCCCTCACTGATGTCCAGCACCGTCTCAACCGGGTTGGCCCCTTCGAGGGTGAGGGACGTCGCATTCCGCACGACCAGTCCGCGCGACAGGCGGTACCGGCCCACCGGCACATGCAGACTCCGCCTCTCCTTGAGCGCCTGGTCAATCGCCGCCTGCAAGGCCGCGTCGTCGCAGTGGCGCAGGACCGCAGCGCCAACCGTCCGCGTCGGCGCAGCGCGCAACGTGACCACCTTGCCCTCGATCTTCTCGATGGTAGTCACCAACTGGCCGCGGGCGCTGAAGCACACCGTGTAGCCCTTCTCCCAGTCGTGCGCGTTGAAGCGCACCTCGATCCCGTCGCGGAGCGGCTGCCAGTCACCCGTGATCGGCACGGTAGGCTGCCAGGTTCGAGCCAGGTCCTCGGACCAGCGGAAGCTGGTGGTCCTTTCCGGCACGTCGAGCAGCAGCACAAGCCAGTCGCCCTGAGTGCCGTCGTAGCCCCGGATCTCCGCCTTGTCCTTGAGGGGCTGCCCCATGGCGATCACGTGCCGGGGCCCCCAGAGGCTGCTGTTCGCCAAGCGCGGGTTGCACTCGGAGAGCATCACGCCCTGACCGGGCTTGAAGTCTCCAGCGTCGACGACGGTTACCTCCTTCGCCCCGGTCGTCGTCGCCGCTGTCGTCGAGTACTCGGATCCGGAGGCCCCGAAGTCGCTGGCGTTGAGCCAGCCTGGCGGACCGGCGGTTGGCGGTTCCGCCGCGGCTGCTGGGGGAGGGACGAAGGTGAGGGCGACCGTAGCGATCGCAAGAGCCAACGCCGCCGCATACTGCGTGGGTGGCTTGCTCACAGAGAGGACCTCCTGATGACGTGAACGCCGAAATGGCACTGGGGCGCGTCTCCCGTGGTCCATACCCGCTGCCAGAAACAGGACCGCCCCCGCACGCATTGCGCACCTCACTGCCTGTCAGAGGAGGAGACCCTACGCACCGTGCTCCTGACATGCTCGAGGTAGCTGACGCCTTCCAGTTCCGCACCCCTTGCCAGGAGCTTGCGCGCGATGTGCACGGATTGCAGTGCGGGGTCGTCAGGGAACTCCTTGGCGGCGGATGCTCTGAGGGCCTCGATGTTGTCGAATCGAGCGGTGTCCATGTGGGTGGGGCTCCTATAGCAGCTCGGCGGGAGTCAGGATCTCAACATGCGGCCGATCGTGGAGCGTGTTCACCATCCTGACGATGTCCCGGGTCTTCGTACGCACGAGATGCTTGAAGTTCCAGCTCGTGAGATAGTCCATTCGGTGTGTCACGGCAAGGGCTATGTGGTACGCGTCCTCGGAGTAGCCTCTGGGTACCGCGCCGTGCTTCACGTACTCACCCGCAAGCTCCTCGACGGCCGCGCTGATCTCAAGCACCGGGAAGTGAGAGGTCGCCTCGCTCATGCGATTCCGCAGCGACTGGTCCTCGGTCTGTGCGATCTCCGCAAGCGTCAACTCCGACACGAACGTCTCGAACCGATCTGCCTCGTCGAAGAACGCCTCGGTGAGCGACTCCGTTCGGGGTTGCGCTCATCGAACAGGGCCGAGATGACTGACGTGTCGAGGTAGACGTTCATAGGCGAGCAGTTCCTGCCGGGGGGCGCGCCCATGCCGGCCCGAGAGAAGCCGAGGCGAGTGCCAGGCGCGTGGTCCTCGTTCCGTGTTGCATTATACCCGCGAAGGTTGGGAACACACCGAAGTCCCGGTGCGACTTCGGCTCCGTCTGGGAGAATACCCTCTGTCCTACGTCTGCTGCACGCCTGCCGGGGAAGTTCCGCGAACTTCCACTTCGGTGT
>Ga0210051_1004173_pt1 | contig 14156 bp, 18 predicted proteins | sample CryGey092014_all_FD_185464 | JGI IMG/M metagenome (GOLD analysis project Ga0210051, IMG submission 185464) | Groundwater microbial communities from aquifer - Crystal Geyser CG23_combo_of_CG06-09_8/20/14_all (SPAdes) (version 2) | ecosystem: Environmental > Aquatic > Deep subsurface > Groundwater...
TCCCTACATTCTTACCACTATTGACATCAATAACTGTCAGTCCTTCAGTATAATCAAATACTAAATTACCTCCACATTTAAGATAAGCTTTAGAAGCCAAGGCCTGGGAGATCTCTTCTTCAATATGATAATGCTCAAAAATATTCTCCTTAAGATTATAAAGTTCAACCTTTTCCTTTAAATCCGGGAAGGAAGAGCTTAGGAAAGCAAGAATATCTTCATAACCAGCCAAAGAATTAATTATTAGCCTTTTCGTATCTTTATCAAATAAATCCCGCAGAGTCCTCTTAATTGAACTAATTTCCTGATGGATTAAAGCAGGATGGTCAACCCTTTTAGCCTTCTCTTCAATCTTCTCCCAGAGAGAGCGCAGGACCTCTATATCACCTCTTAGGTATTCTTCACCTACCCCCTCAGATATGGTGCGGACAATTAAGCCTTCATCAGGAAGCTTAATCTTCTCAGCCAGACCCTTTAGTCTTTCTCGCTCTTCTTCATTCTCAATTCGGCGGGAAATTCCCACAAAATTAAGCTTAGGGATCAAGACTAAATAACGACCGGGAAGGCTAATTCTGGTAGTAACTCTTGCTCCCTTACTCCTAATTGGTTCTCTGATAACCTGAACTAAAGCCTCCTGCCCTACTTTTAGTAAACCTTCAATCGGGACAGATTTTAAATCCGCAGGCATCTCTTCATCCCCGCTATCCACTCTATCTATAACATCAGTTACCCCTAAATAAGCACTTCGCTCCTCAGCCACATCTACAAAAGCTGCCTGCATCCCCGGTAGAATACTAACTACTCTCCCTTTATAAATATTTCCCAGCAGTCTTTCCCCCCTTTTTTCTATAGATATCTCAGCCAGACGCTTATCTTCCAAGACTGCTACTCTGGTTTCTAAATCCCCAGCATCAATAATAATTTGTTTAGACATTCCTCCCTCCTTTCTTAAGATATGGTATTGTTAAAACGGGTAGGTTGAAGCCTCTGCTTCAACCAGATGAGAGCGGAGGCTCTCATCTACCCTACAAACGTAACTATATAAAGACGAAAGATTTATAAATTTAGACAGTGTTTACCTGTGTTTATCTGTGGTTTTTGACACTACTCAAAATACAATTCTTGGCGCTGAATATCTACTAAATATAGTTCAACCCCCCGCCCCCCTAAAGCCTTAATTACCTCCTCTGGTCTTACTGTCCCTTGGCTACCTACTGATAAGAGCATCTCCCATCTAATTTCTTCTCCTTCTTTTTTAAATTTCAAATCAAAGACTCCAGCCCTGAGATTAATCATCTTTTCTCCCTTAGGGCTTTCTCTCTTAATCCAGACCTCTTTCTTCAGGAGAAACTCTTTTACTCTTTCTTGAATCTCATCCTCTAACTCATCACTTCGGGTAATTACATAATAAGAAACAGTCTCAATAGCAGATAAAGCCGGCATCTCTTCAGTTAAGACTTCAATCTTTGAAATTCTCAAACCCTGAGGAAGTTGTTCAGCTAATCTCTTATAAATCTCTTTCAATCCCATTCTTTCCGTAAGAGCAATCTCTATTAGCTCAGTCTTACTAATATATCCTAAGGGTAAGGGCGGTCCAAAAGCCATCTTCGGACGAGGACTAAAACCCTGGGATAAGAGAAGAGGAAGCTCAGCCCTCCGAGCAAGTCGCTCCCAGGTTCTGGTTAGGTCCAGGTGAGAAATAAACCTCAGCTCATCTTCTTTGGAAAACTTAATTCTAACCTTAAACATTGTCCTGCCAATCATTTTTTAATATACAAGCTACCAGAAGTAACTTTGTGTCAGATTGCCATGTTCCTTTCAGTCTCCTTCGCTTTGCTCTGGGCTTCGGCTCATCGCAATGACAATAATGGTGTTTACTGAGCATTTACAATTATACCCCCTTTTTTTAAAAAAATCAAACTTCCGCAACTTCCTGCAATTATATATAGAAAAAGCCAAGCCAAAATTTCTATTTGGCTCGGCTATATCTCAGGCTTGACCTGCCTGTGCTACCTGCCTGCGTTTCCTGTCTGTCGTGCACGGCACGGGCAGGCGGCTTGATATGGTAGGAGGGCATTTATGCCCAGTACAATCGTGCCTAAAGGCACTCCTACCAAAGTTAAACCCGCGGGTAGGTTGAAGCCTCTGCTTCAACTTGAGTCCGTTCCTCTTCTTCTTTTTTGGTAGGAGAGCATTTATGCCCGATATGCTTTCAAAATCAAATATAAAACACCAAAAAGCCTGTTCCTGACAGGCTCAGGAATCAAAAACACAAACCAAAAATATAAAAATATCATTTTTCAGGTGTTCAGTTAATTTTTCCACCGAACTCCAATTGAAGCACGGCGGTTCGGTCAACTGCAACCAATGGTTAGGTTCTTTCTTTTGCCTTTAGACCTTTGATTCTTTTTTCGATAATTCCCTTTAGTTCTTTCAGGTTACGAAAAAACAGGACTGGATAATCCTTCAGGTCAAACTCTAATTTGGTGCCATACTTAGCAAAGTAGATTGGTATCTTGCCAAGACCATGCGCATAACCAGCTTCGAAAAATACATTTGGTCTTGATTTGCTCAAGTCAACGATTACGTACTCTGCCCGTTGAATTGATTCAATTATACGGTCTGTAATTCGCTCGTTTGATTGCGGCTCATCTATTCTCTCCGCGCGGACGCCACACTTTGAGGCTGCTTCTTTAACGGCTTCAAGTATATCCACGAGAGTGTGATCTTCTGGGTCCATCTGCATCGCGATAAAAGCATATCCATGTTCTATTCTGGGATTCGCAGTTTTGTCTATGCCCACTGGAGATTGTAGATCAGCTGTCTGCCAATACCTCCAATTTCTCTACCTCCAATATCTCTTTGGCTCTATTAGACATCTTACTTAATTGATTACTATCTTTCACTTCATTGGTTACCTCATGATCTATAATGAGTTTGTTCTTCTTGTCTACTGTTGCTTGAACATTGTAACAGACTTCAATACGCTGATTGTTTACCATTGCCCTACTATCAGGGTCTGTCAATGAAACCTGTGTCTCCTTGCTCTTTTTTAGCTTGCCCAATAGCTGAAGATATTCACTTTTTCGTTTCTTGAAATCTTCTATTTTCTTCCTCATCTCCTCTTTGCTCGGTCTTTTCTCAATAGTTTCCTTTGCATCATTCTCTTCTAATTCAGCAAGATATTTCTCTATCTTTTCATCTATCTCTCTTAACCGTTTCTTTAATTTAGCTTCATTAAAATTACGCTTCTTTGAGTTACACGCCTTGAATTTACTGCCATCTATTGAGACTATTTCTCCACCAAATAACTCAAGCCTTTTGCATATAAGGGTAAATTCCTTGCATACTTTCTTCATCGCTTTCCTGTTATCCTTTCTAAAATCGGCTATAGTCTTAAAATCAGGCTTTAGTTTCTTCAACAGCCACATCAACTCCACATTCCTTCCTGATTCTTTCTCCAATCTGCGACTGGAACGAACTCGATTTAGATAACCGTAGAGATAGAGTTTTAGCATGTCTCCTGGATTGTATGGAGGACGTCCAGTAGACTTTGTCTCCGAGTATTTAAACCCAGATTCATTTAAGTCTAAACTATCTACAAATACATCTATAAATTGAACAGGGTTATTCTCTTCTATATAATCATCTACTACTTCTGGGAACATAATGCTTTGTTTTCTATTTATCCCTTGTATATATGCCATCTCTTAATCTCCTTTCTTCTTAATTTATTTCCTTGCAATATTATACCATTAATGCTATAATAACTAAAGTGGTTTTCACACAGTCTAACGGTATCGGGCTATACGAAGTCGGCATAAGGCCGATTTGAGCGAACAAAGTGAGCCGTATAGCCCGTGTTAGGCGATGCGGCGGACTTCCTCTACAAAGAATAGTATTTTTTATTACTACTTCAACCTCTCCATCCTGCTTTTTGGATTACTTGGAATCTATCTTTGACTCCAAAACTCTTCTAAGAAGATATTCCACCCCCACCGCCTTCGTTAGTCTTTCCACTTTTCCATCCAGTTCTTCCTTCAATTGAAATACTGTTAGGAGCATTTAGAATTTTCCTATCCTGTTCACAAATACTTGAGAAAACACAGTAGAAGTCTTTATCAAATATTAAACGATCTTGCAATACCAATGACTCTAAACGTTTCAAAGGATATGGTTTTGATGGAGGACATCTTCTTGTACTTTTCTTACAAGCCAATTTGCCCATTCTAAAAATGAAATAGTCAATGGAAGCCGGAGTTTGCGGCCTGTGATTATTCTCAATTGTATCCCAGACATTCCAAACTTCCCTCCATGCCAATTGATTATATCTATCAACTAACTCATATTGTTTGCAGTATACATCCAGGTAGCTTGTAAGTAAGGGGATTCTAAACTGCAATATACCAGTCCTCAAAGAAACCCTCATAGTATTTTTGTCACTCATCACATTGATTTTATCTATGTTCTTGCAATATTTCCAAACACCCATATCCACCATATCTCGCAGGAGCATATCTGTTTTCTTCTCTGAGAAACCACATTTTTGCTCTTTAACCAAAGCTTTCTTAATCTCTAAAACATCAGCATTATGAAAATCGTTTATTTTGTATGCTGATGCAGCATACTTCTCTAACAGTAATTTTGCTGATTCCTTCATCCATGGCTTTCTTTTGTCTCGCTGAGCATCCGCACCTATTTTGCTAAGAAAGGTATCAATTAGTAAATCATTCTGTAGAATTTTTGATGGGTTAAAACAATCTGGATTATTTCTATAAAATTCAAATGGGTTAACTTTTGCTTGGAGATCTATATTGAAATCTTGTATAGCGGTGAAAAATCTTACATTTGCAATTTCCTCTTTGTTTAAGTCAATAGTATCTAACTGAACTTTAATGGTGTTATTCTTGTAAATACCTTCTAACACTTTGGCTACTGCTAAACATTCTCCATTTGGATTGATATTCGGAGACAATATTTTTTCATGATTTTCTTCCCAGTATTTGTGAAACTCAGAGATATACTCGGAAGGTAAAGTTGCTTTTTTCTGGTAAAGAAATCTGTTAATCTCGTTCAATACATTGGCAGCCAATTCGTATTCATCTTCGTCTCTAAACATCTCGGCATCGAACTTTATACTGCAATGCTGTGCAAGTTTTTCAAGAAAATTGATAAAATCAGACATATTTTGCCACCTTGTTAAATTTTTTCCAACTCCTCATTCTTAAAATATAGCTCGTCATATCAGTTACATTATTGTCAGGAAGCGTTCTTTCCGATAAGAAAATATGTTCAATGCTTTTGTTTTTTAATACCCTAACAACATTCTTAAATGCCGATTCTTTGAGATGCCTACTTGTTATTAGAAGCACTTCATTTATATCCGCTGAATCAAATTTTAGTCCCTTAGGTATAACCCATTCGTTCTCAAAAAGAGGCTTCTCTTCATATTTACTAATATCGCTTGAACTTCCATAATTTCTAGGGACAATTAACTTGTTTTTCATATAAATTGATATGGCGTAAAACTCAAAAACAACATTCCCAAAAAATTCAATATTCCCTTTACTTATTCTGTCTGATAGAGATACCATCCCATTTTTCTCTTTACATATAGATTTTCCTTTGTTTGCAACAACTTTCTGCTCTTTCAAGATTAAGGGAGCGCTCTCTATAAAAGTCGTATGGTAAAATACCGGAGGCAAGTTTGATTTTTGCCATCTTTTCTTTACTAAAATCAGGTTATTCATTATCATCCTCATTTTGCTTTTTCGTAAATAAGCAAATACTGATGGCTTATTTTCAAGTATTCACTTGAAGCTTCAGTTTCTGATTCTTGCTCTTTGGGGGTAGTAACCACAATCTCTTTTAACCATAAGTTCTCCATTGTGAGTGTATTAATTATCCTTTTGGCAAGTGGTTCTATGTATCCATCAATTCTTACATCTTGGGTTTGAATTGCCAAAAATCCACCTTTGCTTATGTTAGGTAACTCTCGACTTGCAATTTCTTTTGTTTTCTTTAAATAATGCTCAACATTTGAGTGAGAAGGATTATTACTCAAAAATGGGGACTTGATAAAAATTAACTCCTTCCCCTTTTGTATATTTCTTTCGGTAAATTTCATTTCATTCTTGAAATGAGAAACAAAAGTTATAGTTGAATAGCCTCTCCCATTTGAATATCTATCAATTACATTTTTATTTAAACGTTTTCCCAAATCCTTCTCCGGAAAAATCCATACTGTTGTGGTTTCAAGTCCGTCTAATTTTCTCTTTAGCGACGGTTTCTCCAAGGTTGGGACAACCAAACCATAGTCTATTCCTCTTTCTCTTACACTCAAAGGAAGAGGTGTTTTAGGTTTTTCAAAAATTGGGAGATACTCATGAGCCAAAAGAAGAAAATTGTATTTTATGCTATTAGCATACCAAAATCCTGTAGTCTTGCAGTTATGTTGCCGTTTGATAACAAGTTCCCTCAATTTAAAGCCGGCATCCAGATAAACATTTATAAGTTTAAATCCTAAAGGAATTACATGTTTTTTCCTCCGTGTGTCGCCTATCAAGATAGCACATTGTCTTCCCGGCTTTAGTACTCTAAAACTCTCCTTTGCAACTTTAGCCATTTCTTTTAAAAATTCCTCAATATCAAAAAATGACAAATCACCTTCCCTATAATCCGTATAATGAAGAATGTTTGCATAGGGAGGATGAGCACAGATTAAATCTATGGAGTTATCTTGCAAGAAAGATAAATCTCTAGCATCGCTAACTGACAGTTTGGGTTCGTAAACCTTCAGATGGCTTTTTTCGCCAATCAAAGTTAATTGTTGCGATTCTACGCTAAAATTTGTATTCTTCTTTGATAATTCAATAGCTTTATCGTTAATATCAAATGCTATGCACTTTCTTCCTACAAGTTTACATTCTACAGCAGTTGTTCCAGCACCACAGAAATAATCTAAAACTAATTCGCCGGGTTTTGAATATTTAAGAATCACATTTCTTGGGATATAAGGAGACCAGTTACCTCTATATTCTCCACTATGAGTTGCCCAATTGCCTCTTTGTTTAAAGCTCCAGACTGTTGTTTGCTCTTCTTTAAAGTCTTTGGGGTAAAGTGTTTTTACTTTTTTAGAAACTCCCAAGAAACTAATGTTAATTCCTTGTGATTTTGTAATAAGCCTCTCAATATATCTAAATGTAACACCATATTTTTGCCCAATTTCTATATCAGGTGTTCCTCTTGTTTTTTCCTGCAAGATTGCCCTCTGGAGTTCTTTTTCAGTTTTGAAACTTACCTTTTGATTGCTCATTATCTCCTCTTTTTATTAAGCCCGCCGTTTCGCTTAACGGTATCGGTGTAAAAGAAGTTCGGCGAAGCCGAGTTTGGACGGAGCGAAGCGTAGTCTTTTACACCGTGTTATACGCTGTTGGTCACTTTCGACCCTTGACAATGATGGCTATTATTTCTAAATATATCCAAAGAGTCCTGAAATTCGTATCTTAGTTTTCTTATATTTTATCTAGATATAATGTCTGCGTTGGGTAAGCAAATTCAATTCCACGTTTTTCAAACTCTTCTTTTATTTTAAAATTTATTTCCTGCTGAATATCCATATATTTATTGTAGTCACTACCAATAACATAATAAACTACCTCAAAAATAAGACTAAAATCTCCATAAGAAAAGAAGTGTACACGGTCAAAAACTGTATCGTTAATACTTTTTATAATATTTGTGATTATTACCAGTATTTCTTTTAACTGTTGGAGGTTGGTTTGATAGGTAACTCCAAGTTTGAAAACCACACGGCGCTTATCCATCCTTTTATAGTTACGCACACGCGAATTAGTAAGGTCAGTATTAGAAAATACTAATTGTTCTCCACCTAAACTGCGAACTCGTGTAGTCTTAATGCCAACATGTTCAACTGTCCCTAAATAATCTCCAGTGATGATAAAATCGCCAATCTCAAATGGACGGTCAAAGAATATGGTAAAGTAACTAAATATATCTCCTAAAATTGCTTGGGCTGCCAAAGCAATTGCTATACCGCCAATGCCTAACCCGGCAACCAGTGCAGTAATCTTGATGCCAAGATTATCCAGGAGAATAATAATAGCAAGGCTCCAAACAATCACCTTTATTGCTATAAATATCCCTTTGAGATATTGCTTCTTGGCTATGTCCTTTTCTTTCTTTACCCAATAAGTTTCAAGACCATAAACAATTATTGCTAGTAAAAAACGAACACCAAAGATAGTCAAAAGAATTAAACCCAAAACATTGATACCTTTCTCTAAGGCGGGATTCAGAGTTAAACCTTGGATGCTCAGATAAAAAGCCCCGAAATAAAGTAGCGGCAGCAATTTCTTTTCAATGGCATGAATCAAAAAATCATCTATGGTAGTGTCAGTTTCCTTTGCCCATGCCTTTAGGCGGTTTAACAGGATGCTTTTGAATATTCGAATAATAATGATACCGATGATAAAAGCAGAAAGGCAAATGAGATAGTCCAAAATGCGGTTATGGAAAAATGTTTGCTGCAAAATGTCTTGAAACATATAAACCCTTCTTATATGTCGAGATTGTCCAATGGACTTATTATTTTGCCCAAGTTTCTTGTGCTCACATGAGTATAGATTTCAGTAGTTTTGCTATGAGTATGTCCCAAAAGCTCCTGAATATATCTCAAATCTGCTCCACATCCTTCATTATAACAAATTTTTGGTATTGTGTCAAATGCCTGTGCCCGTGAAAACGGGTACTTATGCTTGTGAAAACGGGCAATTAAAAAGTCAAAGAGATATGCTCTCGCCATTCTTTAGTGTCAGCATCTTTTTATCTGATAGGTCTTGGAAGAGTTCAGGATGGAGGGTATGGACGGGTAAGACTTTCTTTGCTGGAATCTCTTTCTATCCCTTCTTTGCTGTTAGCCGCAGTTTGGACCTAGAAGATTGTCCTCAAGTACTCCATTCCACCTCTTCTTCTTGTTCTGCATGCAGTCGCCATACATGCATTCCTATATGGCTCACCCGAACTACTATCCCCATACGCTTGGTTTTTTTGTAACCTCATCACCGTCAATTTTAATATCAAAAGAAAAATCAGCCCCCACAGCAAAAGGTGGGTCTATATAAATCAGTTTTACCCCACCTTCTTTTTCAATCTCTTCTCTCAAAGGTCCATTTACCAGAGAAGATAATATCAATTTATTATCTCCCCAGATGAGTTTATTTGTCCAGTCCTTTAATTGCCTGCCTCTACTATCAGTTGCAAACAGCCCTATTTGCTGGGTCTTGCTTATTTCTTCCCTTGGTTCGTCAATATATTCAATAGAATGGAAAGGTAAGACTGCATTAGTTACCTCTTCGCTTCTCTCATTCCAGAATAAAAATACATCCTCATCATCTTTTGAGAGCTTATACAACAACTCTTTAGGGACAACTTTCCCCTCTTTAATCAGGGTTATAACTTGCTCTTTTTCCTTATCTGATAAACTATTTTTATCTTGTAGCATTTTTATTTCCCGCCTCTTCCTGCCTTATCAACTCTTTTATCCCCTCTACAATCTTACGAGATAATTTTGCAATACGTTCAAAACATTCCTTTATATTCTCATCTAAAATCAACGAATTTTCTGCTGTCAATCCCGGCTCAAATGCTTTTTCAAAGCAGAAATTGCGGCCATCAATAGCCTCATTCAAGAACCCAATCTCTGTTCGTATAGCAAGAACAGAGCGTCGAAAATGTGGTTCTAACAATGAAAAAGAAAAAGTGTTTTCTTTCAAAACAGTGCTTGTTCTTTCTTTCTCATCCCCTTTTGTTTATCCTCCATATTTGTCCTCCTTTTCATTAAACAATCAATTTTCTCCCTGTCTTTACTTCTATTTCATTTCTTACGCCACTTAAATCTATTTCAAACCCACAATCACAGATTAGTTTGTTATCTTTAGGAAATGGGATACATCCTTTTTTCTTGAAATCTTTGTCAATTTTAGGTTCAGAAATAAACTTTCCATATATTTTATGAACTTTCCCGCATTTGGGGCATTTTTGTTCAATCTCCACCGCATCAGGGACTTTTTGTTGAGGTATTTTGGGTGGTGAAGTAATTGGAGCCGCTTGTTTAAAAAGCGTTCCCTCCTCTGTAGCAAATATTTTATAAATAGTCGTAGAAATAAATAATAATCTACAAACAGTCTGAATCCTATACACAAGTCCGCTTAGTTTTGGATTCCTATCCACATTTATTATTTTTGATACTACCTTAAAAACTTTTATCACATCTCCAAATGTCTTAATATCACCTTTATATTTATCCCATTCCTCCTGCTTTACATAAAAAAGAATTTCCTATGATTCTATTAAACACAGACTTTTTAGGAGTTATATATTTCTGGTTATCAACAACCATAGGTTTTACTTTCCGTAATTTGATATAGTCTTTTACCTCAGCACTGCCTTTGTCTGTGATTGTAAGATTATCAATTGCTCTTTTAAATGTATTGAAAATAGTCTTTTTAGCTTCAATTATCCAAGCTCAACTCCTTCTTGTTTAATTGACTCCACAAAATCTATAAAAGCAGAAGTTCCTATCACTGTCAATTCTTCTTTCACATCAGACCCAAACATCTTTCTGATACCTCTACCCAGGGTCTGTTCCGGCAAAATCTTACTTTCAGATTTATAAGGTCTTAAACCTACAATAGTAGTCACATTACTTTCTTTTGTTTCCGTAGTCATAATAAAAAGCAGAGGAGTTTTATCTACCTTTTTTAGTTCCTCATATTGTTTTTTCCACTCAACATACCCAAGATGAATGTAGTCTCCGTACTGCTCAACAAATTTATCTGAGGGTTTTTCCTGTAATTTACCTCTTGATGCTTCATCTGGAAGCACAGGACTTTTTACAATATTTTGTTTAATTGCTTCTACTAAAGGATAATCACAAATGATTTGAACAAAAATGGCTCCATTATCGTGTTTTGGTGTAGCAGTAAAATCTAGAGGTAACAACTTTTCATAAGCAGTTTGAAATAGATCGTCCTGTCCAGGAGCCCAACGGATATCAGGTTCCAAGATCTCAAAAGGATTTGTTATAAATTTACCCTGTTTCATAATATTCCCATTATTAAGGTTTGAGACTTTGATTCAGATGCTTGTTCATACCCAAACTTCAGATATATATCCCTATCTCTGAAATCCTCTTTTATATGCTACAACACTTCCATCGAAAAGTCAAATTGGTTTTAAATTTTTGTCAATGTAGAGTAAATATGAATAATGAAAGGGGTCTATAATAGCATCTTCTTCTTTTTCTTGAGAGTTCTCGTCATAGATGTGAAGGATAAGGCATATTTCATCACCTTTTGCTTCTACTTCCACAACCTCTTCACTGTATCTGTGTAAATTTAAGCTTTCATATACACTTTTTGCACATTCATGAAATTGATTGAGGATATAGGCATATTTATCAATTGGATTATTATTTGATACTTCTGAACATCCAATAATATCAGCGAAGAGTATAACAGCAGGGTATTTAACCCCTTTTCGACTAAATTCCTCGAAATCCATTCTTATTTGCTCCTTTCCCTTACAATCCATACTCTTCCCCTTCCTCATATACGGGCGTCATAAATGTCGCCCCTACAAATTGAATAATCCAGGCTTTTCTGTATGGATGGAAAAGAGGAATTCTGTCAGGATGTCAACTTCTTTAATACGAACCTGTTTATCTCCAAAAGTAACATTTTCAGAAAAAAGATATTTTATAGATAAAGGATTCAGAAAATTATCTCTTGTTTTGTTTATTATGTTAGTGCTGTTTACAAAAAAGATAAAGTTGTGATATCCCTGTTCATAAAGATAAAGAAGTGCTCCTGCCATAATTAGTGTCTTACCGCTACCTGTTGCCATATGGAAAAGTAGTTGAGTAGGTTTTTGTCTGAACTGAGAACTATTTATATAATACAAGAAGCGTGAAAAGGTTTCTATCTGATAAGGGCGTAACTGAAATAAGGAATTAAGATTATCTTTAATACCTCTCGTGACTTCAGGTAGTTGCCCTAATTCCTTTACAACAGATATTTTTTGTTCTAATGTTTGTCCTGGCATAGTTAATCGCCTATAAGATTTATAATTATTCTAATCAGGATATCTTTTTCTTTGGGGTCGCTTTCAGCAATTAAAAGCGCTAAAGCAACCAAGGCATTATCATTTATTTTCTTTTCTCCACTTTCATGGTAAAGATAATCACTTTTATCCAAAAAATACACAAATAAAAATGACCCGATTCGCTTGTTACCATCAGTGAATGGATGGTCTTTAATTACAAAATAAAGCAACTGTGATGCCTTGTCTTCTATTGTTGGATATAATTCTTTTCGGTCAAATGTTTGATACAACCCTTTGATAATACCCTCAAAACTTCCACCTACTACTTGGCCAAACAGTTCGCTGGCTTCTTTTTTCGTCATTAATTCTTTTTTGATTTCGCCAATTATTTTTTTGCACTCTTCATATCGCAAAACATATTTTGCTTTTTTGCCTTTTGCCTCTTTTAAATTTCTTTTGTCATATTCTTCCAGTAAAGTCAGGGTTTTGGCATAACTTGAGAGCAAATTCAAAATCTCACCTGCCTGGTCGGATAACAATTCTTTTTGTAACTTTTCCTGCAAAAAAGTAACGGCGGTCTGCAATTCTTTAAATTTCCCCCGCACTTCCAAAAGTCGTTTTTCGTTGATGGTATAACCCTTGATTAAATGGTCTTTTAAAGTTTTTGTTGCCCAGATGCGAAATTGGGTCGCCCGTTTTGAGTTTACACGATAGCCAACAGAAATAATCATATCTAAATTATAGAGATTCATTTTTCTGATTTTTCCATCAGCCGCAACCTGTTCCAAAAAGGAACAGGTTGATTTCTTATCCAATTCACCTGTTTTATAGATATTATTAATATGTTTGACAATCGCTGGGCGATTTACATCAAAAATTTTTGCAATCAGATGTGCATCTAACCAAATAGTATCTTTTTCAAGTTTCACTTGAATTTCTGGTCCACTTGGAGATTTGTAAATAACAATTTCACCTTTGTTAATATTGTTTCCCATCATATTTTAATAATCCTGCCCATGCGTTTCCTTTAATGAATTAAAAACTTCGTAAAGCATAATTAAAATGGTGTATCTTCAAAATTAATGTTATTATTTTCAAACATTTCACTTTCTGCGTCTATCTTGAGTTCATATTTCTCTGTCAAAAATTTTTACCTTCAAAAATAATTCGGGAATCTCATTCTTTTCATTAAGAACCCATTTATAAGCATTTTCAACTTTCTTTGCTTTGTCGCCTGTCGGTAATTTTAAGAATTTCTCTAAATTTCCCGGTATTTCAATTCCTTTAACATTCATTGTTTCACTAATCCAATCATTTCTTGGATTGTATTCTTCATCACTGTCTTGATCCCATATTGCAAAATAATCTTGGACACCAACTAATTTACAAACACCAATAAAATAATGGGTCTTCTCCTTTTCGTGTGGGTGAATATTAGCGTTTTTAGGCATATTTACCGTCAGTACCCTATAACAGAAAAACTTAGTAGATTTTAGCCATCTGAACGTTTCCGTATCTACAAATCGGGCAGCAATCTATTGGTTCATCAAATTTCATAATTTCGCTCCTGGTGGCAATTGCATATAACTCGTTCATAAATGAATGGTTCGCTTTTTATACCAAAAATGGGATGATAGACGAACCGTTCGTCTATTTTCCACATGGGTTAGCTCAATCTCCTTCCCCAATTTTGATAAAGTCCAAAGGACTTTTTATTCCTTTTAACGACTATTCGGTAACAAGAGTATAGATTTCAGTAGTTTTGGGATGGCTGTGACCTAATAACTCCTGAATATATCTCTTTCATCATTTTTCATTATACCAAATCTTTTAGATTATGTCAAATGCCTGTGCCCGTGAAAACGGGTACTTGTGCTCGTGAAAACGGGCATTAGAGTTTTTCAAGGGCGTCATAAATGTCGCCCCTACATAATTGTAGGGGTTTGATTTATCAAACCCGCTTCTCTGTATGGATGGGGAAGGAAAATTTAACCTAAGGTGTTATTTTTGCTCCCATTAGCTCACTTCCCTCT
>Ga0210051_1004174_pt1 | contig 14155 bp, 15 predicted proteins | sample CryGey092014_all_FD_185464 | JGI IMG/M metagenome (GOLD analysis project Ga0210051, IMG submission 185464) | Groundwater microbial communities from aquifer - Crystal Geyser CG23_combo_of_CG06-09_8/20/14_all (SPAdes) (version 2) | ecosystem: Environmental > Aquatic > Deep subsurface > Groundwater...
ATTAAAGTGACGGATAAAGAAATGCAAGCCTTAAATATTAAGAGAGATGATTTTCATGGAGAATGGAACTATACCATTAGCCCACAAGTCGCTACCTAGATGGACACTTTATTTAAGAGAGTGCCCTAAGCAATTTGCGACAAAATCTGCATTTTTAACCGTTTCCAAAAGATTGTCGCCTCTTTTAAAATAAGAAACGTTCATATCGAAAGCTTCACATAATTTTCCGACTCTTGAACCGATATTACCTTTACCTAGAACCGTAACATTTTTTCCAGCCAACCCCGGAATATCTTCCATAAAATCCTTATCTGTAATTTCTTTGATACCGATATATTTTGTCAATTTTCTTGAAAGGCTAAGCATCATTGCCAAAATCCATTCGGAAACAGCTACCTTATTACAGCCGGGCGCATTGGCAACTTTAACATTATTCTCGGCAAGCCTATCTAAACCTAACCAACCGACACCAACAAATGGAAAAACGATTAGTTTGTCTTTAAGATCATAAATAACTTCAACAACCGGTTCGATTTCTCCGCAAATAATGTCTGCGTCTTTATGTCTTGCTAGCTTTTCTTCTTTTGACTTTGCCGGTTCTGCATAAAAAGTTACATCACCAAGACTTTTTAGGCGCTTAATTTGGCAGTTTGAAGTCCACAGATTTCAGCAACAACTATTTTCACAAAAATTCCTTCTTACTTTTTTAATTTAGTCATTAGGATTTTATTTGATATTTGACATTTTTAATTTGAAGTTAAGCCTATCTTTTCTTTTTCTTCTTCTTGGCTTTTTTGGCCTTTAGGGCTTTTGGTTTTACTTCAACGGCAGTCGATTCTATAATCTTTTCTTCTTTTTCGGCATCTGCCTTTACAACTATGTATTGCTCAGCAATTCCCACCCCGCTTAAGGCAATCCAGTATAATGAAAGAGCTAATGGCCAGCTATATCCGAACGCAATTACCATGGCCGGAAAGAAAACATTCATCCGCGCCATCAGTTTTTGCTGGTCATCTAAATTCTCTTTTGGCATCAGCATTTTTGTCTGATAATACTGCATGAAGGCTGCTACAACGGGAAAAATCATGAATATTAGTCCCGTCTTACCCGGCAAGGATATATTTAAGCCAAAAAATGATGGGTGAAATAATGAAGGATCGGAAATTGTTTTTTGTACATATGGCAAACTATGAATAAAACTGTACGTTTTTTCGCTTAAGTATTGGGGGTGTTTTAACCAAGACTGAAAAACAGTAAACAAGCCAAACAAAAAAGGAAGCTGGATGAACAAAGGCAGACATCCGCCGGTAAGTTGATTGACGCCTTTTTTCTTATTCATCTCCTGAACAAGCTGGTATTCCTTCATTTTATCACCGGCTGCTTTTTCTTTTATCTTTGCCATTTCCGGCTGCATATTTTGCATAGTCCTTCGATAATGAAGGCCTTTCTTCTCAACCGGCCAGATAATTAACTTTATGACAATCGTGGCAAATATGACCGCCAGTCCCATATCGTGATAAGGGAATATCGCCCAAAAGCCTATTAGCAAGTTATAAATAAATCTGTAAAGTTCTTCAAACATTTTTGCTCCTTAACCTTCAATATATTTTATCTTAATGTTTATATAATATTAAACCAATAAGTCTACTTTACCGGATCTTCTCCGCCTTTTGCCCATGGATGACACCTTAAAATCCTTAAGCCACCCTTAAAGCTTCCCTTTATTAAACCATATTTTGTAATTGCATCCTTGGTGTACTGCGAACAAGTCGGTTGATACCGGCAAGCCCCATTTGGAAAAAGACCTTTTAGGGGTCCGTGATCCGGCGAAAGGGTTTTTTGGTAAATATTAATTAGTGTTATTCCTATTTTTCTCATCATCTATTAGTTTAATTCTTTTTAGACCTTCTATCAAAGACTTTTCTATTTCCTGATATTTTTTGTTCGAAAGATCCATTTTAATTGTTATTACAACGTCAAACCGAGGTTTAATTTTTAAAAAGGCAAGTCTTATTATTTCCCTTGTCTGTCTTTTAACTCTATTTCTACTTACCGCCTTTTTGGTTCCTTTTTTCAAAACAACCACAGCAAATCTGGTATAAGATAAACGATTTGGCATGAAGCGAATGTTTATTCCGTCAATATTAAAGAATTTACCTTTCTGGTAAATCCTCTTGAAATCTTTTTCTGAAGTTATCCTATACTGCTTTTTTAACATTTAAACAGTTATTTTGGCGCGTCCCTTTGCCCTTCTTCTTTGTAGCACATTTCGGCCATTTTTTGTGCTCATTCTTTCTAAGAATCCGTGCACTCTGAATCTTCTTCGTTTTTTCGGCTGATAAGTTCGTTTCATGACTTTTCCTTTTTATATCATATTTGACCCACAAATTTTACACTATTTTTTGTCTTAAGTCAACAACGGCGACGAGTCAAAATTAAAAAGCAAAAATAAAAAACTTACGTATTTCAATTTTATTTGACATTTAAAGGCCTTCTTACAAACGATATCATTAAATATAATTCCGCTTCTAAAAAACATCAAAATATCAGCCATTAAAAGAGCTTGCTTTTTTGTGGATAATTGTCTAACATAAAGTTAACTTGTGGATAAGTTATTAATGTTCTCTAATGAGGTGGGAGAATGGACAATACAAACCTTTGGCAGGCTGTCTTGGGTCAGCTTGAAATCACGCTTTCGAAGGCTAATTTTGCTACGTGGTTTAAAAATACCTCCATTTTGTCGCAGGATGATGGCAAAATTGTGGTATCCGTTCCTAACGTCTATACTCAAGAATGGCTGGGGAAAAAGTATCACAAGGAAATTTTTGCCGCTTTTACGGATCTTTTAAACGGAAACGTCCAATTAATAGAATATAAGGTTGGCTCCGGAAAAGCTACCGTTTTTAAAAAGAACTCCTCTCAGCCGACAATTTCCATAGATGAAAAAATAAATGAATCGACTTCTGCGGAAACACCTTTAAGATCAACTAAAACTAATTTGAATCCGAAACTAACTTTTGAATCTTTTGTGGTTGGTGCTTCCAATCACCTAGCTTATGCTGCCGCCCAATCCGTTGCGGCAGACCCCGGAAACAACTACAATCCCCTATTTATCTACGGCGGAGTCGGGCTTGGCAAAACTCACCTTATGCAGGCTATCGGCAATGAAATATTAAAAAAATCCCCTAAAAAGAAAATTGAGTACACCACATCCGAAATTTTCACGAACGAGTTTATTGCTTCCCTTTCTAAAAAAACAACCAACCAGTTTAAGGAAAAATACAGGAGCGTCGATCTTTTACTTATTGACGACATGCAATTTATAGCCGGCAAAGAACAAACTCAGGAGGAATTTTTCCACACCTTCAATGCGCTTCATCAATCAAACAGGCAGATTATCCTTACTTCCGACCGTCCGCCTAAAGCTATTCCCACACTGGAAGAAAGGCTGCGCTCCAGATTTGAATGGGGAATGATTGCCGATATTCAACCGCCGGACCTTGAAACCAGAATAGCCATTTTGCAACGCAAGGCTCAAGCAAGAGGATTTGACATGCCTCTCGATATAATTGACTATATTGCTCGAAATGTTCAGCACAATATTAGGGAACTTGAAGGGGCGCTAACTAGGATTATAGCTTACTGTGAGCTTAACGGCACCTCTCCATCTGTGTCGGTTGCACATTCGTTACTCGGAAATATCATCGCAAATCCAAAGAAAAGAGCTCTTTCCCCTAAACAAGTTATTGAGCAAATTGCCGGCTTTTATGATTTACAGGTAGATGAAATAACCGGCCCCAAAAGAGATAAAGACATTGTTGTTCCCAGACAAATTTGCATGTACCTAATGAGAGAAGAGTTGGCACTATCTTATCCAAAGATTGCCCAATCCTTAGGAGGAAGAGACCACACAACCATAATGCACGGGTGCCATAAGATAGAAAAAGAAATTGATATAAATGAACACATAAGGCAGGAAATTAATTTGCTTAAAGAACGCTTGTATATGGCATAGGAAGAAAACAAATTTTCAATTTTCAAAATAACCCTTTCCCGTCATCCTGAACTTGATTCAGAGCCTATCCTCAACTCGATTGGGGAATCCATTCTTTCTAGATTCCCGTCTTCGCGGGAATGACAACTGAAACAAAAACATAAAAAAACATCTATCAGTAAGCCCGTCTAGATTGCAAAGAAAACCTAATTATTGTGTAAAACTGTGGATAAGCCTTGTTTTTTTGGGGAAATCCTTGGATAAACTGGGGGTAATTATTTCAAAAATTACTCACGCCCCTCATAAATTTCCGGCAAAAATGCAAATTTACTTATCCAGAGTTTATCCCTAGGAAATTAACAGTTTTTTAATACTTATCCATTTTTTATCAACTTAGTAATACTTATTTTTAGCCTTTGTAAAAATAAAAAACTAACTTATCCCTGTTGTTCACATACCTTACTATTACTATTACTAATTAATTAATAAATATCTTATAATAGATAGGACTGTGTAAAAAATAAAGGAAGGAAAAAATGAAAGTAAATGTTTTGAAAGAGAATTTGGCAAAGTCTCTAAACACTGTAGGAAGGATAGTGAGTACAAAAAATTCATTGCCGGTTTTATCTCATGTTTTAATTAAAACGGAAGACGGAAGATTAAAACTTGCAAGTACCAACCTGGAGATCGGTATTACATACAAAATCGGGGGGAAAGTGGAGGAAAATGGCAGTATAACCGTTCCGGCTCGACTTTTTACGGAATTGGTAAATTCTTTACCCGGCGATAAAGTTGAAATGAGTTTAAATGATTTAACTTTAAAAATTATGTCCGGCAATTTCAAAGCGGAAATAAAAGGAATAACTGCCGAAGACTTTCCTTTAATTCCGGATATTAAAGAAAGTAAAGTCTTAGCCATGGATAATAAAACTTTTAGGGATGCTTTAAAGTTGGTATCTTTTGCCGCAGCAGTGGACGATTCTCGCCCCGTTCTTTCCGGCGTATATATTGTGAAAGAGGGGAAAAAACTAACTTTTGCCGCAACGGATAGTTATCGTCTGGCTGAAAAAAATATTACTCTTTCAAAAGATTTAGGCACCGATTTCTCTGTTATTGTTCCCATAAGAACAATTAATGAAATTTTAAAAATTGTTTCGGATATTGATGGTGAAATTAATGTCTATTTAAGTGATAATCAAATTTCTTTTGAAGTTGACGGCGTTGAACTTATTTCCAGACTAATCGAGGGGCAATATCCAAATTATAGACAAATAATTCCCGAAGGATCCGAGACTAAGGCAAATATAAAATCGGCTGATTTCTTAAATATTTTGAAGGTAGCCGTATTATTTGCCAGAGAAAATGGAAATACATTAAGTATTAAGATTAATCCGAAGGGGAAGATAGAAGTTAATGTAATTGCAAGTCAGGTTGGCAGTAATGAATCATTCTTGGATGCTGATGTTACCGGTAAAGGAGGAGAAATATCTTTTAATGGCCGCTTTATAATGGATTATATTCAAAATGTGAATTCGAAGGAAATAAGTTTAGAAATAACCGGCGAATTAACGCCGGGCATTATGAGGACGGCTGAGATAAAAGATTATGTCTATATTATTATGCCACTACGCAGTTAAAAGAAGTATGAATAACGAATTAAGAATTAAGTATAAGAATGTAGAATAAGGAATAAAGCAAAGAAAACCTATATTCTAATATTCTATATTCTCATTCATAGGGCTTTATACTATATTCTTAATTTTTTTTCGTATTTTATCATTTTGCTTTTTAGTAACTTCGCTTATAATTAATATATGGCAGCAAACAACCCTAAAAAAACTAGTACTCAAAACTTCATGGAGATCGCGGAAGTTCATGACGGCGTTATTATTTTAAAAGATGGCTCTCTTCGGGCCGTCCTTTTAGTTTCCTCTATCAATTTTGCTTTAAAAAGCGAAGAAGAAAAAGATGGTATTATTTACAGTTTTCAAAATTTCTTGAATTATTTAAACTTTGACATTCAGGTTCTAATAAGATCAAGGAGATTGGATTTAAAAGGTTACCTGTTGAAGATGGACGAAGTGGCTTCAAAGCAAAAAAATGAGCTTTTAAGGGCTCAAACAGAGGATTATGTTGCTTTTATTCATTCTCTTTTAGAAGTTGCCAATATTATGGACAAGCAATTTTACGTCGTCATTCCTTTTTATCCTCCAATTACCCAAACAACAGGCAAGACTATAAATAGGATCAAAGGAAACCAAAATAAACCAACTTCTATGAGCGCCGAAGAATTTGAAGGAAACAGACTTCAGCTTATTCAAAGGGTAGATGTAATTTCAGGCCACTTAAGCGGTATGGGACTCAGGTGCGCTTCTTTAGACACACAAGAGTTAATTGAATTATTTTACCAAAGCTATAATCCGGAAACTGCTCAGTATCAACGTCTTACGGACATTAAGAACATAACCAACAATGTCATTCATTCCGGCGAAACCAGAAACAAAGGAACCGAAGAATTAGAAATTTAATGTCAAATATCAAATTAAAAATGCCAAATAAAATCTTAATGATTAAATTATAAAATTAGGATTTTGATATTCATTTGAAATTTGTAATTGGACATTTGACATTTATATTGCTTTCCCTCTTTGCCATTTGCGATTTTGTATTTATAATAGGTGTAGTACTCCATCAAATGAGGTCTTATGTCTTTTTTTAAAAAACAACCAGTTGAAGATCCGTTTGCTTCCATAAAGGAAGCTCAGCAGATTTACCGTGAAGGCGTTACTACTCTTCGCGATATTATTGCGCCGGAAGCAATGGAAATAACTTTCAATTATATTCGACTTGGCAATTATTTCATCCGGTCGTTTTTTGTCCTTTCTTATCCTCGTTATTTATATACGGAATGGTTAAGTCCGGTTATCAATTTTGATGTAACCATGGATACGTCTCTTTATATTTATCCCATAAATACTCAAGATGTGATGAAGAAATTAAAAACTCAGGTTGGAAGATTAGAATCCAGAGCGGCCATGGAAGCAGAAAAAGGAATGGTTAGAGATCCCCAGCTAGAAACCGCCTACGAGGATATTGAAACATTAAGAGACTTACTGCAAAAAGGCGAGTCAAAGCTATTTCATTTTGCCCTGTATTTTACCGTTTACGCTAAATCCAAAGAAGAATTAGAGGAAAACACTAAAAGACTGGAAAGCGCCTTAAATTCTCAATTGGTTTATGTTAAGCAATCAAATTTACAGCAGGAACAGGGTTTTGATTCTTGTTTGCCAATGGCCAAGGACAAATTAAAAATAACTCACAATATGGATACGGGAGCCTTATCTACCTGCTTTCCCTTTATAAGTTCCGAGCTCACTTCAAATAGCGGCATTCTTTACGGAATCAACCGTCATAATAATGGGCTTATCCTTTTTGACCGTTTTGAACTTGAAAACGCTAACTCGGTGGTACTGGCCAAGTCCGGCGCCGGTAAATCTTATGCGGTCAAGCTGGAAATTCTGCGCAGTTTGATGTTCGGTACCGAAGTGATTGTAATTGACCCGGAGAACGAATATGAACAGCTTTGCAAGGCTGTTGGCGGCTCTTACCTTAGTATTTCTTTAAATTCCCCAAAACGTATCAATCCTTTTGATTTGCCGGTTCTTTCAAACAAAGAGGAAGGCAGGGACGCTTTAAGAAGCAACGTTATTACGCTTCATGGATTAATGAGCCTGATTTTGGGTAAAATGAATGCCAAAGACGACGACGTTATGGACAAGGCTTTAATTGAAACATATGCTTCAAAAGGAATTACGGCCGATCCGGCCACCCATCATTTAAAACCGCCAACCATGGAAGATTTGCAAAAAGTTTTAATGTCAATTACCGGCGGAGAAGAATTGGCTATGGAAATTAGAAAGTTTACCACAGGATCTTTTGCCGGACTTTTCAACGAACAAACCAATATCGAATTAAATAAGCAAATGATTGTTTTTTCCACCAGAGATTTAGAGGAAGAACTGCGGCCCATTGCCATGTACATAATCCTTAACTACATTTGGAATAAAGTAAAATCGGATATCAGAAGAAGGATTTTGGTTATTGACGAGTCGTGGTATTTCTTAAAATATCCCGATTCTGCCCAGTTTATTTTTAGCATTGCAAAAAGATCTAGAAAATATTATTTGGGACTAACTACCATAAGCCAAGACGTGGAAGACTTTTTGGGCTCTCCTTACGGCAAGGCCATTGTTACCAACTCATCTTTATCTCTTTTACTTAAGCAGCATCCGGCCGCGGTGGATATGGTGGCAAAAACCTTTAATTTAACGGAAGCCGAAAAATACCTGCTACTTAATGCCGAAGTCGGGGAAGGGTTGTTCTTTGCCGGTTTAAACCACGTTGCCATCGCTACAGTGCCTTCCTACTCCGAAGACATGTTAGTTACTACCAACCCCAAGCAGTTAGAAGAAATGGCCAAAGATGAAGCCGAAGAAGATTAATCAAAAAGGATTCTTGCCCATAATTGCCATAGGATGCGCTTTCTTGTTGGTCGTTTTGCTTTTAATGGTAGTTACCGCTGCCTCTCCGTTTGGTTTTGGGGGAGGAGATAGCGGAGGTGCCGGTTCCGCAGGAGATTATACTGCTCCCGGTGATTATACAGGCAACTTAAGTGAACCCCCGGCAGACGCTGATACTGAATTTTGGGTAACCAGATATGATCCGGCAAAGGGAGGGATAAACGGAAAAGACTGTGGCGGAGCCGCCGCAGATATTGGGCTTGTATCCAATACTAAAAGCACCTGTCTTACAGCTGACGAAAGAAATCTTTTTGCCGAAAGCCCTACCGGCTATGTAACAAAAAAAGACGGAGTAATTTTAGATACGGCAGCAATCGCTGTTCCACAAGTAAATGACGGTGTCCCTGTCCCATTAATTCATAATAAAGTAGCAGAGCAAGCCAGGATCTTAATTCCCGGATATAATGCTAATAATCCCGCAATAGTAGCAGATCATTTTGCTTCAACGGTAACTAAAAAAAATAGATTGGATTTAGTATGCACTGCTACTAAATGGCAAGACGTTGCTAATTATTGGAATAAATATAAACTAGCCTTAGATTCCGCAGCAGGTTTAAATGGTGGTACAAAAATTATGAGCAAAATTGTAGGAACGGTAATAAGGAATTAAATATGATAAACACTAACAAAACCGTGAAAATAATTATCATACTGTCGGCTATTGCCGGTATTGTGGCTATAATTCTTTACTTTATTTTTAGAACGCCGGCTTTAGCTGTCAAAAAATTTCCAATAAATAATAGAGAATTTCAAAATCAAATGGATGCCGTCAAAGACGCCGGAAATTCCATAAAGTTTATTACATTCAGAGGAACAGCGGTTGCCGAACTTAAGAATGGCGGTCAAAACTTTTCTCTACTTTCAGAGCAGGTTTTGCCGGGAGAAATAATTGAAGATTATTCTTGGAATAAAAAACTTGATTATATTACATTAAAATTAACAAATGATAAGTTTATCTTGACGGATTACGAAACATATAAAGATAATGGCCAACCGAGTATATATGCGCTTTACAAAATAGGTGATAGCAACTTAACATTCTACCCAGAATATAGAAAATTATGGTTTTATAATGATATATTGCTTTCAATAGATAAAAGCAATACCATTAACCAATACATAAAAGTTGATGCCACACAAAATACGGCTTATATTGGCGGGTCATTTCTGCAAACAAAAATCAAATCTAGTTCTGAAAACATAGTAATTTCCAAGGGAAATGGTGCATTTGGAGTGTTAAACAATAAAGAGGTTACTCCTTATAACGAATCTTTGGAAAAGAAAGAGGCCGTTAAACTAAAAGAAGGTGTTAAAGAAAGAATACGCTTTTTTGACAACGGTTATGTTGCAGAACTTACCAAAAATAACGATTTGTTTGTGTATAACGGCCAGAAAACGATTTTCAAGAAAAATATGCCGAATACTGAAAATTTACTTTTTGGCGAAAATATTTTTATTTTTACAGAGAAAGATAATCTCTTTGCCTATATGCCTTTGAAAAATAAAAAGTATCTGCTTCAAAATTTACCGGCGCCTAAAACAATAACTTTTTTAAGCATTTTTGGCCTTAGCGAAAAAAGCGCATTTTATCCGGACGAAAAAAGTAATAATATATACATGTGGAAATTTTAAATTATGAATGAAGAAGAAGACAAACAAATAGTAGAAGACGACCCGCTAACTTCGGATCAGGAGGAAGAATTTGAGGACTCCGGATGGGAAGATGGGGGCAATGGTGAGGGTGATGAAGATTTTGATGACTCCGGTTATGAGGATGGCGATTATGGTGACGGCTATGATGAGGATTATTCAGGCGGAGATGATCCTATTAATGAGGAAAATGAAAGAGGATCAGAGGGACATTCGAGGTTAAGGGAGAAAGCTGATCAGGCCAAAGAAGAACTTGAAGACAGGGCCAAACAAGCAGTCAAGCAGGGAGCAAAAAAGGGATTAGAGCGGTTAGGAATGGCTTCTATTGGTGCATGGGGGCCTTGGGCTTTAGCTGCAGCTGGTGTATTAATGCTCATTATTCTTGTAGGCTTTGCAATTTTTGGCTTAGGTAGTGCTAGTGATAGTGGCGATGATATTACGGGACCAGTAGATGACAATCCAATTCAAGGCCCTGATAACTTAATAGGGCTGCAAGCGAGAATTGTCGAAATAGCTCTAAGTCAACTTGGAGTAAAAGAGGTCGGCACAAACAAGGGTTCCGAAGTATGTATGTACTTAAATACAGGAGGATGTAATTGCCCAAATCCATGGTGTGCTGGTTTTGTAAGTTGGGTTTATCAACAAGCTGGGGCAACTGGAATCAGAAGTTGTGGAGCTACCAATTTAATAAATCAATTTAATATTTCCCCCCATCAAAAACTTGATATCGATACAAATATGCCTCAGCCCGGAGATGTTATATATAGATCAAGCCCAAGTACTCATGTGGGTATAGTTTATAAAGTTGATTCAAATGGAACTTTATACACCATAGAAGGAAATACGGGATCAGGCGTTGTTAAAACAAACAAATACAGTAGTTATGGTCGAAATAATTGGTCATATTTAGGAAGATATTAATGGATTTAAATTTTATTTATAATCGAAATTTACGCAAATGGTTAATAGTAATAATCGTCTTATTTGTCATCGCAGGCCTTTCTTTTTATATAAAATTCCTTTTTACCAGCCCAGAAGTAGAATCCATAACTCCAAAAAATGAAGCTGTTAACGTTTCAATAAACGAAACCATTATAGTTCGATTTAATCGGAGAGTGTCTAAAAAACAATTAAATGAGTTTAGTATTATTTGTGCAGACATTAAACCGCAAGGAAAGACAATAATTTCTGGAAATTATTTAAAATTCATTCCAGATCAAGAAATAACCTTTCTACCTAGTACAACCTATAAAATAAAAATTACACCCATTAGTAGCCTAGGAAGAAAAGGAAAGACGATTGAATCAACTTTCACAACAGCCTTTGTCAGTGATAACAGATTAACTAGTAAATTAAAAGAGCAAATGCTTGCCTCTACTAATACTTTAGAAGACGGTTTGTCCCCCGGCCAAGCAGTAATTAAGCTTTTACCTTATAGCACGTCCGATTTCTCAATTGATTACGAGGTTTTAAGGAATGGAGCCGTTATTTTAAATATTAAAATAAAAGGAAATGATAAGGAATCATCAAAACAAAAAGCTCTTAAATGGATTACTGATAGCGGTTCCGAATTAAATAAATTTGAAATAAGATATATAAACTAAAAACTAAGTTTAATTTCGTCAACTTCTTCTACATCTCGAAGTAATTTCTCTTTTTTCAAAAACAGCTCTTGGCCCCAGATGCTGTTGGCGGTTTTTACTTTTAACGTTCCTTTGTTAAAGGATATCGCTTCAATATTTCTTGCGCCGTCGTCGCCCAATATTTTTTTAACAGCTGCGTTAAATTCCTCACAAACCAAAGCAGATTCAACTTGTCTTTTAATGCCCATTTTTCTAAGTCTTTTTTCAAATAATTTTTTATCTATTTTTTCCATTTATAGCTCCGGGAATAATATAAACTTTTTTCTTCTGTCATTCCAAACTTGATTTGGAATCCATTTCATCATTTAACATCAGGCTTTTTGGATCCCAGATCAAGTCTGGGATGACAAGATGTTGTTATTCTACCTTCGCAATACCCATGGCGTAAGCCTTGGGATGAAGTGTTTCCAAAATCCCTAGGATTTTGGACAAGCTATGCTTGAATTAGGCTAATACCATGGGCGTAAGCCCATGGAAGTTTATTTTATTATATCAGAATATAAGTCTTTCCAATCTGGATTTTCTTTTTTTATTAATTCAATTTTCCATGCCCTATTCCAACTTTTGAGTTGTTTTTCTCTTTTGATTGCAGTTTCGAGTGAACCAAAAATTTCAAAATAGACTAGCTTATGTACTTCGTATTTTTTAGTAAAACCTTTTACGAAATCATTCTTATGTTCAAATACTCTTTTTATTAAATTGGAAGTAACTCCTACATACAGAGTTCCATTCTTCTTGTTTGCCATAATGTAGATGTAATAATTTTTGATCATGGGTTATTTATATTTTGGATCCCAGATCAAGTCTGGGATGACGAAGCAAGTTACCTTTTATATCCCCGCCAGATCCTTACCTGAAAATTGAATAATTGTAAATTGATTGCGTGCCCGGCCAGGGGAAATTGCAAAATTGATAATTAAAACTTGTCATTCCAAGCCCTGTGCTAAACCTGATTTAGTATCGATTTGGAATCTATGTCTCATGGATTCCCGATCAGGTCGGGAATGACACAGAAAAGTGCGTGGTTCAGGGTTTTAAGCTTTCTTTATCTCATGATTCTCTATCTTAAATATCTTTGCTTTTTCAAGTAGCTCGGGGCTTAGATGTTCTAGATCTGTGCTGGTTATAACTGTTTGATAATTGGTGATTAAAGTATATAAAGCTTCTCTTCTTTTAATATCAAGTTCCGAAAAAACATCATCAAGCAAAAAGATGGGTTTGTTATCGGTTTTATTTTCCAAGTATTTTATTTCGGCAAGTTTTAAAGCAAGAACCGCACTTCTAAATTCTCCTCTGGATCCAATGCTTTCCATGCTCTTATCATTCAAATAAAAAGAAAAATCATCTCTATGCGGGCCAATGGTTGTGCGGGCGCTAATGATATCAATGCTTTCAAACTCTTTAAGGCGTCTTTTAAAAAACCCCTCGCTGTTGTCAACCGAATAAATATATTTCAGCCATAATTTATCGTCGGAAAAAAACTGGTATGAATTAAAAAGCAAAGACTCAAAATCGGTAAAAAAATCAAACCTTTTCTTTATTATATAAATCCCTTTTTGGACTAATTGGTCCGACCAAACCTCAAGTTCTCGTAAGCTTCCGGAACCCTCCCGGATTCGCAAAAGTAGGGAATTGCGCTGTTTTAAAATTTTCTTGTAACCAATTAAATGGTAGAGATATTTTTTATCAACCTGAGAAATAACCATATCCAAATATCTTCTTTTCTTATCCGGAGATGAAGCAATGAGGTTGATATCTTCCGGCGTGAAAACAACTGCTAAATTAAAGCCAAAAAGTTCCGACTGTTTTTTTGGCTTGCTGGCAATTTTTAGAACTTTTTTAGGCGGCTCCGGACTATAGAATATTTCAATTTTTTTGTTGTCATTTCGTTTAGCCTCTATTCGAAAATACTCCTCGCCCCATTTAACCAGATCTTTGTCCTGACTTCTAAAGGACTTTCCGAAAGTAAGATAAGCTACTGCTTCTAAAAGATTGGTTTTTCCTTCAGTATTGCCGCCAATTAAAACATTAATATCCCCTATCTCCAGTTCGGCCTTGTCGTAGGTTCTGTAATTTTGAATTTTAAGGCTTTTTAAGGACATGCTCCCAGCTTATTTAAGTGGATATATTATATCACGCATTACGTCTTTTATGCATCAATAGTCTTGTCTAATACAAGATCGGACTAAACTGACCCCTCATTCTAACGCAAGAATGGACTAAAAATGGTGCAGGATTCATACTAGATATGTGAGTATCATAATGAAAAACCTACACCTATTCAATTG
>Ga0210051_1004176_pt1 | contig 14152 bp, 9 predicted proteins | sample CryGey092014_all_FD_185464 | JGI IMG/M metagenome (GOLD analysis project Ga0210051, IMG submission 185464) | Groundwater microbial communities from aquifer - Crystal Geyser CG23_combo_of_CG06-09_8/20/14_all (SPAdes) (version 2) | ecosystem: Environmental > Aquatic > Deep subsurface > Groundwater ...
TTTAGTATATTAAAAATAACAAAAATCGTATCTGGGAGTTATTCCTAAATAATGATCCTACTTTTCCACAGGTTGCGCACTTTTCCGCAGGGTCTGCTCGCTTGCCGCAAAGGATGGTTTAGCGTAAGATAAGAGTCCGCACAGCACAACAACTCTCGCGCGACAACCTGGGTTACACTTTCAAATGTGTTGTGCCGCGCGTATTATTTTTCGCAACATCATTATGGCCGACATCATGCCACCACACAATATAGAGGCAGAAAGCTCGCTCCTCTGCGCGATTCTCATTGACCAAAATGCAATTGCAAAAATTGCGGATGTGGTTAATCCCGACGACTTTTACAAGGATGCGCATCGTTTGATATTTGAAGCGATGCAGGAATTGTATGCCCGCCACGAACCAACAGATTTGTTGACGGTCGGCAACCGTCTGGAAGAAAAAAAACAGCTTGAGATGCTAGGAGGACGCTCGTATATGGCCGAGCTCTCCAACACCGTAGCAACCGCGGCGCATATCGTACAGCATGCGAAGATTATACAAAAAAAGGCGACGCTGCGGCGGCTGTTGGCCGCTGCCGGGTCCATTACCAGACTTGGCCATGAAGAGGCGGAGGATTTGGAGAAATTGCTGGACACGGCGGAACAGGAACTCTTCCTGGTTTCGCAGCGTTATTTGAAAAAAGCATTCGTGCCCATTGCGCAGATTCTCAATGAGGCATTTGATCGTATTGATGATTTGCACAAGGAGAAAGGCAAAATACGCGGCCTGCCATCGGGGTTTACGGATTTGGACCAAAAACTTGCAGGTTTTCAAAAATCGGATTTGATTATACTGGCGGCACGTCCATCGCTCGGCAAAACCACGTTGGCATTGGATTTTGCTCGCAATATCGCGGTACGCGCAAAAGTACCCGTGGGCATATTCAGTCTGGAAATGTCCAAGGAGCAACTGGTGGATCGCCTGATTTGCGCGGAGGCCGGAGTGGATTTGTGGCGCATGCGCACCGGACGTCTCTCGGATGCGGAAGGGTCGGAGGATTTTCCCAAGATCGGCCATGCCATGGGCACACTTTCAGAAGCCCCTATTTACATTGATGATTCCGGCAGCGCGAATATCATGGAAATTCGCACGAAAGCCCGAAGGTTGCAGAGCGAGCATGGTCTTGGTATGCTGGTGGTGGATTACTTGCAGCTTATGGAGGGAAGGACCGCGACGGATAACCGCGTCCAGGAGGTTTCAGAAATTACGCGCGGACTCAAGAGCCTAGCGCGCGAATTGGACATTCCCGTACTTGCGCTCTCCCAGCTCTCTCGTTCGGTGGAATCGCGTACGCAGGCAATACCACGTCTTGCGGACTTGCGGGAATCGGGATCCATTGAGCAAGATGCGGATGTTGTTATGTTTATCTATCGCAAGGCTATGGATAAAAATTACAAACGCGAAGATTTGCCGGCGGAGGAACGCCATAGTGCCGAGGTGCACATAGAAAAGCACCGCAACGGCCCGACGGGTATTGTGCGTCTGTTCTTTGACGAAGAGAAAGTTACGTTTAAAAACCTTGACCGGCAGTATGCACATAACAATTCGGCGATGACAGCAGAAAACATGCCGGCGTTTTAATATGTATTTATAGAAAAGGGGTCAGGTACCTTTTACGGTATGCCGGCCGCGCAAGGTACACTGTTTTCCGCGACCTGTTTATTTCGGTCGTATAACGTATATCGTAATTCGTGCATTCTTATGCTATGCGGCTCCCCGAACCCCTTTCCAAACTCATTGAGCAGTTTACTATCTTGCCGGGCATCGGTCCGCGTACGGCAGAGCGGTTGGTATTTTGGCTGCTCAAGCGCTCACCGGAAACCATCACAAACTTTGCACAGGTGCTCACGCGCGCCGCACACGAAATTTTGTTCTGCCCGACATGCCACAATCTTACCGATCGGACGCACGAACAGTGCATTATTTGCGCGGACACCAAAAGAAACCACGCTCTCGTTTGCGTTGTTGCCGATATTCCAGACCTCTACGCACTGGAAAAAACCTCATCCTATGAAGGGGTCTACCATGTCCTTGGAGGCGTGCTCAACCCTCTTATGGGAATAACGCCCGATAAGCTGACCATCCGGCATCTCCAAGAGCGGCTTACCGATCTAAAAGTTACGGAGCTCATTTTTGCCCTCAATCCGGATACGGAGGGGGAGATTACCGCAACCTACGTGCAAAAATTCGTGGAGCGAAATGGATTAACCATTACACGACTCGCCCGAGGACTTCCACAAGGGTCGGATATCGGCTATGCCGATGAAATTACCTTATCGCACGCGCTTACGGACCGTCGATAGAAAAGGGGTCAGGTACCTTTTATTGAAGTCTGCATTGAGTATACCAACATCCCTTTTTTTCACGCACCCATACCGTTGTGGTATGGGTGCAAATAAAAGATAGTGTGGCTGGATGTGCTCAAAAAACACAATAAAAAAGCGGAGTTTACGTTCCGCGGATATGAAAAATGAATGGAAAACAGGTAGGTAACATAAAAGGTACCTGATCCCTTTTATACTATATCATCAATTCGGACTTTGGTTTCATGCTGGCGATGGCCAGTTGTTTTTTTGTAGCGCACTTTTGCCTTGTACTTTACCACCGTTACTTTATCTCCTTTTTGCTGGGAAATGATCTTTCCGGTTATTTTTTTTCCTTTAAGATACGGCGTGCCCATTTCCACGTCTTTTCCTTTCTTGTCGCCAACGAGAAGCACTTCGGAAAATTCAACCGCATCCCCTTCTTTTCCCTTGAGCTTTTCAATAACTAACTCCTGCTTGGGCGACACTACGTACTGCTTACCGCCCGTTTTAATTACTGCCAACATCATAGAGGTTTCACCATAAATACAACAAGGCGTACTCTACCACACGACATAAAAAGAATCAAGGGGGAAACAACACGCATAACATTCACGGACTTGCCCTATACGCAACCGTATCCCCTATCCGCACACCGTGGTGCGCAATGAATCCCGCGGAAACTTCCAGTACGCTGTCAACGGGTTCGGGTGGCGAAAAGGTTTGCGGACGCGAATCCTGTGTTCGCGGAGGCAGTACATCCGCTTGCAATCCCACCACGCGCCCGCCTCGCAACCAGATCACATCCAATGGAAAATGCATGTCCTGCATCCAAAAAGTATAGGCATCCGGTTTTTCAAATACAAAGAGCATACCGGCATCAGGCGTTAATGCCGCGCGCCCGGAAAGTCCTTGTCTGCGGGTTTTTTGGTTATCTGCAATCTCAACCGCAAGCTCAACGCGATCCGCAATGCGTACCTTTCCGGAAGGCAAATCCGCATGCGGCGCGCGTACGGTCGCAAATTGCAGTGCAAGCGCGGCAATGCCTAAGAGAAACGTTACCGCGTAAAAAAGCAGTACGGTTTGCATGTGACTGAAACCTCGGCGCAAAAACGCATGATGTAAATGTCCGAAGTCCCCTTGGCTCACTCGCGTATGGCGTATGAATTTCCGCACGATTACTACGCGCGCGACATCTATAATCGGCAACGCCATCACCATGAGCGTTGCGGTGACCTTGGCTCCGGCAATAATCGCGAGCAGCGCAAGTATATAGCCCAAAAACAGGCTTCCTCCTTCTCCTAAAAAAATTTTTGCCGGGTAAAAATTCCACAAGAGAAATCCAAAAAGCACTCCGGCAAAAATAGTCGCGAGTAAAGCCGTATCGTATTGAGGAACTTCGGCCATCAGCGAAATGGCAAACAACACGAGTGTCGCGAGCAGTGTTACGCCCGTAGCTAAACCGTCCAATCCGTCAAGCAGTTTGGTTGTATACATCATGCCCATGAGCCATACCAAGGTAAACAGATCTGCCCAGACGGTAATTTTCCAATGGATGGAGGGTGTTTGTACCAGCGTAATCACCAAGCTATCCAGGCGCAGTAAGCCGCCAAACGGGTTAGTAATAAACACTACGCCAATACCGCTTACCATGACCACAACCACCGCCGCCAAAGGCGCGATAAGCTGTTTTTTTGGGGGAAGACGGAAGCGATCATCAAGATAGCCGCCAATCATGAGTAACGCGCCTCCCATCGCCAACCCAAAAAGATGCTTGGGCAGTATCGTGCTTTGGTCAAAAATATCCAAGAAAAAATACGCGCCAAATATCAGCGCGACAAACGTAGCATACACCGCCACCCCGCCCAAAAGTGGTGTGAGTTGTGTGTGTATACCGGGTTTTGCGCGCGTTGGGACATCAAGAAGAGAATGCGCGCGAGCAAGGTTGCGTGTGAGCCAAGTCGCGCCGCATGAGCACAAGACCGCGACCAATCCTATACCAAGAAACATAGGCGGGTTTTTGTACGGAAAAACATTACGTATTTAACACCCCTCATCCACAAAATCATTGCAGTTGTTATCCACGCCGTCGCAGGGTTCGTTAATTAATGAAAATGCTCCCGGGAAAATCGCCGGATTGGCATCATCGCAATCAGGGCCCCCTCTCCCAAGAGCAGCGTCTCCGCAATTCAGTCCGTAGCCGTCGTTGTCGTTGTCCACGCACGCGGCGGGCGCATCGCACGAAAATACCTGAAAGTCGTCAATATACACATCGGTTCCCGATACGGTGGTGTCGGTTCTGTCTGTCGAAACACCTACTTCAAAATTTCTCCTCCCATTTTTTTCTTTGATATTATCGTATGTTGGCAGGTAGGTAAATTCTTCGCTGTAGAGCATCCAATCTGCATACGTTCCTTTGTTAATAGTGCCAAGCCTTTTCCAGTAAGTCGGTTCGCTATAACACCCGTGCTGCGCCGGATATTCCGCGCAACAGAAATTATCTTGCCCCGCGCCATCGCATACGTAGCCAAAGACGCCATTGCATTTTTGTTGTGATGTAGTATTGCCGGCAATAAAGTACGTGTTTTCCACAAGACCCACATAATTACTATTTGATGTTTCACACGCCAGGGGCCATCCCAAGCTATAGGTAAACTGCGGAAGTAACGGACTGGCAAGCGTATGTGCTACGGGACCGGTTTTAAGGTAAAACTGCACAAAGTAGGTTTGTCCCGGATTCCACGCGAGATTGGATACGTTATAGGTTAGTCGCGAAAATGTTACGTGGTGCGTATTCGGCCATTGCAATGTTTCATCTTTCGCATACACTGCAGGACTAAGGTGCGTGGCATCAGCACTTGGAAAGGTGCAGGTACGCGCTACCGCATCCCACGCGCAATTTTGCCACGGCGCCGCCGCTATATCATTACACGTTGCCTCATCGCAGACACCCGGATAACTTTGTCCCGGATCTTGATGGATGCGTACACTCTGTGCGCCGCTTCTCGCAATGTCTTCATCCGCATCAATCATGCCATTGCCATTGACATCCACTTCCTGCACAATCCCAACGCTTGAGTGAAATTCCGCGCCTTTGCTCCAGTCAACCGGCACCCTGCCCACTCCACCTACCTCAAAATTGACATTGGTTAAGTAGCTTAAACCCGCGCACACATCGGGCGCAAGATCCGGACAACCTGTGGTGATTTTGAGATTGTCAAAATAGCACTTTGCCTCTCCGCAGTGCAAACCGATAAATCCTTCGCGATAGTCGGTATCGTCGGAAATCAGTGTATCTACTAATGCCGCACCGTCATACATCTTGAATGTGAGATTCACGGACGTTATATCCAGTACCAGCTTATACGTGGTATTTTCTACAATCTGCACATTGCTTTCCGCAAGCAGGATACGATTTTCTTTGACTATGGATGGACACGCGTCGCTGGCTGCAGGACACGCCGCTTGCTGCGGGTTGTACGGATCAGATGCCAAAAACGCGTAGCCCGGGTCCGGCCCCCAGGTACCCAGGTTAAAAGGATCGTTGACAAAATCTATGCCAAAGCGCGGCGCGACATCTTGCCATTCAGTTGTGGTAACCTCAACCTCTACGCGCGTATTGCCGGTGGGATTGGTTTTAATGCCGGTAAAATACACTACCGCATCCGTATCGTTTTCGCACGTAATTTCCAGTTGCCTATTGAGCGTACCGGCGGAACACACGCCCCCCGGATCAAGGGATTTTTTATATTGGAAGAGCCCGCCCAAGTTCGCCATACCCCCATCCTGCACAGTAAACGTATTGGTATATTCGGTCGTCACGTCATCACTCAATCCATTGCAGTCATTATCCACGCCGTCCCCGCACATTTCCACCTTTCCGGGATGTTTATCCGCATCCATATCATCGCAATCCAAATTCTCGCTGCAGAAGCCGTCATTGTCCCGGTCCGTGCAGGGATCGCAGGCATCGCCAATGCCGTCAGTGTCGGTATCCTGCTGGTTGGAATTGGGGATGAGGGGGCAGTTGTCTTCGGTGTCGGGAAAGCCGTCCGCGTCATAGTCGTCCAAGATAAGACCCAAATAGTTGTTGCAGCTCGCCGCTATGGATGAGAGGTTCTCGTAGGAGCCGAGACGCCATGGGGCGTCGCTGTATTCCAAGTTGACGAAAAGGTTGATGGATTGGCCGGTAGGGTCGGTTTGGTAGGCGTAGGCATAGGATTTGGCGGTTGGGCACTGAAATTCGGTATTTTCCTCACTCCAGCAGGTTTGGGGATTAAAAGGGTCGGCGCAGCCGGAAAGGGTGTTGACGGGATCCTGGGGTAAGGTGAAGTTGAGGTTTTTGGAGAGGGTGTTGGTCCAGGATGGCCAGACGGAGAAGCTGGTTTGGGGTACGTAGGTGCCGGCGGAGAGATCGGGAAATGAGCCGGTCTTTGCTTTTTGTTCCTGGAGCGTTTCCAGAATGGTGTGCAGGTCAGAGAGGCGTTTGACGTCTCTGGTGAGTTTGGACTTCTGGGCATCGCAAATGCCATTAGCTCCGCAGTCAAGGTCTTTGGTGCAGGCGATCTCGTCGCAGGTAGCTACATAAAGCTGCTTGATCTCGGCAGGGGTTAAGGCGCGGTTGTAGAGGCGGATGTCGTCCAGGGAGCCGTCAAAGAAGTCGGAGCCGGGAAATTGGGCAGGATAAATAGAGCCGATGTCCAGATTGCCGGTTTTGGTAGGGTTCATCGGATTAGCGCATGGTTGCGCGATGGGATTACCGGGTAGTGGCTCACCGTCAACAAAGAGACTGAACCTATACTGATTGGTCGGCTTATCCACAAATAATGTTCCCGCGAGATGGTGCCAATTTGCATCAAGTCCTCCCGGCATGACTTGATCTCCGGAGAATTGATTGAGAGACGCATCCTGCGTACAATCACCTCCACCGGCATCGGCAACGCGAACGGCAAAATGTATTTTGTTGGGCGAGCCCTTTGGATAATAGCCAAGGTAGAATTCGCTATCAGAGCTATTCCACTGTGTACTTACCATATTTTGATAATCATCGCCTTGTCCATTCGTACGCACCCACCCCGCGATAGTCATCGCTTCTTCGGGGTAGAGTTCGGGGCTTGCGGGTATTTCAACGTAGCTTTGGTCGGCGGGGGTAAAGACGCCCGAACCGTTGATTTTTCCTTCGGTGATAAAAGACATGGCGCGCGGTATGCCGTTATTGCCGTTCCCGCTTGCGTCTTGGGCGTTGCCGTCCAGCTTCCAGTGACCCACCAGTCCGTTGGAGAGATTGGGGGAGAACGTTGGATCGCAGGTGAGACAGGCTCCCTTCTCTTCAATATTGGTCGCAAAGGAAAAGTTGTCCAAGAGCTGGTTGTAGACGGCAATCATTTCGGGCGTGGCATTCTGGTCGTGGGAAATGATGTAGATGTTGGTGTAGGCGGTATTGTTCGCGATATCCACATTGGGCGCGTTCACGTAGACGGATCGGCCGTCACGCACGGCTTCAAAGCCATCAAGCACCATGGACTGCGGATGACCTTCGGGATTGGGAGCAAAGGCATCATACCAGTCGGCGGGAGCGAGGTGGTTGGGATTCGCCATGACGCGAATACCGATGGCGGAGGAGGCAAGGGAGATAAGAGGTATAACTATGAAAAACAAAAGCGCGCCCAGCGCAAATGCGGGAAAAAATATTTTTCTGTTTGATGAAAACTCTTTAGATTCCCGCCTCCGCGGGAATGATCGTAGTTGGTGTTCCATGTTCTATGTTTGAGGTTGCATAATATCCGCGTACGCTTTCGCGCTTCTGCGAACTGTTCTTGCCAAACCTTTATCATAATCAATGCCTATCAGTCCAAACCGAGGAGAAAACCCGTGCTCCCATTCATACGCATCGGTTAATGACCAATAGAGATAGCCGCGTACATCTAATCCCGCGTCCAGTGCATGCCGCACTTCCCGCAAACTCCGCCTGATAAAATCCTCTCGTTGCGCATCGTTGCGGGTTGCAATACCGTTTTCCGTTATGTACATCGGCAAACGATAGCGGGACAGGTCCGTGAGCACGTCGTATAACCCCGCAGGGTATACTTCCCACCCCAAATCGGAAGTTTCGCGTAAGCGTTCTTTGGGATCGGCAAATACCGCCCCCCTCCACAAAGATACCTTTTTTATGCGCTCGTGAAAATAGTAATTTATCCCCAAAAAATCATGTGTTCCGCGTGTCATGCCATAAATGCGATGATTGCGCAGCCAATCATAAACTTGCGCAAAAACATTATCCAGAAGCGCGTGCGGACGTTCCAAATACCACGATACAGGATTATGCGCCACGCCCACCTGCGCCGTATGGCCTCCGGTATCCAGTATGGCATGAAGAGCGGCATAGGCCTGCTCGTGAGCGCGCGCCATATGTCGCATGACGCGCAAAAAAAGCAGCATGTTTTTTTTCTCCGGTGGCCAGACGCCGTTTACCCACCCCATCCAGCCGTAGATAACGGGTTCATTGAGCGTCAGCCAAAAATCAACAAGATCACCAAACTCTTCGGCACAATAGCGCGCATAGCGCGTAAAATAATACGCGGATTCTTTCGCTTCAAATCCTCCGCGCGCGGCAAGCCATGCCGGAAGCGTAAAATGCTGCAGGGTAACAAACGTAGTCATTCCGCAGCTCGCAAGCGTCGTAAGGACGCGCCGATAGTGCTTTACCGCGTCAAGGTTAAACGACCCGGGCTTTGGTTCTATCCTGGACCACTCAATACTCAACCGATGCGCAGTGTGTCCGAGTTTTTTCGCCAGTTGAAAATCTTCCCCATAGCGTCTGTAGTGATCGGTTGCAAGATTCGCCTGCGCCCTTCCCCGCGCCCCAACCTCCTGTTCCCATTGCCACCAGTCATTATCAACCGTATGTCCTTCCACCTGATGGGCGGATGAGGCGGCTCCCCATAAAAAGTGCTTCGGCCAGCCGCTTTGCGGATCGTTTTTAAATTTTTCTGATTTTTGAGACATGGGGATACGTAACGGCAAACGATACACGGAACGCAAAATTTATGAAGCCGTGCTATGCGGTTCGCGTTTCATTATGAGTACATTGTATCACAAAACATCCTCTTCCACAAAATACTCTTGCAAAAATTTTTTTATGGCGCTATACTGCGCCTATGTATTTACCACAGCAAAACCATCAAGCCGTTTCCGGATTGTTGCTTACTTTGTTAGCTCTACCCTTGTTCGGGCGGATGGTTTTTGCGTGAACGCGAGAGACAACACCTTACCTGTCACCAACCATCCTCCCGGAGGGTTGATTTTTTTCAGGTATAGTGAACAATGTTCTTTTCCAATTACCCTTTTTGAGGAGCAAAACGATGGCTTTCACAAGCATTTCACGCCCCACGGTTGACGCAGCATATGTAGCAGGAAAGCTCCCATTTGTCGGTTTTGAGGCAAATGAATTTTCTGGAGATGATTTTAGTGAGATCGTTCTTCGTTACGCAAAACTTCACAAGATCAAGGAGTTATGTGATGATTACGATCTTGCTGCGATCGTGCAGGAAGTTCTTGCAGAAGGCTGCCGGGATCACATCGGCTGGTTGACTCGCCAGAGCATTTACTATTGTGGAACTGACGAAACGGCAGAGGCGGAAGTAACGCTTTCAGACAACGAAGCGCATTTCAGCGCAGGAGGCGAAGTTGACAAGGCGATTGGTAGCATAGAAGCTCTTTCACACGCAATCCTGAAAGCAGTTGCGCAACGAAAGTTGCTACCTCCTGACTTCAAGCAAGTACAGTTCAGGGTCTACAATAGCCGATCTGGAGGCGTCCAAGACAAAGGAATTGTACGAGTGGTGGCTACCTCAAAAGAAAAGCGCGCCTATGGCATCGGTGTCCACAAAAGTATCAACACTGCGTTTGTAGACGCGCTACTCACGGCGATCAACGTCCTGCGATTTGGACCGCGTATCCCTGAATATCGCCGCCGCTCCAGACTTGACTGATCTTTACGGAAGGCATTTGCCTTCCTTTTTTTTACAAAAATCCCTCTCGTTGTACGAGAGGGATTGCGTGTTGATGTATATACCTTATACAACAGACGCGTGAGGTTCCGTGCCGTACTTCTTGTGAACATACCCATAGAGTACGAGGAGTAGCACAAGCGCAATCCACACCCAACCCCAGGAATTATCTGCAGGAAAAATTGGCGCGAAACCGGTAAGCGATGCCACAGTTGAGGTTACTAAATCCATGGTTGAGGTTCCGTTGATGCCGTCCTCGCTCGCGCCAAGCACCACGCCTGCCCGCATCTCGCGTTCCCCGCGCGGTGTTGTTGTGGCAGAGCCATCGCCCGCGGTATCGCTGGCGGCAGCAACACGGGTGACAGGTATCGTTGGACTTTGCTTACTTATTGGCTGGTCCGTATCTGCCTCCCCTGTAGTATTTTCTGATGTATCCAGACCACCAGTGCCATATACAGCCTCCTCACCATCCCCCGCCGCTATATCCGAACCTAAGCCATTCCGGCCGATCGTCAGAACATCCAAGATATCCTCCCAAAATCCGCCGCTCGCACCTCCCGTTGCATGCACCCCGACTGTCATTTGCGCCGATGCTTCATCGCTTACCGCAAAAACGTCGCTGCTCGTAAAGCCATTGGCAATCGCGTAGTTGGTATACGTTCCTGCGGGTACGGCAACAACAATGGGTACGTCATATTCCACGCGCACCTTCTCTTGAGGCAACATTTGTCCGATGTCAAAATGCTTCTCCGCAACCCGCGCATCCGACTGGTCAATCAGAGAGTCAAATACTTTCACCTCGTACAGCACCGCGTCTCCCGTATTTTCCACGTCAATCGTGTAGTGTACCACATCACCCGGAAACGCTTCCTTGCCCATAAAGTTATGCTTTTTTGCAATGGCTAGTGACGGATGCTCAATGGTAAATACCGCGTAGTAGTTGGGATCCATGAATACCAGATTGCTGCTTCCCTGCGTATTATCACCGGGTATCCAGTCATCCTCGGTACTCATAATATCGCTTGCGGATTCCACGGTTGTGAAACGCAAAGGCTGCTCGTGGTTAAACTGCACCGAATACCACACCTCGCCGCTCTCGCCCGGTCCAACATCTCCTATGGAAAATTGCACGAGACCGGTCTCGGGATTAACCTGCGCGCCGTTCGTCACTTCTATATGGAAACGATCCGGTTCATAGGTGTCCTCCAGCATAACGTTGTGCGCCCGGCCGTTGCCCATGTTGATATAGTAGATGCGATGGAATTCGTAGCCATCGGGTGTGGGTGGGTCGGGATTATAACGTATGGATTTTGAAATTTTAAGGTCGGGCCTGCCAAAGGCTAAATTGCCTCCCCAGGTGCCAAAAACATTCACAAAGGCGAGTATGACCTTGCCGCCCACAACCGTTGAGTTGGCAATGTTCATAATATCCGTCAGCACCTGCACGTTACCGGTGGTAATTGACGCACCGCCTTCCGCGTTCTCTATAGCGTTGCCGCCGGAGCTTGCGTTGATGTTCACCGTGTTATGGAGTACCGCCGTTTGATTGCTTGCAAGCGCCGCGGCAGATGCGCTCGTTGCGCCGGTTGTCGTTGCCGTAGTAGCGTCCGCAAGCGCGCCGGTCGTAGTTCCTACCTGCCCCATCGCTTCAACCGAAATACCGGTCGGACTTTCGTTGACCGATGCGCCCAACGGCAACCCCCACACGTTTCCCAGCCACTGATTCAACACCGCCACATGCCCCAGTATCCAGTCGCCGCCTATTACCACCGTGTTCACGTGGTTTTCCACATTGGTTACCGCAACCGCGTTGCCTGTAGTAACATCCGCGCCGCCACCCGCATTTTCCACCGTATTGCCACCGGTGTCCGCGACAACAAAGATGTCATTGACCACCGTCGCGTTTGCGTCTGCGCGCAAGTTGAAGGACCCTTCCCGCGCAGCAGCCTCCATTTCTTGCGTTACCGATTCACGGGTAAAATCTCCCTCACCAGGCAAAATAAGGTCGCCCAGCCATTCGCCAAATACATTAATAACCGACAGCACCACATTGCTGCCGATGAGATTGGTATTTAAAATATTAATCAGCGTCGTACCCGCGTATACATCGCCCGTGGTAATAGTCGCATCCCCCGTAGCATGGGCAATCGTATTGCCGCCGGAATCAACGTCAACAGCTACGCTTGTGGATGCTGCAATTTCCTGCGTGCTGGTTGCTTCAATATTTACGAAAGGGAGCGCGCCATCGGTTGTTGAAGCGAAAGGGTTATTTAGGGAACTTGGCAGCATTCCGTCAGTTGTCGTTCCGGTTGCCACGCCACAGCCATCAATACTGCCGCAGCCGATCGGCAAATCACCGTTTGAAACGGGGGTGTCAATTTCCGTGGTATGGGCAATGGTCGTCACATCCGTAACCGCAACCGCATCCCCTGTTGCTATGCTTGCAGCCGTTGTCGTACTCTCCGTATGCGCCACCACATCCTGCAATAGCAGCTCCGGTGAACTCCCCGGCTGTGTAATTTCTTCCCCTTGCAACGGCATACTCTCTGGAGAGGTGGTTGCTTGGGCATACGCCAGCGTTGGCAATCCCCATTGCCAGGCGAGCATGCACACGAGTGCCAGAAGACTGATGGTCTTTTTGGCAAGAACAAATATGCTGTTGCGAGATGAGATAAACATAGAACATTCTAATCAAATTGCTGGCGCTTCCGGCTACATACGCAATGCTACCAAAATTCCAACGGGTACAGTATATTCCGCTATTCCGGAAATGAGATTCTGTTGATGTGTTGACGATAGGAACTCAAAATTTTGAACTTTCCTTTGAGAGGGTATATCGGCTGGGGGAATGGAGCGTAACCAAAGAAGATTTTCGCTCCATTCCCCGTCGTATCTTCGTGAAGAAGACTAGCGCGTAACACGCGTTACCACGGTGTTCACTTCATTCAAGACATCGGATACCGCTGTGGCATCACCGGTGTTAATGGTTCCACGCACACCGCCTTGGGTGTACGGTCCAAACCAATACCAATAGTGATAGTAGTTGCCTGATCCGCTTACGGAATTGTGGCCGGTGTTGGCATTCGTGGATGTATTGTTGGTGACCGTGGTGTCTTCAACATTGACTTCAACGTCAAGGTCGCCATTACAACCACAGTCAGCAGTTACCGTTGTGGTTACGCCGTTGACATAGTTGGTCACAAAGGATGTTGCCACCGCATTACCGGTGTTAATGGTGCCGCGTACGCGACCGCTTCCGCTTACGGAATTATAGCCGGTGTTGGCATTCGTGGATGTATTGTTGGTGACCGTCGTGTCCTCAACGTTTACCCCCACGGTGGTGCCCCACCCATAATACGAAGCCGCAACCGGGCTTACGCTCATTGCGAACGCGAACGCCGCAACGGTCATAAGAGAAATTGCATATTTCATAGTGTGTACATACCTCCTCTCTAGGGTTTTGCTCCGGCGCGTACGCCGTACGAATTGTCCGCCGATACGAGACGTTTCACAAGGCACGCAAACGAAGCAAAGGATGTTGGGTTGCTATTCGCAATTCCCAAGGATATACACGCCCATGGGCATATACCCTATCAAACCGCGAATATGTCTCTTGGCTCCAGACTACTCTTGGCTCCAGACTAGATGTTTAACCTCTACATTCCGATCTTTTATAATAAAAAACACCCAAACTTTTGGGCATTTCTAATAGATGACTTGCGACCTTTCTTCCGGATGATGGAAGAGAGATTCAAAATTCTTGCGCCAATTATACACAGGAAAACCCTTGACAACCATTT
>Ga0210051_1004181_pt1 | contig 14147 bp, 15 predicted proteins | sample CryGey092014_all_FD_185464 | JGI IMG/M metagenome (GOLD analysis project Ga0210051, IMG submission 185464) | Groundwater microbial communities from aquifer - Crystal Geyser CG23_combo_of_CG06-09_8/20/14_all (SPAdes) (version 2) | ecosystem: Environmental > Aquatic > Deep subsurface > Groundwater...
GAAAGACATAAAAATCAGAAGATAAGACGAGAAAGAGCTTGCAGTTATTTAGCATTATTAGAACCTGGTCAATATCGGACTGGGAGTAGAGATCCAATTAAAGGAAAAGTTACTTTTTCACAAATTATAATAAGGGAAATGAATCCAGATGGTACCGTATTAATAGTTGAAGATAAAAAAGCATATTGGATAAACCCCATTGCTTTATGTGAGAGATTATCTTTAGGTGGAATAGAAATAAATTTGGATTCTCAAGATTAATTACCCCCAATCATTTTCCATAAATTTTTCCAAAGGCTTAGCTTAGTTTTTTTATTGTTTGTTCTCCAGTCAACTATTTCTTTTTGCCAACAAGTTAAAACCACCCATTTACTTTGATCGTTTTTTTTAGCCACAACAGCAATTTTTTTACCATTTTTGTTCCGAAAATATTTATATGCTCCTGATGTTTGAGCAGATACGAATTCGTCTGGTTTTGCCCATGCCCAATAGACATCACGAAAATCAATTCCTCTCTCGTTCATGCGCTGCAAAATATGATTAGTAAAAATAAGCCCTTTATATTCCATAAACCTAGTATATTGTATCAAGTATAATGTATATAGTATGAATCCAATGGCTTTTAAATACACTATTAAAACAAATAAAAGGAGCCGAAATTTACGCTTAACTATTAAGAGTAATGGGGAAGTAGTTATTGCCAAACCCTGGTTGATCCCAGATATAATCGCACAACAATTTATTAAAAGTCATAAAAAATGGATAGAAAATAAACTTGCCCTATTGCAAACTAAAAAAAAGAGCGATAAGTATCTATATCAAGGCATATTGTACGACATAGTATTTAATATAAATAAATTTTCTGTCAAATTTACCAATAATAAACTTTATTTAACAGCACCAGAAAAAAGCATTGCTCTTAAAACCTTAGAAAAACACTTAATTAATCAGGGCGGTAAATTAATTAGACAAACTACTAAGTTAGTTGCTCAGAAAATGGATATTGAATACGGCAAGATTACAATTAGAGATCAAGATAGTCGATGGGGCAGCTGTTCATCAAAAGGCAATCTTAATTTTTCGTGGCGACTAATTAAAGCTCCACAAGTAGTTTTGGAATATGTTATTATTCATGAACTGGCACATATTAAACACATGGATCATTCAAAAAAGTTTTGGCAACTTGTAGAAATATATGACCCGGAATATAGAGAGCACCGACATTGGCTTAAACGCAATCAAAACTTAATGAAATAATAATATGATAAGTTTCAATTTGACAAAATATTTATTAATGTATTTAGTCAAATGACTTTGGATATAAATATGGATATAAAATTTCTTTCTGCAGGAATGATAATTGAAGACATTTTTGCAGTAATTAAAGTAGAACGTAAAGATGCAGCATCTGGAAAAAAATTCCTCAAAGCAGAACTTTCTCATGTTAGCGGTATGATCGGGGCTAAAGTTTGGGAAGAAAGCATACCGACCGCGCCGCTTGAACCCAACAAGGTCTATCGTATATCTGGAAGAGTAGATGCTTACAAAGGTAGCCTTGGGTTAGTAATTACTCAAGCTTGGCAACTTGATGATGAAGTGATAGAAAATCACTTAAAACCTCGTAAATCTCTCGTTTTTGATATTGAAACAGCGGGTGAAGATTATGAAGATTTAGATAAATGGAGCCAGGATTATCTTTTGGATAAACTACAATACAATACGCAAGACAAGGAAAAGGCAAAACAAGCGACAGCATTGTATCCTATGTTTGGTCAAGTAGTGGCAATTGGTATGCTTAATACCCAAAGTTACAAAGGTCAGGTTTTAGCATTGAAAAAAAATAAAGTAAAAGATATGAATTTGGATGATGTCAATTTTACTTTGCTAACATTTGAAAGTGAAAAGCAACTACTGAAACACTTTTGGCAAATTGCGGCTAAGTTTGAACATTTTATCAGCTTTAATGGCAACAACTTTGATTGGCCTTATATTATATTTCGCAGTGCTAAAAATCTTATTAAAATACCATTTGAAATTACTCGCAATCAGGATCAACAGACAGACTTAATGGATAAATTCAAAGGCAGTGCCATCTATAGTCTAGAGGCTTTATGCAGAGCCTTTAATATTACCAATCCCAAAGAAAAAGGTATTTCTGGTTTACATGTATCAAAGCTTTTCAAACAAGATAAAACTATTGATATTGCTAATTATGTTTCAAGAGACGTAGTTAGTACTTGGGAACTTTTTGAAATCTGGAAAAAGTATATGGCCGGAAAAATAGTGTTATGATTTTAGCTTAAATTTGAATAAATGTTGAACAATATAAAATGGAGCTAGACGGTGACCACTAATTAGATCAAGCAATCTAGTAGGACGATTCAACTCTGGACTGTTAAATTTATACTTAATCATTTCATAACCGCAATTATCAGTAAGTTGAACAAAACTGGTTTTGGTAAAAAAACGTATATGAGTTCTGTCTAAAATACCTTTATCTTCATACTTCCAGGAATCTTTTACTATTAAATTTTTTAAAATTTGTATATTTCTAATGTTGGGAATGCTCACAATTAATATTCCAGAGAGTTTTAAAAGACTTTTTAAGTTAGTTAAGAAAATCTGGGGATCGTGTAAGTGCTCAATAATATCCAAACATAAAATATAGTCAAAACTATTTTTTTCTAACTTAATGTTTTCTTTTTCCACATCACAACAAATTGCTTTATCGATGATATTTTGAGCGTATTTAATAGAAGGATAATGTTTATCAATCCCGACAGTAAAACTTGCCTTTTTGATTTTTTTTAGCAATTGCAATGTTTTGCCTTGACCACAACCAATTTCTAGTATTTTATTTTGACCATCACAAATCATATTAAAAACGTCAGATCTTATCTGAGAATAATATGTCTTAGTATTTTTATTCATAATCGATGCAATTTTAGTTAATAAAATTATGTAACAGGTTTAAATATGTTGGATAATAAGTATATATAAGAAATAAATTTATAATTATTAAACCAGGAAAAACAATTAGTTTCTCCCCCCAACTACCAGTTTTAATATTCATCACTTTGAAGTGTACGTCAATTGGGAAAAGCCAAGGCACGCCTTCTTTAGTTAAACTATCTAAAATCAAGTGTGACAAAACTCCAATCATAAAGGACGCCCAAATTACAGTCATATCAACTAAAATAAATTTACCTAAATATTCTAATAGTAGCTTAACTAAAATACCATAAATAATTAAACCAACAACTGAATGAGATAAATGTCTATGAGCTCCCAAAAATGGTTGAATTAGTTTGCCAATAAGGGATCCTCCGGGAATTTTTTCCCAAATATCAGAGCTTGGCTTGTCTATATCAGGTAATAACCCACCCAAAAAACATGCCATAATAGCCACGAATGCAGTTACTATACTCATTTTTGGTAGGGATTGACTAATGATAAACAGATTTAGTAAAGTAAAAGAACCTAAATCATGTGTGCGTGAAGTCATAAAATAGTGTAACATGGTATTAGTAATGAAGAAAATTAAAAAACACCAAGAAAGAAAAATTAAACTTCTAGAAGTTTTTATCGTAATTGTGATTGCTCAAATTGCTGGTTTTTTAGGTTCTATATTTACAACATCAAGTATTAATTCATGGTATAACACGCTTAATAAGCCGAGTTGGAATCCTCCCAATTGGATTTTTGCCCCAGTATGGACTACTTTATTTACTTTTATGGGAATAGCGAGTTATTTAATTTGGCAGAATAAGAAAAATCCATTTAGTAAAAAGGCGTTAGATTTATATTCCATACACTTAATACTTAATATTTTGTGGTCCGTATTTTTTTTCGGTTTAAAAAATCCGCTTTTGGCATTAGTTGAAATAGTTTTTTTATGGTCAATAATTTTGATATTAATATTTAAGTTTTATAAGATTAACAAAACAGCTGCTTACCTTATGATCCCGTATCTTGCTTGGGTAAGTTTTGCAACCATTTTAAATGCCTCTATAGTCTTTCTTAATTAAAAATTATAAGTCCCACGCATAAATAGCATTAAGTATAAAAACTGAGCACAAAGTAAATATTGATATTAAAATATATAAATTCATTTTATGTTTAATTTTAGCTAAAATTTGTGCAACTATTAGGTAGTATATTGGAGAAAATACAATAAAAGAACGAATAGAAAATATATTAATTTTAAGGCTGATTAAGCTAGTCAATATGATTGGAAACCAAATAAATACTTGAAGTTGGCTTATTTTGGGATTAATTTTTTTGAAAACTGATAATAAATATAGAATAAAGAAATAAATTATATTTAGAAAGTAAAGCGTTTTAAAAATCAGAGGAATTCTGCTTGTAGTCAAAGCATCAAAAATATCAAAATGCCCCATTAGCCCAACGGTAAAACTAGCAAAAATGGCCGGAATTCCTATGGTTGGAGCGAAACACCAACAACCAGGCTTGGTGAAGTTGATTGTGTAAATAAACCATGGCAAGAACAATAGACCTGAAATAAATGATAACAAAAGAGTTTTTACAAAATGTTTTCGATAATATAAAAAAACATAGACAACTGATGTCAAAACTAAAATTATTCCAAAATAGTGTGTGTACATTAGTAAACTAGCTGATATTAATAAATAAAATGCATTAGTTATTTTTGGATAAGTTAAATATCTAGTTATTGACCAATAGAATATTAATCCTAAAAATACAAATAGTGGATACATTCTCAACTCTGTTGAATAATAAATTTGTAATGGAGATAAAGACATTATTAAAAGAGCTATAAGTGATGTGCTGCGGTTAGTAATTAAACTAAAAAACTTAAAAGCAACCCACAGACTAAAAACGCCAAGTAAAACAGAAGTAAATCTTAATAAATAAGCATCTAATAAAAGTGGAGAAAAAAGTTTTAAGTATAAATAATATAAAGGTGGATGATTATCCAAAGCTGCCATGTGAAGCAACTTAAGAAATGGAAACTGAGAAATATTAAGTGAAACTTTTTCATCAAACCAATAATTGTGCGAAAAAGTAAGAAATGATCTAATTAAAAGACCAATTAAAATTAATAAGTCTTCTAAATTAATTTTTTTAATAAATTTTGGTAACATATAAGTGTAAATACATTATATAAAAATTGCTTATGAACGTATATTCTAAAATTGAAAAAGATCTAAAATCACTTAAAAACCCTCTAAAAATAAAAATTTTTAAGCGATTTTTTAAGACCGGTCCAGGAGAGTATGGAGAAGGAGATCAGTTTTTGGGGCTGACCATGCCTCAGCAAAGATTAATCGCTCAAAAATTTTATAAGCAAGTGAAATTGGATGATTTAGACAAATTAATTAAAAGCCCTATTCATGAGTATCGTATGACTGGGTTATTAATTTTGACCTATCAATATTGTGAAGCTAACGATGAAAATAAGAAAAATATATATCAGTACTATCTTAATAATAAAGAGATGATAAATAATTGGGATTTGATTGATGTAACCTGTCCGAAAATAGTTGGTGAATATTTATGGTTTCATCAGAGAGATTTAAAAGTGATAGACAGATTAATTAAATCAGAAAATTTATGGGATAGACGGATTGCCGTAATGGCAACCTATTCTTTTATAAGAAGAGGTCAGTTTTATCCCTTTCTAAATTTTGCCAAAATACTATTAACTGACAAACGCGATTTAATAAATAAAGTAGTTGGTTGGATGCTTAGAGAAATAGGTAAAAAAGATCTCAAAGCACTATTAAACTTTTTAGATATTAATTACCAACAAATGCCTAGAACTATGTTACGTTATAGTCTAGAGAAATTAAATCCTACTCAAAAGGATTTTTATATGGGCAGAACAAAAGCGCGCCGATAAAATCGACGCGCTTTACTATATAACTTTTAAACTTTATTATAAATTCAAATCTTCTTTTAGCTGCTCAACTAGTGAAATTATTTCATTAGCTGCAGATTTGCTAATTTGGTTTTTATGTGTTTTAGCAACTGAACTTTGAATAAAATTAAGCATTGCTTCGGTTGCACGGTATGCCCGGAAATGATATAAAAATTCAGCCAAATCAACTTTTAGGATTAATAAATCTCGATAAACTTTAGTTTTGATTTCATGATTGTGATAAGATAAATTAATATAACTCCTTAATTTTTTAAAAGGATTAATTTCTGGTTGCGGAGTTGGTATAGGAGTGGAGATTGGTGTAGGAACAATGGTTGGAGATGGAGTTGGGCTGGGGATGGGTGTAGGAGTAGGATCAATGATTTTAGTGAGAGTTGAATTATTAACTTCACTTAAGTGATTAAAACTAAGAATATAATTATTAATGCCATCTGCGTCAGAAACTTCATCAACGTCGTGTCGAACCTGAGAAGATTCGATGTTGTAGGTAGCTAAATTAAATTTAATATTAGATGTATTATCACCACTAATAGATAGAGTGTAGTCTCCAGATGTGGGTTGAGGAAGCTCAAATACTGTGTATCCCGGAGCTCCTGCAATTCCCCCTTCGTCGTAATACAGTGCATTGGGTATTTCATTAAACTCATTATTATTACTATCAACTCCTGTTTTTTGACCATTAAGAGTTACTATTGCCTCATGGTTAGAAAGCAAATGCAGCCAAATGTAACTTTGATCCGTTTGTGATGGTACTAGCCTAATCATTCGGCGGTATTCTTTGTTGGGATACAAATCTTGTAAAGTTGCAGAATCTGATGCTGATTTTAATAATGGATCGTGAATATAAATATTATTATCATCATATCCCTTGGCTACCACAAAATGTAAGTCATCATCTTTTTGATTAGTAGTCCCTTGATCGTCTTGTATTACTTCAACAATATCTGGATAACCATTATCGATATCTGACTTTAGAGTATCAATATTATAAGATGTTGTTTTTAATTCAAAACTGGGTAATTTAGAGTATAAGAAGGCATTAGCTTTTTTAGTTTGGGTTTGAAATTCTGTGATGCCAGACCAAAATAAAGCTGTTTTGTTGTTAAAATTTTTTGTATCCTTAAAAAAAGTATTTAAATTAAATGGATTTGTGGTATTTAGACTATTGTCAAATGTATAACCCCATTTACTTAAAACCATAGCAGCTGAGCTAATTAAACATCCCGAACTCCCTATGGTGTAATTATAACCATGTAAAATTGAGTGGTCATATTCCTCATCCTTCCAAGATTGATCAACTTGAGAAAAGAAGGGCACATCAATTACTTTGTCTGGAAGTTTAGTAACTTTTATGTAGTCAATTGAGAAGTCATACCAACCAGGAGCGCTTCCAACTGTAACTGGGTTACCAAACCATATTGCATTTGGTCTCCTGGTAGTAATAATAGATTTATATATTAAAAAATTATCTACAAAATAATAATATTGATTATTATAATACTTAATGTTTATCTTATGTTTTAGATTATCTGCGTTGTCTGTTTTATATATAATATAGTATCCTCCAGTGAGAGAGCATGTGGGTGTTGATTCTGGACATAAAGTAGCAGCATAGTTCAAATGATTTGTACCATCTTGCCACACTTGTACTATTGTATTTTGATAAGTAGGTTTAGATAAAAAAGAGGGAACATTATCACTTAGAACAATTCCATCTCCAAATTGATCCCCACTTTGATAGTATTGAAATTCAAATGATACATCAAAGTTTCCACTAGGCGGAAAAATATCATTAGAGTAAATATAAGGGAAATTATATGAATTAGATCTTAAAGTTATATTATCAGGAAACTCTGAAAACGATATGGTCCCTCTATTTAAATAGTTATTTACTGTCCAAACATTTGTATAACTATAGTTATTATTAAATTGCTCAAAAAATGGAGTAATCGCAAATGCTGATTTAGAAAAGAATAAACTTAAAAATAATACTAACAAAGATATTTTTTTAATTTGCATATTTAATTAAAAATTATTAACAATATAATTAAATCATAATATGAAAATTGTTGTCTATAGCAATCTAGCAGATGGGGGTGCAAAGCAAATAATGTTAAGAATTGCTAAAGAATTAAAAAAAAATCATGAAATACATGCTATTTCTCCAGTTAAAAAAATAAGATTCATAAATTTTATTCATTATTTATACTATATATACTTTTTGTATCCAAAGATTAATGCTAGTATTGCAAACAAGATTAAAATAATAAATCCTGAATTAGTATTATTGTCACATGATTATTTAACAAAATCCCCAATAGTATTACAGAGTTTAGTGAATACTATTTATATATGTCATGAAGAACCTAGAGAGTTTTATGATGACTCTAGATATCTTAATTCAAAAATTAAATATAAATTAGTAAATCTATTTAGACTTCCTTTAAAATACATCGATTATATAAATGTTAAACGTGCTTTAATTGTTTTATCTAATTCTCGATATTCACAGCATAAACTAACCAATATATATAAAAGACCAATCGATATCTTGCCTATGGCTATTCCGTTACATATAAGACCATATATAACAGAAAGGAATAATTATTATTTAACTATAGGATCAACTTCTAAGTTTAAGGGGGTGGATTTTCTAATTCAGTCAATATCTATGCTGCCCTCTGAATACAGACACCCCTTAATTATTGTTGGAAATGTAGGTAGAGACCATGAGCATATTATAAATTTAGCATATAAATTAAATGTAAAATTAATTCATAGAAATAATATAAATAATAAGCAAATTAATAAATTATATAATAGTAGTTTATTGCTGTTAGCAGCTGCGCATAATGAACCGTTTGGATTATCTATTATTGAAGCTTTGAGATGTAAATTACCTGTGGTGGCAGTTAATGAGGGTGGATATAGAGAGACAATAGATAATTTTGTAATAAAAAATTATAGTGGTTATATTACTAACAGATCTGAAGTAGATTTTTCTAACGCTATTATTAAGGCACTTAAAACTAATCATAATAATTCTGACAAAGTATCTGAATATATAAAAAACAAATATAATTGGGAAAGTACTATGAAAAAGCTAAATAATATTATTAATACTTTATGACCATTGCCTTCATTCGTGGCCAGTACATCAATAATTTTGAACTCCAAAGCTACTATCCAATGTTGAATAAACATTCGAATATTAAGTTAACAGGATTTAGCAGTCTAAAACCCAAACATAAAGTGAATATCCCAACCATTAAACTTCCTAGTCCAGTTGACCTTCCAGAGTTTCCTAAAAAGTTACCCATACTAAATAGACTAATTATCGGTGATGCGATGTATCTTTGGGGGTTGGAAAATAAATTAAAAGGTTATGAAATTGCTCACGTACGCGAAACATATTTTCATTTTTCTAGCCAAGCAATTTACGCCAAAAAGATGGGATATATTAAAAAAGTATTGACAACTTGCTCTGAAACAATTCCTTTTAATCATGAAAGTATTTGGGGACGGAAAAAATTAAAAGCTAATGTTTTGCAAAATAGTGATCATTTTCATAGTCTAACTAACAAAGCCAAAAATTGTTTAATAACCGAGGGCGTAAATCCAGATAAAATAACTGTAATTCCCTACGGCGTAGATATAGATAAGTTTAAGCCCAAGAGCTTAATTGAAGATAAAAATAAAATTATTGGTTTATTTATTGGCAGACTAGAGTCACAAAAGGGCATTGAAGAATTAATACAAGCTTATCGCAAAATTAAATCGCAGTATCCCAATTTCCTTCTTAGGGTTGTTGGCAAAGGTCCGATGCAGCAATCATTTATTGATTTGGGTATCAATCCAATATCTTATCCTTATTCCAATATTCCAAATATAATGAATCAGGCCGATTTTTTAATCTTACCATCCAAATCAACTAAATTTTGGGAAGAATACTTAGGTATGGTAATTTTGGAGAGCATGGCATGCGGATTACCAGTTCTAACAACTGACTGTGGAGCTATCCCAGAAGTAGTTGGTCAAGGCGGTTTTATAGTCAAACAGGGTGATAGTAAGCAGCTTTATGCAGGAATTAAGGAGATGATAGAAAATACAACTTTAAGAAAAAGGCTTAGTGCATTAGGCTTAACAAGGGTCAAAAAATATTATGATGCCAGCAAACAAAGCGAAAAAATTTACCAACTTTACCAAGATTTAATATGATTTGGCTACCAGTAACATCAAAAGAATTAGTTTTGGAAATTGGCTCAGGGCATAATCCACATCCTCGAAGCGATATTTTAGTCGATCGTTGGTTATACCAAGATAGGGAAAGACAGCGCAAGGTGATCAAAATAGATCGTCCCACAATTATTGCCGATGGCTGTAAGCTTCCGTTTACTAATCAAAGTTTTGATTTTGTATTATGTAACCAAGTTATAGAACATGTGGAGAAGCCAGATCAATTTGTAAAGGAAATAGCTAGAGTAGCCAAAAGAGGTCTAATAATAACTCCGCATTTATTAAGGGAACGTATATTTGGCTGGCATTATCATCGTTGGTTTATTGATATGAAAGATGATTTTTTATATTTTTATCCCAAAAAAGAAACTCAACAAACTCAATTTGCTCACTTTATTCATGTTTTATATGCTCACAGTTACAACTTCCGGCATTTTATAGATAGTTTAGATAAAAAAATAAATATATATTATCAGTGGGAAAAGGATATAAAAATTAAAATTAGTGATGATCCAGAAAAAATATTAAATATTTATGATAAAAAAGCGGGAGAATTATTACAACAAGTTACATATAGTCTTAAAAATTTAATTAACCAATGGGCTAGTGAAAAATACGAGAGAGTAGTAAATTGTTGTTATTACTGGTATGAAAAAATAGTCAGATTTAAGTTTCGGAAAGTTCTTAAAGCAAATATAATTAAGAATCTATGCTGCTTAAAGTGTGGTAGTCAATCCATTAGTAATAAGGACAAATTACTAGTATGCCAGAAATGCAAACAAACATATATTTTAGAAAATGGTATTCCAATTATGTTAAATAAGCATGATCTATCAAAAGGATATTAATATGATTAAAGTTGCCATTATAATTTTACATTTTGGTGATCCTAAAATTACTATAGACTGTTTAGATAGCTTAGTAAAAATTAACAAAAATAAATTGGAGGTTGATATATATGTTTTGGATAATCAAGGTACTATTAACCGACATAGTAATTTTAACAATATCTCAACTCTACCTTTTATAAAAAATTATGGTTTTGCAGCTGGTAATAACTTTGTAATTAATAAGATTAAAAACGATAAATATGATTACTATTTATTCTTAAATAATGACACTATAGTTTATTCAGACTTTTTAATTCAATTAACTAAAGTAATAGAAAGTAGTAAAAAAATAGGCATATGTGGACCGGTTATAGAGCACCAAGTTAAGAACAAAACTTTATATGACTATGGAGGCTTAACAAACTGGCAAAAAACGCAACCTAAACACATTAATAAAATAAATTATGATACATCCGTTAATTTTATGGAAAGAGATTTTGTGTCTGGATGTTGTTTGTGTATTAAATCCGAACTCTTTCATCAACTAAATGGGTTTAATGAAAAATATTTTATGTATCTAGAAGATGTCGATCTGTGTGTCAGAGTGGCCAAACTTGATTACAAAATAGTAAACGTTCCTAAAGCAAGAATATTTCATCTAGGTAGTAAATCAGCATCCGAAAATTTTAAGATTAAACAAAGTCTAATTAATAGTCTACGATTTATAATTGCCCACACGCCAGTAAAATATAAATTGTCTTCTTTTATTTTTAATACTTTTTTTTATCCTTCGTTGTGGCTAAGATGGAAGCTTAAAAGGGCATTTTTCGTTTTAAAAACCAGGTAAAGAAAATTAACATTGGGACAAACTCAGCAACTATAAAACCATAGTAAAGCCCGTGGAAACCAATTACATTTCCCAGCAAAGGCAACAATATCAGCATTAAAATTACAGTTAAAGCAAATGTAGTTAAAATGGGTTTAAACCGACCCATTCCCTGATAAATAGTGAATATTGGTCCTAATAGCATATTTCCAAAAATACTAATACATTCTAATATGGCTATAGGAATTACAGCAGTATAAGAACTTCCCAACCATGATGTGATTAAAAAAGGTGCTAGTGGTATAAAGGCAATGGTGCCTAAAATACCTAAACCGGTAAATATTGATTGGGAATACCAAAATAGTTTTTTAATTTTAGTTTTATCGCCACTGGCATGCCAAAACGAGGCCGCGGGAAGTAAGGGAGAGTTAATGGATGAATACATCTGGCGGATGTAAGAGCCAATTTTTTGAGACATTTCAACGTAGGCTACATATTGGAGATTAAATATTTGCGAGGTTACAATTTTTATAAAAGACATCTTGAAAAGTGCGGTTAGATGCATTCCATATGATTTTAGTCCATAAGTAATCAGTTTTTTGAAAATTTCGATATCGAATTTATGAAAACTTAAATCAGCTTTACCCTTAATTAGATAGTAAGACAAAACGAAACCTAATATATTGCTTAACATAAAACCCAAGGGAAAAGCATAAAGATGAAACTTAGGAATTAGGGGAATAATGCACAGATAAAATAAGGCACTTTTGATAACTTCTAAAGTGCTAGTCCGTTTCATTATCTGCAAACCATTAAGAATATTATTAAAGTTTGCAGCTAACCAACTAATATAAGTACCGACTACAGCAGTCGCGATAAATAATAAAGAGGGAGAATAACCATGATAGAGTGTATCTTTTAGCCAATATTGAATAGAAACAATAATTGTCCCGGCCAAAAGTCCAACAGTACCATAATAAAACATGGCAGTCCAAAATATTTTATTAATGTTTTTTGTTTCTGAGGCGGTATATTTAATGATAGCTGTGGCAATCCCAAAATCAACTAACCCTAGAAAAGATGCAAAGGTTAAATTTAGAGCCCATGCCCCAAATTCTACTGAAGAGACTGAACGGATTAAAATGAAACTACCAAAAAAACCAATAATTACCTGAAGAACAGTTCTAATAGCATTAGCAATAGCGTTTTGGGAGACAGTTTGAGAAAGTAGTTTGGATAAAACCATAAGTTTATTATTTTGCTACAAGTCTATTATATCGGTAAAAGATTAGCTTATGTAAACGGAATTTGTATTATAGAATAAGATATGACAGATTTAAGCGCAGTAATATTAAGTAATAACAGTGAGAAAACTATACTAAATGCAATAAAGTCTGTTTTGTTTTGTGATGAAATAATTATAATAGATGATAACTCTACTGATAATACGATTAGAATAATTGAACAACTAAATTTAGCTAAAATAAAAATTTACTCCCACATATTAAACGATGATTTTAGTAATCAACGAAATTTTGGGTTGCAAAAAGCGTCTGGTAATTGGATATTATTTTTAGATAGTGACGAAGTGATTTCTCAACAACTGGCAAATGAAATTGTTCATACTATCAAAATTCCCAAAGTAAACGGCTATTATCTGAAACGCTTAGATATATTTATGGATGTGAAGCTAAAACATGGAGAAACTGGCGATATCAAACTACTTAGACTAGCTAAAAAGGGATTTGGTATATGGGAGGGAAAGGTTCATGAAACCTGGCGAATAACAGGTCAGGTAGGAGTTTTGCAAAACGCGATTTTACATTACCATAATCTGACAATTTTACAATTTTTAGAAAGGTTAGATAAATATTCTACTTTACAGGCAAACTCTTTGTTTGAAAAAAAAGTTAAAGAACCACTTTGTTGTCATTTTGTAAAACCAATAGCAAAATTTATTCTAAATTATATAGTTAGATTGGGATTTATGGATGGTTATCCTGGTTTGGTAATGGCATGGTTAATGAGTTGGCATTCACTTTTGGTAAGAATAAAATTACGTCTACTTAACCTAAAATAGTTAAAGGTGTCATTCTGAAACCGACTGTAAGTCGATATTCAGAATCTTATGGGAAACTCCAAAAGATGCTGAATCAAGTTCAGCATGACAAATAAATGTGTTATCAAAATATTTGCTAATCACTTTGCTTTTACTTTTCCCATTTGGTCAATTAACCAAAATTTCACTTTTTAATGGAACAGGATCATTATATTTGCATGATATTTTGATTATATTTTATTTAATTATATCTATTAAAAAATCACCTGCTTT
>Ga0210051_1004182_pt1 | contig 14146 bp, 9 predicted proteins | sample CryGey092014_all_FD_185464 | JGI IMG/M metagenome (GOLD analysis project Ga0210051, IMG submission 185464) | Groundwater microbial communities from aquifer - Crystal Geyser CG23_combo_of_CG06-09_8/20/14_all (SPAdes) (version 2) | ecosystem: Environmental > Aquatic > Deep subsurface > Groundwater ...
AACAAAATTAATTATTTTTGCGTAAGGTGAGCTGTAATATATTTCTTTATTATTGCACAATCGTTATTTAACGGAGTAAACCAATTTACTATTATTTTATATAGTAAGAAAAAACAAATTGTAAACTAAACAATGAAAAATGCCAAAAATTGTGAGTAATATAACAATTTCATCGTTTACAGTTTATCGTTTATTGTTTAAATTTTTTTATACTTTTACAAAAAAGATTTGCAATGGGGAGGTATAATAAAAGCACAGCAATTATTAAAAAACAACAGGAAAAAACAAAGGTTTTAGAAATTCCTATTGAAAAAACGAAAACATCTTTTTCAAAAATAAATATTTACATTTTAATTTTTTTGTTTGCTTTTGCATTTTATGGAAATACGGTTTTTAATGATTATGCACTTGATGATGCAATAGTTATAACTCAAAACGATTATACTTTAAAGGGAATTTCGGGGATAAAAGATATTTTTTCGACAGAATTATTCACCGGTTTTTTTAAAGTTAAAAAAGATTTAGTTGTTGGTGGCAGATATCGTCCTCTTTCACTTGCTACCTTTGCCATTGAAGTCGAAATATTTGGACAAAATCCATATATAAGTCATTTTATTAATGTTTGTTTATTTGCATTAATAGGGTTATTACTTTACGAAGTTTTATCAAAATTACTTATAAAGTATAATGTTAGTAACAAATGGTACTATAATTTATCATTAATAACAACTTTGCTTTTTCTTGCCCATCCAATTCATACCGAAGTAGTTGCAAACATTAAAGGGCGTGATGAATTATTATCACTAATAGGAGTTTTAATTTCATTTTATTACTCTTTAAAATATCTCGAAAACAAAAAACCAATAAATTTAATTTATTCATTTATAGGATTTTTTGCAGGAATGTTTTCGAAAGAAATAGGAGTAACTTTTATTGTTACAATGCCTTTAACTATCTGGTTTTTCACAGATTATAAAATTGTTAAAATTGTAAAATCAATGTTGCCAATTATAATTTCAACAGTAATATATTTTATAATAAGAGGTGCGGTTCTTGGCGACCAAACTGCAAAAGTAATTCCCGAACTCATGAACGATTCGTTTTTAAATATGACTTTATCACAAAAGTTTGCAACTATAGCATACACTATGGGTATATACATTAAACTACTTTTCTTCCCTCACCCGCTTACTTATGATTACTACCCATACCACATCCCAATTACCGAATGGACTCAATGGCAGGCATTTGGCTCACTTATCTTACTTCTTGTTTTAGCAATAATTGCAATAAAAGGATTAAAAAACAAAAGTATTATATCGTTCGGGATTTTATTTTATGCAATAACTTTAGCACCTGTTTCAAATATTTTATTTCCTATTGGTGCATTTATGAATGAGCGATTTGTTTTTGTTGCTTCGCTTGGTTTCTGCGTTATTTTAGCATGGTTTGTTACTCAAAAATTATCACATTTTATAAAAAAAGAAACTTCAAGGGCAAATTTAATTCCTGCATTTCTGATTATTATTTTTGCCCTTTATGGTTTTAAAACAGTTACTCGAAATGCTAATTGGAAAAACGATTTTACTCTTTTTACAACTGATGTTAAAGTTTCAGTAAATGGTGCTAAAAGCAATTGCTCTGCAGGTGGAAAACTTATTGAAGAAGGCACTAGAAAAGGAAATGAAGCTGTACGCAACCAATATTTAATACAAGCTATAAAATATTTGAATCATTCGCTCGAAATTTACCCCGCTTATGGTGATGCATTATTATTATTAGGTAATGCCTGGTACGAATATGATAAAAATTACGACTCAACATTAATAGCTTACGAAACTTTGTTGCGACTAAATCCTAATCATAATCAAGCATATACAAACATTGATATAATTTTTAAAAATTTAGATAGTGCCGATTATAAAATTAAAGTATATAAAGAATTATATGAAATAAATTCTGAACGTTTCGAAACTAATTATAACCTTGGAAATTTGTTTGGACGATATAAAAATGATATTCCTAAAGCAGTTTATTATTTGAACCGGGCAGTAAAAATAAGTCCCGATAAAGCTTTTGCATATAAAGATTTAGGAGTTGCTTATGGCTTTCAGGCAAAATACGATTCATCAATTTATTTCTTAAAAAAGGCAACAGAACTCGACCCGAAAGATTCTCAGGCATTCATAAATATTGGAGTTTCTTATATGAATTTAAATAAAAAAGAAGAAGCACAAAAATATTTTAACAGAGCCAAAGAAATTGACCCAAATGTTAAATTACCTTTTTAATAAGTAAAATATGTTTATAATTTATTAATTGTGTACATTTGTAATAAAATATGTTTTTATGAAAAAGAGCTTCATCTCAATTATTTTATTACTTGTTTTTATATCTAATAAATTATTTTCACAAACCGAATTAAATACCGGCGATATTGCTGTTGTTGGTGTTAATGCTAATAATTTTGCATGTAGTGGAACTTCTACCGAAGACAATATTAGTATTGTGTTTTTTAAAGATATTGTTCCCGGTACTGAAATTGATATTACCGACAATGGTTGGGAAAGAGTTAATGCTGGATTGTGGGGGAATACCGAAGGAACTATCAGAGCAACCCGTACAGGTGTTACAATACCAGCAGGAACAATCGTTACATTTAAATTTACATCTACTTACGTTTCACTTTTCCCCGATGCCGACTGGTCATTCTCGTCAATTAATGGAATGACTACTTTAAATATGAACAGTGGTGGCGACCAATTATATTTTATGCAGGGAGGAAACTGGTCAAATCCAAATAGCGGATTACATAACTCAAGTTATAGTGGCGATATATTGTTTGGATTTAATACAAAAACTACCTGGGTTGCCGATGGTACTACCCAACAATCAAACTTATATCCTAATTTAGGTTGCTTTAGTATGGCACCTACCGGTGGGGCTACTGATTATATTAAATATACAGGCGATACTACCGGTACCGACCAAAAAAGCTGGGTTGTCAGAATTAATAATCCGGCAAACTGGACAAGTTATGCTTCATGTGCAAATTATATTGCAGGAAGTTATAACTATTTATCAAATATTAAATTTAATATAACTGCCTTTTTTGATGTTAATGCAGGTAACGATTCTACAATTTGTTATTATAGCGGTAGTTTTTCGTTAGGAGGAACACCTGCCGGAGGCACATGGTCGGGAACGGGTGTTACATCTGGAATGTTTGACCCTTTAGTTTCAGGTGCAGGAACTTATACTGTAACATATACTTATGACGATATAGGATGCTTATATTCTGATACTAAAAAGATTACTGTTTTATCTACCGATGCTTCATGGACAAGTCCCCTTAACTGGTGCGAATCGGGTGGAAATATAAATTTGACAACTTTAATAACCGGTCAAACCGGTGGCACATGGACAGGTTCCGGAGTTACAGGAAATACTTTTAATCCTTCTTCTTTAAACGGTGCTATTCCTATTACATATATTGTAACAAATGGAAGTTGTTCCGATACAAGTACACAAAATATTAATATTAATCCTGATGCTAATATAAATTTAACTTCTGTTGCCGGAACCGATACACAAACTATTTGTATTAATACTCCTTTAACAAATATCACATATAATATTGGAGGTGGTGGAACAGGAGCAAATGTTACTGGGTTACCAACCGGAATTACAGGAATTTTTAATGGAGGAATATTTACAATTAGCGGAACACCTACCGTTTCAGGAACATTTAACTTTAATGTTACAACAACAGGAATTTGTAATCAGGTAAATGCAAATGGAACAATTACTGTAAATCCTGATGCCACTTTAACTTTAACTTCTTTAAATGGTACCGATAATCAAACAATATGCAGTAATAATTATATAACAAATATCACATATTCAATTTCAGGTAGTGGAACGGGAGCAAATGTTACAGGTTTACCTAACGGGGTAACGGCTAATTATAATTCAGGAACTTTAACAATAAGCGGAATTCCTGTTGATACCGGAACATTTGTATATAATGTTACAACAACAGGTATTTGTTTGCAGACTTCGGCAGGTGGAGCAATAACTGTAAATCCAAATGCTACGATTGCATTAACTTCAGGAACTGGTACAAATTTTCAAACAATTTGCAATAATAATTTAATAACAAATATCACATATTTAATTTCGGGCGGAGGAACAGGTGCAAATGTTGTTGGCTTGCCATCAGGTGTTACAGGAAATTATAATTCAGACACATTAACCATAAGTGGAACACCATTAGAAACAGGCACATATAATTATATAGTTTATACAACAGGCATTTGTTCTCAGGATAGTGCAAGTGGAACTATTACAATTACTACAAATCCAACTGCATCTATTTCATATATTGACAGCTCTTTTTGTTCATCTGTTTCACAAGCTTTAGTAGTGCAAACAGGCTCAGGTGGAGGAACTTATTCTGCACCAAATGGACTAATTATAGATTCTTTGACTGGAACAATATCTCCTAGTTTAAGTAATTCCGGAACATATTTAATAACATACATAATATTGCCTTCGGGAGGTTGTCCTCAAATTAATGCTAATACTATTATTTCCATTAATCCTGTGCCAATTAGTTCTTATATTATTACTAATGTTAGTTGTTATGGTTTAAGTAACGGAGCAATTGACTTAACTGTAACTGATGGAACATTGCCTTTTAATTATCAATGGAGTAATTTATCAACAAACGAAGATTTAATAAATATTCCATCCGGTACTTATTATTATACAGTTACCGATACAAAAAACTGTATTGATTCGGGAGTTGTAAATATTACAGAACCAACTTTATTAATTGCAAGTTCAATATATACTCCAATATTATGTTACGGTGATAGTAGTTTAATTACAATTACAGCAAATGGCGGTACTACACCATATTCCGGAACAGGAAACTATACTGAAACTGCCGGAACATATAATTATACTGTAACTGACAATAATGGATGTGTTTCTGTAACAAATGCTCCAATAACTGAACCTCAACCAATATTAATTTCTGACACATCAATAATAACAAATAATACCGGTTCTATCAATATTACAGTTTCGGGAGGTATAACACCTTATAATTTCGAATGGTCAAACAGCAGTACATCAGAAGATTTAACTAATTTAACTAATGGAGTGTACATTGTTACTATAACAGATTCAAATTTATGTACTCAAACTGATAGTATTAATATTTCAATACAAGAAAACCCACTTATTATACCAAATGTTATAACTCCTAACAATGACAAGAAAAATGACACATGGCAAATTAAAGGAATTGAGCAATATGAGCAAATTAAAATTTTAATATTTAACAGGTGGGGCGATATTGTATATAAATTTGACGGAACAACAACAGAATATTCAGATGTAAATAAACAATGGGATGGTACTACATCAAAATATAAGCTGCCAATGGGCTCGTATATTTATATTATTGATTTAGATAACGGCAAGTTAAAATTTAATGGAATAGTATCGGTTATTTACTAAGATACAAATACCAAATTCCAAGTTTCTAACTTCTATTTCCAAATACCATGATACGAATTGGTTGCTTATAGTTGGTTGTTTTAACACTACCACGAATGGGACGCTTGGGGTAGATAAGGATTCAACTTCATATAAATATTCTTTGGCTTATTATATTTCTTCAACTAACATTTCTAAACTTTCTGAAATTTCTTTTGGATTATATACTTCCCCTTCCTTAAAACTATCATCAATAAACTCTGAAACATACCATATCCAAATATCCTTTCCTTCACGAACTGTTATTTTCATTGGTTTTAGAAAAGCACCAGTTGTAAAAATTGTCGGGTTTTCTTCAAAACATAAATTTTTCATTTTTTTATATTTTTATTAGACGCTGATTTACAAGATATTTATGATTTTTTTTTGCCACAGATTACACAAAATATAACGTTCAAATGCAGAATTTGGCGTGCATTGTTTCTTGCAGTTTCCTGTCAAACCGCTAAAATGTCTGAACTTTGTTATTTGTGTCAAGTTGCCCATAACATCCTGCTAAATTTTAACTGTGTGTTATGGGGCGTTTATCTTTTCAAAACTTCTTTCAAAATTGTTTCTCTGTCTGACTGAACATCTGCAGAGAGAGTATTTTCTTCAATTTCAGAAAGCAAATAATTTGGTTCATCAGGTTTATTCCAATCTATTTTGTTAAAGTCCATTTTATATTTTGACATTTTTAAAGGAGAAAATTTTCCGCCAAATGATAAAAGTAAATCAACAGTATTATTATAGTTAGATGATAAAGACGATGCATTAAATATAAGTCTTTCAGAATGCATATTAGGTTGTCCAGAATGAAGCACATCTATTAATGATGTAAATACTAAAAGATGACCATTTTTCGAATACATATGAGCAACTTCTAATTCACGCCATTGTGAAAAATAGCCTTGTGTACAGTATAGCCTAAATGAAACATTTTCTTCATTTTGAATTTGAGAGAAATTAAAAATAAAAATTGAAATGTCAAGAAAGTAGTTTGTGCCATCGTGAGATATTTTTTCTGGTTTAACAAATCCCTCAATATTCGGATAACGTATTTTTTTAAATAATGCGTCAATTAAATAATGAGGTGCTGGTTTAGTCTGTCCGTCAAGCCTTGCTAAATAAGTGTCTTTATATTGGTGTGGTGAATAATTATTTTGTTGAACTTCGAATACGTAAATTATTTTCGCATTATTTCGCAAAATAGCAACTTTTATTCCTATTGGTAAAGGAGTAATTAAACCAGAAACTTTATTTATTAACCAGTCTTTCTCTTTTAGTTCGTTAAGAGGAGATAATTCTCCTTTAAAAATTTTACTTTTCTTTCCTGAAGGCTGAATTCCTTTAGGTGCACCCCAAATAAGAATTCCACCTTCAGAATTCAAGAATGCACAAATCCCTCTAATTACATTGTCTATATCTTTTTCGAAATTTCCATGTTTTATAGAAAAAGATTTAAATTCAATTTTTGTGGTTTCTTCTTTGGCTTCAACAAAAAAGTCCTCTATGTCTTTATAATTAAGATCTTCAAGAGATTTGCCAAAATAAATTGATGAATAGTCCATTGTAGTTATTTTTTAATGCCCCATAACTCACTTATAACCCAACCAAAAGTTATTGTTATACCCAACCTGTTGTTGTATAACCGTACCTTTTAGTAAGATTATCTTTTGGCAAATAGAACAAAATTTTTTCATAAATCATCAAAAGTTGATTTTATTTTTTGAATAATTTAGAACATTTAGCATTTATTAATTTTTTTTTAAACCTATCAATCCGGCAGTTTCGAAACTTCGAAATCGGAAACAAATAATATTCCAATAACAAATCTCAAAACAAAAACCAAATCTAAATTTTTTGAATTTTAAAGATTTGAATTTTGTGTTTTGAGATTTGGAATTTGATTTTTTTTTATTTATTCCTTCTTTTTGCGATGTGTTAAAATGTAAATTATTGGTAAAATACCAACTGTGTTAAAAACGGCAATACAAATAAACCAAGCTATATGATTATTACGAGCCGATTTCCACATTGCAATAAATTTCCAAACCGATTCCCAGATGCAAAGAATTACAAATACAGGTATTAACCATGTAAACTGATGAAGGGGGCAACATTGTTCCATATTCTTATTATTTATAAAATTTTAAACAAAAATAAAACAATTAAACGAGAAATAAAAATTAGTAACTACTCACCCGATTTAAAATGTAAAAAAACAAATACATGCCACAGACTACTCATATTTATTTTCAAATGTGCTTGCCCTGTTAGATAGTTTAAAAAAATAGCAAACTATAAAAGAGTTTACCCTGTAAAATGTTTACCAAGTGAAATGCGAAGCATATTTCACAATGGCGAAGCTATTTAACAGGGCAATTATCTAACAGGGTGAATGAGATCGCTTCGCTAAGTTCACAAAGAAAACCACCAAAGGTGGTTTTAAAATCTGTGTAAATCAATGTAACCTGTGGTAAAAATAACATATTTATTGGGTGAGTAGTTACAATAATCCTAATACAAATTTACATTTGGACACTGTGTTAGGAATAAAATACAAAATAACTCCCATAATTTCAATCTCCACCGAAACCTATGTTTATCCCTTCTATTCAATACAAGTAAAAGATTATAAATATCCCGACTCGCCTCATGACAATAAAAAAGAGTTACACGAATATAGCACAATTAATTTATCGCCACCCTTGTATATTAATTTGACTTTTAGAAAAATGAAATTATATTAATAAATTTGTCTAATGAAAAAGTTGCATTTGTGACTTAAATTCAGCTTACATAAAATAAAAAAAGCTATCCTTTTAAGATAGCCTCTTTAATTTTTCGGAATTATACATTAATTGGTATTAATATATTTTCTTCCTTCTTTGCCCCAACTATTGTTGACGACTCCAGAAGCCCACCGGAACATCCTGTCCCTGAATAGTTTTTTGGGTGTAAACCCAAATTTATATGTTCTTAACATTAATATTTTATTTAACAAACATTATGTCAAAAATTAAAATACCGATTAATATATAATTCCGTAATTTTTTAATAAAATTTTATTTCTTAGGTGCTTTATGAGTAACTTTTGCTAAATAAGTAGTATAATTGAAATCTTTATCTTTTGGATTACCTAAGCCTTTCCCATGACAAGTTAAACAAGCTTTTTCGCCAGGAATAATTAATCCTTTTGCCTTTGATTGAGCAGCATCTTTCATAACTGTTGGTGATTTGTAAGCACTGCCAGCACCATGACAAGCTTCGCAAGTTACGCCTTCTGCCTTAAATTCAGCAACAGGAGCATGACATTTTAAACATTTTGCATTTGTTGCATCGGCACCTGTTAAAGAAGCCAGTGCTTTTGCGTGTTTTGATTCCGACCATTTTTTAAACTGTTCGCCCTTTGCTGGTGAGTTATGACACATTTTGCATTTTGCAGAACCAATGTATTTGTTCTGTGCAAACATTGCTGTACTTAATAAAAAGAACATGCAAGCGATTAACATTAAACTCTTTTTCATAATATTATTTTTTTAATGATTTATAAGAATAAAATTTTTTCAAAAGTAATAACTCCAATTAACATACCAAAAGAAAATAAATATGTTATATAACACTATTTATTAATTATGCGAATCAAGGGTTGGTTTTTTTTCGTTCCGTTAGGAACGGTATATTGGTAGAAAAAATAACCATAACCAAATCAATAGTTCCGTAGGAACGAAATAATTTCAAATAGAACATGCCTACGGCATTTGTGTTGGCGGGTGTTATTTATTTCTACCAATATGTTGTCCCTACGGGACTTTTAGATTTCAACCCTTGATTCGCATTAATTGTAAAAAAACATTACTTTTGTCTATCAATAGTTCGGTATTTTTTTAGATTTCTCCTATAGTCGAAATGACAACATGCAGATTATTATTGCTTCTTGTCATTCTGAACAAAGTGAAAAATCTATTAATAATCAGCATGTTGTAAAATATTACCGAACTATTGTAATATAATATATATAATATGTCATTATTAACTTTAGATTTCAAACACGATATATAATACATAAGCTATCGTAGAAACCAGCAAATATTCGAATGGACTAAAGAATTTGTAAATATTCTCAAAACTGAGGTAGAACAAATTTTAAAAGAATCGATTTCAATATTTTTTGAAAATGGCTTAGATTATAGTCCTGAGAATGTTAATTCAACATTGTTTATTCCAATAATTTCTAATTCATATTGTGATGCTAATAAAGATAATTGGAAAAATGAATTACAATATTTTAAAAATTCTGCTGTAGCCGATTCTTTAGGATTTTTATTACCATTTAAAGGGGAGCTTTTATTAAGCAGAATTTTGCCAATAAAGATTAACAGTATTTCTGATGCAGAGTATTCTATTCTAGAAGGAAAAACGGATGGGCGATTAAAGTCAATTGATTTTATTTTCGATGCTATCGAAGGAGTTAGCCGACCTTTGCGACCAAATGACGATGTTACCTTCAAAACTGGAACATTACTCTATCGAAATCAAATAATAAAAACAGCCAATATTATTGCTGAATTATTATTGTCTGCAAAAAATAAGTTGAAAGGTATTGATATTCAGTCTGAAAATAATAAAAACACAGTTTTTCTTGCTTGGACTCCTAACGACTGTAAAAAAATAAGAGACGATTTGGCAATTGTGCTTGAAAAGGCCGGAATGAACGTTGTTCCAATATATGACTGTCCTTCAAAAGATTCTGATTTTAATGAAAGAGTAAATGAAGCTATAAAAAAATCTGATTGTTCTGTACACATTCTTGGAGGAAAGGTTGGTAACCGACAAATTAATAATTTACCAATTTCACTTAATCAAATTGAGGAAGCAAAAAAAATATTGACTACAAATTCGGATTATAAAATTTTTATTTGGAATAACCTGTCATCGTTTTATTCTATTGAGCCTGAACAACAAAAAATTATCAATGATATTAGAAATAATATTATTAATAAAATGATATTTACCAATATTCCTTCACCTGTTCAATTAGTTGACGATATACGTACAATGCTTGCTTCTAAAGAAGAAAAAGAAACAAGTAACGACCAACACGAAGTTTTTTTCATGTATAATTTTCTTGATGAAGACAATGCCGATGAAATAAAAGAAATGTTATCAGATATTCTTCCTGTAGAAGCTCTTATTGTTGGTGAAGATCAATCGCTTGATTATGGTCAGGTATCAGTAAGATTAATTAAAAGTAGTAAACTTGCTGTAATATTTTATAGTGAGGCTGGTACCTGGGCAATTCCATTTGTCCAACAAATTTGGAAAATGATTGGAGGAGCATCCTCTAGAACTCCTATATTATTTATTGGCGATAAAGAAAATGTTAATAATATTGGTAAGGCTTTTATTGCTCCTAATGTAATTTCTAAATTAATACAAAAAAACTTTATTCCGTTTGAGATTAAAGCCACTTATGACAATATTGTTGAGGGCAATTTATAAATAATCAATTATTTATGACACAAATAAAAATTTGTCCATATCCAGGATTAAGGGCATTTAACGAAAATGAATCGCTATATTTTAAAGGACGTGAATTTCATGTAGAAAAAAGCATTGAACTTCTTAAACAAAACAAGTTCTTAATGTTAACCGGAGCTTCTGGAGATGGTAAATCATCAATGGTTTTTGCCGGTCTTGTACCAAATGCAAAAGCCGGATTTTTCAGAGGAGATTTTGGAAGATGGACAATTGTTGATTTCCGACCTGAACGCGATCCTATTGGTAATTTTGCAAACTGCCTTACATTAATGTTTGGCATTGACCATGTAAATATCCAATCTGCATTGGAACCCGGCTTTTCTTCTTTGATTGAATTATATACTCATTCATCGCTTTATCTTGATAAAAGTAAGCCCGAATATCAAAACGAAGATGAAAAATCAAGAAAAAAACTGATTAATAAAGCTTCTAATTTATTAATAATAATCGACCAGTTTGAAGAGTTATTTACAAATCCGGAAAATTTTTTCGAAGGACAACTTTCGAATAATTCAAAATTGTTATTAAATCTTATAATTGAGACTAATAAAATTGCCAAAGCAAAAGAAATTCCTTTATATATAGTATGTACAATGCGTTCCGATTATATCGGAAATTGTACTGTTTATAAAGGTCTGCCCGAATTAATTGGCGAAAGTAATTATTTTATTCCTCGCCTGAACCGTAACGAAATATATCAAGCTATTGAAGAACCTGCTCTTTTAAGTGGAAATATTATTACACCCCGATTGGTCGAACGATTGCTTTATGACTTAAAAGAAGGATTAGATATTTTACCGGTTCTGCAACATGCTCTTTTCAGAATTTGGAAAGAATATAGTAATGATGGTTCCGAGCAAATGGATTTAATTCATTATGCAAAAATCGGAGGTATGCCGAGCAACGAATTATCAAAATCCGATAATGAATTATTTAAAGAATGGTTTATTAATCTACCCGATTTTAAAAAGAAATTACTTGCTAATCCATCACTCGAAAACGTTCTGAATGCTCACGCAAATGAACTTTACGAAACTGCTCACGAACGATATAATATTTCAAATCCCGGAAAGAAAATTTCTAAACAACTATCCCAAGATATTATTAAAAGTTCTTTCAAATGTTTAACAAGGCTTGATGATAACAAAGCAGTACGAAACCGAATGTCGCTACCCGAAATCGAACAAATTATCGGAAACGAAAACATTACTGTTAATACTAAAGTTTCGCACTTAAATTATCCAGAAAAAACGGAACAATCTGTTTAGGTTTTTATGGGTTAAAATTAATGAAATTCATTGATACTCATATTAACACTTATGCATTTCCATTTTCAATCATTATGCTACTTTATCGAATTGTTCGTCGGGAGATAATAATTTGTAAATTATGTTTTCAGTTTTCTTATACCAAATCATTTTCTCAATAAGGTCAGTTACATCTATTTCTAATGTTTCTCCTACTTCTCTAATGATTTCAAGAAATAGAAACCACAAACGCTCTGCCAGTACCATTTCCTGTAATAGTTGTTTTGAATGACGAAATACACCTCCAAGTGTTTCATAAGATTCAAATCGTTTTTTAAAAGAGAGTATCAAGTATTGTATCATTCGCAATGTAGTATCGGCTATTTGTGCATCAAAATCTTGCGACTGGCATTTTTCTATGTTCAGGTATTGCTTGAGTTCTTTGAACATTACCTCTATTCCCCATCGTATCTGATATATCTCTATGGCTTTGATGTATGACAGTTCTAAATCCGTAGAAACCAACAATCGCCATTTGCTGTGCTTGCTGAAACGGCTGAAAAATAATTTGATAGTTTCTCCTTTGTAAGTAACCACGCATTCTATGTAAAAACTGTTTACTTTACGGCAGCGTTTCTTTTTCCCCTGTAAATGTTTGAGCAATTGTCCTGCGCTATATTCCTTACCCATCCATTCAAAATTGATTTTTCCCATCTTACCCATACAAAGAAGGTGAACCGCGCTTTTCTTCAATGCTTTTACCTCTTGCAATAATTTTAAACAGAAGAACCAACCGTCGCTTAAAACATAGTCGGGAACAAATCCATTTCTTACGGCTCGTTTGAGCATTTGTATCCCAGCTTCTATTTTGTTCATATTACACTCTTTGCTGCGTTTTTCGCCTGCACTGTCTTTGGTTCTATTTTTGCTGCTTTGCTTCTGTAGCACTCTTCTCTTCAGTCCATAAGGCATTTTTTTATTCTTGCCTTTTTCACGGTGAAGCGTAAAATCAAGCGGAAGCAAACTTACTCCGTCATAAAAGGCACAAACCAAAAGTTTATACCCCAAAACGGATTTCCCTATCACATGATCCCATATTTTACTTATGTTTTCTATCCGCAATCCGCTTTTATGTATATCGCTGTCATCAAGTATCAGACATTTTATTCCTGTGCCTTTTGCTTCTCCTTTGTTCTTTGTCAATGCTTTGAACCGTTTGCAAAAAGCATATAAAATTTTCCTCCAGTTTATAGCGGAATTATTTTTCAACCGATAAAACGCATCCTTTTGTGCCTCTGTTAAAAATTGGTAGCCCGACTGGTACAATGTCCATACATTCATTGATCCTACAAATGGCATGAGCAAAAGAACACGCAACAAATCACTCACTCCATATCCTTTTTTCTTTATCTCATCAAGACCACATAAACCGCTGATAGATTTTATTTCAAAGGGTTTTAAAAAACTTAATACCCTTGAGGCAATATCGCCTTTTTCGTTTTTATCAAAAAGTTCGTTTATATGAACTTTTTTTTGTTTAATTTTGTCGTGAAGCATAATATCAATGTTTTGGAAAAATGTTTATAATTTACTCAAAAATAAGTAAGTTATATCGATATTATGCTTCTTTTTCTTTTTTTTTTACAATCTTTTCAACAATTTTGTTACTGCGAAAGTTTAGTTATTATTCTAAAGCCAGCAAAAAAGTCGCAGACAAAATAACTAATTCTATCGTTGACAAAACAATTATGCTTGAGATTACTCCTCGAATGGGACAAAAAGAGGAACTTTTGGCGCATTTTAAACAA
>Ga0210051_1004183_pt1 | contig 14144 bp, 15 predicted proteins | sample CryGey092014_all_FD_185464 | JGI IMG/M metagenome (GOLD analysis project Ga0210051, IMG submission 185464) | Groundwater microbial communities from aquifer - Crystal Geyser CG23_combo_of_CG06-09_8/20/14_all (SPAdes) (version 2) | ecosystem: Environmental > Aquatic > Deep subsurface > Groundwater...
TTTTTGTAATATCTTTAGGCTAGCTATAGTACCAGGATAAACTCCGTTAGGATTATTTTCTCTAATAACATGGAAATTTTTAATAATATTATCCAAATCATCACACTGACGAAATAGAAGTTGCATAAATTCCCGATATGGAGTTCCATAAAGTGCATCAATATCACTATCGCTTATTTCTAAGTTATAGAATCGTTTGGCGGTAGTCTTGAGTGTATTATATTGAGTCTGGCGGGTTTGAGTTAAGGTATCGTCGAGATCGAAAATAATAGCTTTGAGCATAACTGATTAATTTGTTTCAAATTTCTTTATAAACCGTTCAGCAAAAGTTTTGCTCATTAATCTATAATCTTTAAGTTTATGATATCCGTGACCAGCTTTATTTATAATAACTAGATTAGAGTTATCAATAATCTTCGACAATTTTTTACTTTGTATAATCGGTACCTCGTTATCAGCATCACCATGTACAATCATGGTTGGTTGTTTAATTTTAATAGCAAATTCATAGCCATTATTTACCTGGGCGTCTAATAAAAACAAATAGTTTAACTTTATCAGTTTACCATCATCAATTATATTTATAACGCCATCTTTTTCCCATTTTTCTTTTGTAGTTAATAATTTTTCAATAAATAATGTTGTGCCTAGTAAATCAGATACTGGCGATTTTAGAGCTAAATATTTAATCTTTTTAGTTTTTGACGCTGCAATCATGCTAGCTAAACCCCCAAAACTTGAACCTAATAAACCGATATTTTTGTAGCCAAATTTATATGCCCATTGTACAGCTGTTAATATATTTCTTACTGTTTTGGTCACCGTCAGCATCTCAAATTCTCCTTCACTTTCTCCATGCCCAAACAAATCTATTCTAAACGTATCAATTGTAGCTTCAGCCAATAGTGATAATATTTCTTTAAAAGAGTTAGTATTTTTGTGTGAAGTAAAACCATGAACTAAAATCACAATGTTATTTTTATCCGCATTAACAGTGTTTAAAATTCCGACAATATGTAAACCATCTGATTGAATTAATGTTATTTTTCCCCCCATATTTTTGAATTTTATTATTTATTTGAAATTGTGTTCCCTAGCTTCCCCCACCCCACCTTGCTGCAAAAAAGATAATTACCAAAACAATAATTCCTACTTGTACATATTCGCGTACGGTTTGAGGGAACAAGCGATCCAAAAGTGCTTGTTGGATGATACCTAAGCCTACATACATGATAGTAACCAGGAAAAGTGATGCAATCACAATAGACACTGGCCACATGCTAATAAAAAGGGCTCCCTGCGTTAACACCCAAGCAAGAATAAGCGAATACCATAAAACTGGTTTTTCTAATTTTTCATCCAAAGTTGAACTCCAAATAGCTTGTAAAATTAGAGGAAAAGAAATAGGAAATACCAATAATGAATTGATCCATGGGCTTAGACGGAAGGAAAAAACTGTATCGAATAATAAAAAAGAGATAAAAAGACTGAAAACAAAACCTGAGGCTTGAGCCGCTCGCAGTAGCTGAATTGTTCTCAATGCTCCTACTACAAAAATATTTTCAGTCAAAAGCAAAGAATACATTCCAATAGCAAATAATAAAATTAGACCAATACGGACAAATATATTTTCAGGCAATAAAAAGTAAAAAAGATTAAGGGCTGTAATAAAGTAAGTTGGTAATATTGGTGCTATAAACCAGGCAATTTTGTGTAGGTCTTCTTTTAGGCTCCATATTGTTAGTAGTATTGAAAATATGGCCAAAACGCCAATTATAATATAACGACTTAAATCATTAGTAATTGCCTGTACTATCATTATTCCAAAAGATAACAATAAAGAAATTAAGACAAATTTACGTCTTTTAGAAAGTTTTAAAAGCCAAGAAGTTTTAGATTTGTTGGGCATTATGGTAAATTTCCTGGACGTCATCATGATCGTCAACTACATCATAAAAATTTTCAAACCGCTCAAATGCTTTTTTATCTAAATCAATCATACTTTTAGGTACCATTCCGATTTTTGATTCTTCAACGACAAGTTTTAATTGGGACATAGCTTCGGCACAAGAGTGGGTGTTTGCTGGATCAACAATTATTTGCCAGATGTTGTCTCCCAAATCCTTTATATCTTCAGCACCCAAATCGATTAATTGTAATTGTAAATCATCAGATTCTATATTGTCTGGTAAAGAAACTGTAATTATTCCTTTGCGATCAAAGTTGTATGATACCGTACCTGCACTGCCCAAAGTTCCCCCATTTTTATCAAGCAAAGATCTTATTTCAGAATTAGTACGATTCTTATTATCAGTTACGCACAAAATCATCATAGCAACTTGATTAGGTCCAAAACCTTCATATACTATTTCTTCATACATCTGCCCCTCAACTCTTCCTGCTCCTTTATCAACTGCTCTTTTAATATTTTCTTTAGGCATATTTTCAGCTCTAGCTCTTTCTATAGCAAGTCTTAGTCTGGGATTAAAATCAGGATTATCAGATCCTCCTTCTCTCACTGCTATACTGATTTCTTTAGAATAACGGGAAAATATTTTGCCTCTTTTAGCATCAAGAATTGCTTTTCCATGTTTTATAGTCGCCCATTTAGAATGTCCAGACATATTTAAGTATTTAAGTAATAGAGTAATAAAGTATTAATTTTACGTGTTATTTTTAATTTATCGCCCTATATCTTTCTAACTTTTTAACTAATATGTATTTTATCACTCTTGACAGAAAATCCCAACTTAGGTATCTTTAACCACGATGAACATTGCAACAGTAGCCATCCAAAAGGCTCTTGCCAACCAATGGCAGGAAGCAATTGAACTCAATCTTCAAATTTTATCACAGGATGATAACAATATTGATGCCCTTAATCGTCTTGCCCAAGCTTATATTCAAACCGGTAATCATTGTGAAGCCCAACGCGTATTGAATAATATTTTAGCATTAGATAAATACAACCCCATTGCTACCCGTAATCTGGAGAAGGTCAAATGTATTTCTAGCAATCTGACCTTTACCAATCATCCCGCACCCAAACCATTTAGTTTTATTGAGGAACCAGGCAAAACTAAAGTAGTATCACTAATCAGAACAGGAGAAAGAAATGTGTTGGCTAATCTACAATCATGTATTGAGCTTGACATCCAAATAAGACAAAAAACGGTATCTTTTTATTATCAAAAAAAATATATCGGTAGACTTCCAGACGATGTTGCCCACCGACTTATTTGGTTACATGGAAGAGATAATAAATATCAGGCTTACATTAAATCAGTTGAAAAAAATATGGTTAAAGTTTTTTTGAGAGAATTAAAATGCAGCGCTCGCAATAAAGATATAGCTTCTTTTGTAGCTTCCCCCATCATCCATAACGAAAACGAAGAAGACTAGTATAACTCAGAGTTTGTGTAATATTTGATGAAATAATCATCTCCTAAATACAAAGCCACATCGGAACGTTGAGTAATAGAATTATCAACAACTATAGGAAAATGGAAAAATTCAGCAAAACGACGCACATTAGCGTTAATTTTCTTAGCGTCTGAAACGTATAAAGTACTGGTTTTTTTAAATTCCAACGCTTGGCGTATTCCGATTACGTCAAAGCCAGAGTTAGCAGTAATCCGGCGCATATTATTTGCTAGTCCATCTTGATCGGTAGCGTTATATAATTCCCAGGTTAATTTTTCCTGTAAAAAAACTGGATTTGCCAGCTCTTGTAACACAAATGTAGTCAAAACATTATCATCTATTACCAAAATTTGCGAACCATCTGGTATTATTTTAGTTTTTAAAAATTCATTTGCGGCTTGATAGTATTTTATTTCACTGATTTTTAGATTACTCACATACACCAGTAACCTTATCTTGTCCCATGCAGTTAGATTACTGTTACTACGATTGAATAAAGAATATAAAATTAACTTATTCAATTTAAGATCTTTTCCTTTGGCTCCAGTAATATATCCATCTGTTAAAATTCCTATAGATTGAGTTATGCTATCTTTTAGCAATTGCCCTAACTTTATATGTTCCTGTAAAGCTAGGGCTTTGATTTTATCAACTCTGTAATCTTGAAATCCCAAAGCTAGCGGTAATAACATATCGGATGGGAAACTGACAATTAATGCCTCACGAAGAACTGGATCAAACTTAACCAAACCTAGCTCGTTATTAAATTCATAAGCTATTACTAATTGATTTTCTCCATCCCAAACTGCATTTTTGACACTAATAAAAGCACTTTTAATAATAAAAATTAAAATTAAAAATAATAAAAAAATAATTCCGATGCGTAAACTGATTAAAGTTTTGCGTGATAATTTTACTTGAATTCGTTTATGACTTGGATTAGCCAAATGGATAGATGAACGTTTACGGGCAGCTTTTTTTACCATAGAAAAATGGTAGCATAAACTTAATAATACCTGTAATCATAAAATTATATATTAGAAGAATCATGATTTTTAATTATTTTCTCCCTTATCTGCTCACACAATCTAATCATAAACCGCACGTTATGAATTGAGGCTAGACGGTAATAAAGAAGTTCTTGAGATTTAAATAAATGCCGCAGGTAAGCTCTGGTATAACCAGCCTTACAAGTTACACAATCACATCCTTCCATAATCGGCGTTTTATCTTTTTTGAACTGGGCATTTACGATTAATAATCTACCCTTACTATTAAACTCAGAGACAAAACGAATTCTGTTGGGACTAGTTGGGTCAAAACTATCTCCTTCTAAATATCCATGATACAAAGATCCATTACGGGCTAGACGAGTTGGCGCTACACAGTCAAAAATATCAGTGCCAGATAGTGCCATATCTACCACATCTTGGGGATCCCTACCCACTCCCATAGCATAAAATGGTTTTTGACTAGGAATTATTTCTTTGACCCAACTAATATGTTCTCTGGTCTGGTCCATATAAAAACCAACCGATACTCCACCAATGGCAATACCTGGTAAATCTAAATCAGCAACAAATTTGGCGCTTTCCTGTCTTAAGTCTTTGTAGTTGCCACCTTGAATAATCCCAAACAAAGCTTGATTATTTTGATCTTTTAGCCATTCATTCTTACTGCGTTTAAGCCAGGCATGCGTTCGTTGCATTGCTGATATTACATACTTTTTGTCTTCCATAGGAGTACATTCATCAAAGGCCATGATAATATCGGCTCCCAAAGCTCTTTGTATTTGGATGGAAGTCTCTGGTGTCAATCTCTGTTGTGAGCCATCCAGATGAGAATAAAAGGTTACTCCATCTTCATCAATACGCGCCGGTCTTTGAATACTGCGTGATTGATATAAATTTTTTTGATAAGGATTCATCTCTTTAAATGGAATATGAGTAGACAAAGCTTGAGTATTTCCTTTTCCCAAAGAAAAAACCTGAAACCCACCGCTATCAGTAAGCATTGGTTTATCCCAGTTGATAAATCGATGCAAACCACCAAAATCATGTATCAATTGCTCTCCAGGGCGCAAATGCAAATGATAAGTATTACCCAGAATAATTTGAGCACCGCTAGCCTCAACATCCTCCGAAGACAATGCTTTGACCGATCCTACCGTTCCTACCATCATAATCATGGGAGTTTTTACAATACCATGTGGGGTGTGAATCTCCCCTGCCCTAGCAGCAAATGGTGTTTGTTCTTTGATGATAAATTTGAACATTCTTATATGCGCTTTTTTAAAGAAAATATCAAGAACATAGTTTTCGAATTCTAAATGTCATCGTAATGTTTGACGTCTTTCTGAGAAGACAAGTTCGATGACATTGCATGAGAAAACTATGATCCTGAATTTTTCTTTTATAAGCGAGAGTTTTCTTTTGTCCATTTCTTTTGCGGTCAAAAGAAATGGACACATATTTATATTAATTTTCCCAACGCTCTATTTAAATCCCCCGGTAGCTTACTTTCAAACTCTAACCTTTCTCCACTTAAGGGATGTAAAAACGAAAGCTTTGCCGCATGCAAAAACACTCTCGGACACCACGTCAAATCCTGCTTAAGTCGCTTTCCTAAGTACAAAGAATCAGAAACTATCGGATATCCCAAATGCGAAAGATGAACTCTAATCTGATGTGTCCTACCGGTGAATATATTTACTCTAATTATGCTATATAGGTTGTTAAACTGGTCTTTATAAATATGATCTATTTGATAAGCAGAACGTGCCATCTTACCATCTACGTCCACACAAAATTTGTGCCGGTTTAGAATATTTCTTTTTATAGGCAAATTGATAGTACCAGTTTTTGGCACCGGAATACCATGTACTAAAGCTAAGTATTCTTTGGCTGTTTTGCGTTGTTTAAACTGGTTTTTGAGAGCTTGAAAAGCTTCCACAGTTTTAGCTAAAATTAATAAGCCACTAGTTTCTTTATCCAACCTATGCACTACTCCCGACCTATTTATAAATTCCTCTTCTTCTTTATTGGAAAATTGAAAAACTTGTCCTGAGCTTGTCGAAGGATTGAAAATTGAAAATTTATTCTCCATCCAATCTTGAATAGTTTCCCCTTCTACCGAATCAGCTCGATTAACAACTACTCCAACTGGTTTTTCAATAACTAAAAAAGTGTCTTCTTCGTGAATTATATTAATTGGTAACATAATTTAACTACAGAATTTATAACAAGTTTTCGACTAAGCCTTGTGTATGGGGAAATCCAGCACAGCGCTAATTTTTTATCTAAAAACTAATGTATTAGTGAGATATTTAATTACTATTTATTATTTCTTTTGATAACAAAAAAATCACCCCAAAAGATATTACCATATCTGCAAAATTAAATACTGGAAACCATACAAAAGTATGAATCCAGTCTACCACTCCAACATAAATTAACCTGTCAATAAAGTTACTTATTCCAGCTGCTAATATTACCCAGTATATCAATGATGGGGAGGTTTGTTTTATTAACCAAAAACACAAAATTGCTAAACCGATAATGCCAAACCAGGCTGGAACAACACCCCAAATACCCCTTTGATTAAAAACGATTATTTGAGCAAAATATTTAATAATTATATATTTTGATATTTGATCTGCTACTATAACTGTCACGGGCAGTATTATTTTAATCAATTTTCTATCTATTAGTGAGTTAAGCATCGTTATCATAAACTATTTACGAGATCTAAAAAAGCGTTTACCAGATACGGAAGTGAGATTATTGTTGTGATTAGTATTATCTTTTAAGTCCGCTGTACTTGAAGTTAAAGCAGTTGTTGCAATTAGATTGTTATCATCTTTAATTGTTGTAGGTGCCAGTTTTTGAGAATTAGTTTTGTTTGGTTTTAATGAAAATTCATTACCCGTTTGCTTCCAAAACAGAAAAATGGTAATAAGCAACATCCCTAATAACAAAATTTGTCTAAAACTAATAAAAAATAAAATTGGTTGTCTTATTAAAGTAAAATCTAGAAATATATGAAACAAGCTTAAGAAAAATAAATATGAAAGCCACAAAAATCCGGGTTTAGCATCACTGCGTCCATTACAATACCAGGTATATAAACGATAGTGTTTATCAAAATATCTAACCAACCAAATCAGAAAAAATAAAAAGGGTATTTCATATAGACTTAGAGGATGTTGTCTGCCATCAAATCCTGGAAAAGGTAGTCCCCATGGCAAATTGGTATTTGCTCCAACAAACGAACTATCAAAAAATTGACCGATTCGTAAAAGTATTTGACTAACAATGACTCCCACAACTGCCATATCGGCGATTTCAAAATACTCCCATTTTTTTCGATTACAAATCAAAGCCACACCAATCATAAATCCAATTAAAAATCCAAACCAAGATATTCCATGGCTACCAACAGGATCAATCCAATTTCTAACAGAAATACCAAACTCAGCAAAATGACTAATAATATACCCCACTCTTGCTCCAACCAAACCAATGAACGAAGATAAAAATATTAAGTCAAAAATATCACCATCTTCAATATGTTCTTGTTTGGCCCGACGCCAAATAAAAAAGCCACCTAAAAAGAAGCTGAAAATAGATAAAACACCTATAGTGGTAATGGTGATGGGTCCAAAAGCAAAAAGTACTGGAAACAAATTGAGTTTCTAATAATTAATTAGTAATATTACTTATTACATATTAGTTATTATTTGCTTATATTTTACCTGATTTCTAATTATTAACAAACATTGATTAGCTATAATTTGCATACACATGATATACTTACTATTTGTTAAATAATTTTTTTATTTTCTTAAAAATATTATCCTGAATTGATTTGTTAATTTAGTATTCATCATTTATTCATACTTAATGCTTGATACTGATAGTTGATATTTATATATGTTACTTACACCCCATATTTTATTCGCACTGTATTTAACCAAGATATTTCCTATCTGGTTTGCTTTACCAATGGCCTTTATTAGCCATATGATATTTGATTTCTTCTTTCCCCACTGGAACCCACACATTTTTACGGAGATTAAAAAATTCGGCAAAATCCAAAGAAATTCTTTAACAATTATTATCATTGATTGTTTGACAAGTCTCGGTTTTGTCTTTTTCTTTTCCAGTAAAGTATATCCAAATATATCAGCAATTAGTGTATTATTTGCAGCTGCCTTTTTTTCTATTTTGCCAGATATTATTGAAATACCATATTACTTTTTCAATCATCGCAGTAAATTAATGAAAAAAATTATGGATTTCCAACATAATCACCAAGCAGATGCAAATATCGTTTGGGGAAATTTAAGCCAATGGGGATTAGCTTCTTTATGTTTGTATTATTTATTAAAATAATTTCAACTCTTCAAGGTTAATTAAAAAACAATCCTTCTAATTAAAATCTCAAATTATTTAGTAATGATAAAATATATGGTTATTTGGCCCGTTCAACATATTTTCTATCTGTTGTATCGATTCTGATCTTTTCACCTTTTTCAATAAATAACGGAATCCGCACTGGAATATTCCCTGTTACCATACCAGATTTATACATGTTAGCTGCACTATTACCTTTAATTCCTGGGTCACATTCAGTCACTTCCACAACAACCTTAGGTGGCACCTCAACACTAATTGGTTTTTCATCCCAATTTGCTACGTTGTAAGTTTCTCCATCTTGTAAAAAATCAACCTCATCACCTAATTCAGTCCGGTTTAATTCTATCTGTTCATACGTTTCTGGATTCATAAAAAATAAAGAGTCTCCGTCTTTATATAAATATTGCATTTTCTTCTTGGTTAAATTGGCTTCTTCAAAACGTTCCCCTGGTGCAAAAACTACTTGAACTACATTACCGTTTAGAATCCCTTTGATTTTTAGCCGAACATCAGCCGATCCCCTCCCCATATGTGTATGTTTAAATTCCAAAACCTTATATGGTTCTTCCTTGTAAATAAAAACTGATCCGATACGAAGATTGACTGCAGAAAACATAAAGTTAGCATTAAAGATATAAAGAGATAAAATAAATTACTTTTTTCAACTTTATATCCCTATTACTATATTGCTTAATTTCTTATTAACTTTCATATTCTATCACTTAAAAATGAAAATTTCTGATAAAATACATATCTGTAGTTTGTTTTGAAAAAACTTTATTGCCGCGGTGGCGGAATTGGTAGACGCGTAAGTCTCAAAAACTTATGAACTTCCAAGTTCATGCCGGTTCGATCCCGGCCCGCGGCACATTTAATCTCTCTTTTTCTCCATTCCAAAAAACTTAACACGATCGCCACGGAAGAATAGGTTTATGTTTTTTAATGCACCGTTACGATGTTTGGCAATTTTTAATGCTATTTGCTCCAAGTTTTCATCATCAGGACGATACAAAAACATGACTACATCTGCATCTTGCTCAATAGCCCCTGACTCACGCAAATCAGCTAGTTGAGGTTCTTTAATTCCTCTTGATTCTACCGCCCGTGAAAGTTGAGATAATGCCAGTACTGGTATTTTTAATTCTCTAGCTAAATTCTTAAGTGACTGAGAAACTTCAGAAACTTCTTGTACCCGATTTTCATGCTGACGAGATGATATAACCAATTGTAAGTAATCAACTATCAGAAGTTTTACACCATGCTCAGATTGTAATCTTCTAGCTTTAGTTCTCATTTCCATAATTCCTATTCCAGGTGTATCATCAATAAATATCGGAGCATCACCCAGTCTACCCATAGCATCAGAAATTTTGGCAAAATCAGCCTCTTTTAGATTGCCAGTTTTTAGCCTCCAGGCATCGATATCTGCCTCAGATACAATCAAACGATCTACTAACTCTTCTTTACTCATTTCCAAAGAAAAAATCCCAACTGGCAGTTTGGCATGTGCTGCCGCATGTTGAGCGATATTAAGACATAAAGCAGTCTTTCCCATGCCTGGACGAGCAGCTAAAATGAGCAAATTACTGTTTTGCATGCCAGCCAAAGTATCATCAAGATCCTTAAATCCAGTAGGAACTCCTCTTAACCCTCCAGCATGTTTATGTAGCTCATCCAGTCTATCAAAACTATCTGCCAAAGCATCGCGAATCAAAATAAAGTTTTGAGATAAATTTTTCTGAGAAAGCGCAAAAATGTCACGCTCGGTGTTCTCCAAAAGACCAGAGGCTGTTGAACTATCATCAAAAGCTTTTTCAACAATTGAGGATCCAATGCGAATCAATTCTCTTTTGTGAGCTAGGTCACGAATGATTTCTCCATATTTGACACTGTTAGCTGCTGTAGGCACTTTTTCTGCTAGCAAAGCTAAATAGTCACTACCTCCAATTTTATTTAATTGTTTAGCTTTTTTCAAACTATCACCTAGAGTAAGAATATCGATTGGGTCACGGTTTTCGTAAAGTTGCAGCATGGCTTCGTATATAGCTTGGTGAGAGGGAGAATAAAAATGTTCTGATGATAATTTGGCACTAACATCAACAATTGCCTCTTTATCAATCAATATGGCTCCCAGAAGCGATTGTTCAACATCAAGATCGTGAGGTGGAATACGTGGATCCAAAATAATGTCTTTGGCTTTTGGCTGTTAGTAGTTAGCTATACGCAAAAAGCTAAAAGCTACCCTTTTATTTCTAATTGATAAACCATAGTCTCTTCTGGCAAACTACTATCCTTTACGTTGAGTTTTTCTTCGCGAGTAATACTCGCATTTAGTTTGTTTGCAAATTCATCAATACTTGTTAGCTGGTCAAACCTTGAGGCTAAACCAGCAGTTTTATAATGCATAGGTAAAACGATAGATGGTTCAACTTTATGCACTATCTTAGTAGCCAACGAAGCATCAATTGTATATGTCCCTCCAACAGGAATCATCAAAATATCAGTGGCTTCAATTTCTTTGTAAATCTTATCAGAAAGCTCATGACCCAAATCTCCCAGATGACAAATAGTTTGTCCTTCTGTTTGAATTAAAAAAATATAATTTTCGCCTCTTAATGCCCCATTTTCACTATCATGAAATGTCTTATAACTTCGAATCATGACATCTTTGATTTCATATTCCCCCGGATTTTCAATAAAAAAACAGTTATCATTTTTAATTCCTGCTTTATTATTATGGTCTTGATGCTGATGAGATATCGTGACAATATCTGATTCCTGTTTAACAAAATGTAATCCTGTACTATTATCAAAAGGATCGGTAATTAAAGTCGCAGTGTTGGTTTTTATCTTAAAACTGGAATGACCAAGATATGAAATAATCATTATTAAATTGTTATATTGCCAATTGTTTATTTTTGCTCTCCAAAGATAAGGCCTCTACTATTTAACAATCTAGCTATTTAACAATTACTATATAAAAATAACTTCGAGCAATTTAGTATACTCTACTATTTTACCAATCCCCAATAAATTATCATGTTTCTCTTAACTTGACAACCCACGCCTGTAATGTTAAAGTCCCTATGATATGCGCAAAGAAATCTTTTTTGCTGTTATTTTTGGGTTGATAGTTGGGTTAGTTGTTACCTATGGAATTTATACAGCTAATCAAGCTTTATCTCAAAAACAGAAATCGAATCCAAATTTAACCAATTCTTTAACTCCTTCTCCACTTAATGACACTGAACCGGAATTAACATTGTCAGTGTCAAGTCCCCAGGATGGAATTGTGGTCAGTGATCCAGAGGTCAAAGTTGAAGGTACAACATTACCCAATGCTATGGTTGCAATCATAACTGATGATAATGACTTGATTGTGCAAGCTGATGAAAATGGTGTTTTTCAGCAATCCATGGAATTAATCAAAGGAGCAAATACTATCAAAATAACTGTAACTGATTTTAATACTACAAGTCTTACAAAAGTAATTGAACTTGTATATAGTACAGAAGTAGATGCTATTCCATCACAATAAAATATGCAAAAATTTATAAAAACAATCTTTATTACTTTATTATTAATGTTAGTAATTATTCCCCATGTTAGCTTGGCTCAAACAGCTAGTCCTTCAGCTGAAACTGATCAAGACTTGGTCAAAGAAAAATTGAAAGAAAGATTAGAAAAAACTTTATCTGAAAATCCGATACCTAAAAGAATCAGATGGTATGGTATTTTTGGAACTATATCTGCTAAAACCGGTGAAGATACTTTTTCTCTAACCAAAAACGATTCTTCCACTGCCACTATTGTCGTTAATGATGATACTCAATTGTCTTTTTTCAAAAGTGGTGTCCCTACTCGTAAAATCAAAGCAGGCGATATCCAACAAGATTGGTTTGCAATCGCTATGGGTACTGAAATGGCTGACAATCAAACTTTAACGGCCAGTCGGATTTCTTTCTCAGTACCACAAGCCAAGATGCCAAAAAGAGAAATTATATATGGAAAAGTGACTGAGATTGATGAAGATAGTGTTACACTTTCCAACGGTAAAATAACAAATATAACTTTTCCTAAAAAATATATTCTTAGTGTTCAAGGAGTAGAAAAACCCGCAATTGAAGACATTAATATTGATGACAAAGCAGTAGCAATTGTAGAAGAATTGGCTGATGGAGATGAAATTAACTTAAGTATAAAAAATATTTATGTGGTTCCCAGCAATAACAATCCCAAAGCTGCCAGTAACCAAATTAATGAAGCCAGTGGAAGTGCAAATCCCTCTCCTTTGGCATCACCTAATACTAAAACTACACCTAAACCTTAATCTATCACTTAAATAAAATTATTAAATCTTCCAATTTACCATTTTGCTGTTCTCCAGTTTTTAGATTTTTCACTGTTACTGTCCCCTCTTTTTGTTCGTTTTCGCCGGCAATAATAACAAAGTCCATCCTTTTTTGTGATGCAATTTTAAGCTGTTTACCCAAGTCTCCGACTGCAAGACAAGTTTCGGCTATAAATTTTTCTGCTCTTAGTTTTTTAGTAATTGATAGTGCATATTTTAATTGTTGCTCGCTAAATACTGTAACCATTATTTTTTTTGCATAATTTAAATTATTAAAAACACCCAACTCATCTGCAGCTTCAACCATTCGATCAAAACCCATACCGATACCAACTGCCGGTATATCAATGTCACTTAATTGCTTGATCAGATTATCATACCTACCACCACCACCAACTGAACCCCCACTATATCCGGGAATAACAACTTCAAAAATCATGCCTGTATAGTAGTCCAAACCTCGAGCTGTTGTGGGATTAAAAACTAGAGAACCATCTGGGACTCCTAAAGCTTTAGTACAGGCTAAAATTTGGTCTAAACTTGCACTCACCTGAGCTGCTTTAATTGCGGTTAAAACTTTAAAAGCATTTGGCTCTGTCAAACCTTTGGCAACCAGTTCGTTTTTCACTTGTTCTTCACTTTGTTTATCTAACTTATCTATACTTTGAACGATAGAAAAAAGTGTAACTTGATCGGTGACAAATAATGTAAGTGTATCAAATAAAACTTGCCTATCATTTATTTTTATAACAATATTATCAAATCCAACATTGCGATAAGCAAAATAAGCACAAGCAATGATTTCGGCATCAGCTATCGGTGAGTTACTGCCAAAGATATCAATATCGCATTGGGTAAACTCACGAAATCTTCCTTTTTGAGGTTTATCGGCTCGAAACACATTTTGAATTTGATAGCGACGGAAATATTTGGGAAGTTCATTTTGATATTTA
>Ga0210051_1004184_pt1 | contig 14138 bp, 15 predicted proteins | sample CryGey092014_all_FD_185464 | JGI IMG/M metagenome (GOLD analysis project Ga0210051, IMG submission 185464) | Groundwater microbial communities from aquifer - Crystal Geyser CG23_combo_of_CG06-09_8/20/14_all (SPAdes) (version 2) | ecosystem: Environmental > Aquatic > Deep subsurface > Groundwater...
TCTCAAATATAAAAATTTGAAAATTTTAAAAAATTTTGTTATAATTTTATTAGCCGCTAAGGCGAAAGCCAATGAGGAAGAAGTTATTAAAACTTTTTGCCGGAGGGGAATGAGAGGGTGCGGCTCCCATGTTCGACTCCTCCGGTTTTTATCAAGATTAAATTATTCTATGAATGAAATTTATTATGACCCCAACTTTTACGAATTTCGGGCATTGGCAGAAATAGCAAAGATGTTTAAAACTCCTGTTCAAGCAAATGTAAATTTAAAAGATCCTTCTTCAAAAGAGCAAATTGAGATTGATGGGTTGATAAATCTTAAGGAAAAAGAATGGCCGATAGAAATTAAAAGCTATCCTCTCAGAGAAAAACAGATTGAGTCAATAACAGATAAATATAAACATTTTGGTTTTAAACATTTGAAAATTGTTGCTCCGAATTTTATAAATAAAATCAAAAATGAAATAGATGTTGAATATATTGAATTTCATCCAAACTTATCTCTTATCAGAAAATTTTATAACAATTGGAAAGTAAATATACCGCCTCGGATTAAAGAAGAATTAAACAGCGGGAAGCATCATTTCCGATATAAATTAGCAAAGAGATCTAAAAATTCAATTACCAGATTTATAAACCAAACTGATAAATGTATTAAGATAGAAAAAGATCTTATAAAAGAAATAAACCAGAGGATTCCCCTAAATAATCCTCCAGTGAGAATTTATTGGTCTACCGGGAAGTGGCTTTCGCCTAAGGATTTATATTTTAAAAATTTGAGGCAGTATAACTTAGGCCAGCTACTTGTATTTGATATCGATGGCTCATTAATTCATAGAGCATTATTTCCATGTGTAATTTCTCCTAAAACCGGCTTGTGTAATTATTGCATAGAGTTTGCTCTCCTTCATACTAAGAGACTGGTAAAATTTCTAAAAAATTTAGGTTTTCGAGAAATTGAAATTGTCTTTAGTGGAAGACAAGGGTTTCATGTTTATGTATTTAATAAACCATTAAGAATAGAACAAAGAGTAAGAATTGTTAAAGAACTTAGAAAAAAGAAAATCAAAGTAGATGAATTGGTAACTCTAGATAAAAAATCGATTATAACTTTCCCATCATCTTTACATGGATACTCAATGTATCGAAATAAGACAATCAAAAGGATAGATGTTTTTTCTTTAAAAGATTTAGAAAAAATATGTTAAAAGAAAAAGGGATTTTATTTAACTTATTACGGTTTTTACATAAAGGCCTATCTCTTAATCGTACGAGAAGACTTTTAAGAATGAGAAGAGACACTTTTTTAATTTTATTAAAACAAGCGGTTGAATTGGAATTTCTGGTAAAAAAGAATGGTCACTATGTTTTTTCAAGAAAAGGAGGGAGGTTTATTGGGAAAAATAAATTTAACTTCTTTCGGTGTAATTGTAATATTGGTTTTAAGATTCCAAAAGGAGTTCTTTTGAAAGCTAAGGAATACTGTAAATTGAGGGTTGTTCCCAACGTAGAGATTGATCAATGTCCTACGACACCAGAAGACCTTGTTCAACGAATTGCTTTTATGTACGAAAATGGAGATTTAAATAATAAACGAATCCTTTGTATTGGAGATAATGACTTTGCTTCTTTGTTAATGTTTGAGGTAGCTAAACCAAAAGAAGTCGTAGTGATAGATATTGATGAACGGGTATTAACTACAATCAAAAAAATAGCTAAAAAACAAAAATGGACAATCAAGACTAAAAAATTTGATATTCGAAAACTTTCTCAGATTAATTACCCCAAAAATTTAGAAGATCGCTTTGATGTGTTTCAAACCGATCCTCCTTATACAGAGGTAGGATTTAAGTATTATCTTGCTTTAGGAATGATAGCTTTAAAAAGAAAAGGAGTTTGTTATGTTGTTGTCCCTCATATGAATTTAGAAAGTTGGAGTGACGAATTACTTTATGAAACAGAAAATTTTCTTTTGGAACATGGATTTTTTATTACCGCTATTCTTCCCTCCTTTCAGTCTTTTGTTGACAAATACGGGATAATTTCTAGTATGATTAGAGCAGAAAGGACAAATTTTATTAAAGAGCCCTTTTCAGTTCTTAAACAACTAAATATTGACAAATTTTATACTATTCGATAAGGAGGTGAAAACATGTTTATTATAGGACTTACAGGAAGAATAGGGAGTGGAAAGACTACACTTAGTGCTTACATCCAAGAAAGGTATAACTTTCAGAAGCTTAGCTTTGTGGACAAAATTCTTATCCCAGAGCTTCGGAAACGAAAAAAGACTGTCAACCGAAAAAATCTCCAACAGGTTGGAAGAGAGTTTTATTTAAAATACGGAGATATTCAATTTACTGATTTACTTCTGGAAGGAATAGACCCTACGGAAAAATGGATTATCGACGACATTCGATATCCTTTAGCAGCTAATTATATCAGAAATCAATTTCTAAATAATTTCTGGTTAATTGGTGTTAAAACAGATATCCAGATTAGATTTCAAAGAATTCTCGCTCGAGGAAAAGAAGGAAAGATTTCGTATGAGGATTTCCTAAAAATGGATTCGGCCCCTACTGAGGAACAAATAGAAGAAGTACTTTCGCAAGTAGATTACTTTATCGAAAACAACGGAACGTTGGCTGAACTTTATCAGCAATGTGACAAAGTGATGGGAGAGATTCTACCCAAAAAATAGTTTAATGGCCCAGAATTTCTAAATATAGAATATTCTGGGTCTTTTTATTGCCATCTTTCTTTTCGGCAAGGACAGAAAGAATTTGCCAATTCAGATTTTAAATCTCCAATATAAGGCTGGCAAAAAGAAATTCTAAGCCCCAATCCATCACAAATTTTCCTTAATTTCTTAGCTGTTTGAATTCGATATTGAAAAGGGGGTAAAAAATCTGTTTCTACTTGATCTATAAGCACTTTCTTAAAATATTTATAATACTGAGGTGAATTTACTTTTATTGATTCTTGAAAGCGGTAATTCATCTTCAAAAATCCAGTACTAATCTCGGTAATCCCAACTTCTTTAGCTTTTTTAAACACATTTCTAATCTTTTCTTCTCCATCATTCAATCCTGGAATGATAGGTTTATAAAGTAAAATTACTCTTATTTTATTCGAAGTTAATTTTTTAACTACTTCAGATGGAAAATCTTTAGAATCATATGGCAAATTTGGCTCCAGTTCTTTTAGTCCAGTATAAGTAAAAACTATTTCAGTTCTTCCATGTTTTTTTATTGCCGCGATAACATCATTTTTTGCAATTAAAGGAGATTTGGTGCCAATAAAAATATTTTTTCCTTTTAAAACTTTCAATGCTTTATGGATTTGCTTAAAGAAAAGACTTAACTTGGACCCGAAATCCATAATTGATCCTACATGAATAGGATAGCTTTGTTTGATAACTTCTTTAAATTCTGGTTTATTTAAATCCTCTTTAAGCTTTTTGTCAAAATCAAAAAGAAGAGTAGTTGGTTGAGTCCAGTTATAATTTGCAAAACAATAGACACATCGATGAGGACAATTTTCCATCCCATACGTGGCTAATCTTAAATCACAATCTCTTTTTTTTCTGCAAACTTCAAAGTTTAAGTTATATAATTTTGCAATATCAGTTAAAACACTCTCTCGTGTTTTTTTAATATGAAGAGCTTTTGATCTTATTTGAGTTTTGGAAAGTTTTAAAACTTTACTAAGTCCTAAACTACTTTTACTTTCTCTTATTTTTGAAATTACATCTCTTGAAGACTTTTCTATTTCTGGAGAAAAATTTATAAAACTGAAATTGAAAGGAATTTTTATTTTTGGTTTACTGGGTCCCAAAATAAAAATTCTCCCAAGTCTTGAGAAGGTTTGTAATTCTTGAACAAATCCCTCTTTAATGACTTGGGAGATTATTTCGGAATCGATTAATAGGTATTTGTATCCTAATTCTTTTAGCATTGTTCTATTTTTCTTTTTGGTCTTTATTAAGAGAATGTTTGCACCATTGGGCCACTGGGCATTCATTACATAGAGGTGTCGCTTTACAGTAAAATTTTCCGAGCGCTAAAAGATAAGTATGGGCCTTCTTAAAAAGTTCTATATTATGATTTAGCAATTCCTCCATAGCAACACGGGCAGTCTCTCTGTTTGCTTTTTCTGGCACTAATCCCAACATTTTACTAACTTTGTAAACATTTATATCAACAGGAAGGATTGGTTTATTGAAGCTCCACAAAAGCAAGCAATCAGCTGTTTTGGGCCCTACTCTTGGTAATGTCATTAATTCCTCTCGAGCCTCTTGAAGTGGCAATGTTTTTAACACGTCTAAATTTCCTTTGTATCGTCTTAGAATTTCTTTTGACGCTTTAATGATAGCCGCTGCTTTGTTCTCACTCATTCCCGCAGGCTTTATTAAGCTTACTATTTCTTTTACTGAACCATTGGCTATTTCTTCAGGAGTTTGGTATTTAGCAAAAAGTTGGGAGCCAGCTTGCACCTCTTTCTCTAAAGTAGTCCTTTGAGAGATTATTGTCTGAATTAACACCATAAAACTATTACCTCTTTTAGAAGAATCTGGGTGGTCAGCTCGAGGATAGGTTTGAATACGGTTGAATAAACTTGATCCTCTGGGCATATCTTTTTCAAGAACTTCCAGAATCTTTAATAAAGAAACAGCTTTTTCTTTCTTCGCTTTCTCTTGTTGGGATTCCATATTTTTACCTCCTTTTTTAAAAGAGCATTTTTTATCTGTTATATTTATACTATCATTATGAAAAATAATCAAGTTACTTGAATTAAATTTTTGATATGTTTTCTTCATCTTTTATTTAATTTCTTTAGATTGCTTTTTTAAAAACTTAAACCCATAGAATGTCATCCATGCATTTCGCTTTAAGTCTGGATAGATAGTTTTTATATCTTTTAAAATATTTTTATAATCAGGATATTCTCTTTTTATTATCTCTGGATGTCTGATAATATCTTTAAATTGAAGCCAAATCAACAGTTCAATTTTTATATATCCAATTATCTCTTTACTCTCTGTTAATACAACAGGAAGAATTAAAGATTTTGGTATTCTTCTCCCAATTCTTAATGTACCTCTTCCTAGAGTTGCATGTTTTTTAAATCTTTTTTGAAATTGAATTAAGTTGTCAATTCTATCTATGACTTTCATAAAATGCCCTATTTGTTTTAAAGACTAATGAGAATTCACGGAACTAAGTCAATTATCTTCCGGAAAACCATTTAGCAAATTTTGTTAGATATGAATTTATGTATAACTCTTCTCGCCATTTATAGTATTCTTCCGGAGCCATCTCAGCAAGTGTTTTATTCTTATCCTCAGGAACAAATACAAAAAATAAATCTGACCAAAAATAATCTTGCTTTTTTCCTCTTGGTTTATCGGCTAATCTTCCTTTTACTGATTCTTCAAAAACCACCGGTTTTTTTAATGTCCCATCAAAAAAGACTAGACAATTTCTAAATTCACAAGACCTATCTATATTTTTAACTAACTTTAAAATTCCATTTACACCAATAGTTTTCAACGCAAAATTAACATACATTTTTGGAAATCCACCTATCGAATGAACATAAAATCCGGAGTCAAGGGCTATGACTGGCCCTTTGATTTTTTCAAATGCATAAAGAACTTTGTAGATAGCAATATCTTTAAGATTTTCACTTCTAATTTCAGGGATTTCCAGTGGTTTTTGAACTACTTTGATATTGAATTTAGATAAAACACTTGCGATAGAATTTACTTTACCTTTGTTTTTTGTTGCAAAGAAAATTTGCCTCATAAATGCTAATTTAACTAAATATTAAAATAATTTTTAATCAGGCTTTTCAGCTTTTATAAATAAATACGAAGCTAAATTTTTGAAAGGAGCATGGTTCTGAAATCGTTTTTCCGACCAAATCAATATTTTCTTAAAGAAAGATAAATTTTTCTTGGACGAGTAACCGTATTCTTGGGGAAGCAATAGAAGGCCTCCATATGTTTTAACTTTGATGAAACCTGCGTTTCTAAATAGCTTTATTAACTGTCTAAGAGAATAGTATTGTAACCAAATAAGAACTTCTTGACCATTTTCTTTTTTAAATACAGTAAATTTTCCCTCCTCGCGTAATAACATTATAATTTTACTCCATTCAAATTTTAAAATACGCCTTATTAACGGAAGCAATGCCCATTTATTTTCCACCCCTACAACAACTTTTCCACCTTTTCTTAAAACCCTCTTCATCTCTTGAATACAACGGATAGGATTTCGAAGATGAGTAAGTGGGCCGTAAATAGAAACAACTACATCAAAAGATTCGGTTTCGAATGGTAGCTTATTGCAATTAGCCAAGAACAGGGGTAAATAATATTTTCTTTCTTCTGCTTTCCGTTTTAAAACCTCTAACATCTTTAGAGAAATATCTACCCCTATTACATTACACCCCTTTTCTAATAAGAAAAAAGTGTGTCTTCCAGTCCCGCATCCTACATCAAGAGCTTTATTTCCCCTTTTTATATTTTTCGAAATAATATTAAATTCTATACTTCTTCTATATTGAATTGTGGGGTTCTTATATCTTCTATCCCACTCCTCGGCCAGAGAATTATAACCATCTGCAATATAATTAATTTTATTTCTTTGGTAATTTGAAACCATAAAAAGTTATCCAATCTTCTTTGTGGAGAGTAGGATATATTTTTTTTATTTCCGCATCAAGTTTATTAAAACTCTCAAAAGAAAGCCTTTTTATTATTTCAGAATGTTTTCGAACGTCGCCATATTTAATCCAAGTAACTATTTCTATTTTAACATCGGCAAGCTTTTTTCGGGTTTCAGCAACAAAGACGGGTAAGATCATCTTGGCTGGGACTCTTTTTCCTAGACGCAAGGTTCCTTTTGTAATTCCTTTTAAAATGGGTTTTTCAAATTTTTGCTGAAACCAAATTTGTTTTTCTACCCTATCAATACTCAATAGATTGATTGGCTCTTTTCCTATGTAGGTAATATTTTTAAGTTTTTCTTTCGTCTGAGCTTTTGGGAGGTTCAATTTCTCGAGTAAATCTCTAGCTTCACCTTCATTCACAATGGCACAAGTTGTACTTGGAATTTCTAAACCTATAATTTCTCCTAACTTTTCTTTGCGAGCTATCCAAAAAACTGGAATATTTTTGTATCTACAAAGATTTGGTAAATGAGAAATTAATTTTTTAGGTTTTACGTTTTTAGCAATTACCACAAATTTAGCTGTTCCTTTTTCTACTGCTCTTGTGGTTTCTAAAATTCCTTTGGCAATAAAACCTGTTTCTCTTGCCTTCTTTAAGATTTCATGCATTAAATCTCTTTGTTTGTTATTCTTTATTTTTACCTCGGTCATATGTTTTGTGAAGTAAATCCCAACACCATTGAAAATATATATTAGTGAATTTTATTTCATCGGGTCTTTTCTTTTTATTCCTAACTAATTTTTCTTTTTTTAAAAAACCCTTAAGCTCTTTGGAAGTAGAGTAATAATCTAACTGAAATTGTTTATATGGAATTTTTAGTAGTCTTTTTTCAGCTTTTAAAAACTTTTTCACTTTTTGAAGATCTTTTAAATAAATATGAGCAGATCCAACAAAATGGATATAAGTTCCTAATTTTACTTTTAACCAGCTTGCCATTACTTCTTGTAAGAAAGAAAAAATACCAATATCAAAAGGAAGACCAAACCAGAAATCGTTAGATCTCATATAACAGATAAGATTCAATTTATTTCTTCTCAATAAGAACTGCAAACTTACCGTACTTGGAACATCGAAAGTCAAATTCTCATTTTGGTCTTTCTGATTATAAATTGAGATTACTGCCCTTCTAGAAGTAGGCTCTCGCTTTAAAAGTTGATAGATATAATCCATTTGAGATTTAATCCGGGGACCATATGCTCCATCATATAAACCAGTTAAAGGATCTATTTTGTTTTTTATTGAAGAATCATAGAAGCACAAGACCCTTATATCAGCAGTACCATTTAAGATTTGAAGGCGTTTTATTATCAAAGATGGATAATTAAAATTTAGATTTTTATAAAGAACAAAACTTGGTATAGGATTTAAAATCTTAAAAACAAGAGACGAAATTTCTATTGTCTTAACCTCTTTTACTTTTTCGCCCCACTTAATTATTTCGCCTAACAATTTTGGATATAGCGTATTAAATGTTTTGGAAATTATCATATCCGGCAAAAAGTTTTAATAACTTCTTCCTCATTGGCTTTCGCCTTAGCGGCTAATAAAATTATAACAAAATTTTTTAAAATTTTCAAATTTTTATATTTGAGAGCGAGCCCGCCTGCCGAAGGCAGGCGGGCGAGCGAGACAATTATCGTTGTTTCTTTAAATTCTTTTTCCTTGATTTATGGATTAAATTTGGTAAGATAATAGAGGAAGTTTGAAAAGGTTTAATTCGCCCACCCGTAGTTTCGGATGCGAACTCTGATTTGTTAGAGAAAACTAAATTTTCTTCGTTCTCGGACGGAATTTCCGCCCCGCCCGCCTGAAGGCGGGCGGGGCTTTTTCCTGCCGAAAAATTTTTAAAATTTCCCGAATAAGGTAATTTTGCTTGACAGCAAAATTTTGATATAATAAAAGCGGGTACAGACAATAATCACTTTTGCGATTTTATTACAATCGTAAATTGTAATAGCCGGAAGGGCAACTTCTGCTCAAATTCGCGAAAGTGAGTTTGTACCCGCAGGGTTGCCCTTTTGGTTTCAAAAATATGAACAAAGCAAAACAATGCGCCATTTATACAAGAGTTTCAACAGATATGCAAGCTGAAAAAGAATTTTCCTCTTGCGAAGCCCAAGAAGAAAAAATTAAATCTTTTGCCCAGAGCCAAGATAATTGGCAAATTTTCAAAGTTTATTCTGACGCCGGCTATACCGGGGCAAATACAAACCGGCCGGCTCTCCAAGAATTACTTGAAGACATAAAGCAAAGGAAAATTGACATAATTCTGGCTTACAAAATTGACAGATTAACCCGTTCTCCAAAAGATTTTTATCAACTGATAGAAATTTTTGAGCAAAATAATGTTAGTTTTATTTCAATTACAGAAAGATTTGATACTTCTACCCCGGCCGGCAGATTATTAAGAAATATAATGCTTACTTTTGCTCAATTTGAAAGAGAATTAACTTCAGAAAGAACAAAAGATAAATTGCTTGAAAGAGTCAAAAAAGGAATGTGGAACGGCGGTCGTTCACCTTACGGCTACGAAAGGAAAAACAAAAAACTTATCATCAATAAAAAAGAAGCAGAAATTGTCAGATTAATTTTTGAAACATATCTTGAAACCGGCTCTATAAATGAGCTTTGCGATTTACTAAAAGAGAAAAAGGTCAAAAACAGACAGAGGAAAATTTTCACGAAAGCCCACCTCACTCTCATTTTAAGAAATATTACTTATATCGGAAAAATAAAATATGCTGGCCAGATTTATCAAGGAATTCACCAGCCAATTATTTCTGAAGAACTTTTTGAATTGGCTCAAAAAACTCACAAAAGAAGAATAAGAAAGTTTAGGATTTACAAGTATTTTCTTTTAGGAGGTTTAATTCATTGTAAAGAATGCGGCTATACAATGAGCGCTTGTTTTACCAACAAGCATAGAAATAGAAAGCTCAAAAGGTATTATTACTATCGTTGTACCTCCGTCAACAAAAAAGGTTGGCAGTCCTGTCCAATAAAGGAAGTTTCAGCAGAAAGAATAGAAAACTATATTTTAGAAAATTTAGAGCGAATCTGTTTGGACAAAAACTACTTAGAAAATCTTGTTTTTAAACTAAATCATAGTTTAAATACGGCCTGCGAAGGTGGAACCGAACCATCAAAAGTATGCTCTAAATTTTCTGTTGAAACAATAATTTCTATCCTTCAATCTTTTCTTTTTGGTCTTGCTACGCAAAAAGGAACAGAAAGAAATCTTTTCGCCAAAAGATTTATCAAAGAAATTATCTATTCCAAAGAAAACATCAAAATTAACCTATTTTACCCCGCACCTTTTGCTAACTATACCTCGCAAAATAAGATAAAATCTGGTCAAAAAAGGTGCGGGGTTTATTCGGGAAATTTTAAAAATTTTCCGGCAGGAAAAAGCCCCGCCCGCCTGCAGGCGGGCGGGGCGGAAATTCCGTCCGAGAACGAAGAAAATTTAGTTTTCTCTAACAAATCAGAGTTCGCATCCGAAACTACGGGTGCCGTCTGCGGGATTCGAACCCGCGAATCTTCTGGCTGAGAACCAGATGTCCTAAACCCCTAGACGAAGACGGCTTGGTTTACTAACACGTATCTTCAGCTAAGGCAGCGATAAAACCCTTAAGTTTTCGAAGGTTTTTGGTATCACCAATTCGAACTGTCAGGGTACCCTTATAAAGAATATTATGCATTTTTCTTGTACTGCTTTTCGGAGGTTTAAAATAACTTTTATTAAATTGTCTAATTGGAATATTTGTAAGAGAAGACCAAAATTCTAATACTTTCTTCTCATTTAAACCTGGATGTAAAATCAGCCTGCCTCTAAATTTGTTTTCTTCGATATTAAGAACTTCTCGAAAAAATCTCATCATTAAAGTAATTACTTTCGGATCCGAACATATTATTTTATTTTACCACGAACAGAAAAAGAGACAAGCCCGGTTTTATTCATAATCTGGAGGAATTTGCCAATAATCGATTATATATTTTATTAATTCTCGGCCTAAGGGAACGGCAGAACGACTGGCCTCTTCCACTTCTCTCGGATTGTCTAATTTTACAAAAATTAAAACTTTAGGATTCAAAGCCGGGAAGAAACCGATAAAACTTTGAATTGTTTCTGTTTCAGAATATCCCCCACCTCCTTTCAAAGGAACCTGGGCGGTGCCTGTTTTTCCGGCAAGATGATAACCTTTAATTTTCGCATTTCTTCCCGAACCATTTTCTATCACGCTCATCATCATTGAAGTTAAGGTATTGGAAGTTTTCTGGGAAATGACTTCTCTTTGAACTTCAGGCTGAGTTTCAATAACTTCTCCGTTAGCTTTGACAATTTTCTCGACAATATAAGGACGCATTAAACTTCCACCGTTAGCTATAGCACCAAAAGCTCTGACTAATTGGATTGGCGTTACTTCAATTCCCTGGCCAAAACTTGCGGTAGCTAAATCTCGGAGATGACCACTTAATAAAGGTTTATTTCCAGAAAATTCTTCTGCTCCGGAATCAATCCCCGTTTTTTCAAAAAAACCAAATTCCTCCAAATATTCTAGAAATTGCTCTTTACCAATTTTTTGTTGGATAAAAACAGCTCCGGTATTAATTGACTCCTCCAGAACATCGGTCATCGTTTGTTCTCCCCAGACTCTTTTTTGAAAGTTATAAATAGGGGGACCGACAATTTTAACATAGCCTTCATCTTGATAGGTGGTTTCTGGAGTTATTAGATTTTCTTCCAATCCTTGAGCAAAAGTTATGGGTTTGAAAACTGAACCCGGTTCAAAAAGCTTTTGTAAAACAGAATTAAGAAATATCTCAAGATTTTTTTCTTCACCATATCTGTTAGGGTTGAATGTAGGATAAACTGCCAGAGCTAAAATTTTGCCGGTTGCTGGAGCAGTCACTATAATCTGACCTGCATCAATATCCCAATTTTCTTTGGCAGTTTTGAGTAGTTTTTCAGAAAAATACTGGATATTATAATCTAAAGTTAAATAAAGAGATGCTCCTTTTGAAGAATATTCTTCCAAAACATTCTCATTGTTATCTGATAAAAAAGTTAAGAAACTAAAAGGTGTTTTTCCTTTTGTTTGGAATATATCTTCTCCCCTTAAAATTTCATCATAATAACCTTCAATTCCATACTGTCCTTGTCCCTGAGTGTTTAAGAAACCAATAACATGGGAAGCCAATTCTTCTTGGGGATAAAACCTCGCCCAGACTTCGTCCGGAGAAACTCCCTGAAGTTGAGAAGATTTTAAATTTTGTAAAGCTTCTTTTGAAATTTCTCTTTTCAAAACTTCTCCTTTTTCAAAAAAAGAAAGAAGATTTTCTTTTTTTTCTCCTAAAATTTCCCCCATTATTTCGGCTGTTTCTTCCCGAGTTTCTTCGGGAATTTTTTCAGGGAAAATATAAACTATATTTTTCTTTTTTGTTTGAGCTAAAAGAACTTCTCCGTTATTTAAAAAAATCTCTCCTCTTTCTCCTCTAATCTCCTCAAAGGAAACCTGCTGACCTAAAGCCAAAGCTTCGTAGTATTCCCCTTTTTTAATCTGGAGATAATATAACCTGAGAATTATTAAAAGAGAGAAACAAATTAAAAAGAAAAAAATAAGCTTTACCTTCCAATTTTTCATTTTAGAAGCTCTTAACGAGTCAGTTTTTTCTTCAGAAAAAACTGAGGAGTTTTAGAGATCAGAGCACATAAATTTCATTTATATGCTCGATCGAGCACATAATTACATTATGTGCTTTGATTCTTACACCGAGCACATAATTTATGTGCTCGGTAAAGGTTTTGTTACCAAAATTACTGCGGCTCTGCCTTGTAATTTTGGACAAAGCCCTTTACTAAATAATCAAAGGGGATAGGGATGTATTTTACTTCAGAAACCTTAACAAAATTAAGATTTTTTATTGCGTTTTCAACATTTTCTAAAGAGAACAATTGGTTATATTCTTTTTCAAGAACTAAATTTTGTTCGGATATTTCCTTAATCTCCTGGTGATACCTTTCAATTAAGTAACCTTCTCTAGTCAATCTTTCAAGCTGAATAAGATAGAAAACCAACAAAGAAAGAATTAAAAAGGAAATTAATAGCAGAAGCTTAAGATAGATTCTTTTAGAAAGAGAAAAATTAAGGTTTAAAGGGAAGGTTAAAATTAATCCATGAATTGTCATATTAATTATTTTGCAATTAGAGCTTTTGAGCAGCTCGAAGTCGTGCCGACCTTGCTCTTGGATTTCTTTTAAGCTCCTCTGGAGAAGGAGTAATTGGTTTTTTGGTTAATATTTTTAAAAGACCTTTTTTTTCGTTTTCTCTTAAAAAGTTTTTTACTATTCTGTCCTCTAAAGAGTGAAAAGAAATAACTACCAGTCTTCCTTCTTTTTCTAAAGCTTCTAAAGTTTGAGGAAGGACTTTTGTAAGATTTTCTAACTCCCGATTCACGGCAATCCTTAAGGCCTGAAAAGTTTTGGTGGCAGGATTAATTTTCCTTTTTTGATAAATTTTAGGACAAGCCTTTTCGATGATTTTTACCAGCTGGAAGGTGCTTTTTATCGGAGTTTTTTCTCTACTTTCAACTATGTATCTCGCAATTCTTCTTGAAAACCGCTCCTGACCGTATTCCTTTAATATCTTCTCAATTTCTTTCTCGGGATAGCCGTTAACAATTTTCTCGGCTGTTAAACCTTGATTTACATCGTATCTCATATCTAAAAGTTCTTCTCTTTTGAAACTGAATCCCCTTTTTGATTTCTCCAGATGCCAGCTTGACATACCTAAGTCAAAAATAATTCCCCGAACATCTCTAAAATCGTATCTTTCAACAATTTCTTTTAAATTGGCATAAGAATCATTTATTAAGAACAATCTTTGAATTTCTCCTAGCCGTTTTTTCAATTCTTGATATAGTTCAGTGTCCAATTCAATTGCCAATATTTTTCCTTCAGGTCCGTTTTTTCCCAAGAGAGAAGTGGTATGACCTCCTTCTCCGCATGTCGCGTCAATGAAGTTTTCATTTGCTCCGGGTTGGAGATATTTTAAAACTTCTTTTTGAAGGCAAGGAATATGCATAATCAACGTATAACGAATCTTACGAATAAGCTTTTAAGGAGAGGCAGGTCTACCCGACATTGGCCTCCCGCAGGACTGCTGGCATGGTCCCGAGCGAAGTGAGGGCAGCAGGCCGAGGGTGGAGCGGTGATTTCTCGCTGGAGAAATCAACCGCGTCCGATGGAGGGTAGGGCCTGCCGAACCCTTCTTATACTCCCAGTTCTTTCAATCTCTCTGCAATATCTCCTGCCTCCTTTTCAGTTTTTTGCTTGTAAATTTCCCATTTCCTTTCATCCCAAATTTCAATCCGATTGTATAATCCAGCTACTACTACTTTTT
>Ga0210051_1004189_pt1 | contig 14129 bp, 14 predicted proteins | sample CryGey092014_all_FD_185464 | JGI IMG/M metagenome (GOLD analysis project Ga0210051, IMG submission 185464) | Groundwater microbial communities from aquifer - Crystal Geyser CG23_combo_of_CG06-09_8/20/14_all (SPAdes) (version 2) | ecosystem: Environmental > Aquatic > Deep subsurface > Groundwater...
ACCAAAAACGCCGATACCTTTAACAAAATATTTGTCATTAAGATAGGCTTTCTGTTGCAAAAGTGTATTTTTAACTTCGTCTATACTCATCTTTTTATTATAACAAATTTGTAAAAAATCAAGTCCGAAAGACAACTATGGGACTGCACAGCAAATCAGACAAACAGAAGTTTCTTTTACTTGTCTCTCTTTGTCTCTACTTTACTTTTGCTGATGTTCTGATATTCAGATTAACTTTATTTTATTAAACCGGAATTTCGAGGCTGGATTTTTCACTTCTTGACAAACTTTGCCAAAGATTGATAAAATAAGTTTATGAGCACCATAAATATTTCCCTCCCCAAAGAGCAGGTCAGTTTAATAGACAAGCTTGTTTCAAGCTATGGTTTTGCCAACCGCAGTGAATTTGTCCGCTCTTTATTAAGAGTGGTTCACTTTGAGCCTGAATTGATCAGTAGGGCCGCGACTTTCCCTTTTGTCTCTCCAAAAGAAAAGTCTGTTGACAAAATTGTGGCTGATTTTAAAAAAACCAAAAAATATTCTTCCTCTTTTATTAAAGATTTAAAAGAAGGGCTGTCTCAAAGTGAGTTTTTTAATAAATAAACTAGAATGTGATAAAAATTCCGCCTATTAATTCCAAAAACAATTAAAACTTTTGTCTGAAAACCCTAAACACCCCAGTCTTCATCTTGAATTACTTGAACCGAGACAACACGGTATCTACAGTTTTCGCATTGACAGAAAATTCCGCGCCCTTTTTATTTTTCGATCAGATATCGGCTCAATAGAAATTCTTACAATTACTATCCATTATCATTGAAAAACTAAAGAGGAATTTCGAGGCCGTATTTGTTGATTTCTGAAGCTAAAGGATCCCATTTATCGCTTAACCCTTTCAGATTATATGGATGTGGCTCAATATTTTCTCCTCCGCCAATTGATAATCTCATTAATCTCACCCTTTCTTCAAAACGGTTTTTTCCGAATTGAGGAGAAACGACGCACAAATCTATATCGCTCCATTTTTTCTGTGTTCCTTTGGCATATGAACCAAACACGATCAACTTTTGTACTTTAATTTTATTCTTCTCCAAAACCTTTTTATAGTTTTGAATTTGATCAAGGATCTTTTTGTCTATATTTCTTTTAACCATAAATAATACTCCTTGCATTTCTTTGCCCACTTTAATGCGTATTCTTTAGTTGCCTTTTTGTAAAAAGAGAGCTTAATATCATCGTATCTCGCTTCAATGTTATAAGAAGTAATTTCTTTAAAATCTTGTTTTTGTTCTTCAGTTAATTCTATTCCGGCTTCGGAAGCCAGTTTGACTAAATCGTGAGTCGGTAAAGGACTCTCTCTTTTCCTGTCACAAACCCATTATAACAAAAATTCCCAAAATCAAGTCCGGAAAACAACTATGGGGCAAGGGAGTTTTTTGTAAACTTGAAATTCCTTATTTCCAATAACGTTTTCTCTTTTTTTCCGCCTCTTCTTCTTTTTTTAAATATTCTGCTTCTTTTAATTCGGCTTTCTTTGCTTTTTCACCATAAGGAAGTTCATCTCTTCTTCCTTGTCTAATACAATCTTCTATTAATTTTTCTTCAAGCCATTTTGAAGTATTTTCATCAACGATTGTTCAATCATGACATGTACCCCAATCACTACCACTACCGGAACTTATTCCAACCGCAATTTTTCCCTCTCCTCGTTTCCTATCTCCATAAAGATCAATGTTGGGGAAATTAAAGCTTTTAAATGACTCTTCGTAAGAAGCCACAATTCCCAGGGTTTCTATCCAAGCATACATTAGCCATTCGGGTTGATCTGAGTTTCCTCGATACCTGGTTGTCCATTGGGCTGTCAACATTATTCTCGCTACTATTTCCGTATAGAAGTCGTGAGTGACCTCATCTAAACCAGGAGAGACGGTAACCTCACCTAATTTCCACACCTCATCTCTTATCTGCGTAAGCATCTCCCGACACTTTAAGTCCTCAAGGGTTTGTAAAAGGGGTTTAATTTTTTCTACTTTCTCTATTCTCTGTCGTTCCTGTTCTTCTGTTAGTTTCCTTTGCGTCTCGTTTTGTGCCCGGGCCTCCTCTTGTTTACGTCTTTCAATTTTTTCCTGCCAGCTCATATTTATCTCCAATAATACCCGCAACAATGCGGGCAGATTTAATAAACAAGTTTATAGTATCACAATATGTCAAGGAAATGAGGAAAATAGCCCCTAAAGAGGAATTCCGAGGCTGTACTCAACAACCTCCCCGCAATCTCCACTTGACAAATTGAAATTGCAGGCAAGTAAAACTTTAGAAAACTACTATAAATCAACACCTAAAATAGTATTTTTTGTCCCTGTATAATCTCTAGAAATCAAAAAATAGTCTTTCAACCCAAGAGGACTTGCTGTCTTACCCAACCTTTTTAAATCGCGAAAATCTGGTTTCAGTTTGACCTCAAAGCCAATCTCTTCGTTTAAAATAAAATCTATTTCCGCCCCTTTTCTTTTCTGGTAATAATTTACCTTCCCATGCCGGCTTAATTCACGAAAAACAGCGTTCTCAAAAATTACCCCCTCATCGTTAACTCCCAAATAATTTAAAATTCCTGTATCACAGAAATAAACTTTTCTTGCTCCGCTTACCTCCCTGTCAGTATTCAAAGAGAAAGGGCTTACTAAAAAAATAAAGTAAGTTTTCTCCAAGAAAGAAAGGTAATTATAAACTGTTTCTCTGGAAACTCCTATCTCCGACGAAATTTTACTGATATCAACCTTAGAACCCGTTCTTTTCGCCAAAAGTAAAAGAAGATCTCTTAACTTGCTTAAATCTTTAAAATCAGATAGATTTTTAACATCTTTTTCAAAATAAGATTTAAAAATATCCTCAAGCAGTACTTTCTTTCTCTCTCTATCTTTTTCGACAACAACTCCGGGAAATCCTCCAAAAAATAAATATTCTTCATAGAGACCTTTGTTAAGTTCAAAGGCAAGACTGTTTTTCTTCTCCGCCAGAGCGGAAAAATCTAATTCCGCTTGTTTCCCAACTTTTTTGTCTTTAAACATTAAAAACTCACTAAAATTCAGAGGAAAAAGTTCGTAAACTACTTTCCGCCCCGCTAAAGATTCTGAAAATAAATTTTTAAGATAAAACGAAGACGATCCGGTTAGAAAAAACTTTACGGAATAATGATCAAATAAGTATTTTACCGCTTTCACGATTGGAGGAAATACCTGCACCTCATCTAAGAACAAAAATGTTTTGGCGGTGTTGTCAATCCCGAATTTATCTAAATTATGCCAAATATTATCATAATTTACCTCCTCAAAAATTTTTTGATTAAGAGGGTTTTCCAAATCCAAATATAATTTGTTTTTTGACTCGACTTGCTCAAAAACCTGATTCATTAAAGTTGTTTTCCCTGTTCTTCTCATGCCTGTTAAAACCACTATTTCAGGCGTGTCAATTTCTTTAATTAGCTTACTTGAAAGGGTACGATTAAATATCATTATCTTAAAGTAACACTATATTCCCGTTTTGTCAAGTAGTATCTTACAATATTGTTACTATTTTGTAAGTTACAACTCTCTCAATCGGCCGAAATCAAGTCCGGAAAACAACTATAGGCATTTCAATTTGAAATTTGAAATTTAAAATTTTTAATCAATATTTAAAAACTAAATTTATTAATTTTAAATAGAACTGAAAATATATTGTTATTGAGACTAACTTAGAGACATTTTGATGCTATGGCATAATTTTGTCCCTGATCCCCTGATAGTTTAATCTAAAGAGAAATTTCGAGGCCGGGTTTGGTAATTTTAGAAGCTAAACAGTTAGCTTCGGTAAAGTCCTTCTTTTAAATTCTGCCATTTTATGAACATTCAAATTCAATTCGTCAATTTTGGTTGTACTTTTGACTTTTTCAACAATAACTCTTAATAAATTTTCTGATTGAAATTTTCTTGCGTGTTGTCCTAATTTTTTAAAATCAAAACCTTCCAAAGAAAAAAGACTAACTAAATCAATTAAGTCTTTTCTCCCTTTAACTGAATTTTTTCTTTCCAACAAAGCTTTTGCTTTTAAAAGAGCCAGAATCTCAACATCAGGCACTTTAAAATTCTCAAGCATGGTTGTCAGCTTTATTACCTCATCCGCCGGTAAACCCAGTTCCGAATAATATGGAAGATAAATATCAATATCCGTCTCTTCTGTTTTAGTTTCATATTTTTTTAATCTGTCATTTTTTACAACGGTGAATTCTTCTTTTAGTTGTTCTAATACCGGATAATTTATAATTAAATCAATATCTTTTGATTTTAATGTTTGGCAGTAAAGATAAACCGCCCAGCCTCCGATTAAAACAAAATCATATTTCTTTTTTAGGCTTAGAAGCAATTGCCAGCTTTTTTGGGTAATTAAATCATGATAGTACTGCATCAATTTTTTCCTTTATCGCCTTTACATACTCCTTAGCATACCAGTCTTTTAGATTCCAAAGGTCAACAAAAGTTTGCGCCATAACAGTTTTTTGGCCATAATCAGATAAAAATTCATCCTGTTTTAAAATAAACAAGTTCGGAATCCCCTTTTTAACTTCAAATCTGTCTTTGATTTTTTCAATATCGTCCGTATAAATATAAACTTTGTCATAATCGGCAGGAGGGGTTGTCAAGCTCATTCTTGCTGCGCTATAAGCACCAAAAATAACTTCCGGCGGCATTTTCGCTTCGATATCCAAAACCGGCTCGCCGACTTTAAAAGAAGCAAGAATATCGTTCTCAAGATTATGCACACTTGCCCAATGGTATAAAAGTTTTTCCGGGTCTTCCAAAATAAAATATCTGCCGGTGACTCGAACCGCGCCCATTTGTCTTGGTATTTTTAAAGCCTGAAAAACCGTACTGGTAGAAAAGCCAAATTTGGCGGCAAGATCTTTCTGCTCAAAACGGCGTTCATCTTTTTCTAAGGCCGAATAAAGCAATTCCCGCCAGATGATTTCGATTTTTTTCATAGTATTTATACCTCGTTTCGAGTATATTCGAAATGAGTGAATTTGTCAAGCGTTAAAATTACAGAGGAATTTCGAGGCCGTATTTGGGAATCTACCCTGCAATTTCCACTTGACAAAAGGGTGTTTCAGTTATATCATAATATTATGAAATTACTGAATTTGCATCTGGTTGAAGAAAAACTGCTTGAGCTTAACATTAAAATATTTACACCGGCCGAATTCAAGGTCATTTTTGGGGTTAGCAAGAGAGCGGTTCAAGGATTTTTAAACTACAACACCAAAAAAGGAGCCTTTGTTCACTTAAGAAAAGGGCTTTACGGGCTAAAAAGAAGCCCGCCGAATGAATTTGTTCTGGCCAATCGGGCTTATTCCCCTTCTTATCTTTCTTTGGATTCCGCTCTCGCTTATTACAATTTAATTCCGGAAACGGTTTATTCCATCACCTCGGTAACGACCAGGCCGACCCGGGAATTTAAAATGAATAACCTAGCTTACAAATACCGAAAAATCAAGAAAGAGGCTTTTACTGGTTATGAACCAAAGAAAATTGGTGGACAAATTATCTATATTGCCGTTCCGGAAAAAGCAGTGGCAGATTTCTTATATTTTGTTTCTCTTGGTAAACAAACTTTCAATGACCGCTTAAAAATCGAAGAGATTAACAAAACCAAATTGTTCCAATACCTAAAACTCTTTAAGCAAAAACGTTTAATTACTTTTGCAAATCGGTTTTTAAAAAATGATCGATAAAAAAGTATTGGAAGATTTTGCTGTCAAAAAAGAAACAGACTATCTGAATGTGGCTCGTGAGTATATTCAAAATTTATTCTTGGCCAAGTTTTACCAAAAAAAAGGAAGTGAACATTTTCTTTTTAAAGGGGGAACCGCTTTAAGGATCGTTTTCGGCTCGCCGAGATTTTCTGAAGATCTTGATTTTACAGGCATAAATAACGGCAGGAATTACGAAAATATTTTAGAAGGGGTTTTATACGAGTTATCCTTGGAAAACCTCGAACCGGAACTGCTTGAATCCCAACCGACTTCCGGCGGATATTTATCATCACTCGCCGTCAATTTATTCGATGAAAAAATTGTGATTAGAGAAGAAGTCTCTTTCCGACCGGCAGTTTTTCCAAAAGCAGAAATAACCCTGATTTCCTCCGAAATGTCTCCAGCTTATAATCTTTTTCTCCTCGAGCGAAAAAACTTGATCACCGAAAAAGCAGAAGCATTAATTTCCCGCCAAAAAACAAGAGATATTTTTGACCTCTATTTCATTTTAAGAAATGAGAACTTAAGGAAATGGTTAAAGTTGACCAGAGAGCAGAGAGAAATAATTTTTAATCTTCTAGGGGAAAGAAATCAAAAGGAGATTGACCGTGAACTTAAAAATCTCTTGCCAAGAAGTTATTGGCCGATTATTAAAGATTTACCCACCGTATTAAAAAGGGAATTAGGCAAAGAATAATGCGAAAATTTCTAATTCCTCCCTGCCGGTAGGCAAGGTCTAATTTTTAATTTCTAAATAGACTTCAATAACTAAAATCCAAAAAAATCCAAAGCTTAAACCGAGATTTCGAGGCCGTATTTGGTAATTTCTGAGGTTAAATCCTTACTTCTTGTTTCGATAACTTTCGAAATGAGTGAATTCTTTAAGAGACTCTTGAAATTTTCAAAAAAAAGGCTAAGATAACAATAGGTTGCATGGAGGAAATTAGGTTCAAATCCTAAGCTGTGCCGCAACTGTGAAGTCCGCCTTCTCCGCCTGTCGGCGAGATTCGGCGAGACAAGCCAGAATACTCCGCAATTTATAACCCTGAGCGTAGTCGAAGGGCTTTATAATCCCGAGCAGGAGGAGTTATGTCACAAGAAAGAATTGCTATTAACTTAAGAAATTGGAGAGGAAAATCTACGGAAGAGATTGTTCAAGATCTCGCCTCCTTCCCCATAGAATCCGCTGACCTGCCTTCTGAGAAAAGAATAAGTGTTACCGTTTTAAAATTAAGCAGTTTCGCAAAATTGATTAATCCATTGTCACAATCGGCGGAAGATATTGCCACAACCAAAATCTATATGTGGGCGAAAGATGCCAATCCCCAAGTTCAAATATGGCTGGATAGCAACGAACCTTCGGAAAAAGAAATTCTTCAAGAAATGAAAACCCTAATTGACTTTAATCCCGGCCAATTAATAATTTGGTTAAGTCCTGCAGAAAAAGGAGTATACGACGAAAGCCGGATCGGGATTTATCAAGTCGTCTTGGTAAATAACGAAAAATATTTATTTTTCCGTTCGCTATGCGGAAACCAATATCTTGACAAATGCAGTGTTATTGCAAAAAGGCTTACTCGCAATTCTGTAGAAATAATCATACCGGAAGAATTATCCGATCCGAGACTGCTTAGAGCTTGTCCTATTTCCATCTATGTGCCGGGAAAATCCCTTTTAGGTTATCTAAAGTCTGCAATTGAGATACCAAATGTCTGGCAAGCCATTTCCAACGGCGAAGATATTGACAAAAAAATTAATTCAACTGCGGTTGTTTCCGCTTTTTTAACAGGCGAGGTAGAAGCCCAAATAGAAGAAGCACAACTTTTTAACCAGCAAGTAATAATCGGCGCATGGATAGAAAAGGAACTGCAAGAAAGATTAAATATTACTTTAAAGCCCGGCTCCTGCGGTGTTCTCTATTCCAGCCTGACAATCTCTCCTTTAACTCAAATTTTAGGAAATCGAGAATCTGTTTCTTTAGAATCCGGCGCCAAATTCGTTAAAAACTGTGGCAACTGCGGAACCCCAATTAACGCCCGCATTAGTAAAGGCTATGTCTGCCCCCATTGCGGCGGCGTTTACGAAGGCTGTTAAGTCATCTGTCCTCCTTATAAATTTCTAATTCACTTTATCCTTGAAAGAAACCTCAATAAAAAGTAACATATTGGTTATGCAGCAACATCCGGTACCACAGCCGATTACCAGTTATGAATTCCGACTGGTCGGGGATATGACCCTAAAACAGTTCGGCAAATTGGCCTCCGGAATTATTTTGGCCTTAATTGTCTACGGCATCAATCCTCCGGGTTTTATTAAGTGGCCTTTGATAATTTTATTTGCGGGAATCGGTATTGCCATGGCCTTTCTGCCTTTTGGCGGCCGCCCAATTGATGTCTGGATAATAGCTTTTATCAAAAGAATCTATTCTCCCACTTTATATCTTTGGCAAACAAAAAATAAAAACCAAAATTCTATCCTGCAAAATCAAACCCCGGCTCTCCCTAAGGAGCCAAAAGTTGAACCAAAAATCGAGTCTCAAACAGTTAATAAACCGGTGGAGCAAAACGTCAGACCTAAACCGGTCCTTCCGTTTATTCCCCCACCGCCGGCGAATTCCGCCGCCAACCGAAGACCAAAGGTTGAACCCCGGTTTTTAACCAATACTCTTTTGCCGACCCCTCCGACAATGCCGAATATTATTGTCGGTTATGTCCATACTCCAAACAAAAAAATTATCGATGGGGCCATTATCGAAATCCGCGACCCGCAAGGCATTCCTGTCCGCGCTCTTAAAACAAACCAGCTTGGCCAATTTCAAACCGCTACTCCCCTGTCCAACGGCAGTTATGAAATCGAGTTGGAAAAAGAAGGATACACCTTTGATATAATTAAGGTTAATTTTGAAGGAAAAACCATCCCCCCTATAGAAATTATAAGTAAATAATGCCAAACGCTGCTCAAATACCAATCCGCGCCAGCACCCAGGAGCAACTGCCGATTGAAGAAGTGATTGACAACATGGTGCTGTTAAAAGACGGATCCTGCGCCATTGTCATGTCGGTTTCGGCCGTAAACTTTGATCTGCTTTCGGAAAGAGAACAGGACGCCATCATTGGCGCTTACGGCGCCCTCTTAAACTCTCTTACTTTCCCTATACAGATTCTTGTCCGTTCGCAAAAAAAAGACATTTCTTCCTATTTAGACCTTTTGACTATTCAGGAAAATCATAAAAAAGACGCTCCTTTAATCGCCAACATGATCCGTTCTTACCGGAGTTTTGTCGGAGAAATGGTTAAAAAAAATAATGTTTTGGACAAAAAGTTTTATGTTATTATTCCCTTTTCCGCTTTGGAATTGGGAGTAACCACAACTTTGACTTCCCTGGTCCGGAAAAACAAAAACTTGCCTTTTAAAAAAGATTACATTCTCCAAAAAGCAAAAACCTCCCTTATCCCCAAAAGAGAACATGTAACCAGGTTGTTCAACCGGATCGGGCTGGCCACCAAACAACTGGATACAAAAGATTTAATCAAACTCTGTTATGAAATTTACAACGGTGAAAGTCTGTCAACCGGTTTAAAAATACAAAAATGAAAATAAACTTTAGTCCAGAAAAAAAACTCATTTCGGCCAGCCAATCCCCAATCCAGGATGTTCTTGCCCCGTCGATTATCGAAGTTGATTTTGATTACCTGAAAATTAACAATCGTTTTGTCCGGACAATGTTCGTCGCCGGATATCCCCGCTACGTGAGCGCCAATTGGCTTTCGCCCCTGATAAATTTTGAGCAATCCCTTGACACCTCGCTCTTTATATACCCCGTGGAAAGTAAAACCATCCTGGACGATCTGCGCCGGAAAATCGCGGAAATGGAAGCCGAAATTTCCACTGACGCCGAAAGAGGCCGGGTAATTGATCCCTCAACCCAAGCCAAACTTGAAGACGCACTGACAATGCAGGAGCAGTTAACCAAAGGAATCGAGCGTTTTTTTCAGTTCGGTCTCTATATTACTCTTTCTGCCGAAACCATTGAAAAATTAGATCAAACATCCAAAGAAATCGAATCAACTCTGGCTTCCCTTTTAATTATTCCCAAGCACGCCACTCTCCAAATGGAGGAGGGATTTAAAACAACCCTGCCCCTGGCTTTGGATTTTTTAAACATTACCCGTAATATGGACACGACTTCACTGGCCACCACATTTCCTTTTACTTCTTCCGAACTAACCGCCAATGAAGGGATTATGTACGGCATAAACGAAAATAACGGCAGTTTAATAATTTTTGACCGCTTTACTTTAGAGAACTATAACTCTTGTGTGTTCGCCAAGGCCGGCGCGGGAAAATCTTTTCTGGTAAAACTGGAAATTCTCCGTTCTTTTATGTTTGATGCTGAAATTATTGTTATTGATCCGGAAAACGAATACGAAACTTTGTGCAATGCTGTCGGCGGTGAAAATATCCTTTTCAGCTTTAATTCAAAGTCAAAAATCAATCCTTTCGACCTGGCTCAAGTTAGAGAGGAAGGAGAAAACGAATTAAACCAAAAGATTCTGTCCCTTCATTCCCTGTTTAAAATTATCATGGGAAATATGACCGCTACGGAAGAGGCAATTTTAGACCGAAGCTTGATGGCAACCTATCAGATGAAAGGGATTACCCAAGAACCGGCGACACAAACAAAGGAACCGCCCTTAATGGAAGATTTATACAAAACGCTAATGGGAATGGAAGATCCCCTTTCCCGGTCTTTAGCCGACCGGATTGAAAAATATGTAAGAGGATCTTTTTCCGGAATTTTCGATCAACACTCAAACGTTGATATTAAAAATAAATTTACCGTTTTTTCTCTGCGCGATTTGGAAGCCAGTTTAAGGCCGATTGCCATGTTTGTCATCCTTGATTTTATTTGGACCAAAGTCAGAAAAGAACTTAAAAAAAGAATCTTGGTCGTTGATGAGGCCTGGTTTATGATGAGAACCCCCGATTCGGCCGATTTTTTAAACTCAATTGCCAAAAGAGCCAGAAAATATTATTTAGGATTGACAACAGTTACTCAAGATGTTGAAGACTTTCTTAAAGACGATATTGGCAAGTCAATCATTACCAATTCTTCAATTCAGGTTTTGATGAAACAGCATCCGGCGGCGATAGAAAAAGTGGGCTCGGTTTTTTACCTCTCTGAGGGAGAAAAACAGTTTTTGCTTTCTTGTGACATAGGAGAAGGTCTGTTTTTCGCCGGCAATAATCATGTGGCAATTAAAGTAGCGGCCTCCCCCCAAGAGCACCAATTAATTACCTCAAAACCACAGGAAATTTTAGAAAGGAACGCGGCTAAATCTGCCCAACCTGCCTCAATTCCGCCCCGGTCGGTAATACAAAACAAGATTGAAGGATCTTTGCCTCCCCGTTTCAAAAGTGAGATAATCGTTGATAATGGCACCGCAAACCGTTTTTAATAAAACCGAGAAAAAAATAGGATCTTTAGAATATTTTCTAAAAATCGCTTCTTTTTTTGAAGTCGAGCAAAACCGCAAGCAAAAAAAAGATGACTGGACCTTTAAACAAATTGATCGTTTGCTGCGTAATTGGGCGGTTAAATTTGACCCCCAACTGCAAAAGGCTTCCTTTGAAGAGATTTTAATCTTCATTAAAAGCCTGGCAGCGGAAGAAATAACCCAAACAACAATTCCTACTCCTCTCCTGGAAGGACTTCAAGAAAACCTGGCCAAAGAGAATAAGCAAAAAGCCGAAATCCGGCTAAAAGCAATCGAGGAAGCCCAAAAAGAAATAATCGAACGGTATAAAATCCGGCTGAAAAAACAGTTAGTAGAAAGGCTTACCCAATCCCCTATTCCGAAAGAAGACACCGTTAAAATCGCCGGCGGTTTGCTGGCTCAAGTCCAAAACCGGTTTCCACAAACTGACCTTTCTCTCTTAATTGAAAAGTGGAAAAAAATCCCGCCGGAAGAAGTCGAACACCGGCAAGTTCAGGACCAAATCGAACAAAAGTTTTCCCAAATCTGGAAAAGTGCCGTCGACCAGGTCGCGGAACAAGACCGTCTTTCGGCTAAACAAAAAGATTTTTTGAAATCTCTTTCTTTTCCCGCCCTGCAAGTGCTTAAACCGGCAGAAACTCTGGCCGAAATTGGTCAATACCAAGAACAAATAAATGAAATTTCTTATTTCCAAACAAAAATTAAGGCTCTCCAACAGCAACAAGTCGAAAATCTGGTCAAACTTTTGTCACCGGCCCTTGATCCCCAGAAAGCTGATCTTTTCAGTAAAGAGTTTATTAAGCTCTTTCCCGACAATTTGGTTCAATATAGTTCTATCCTTTCCGCTCCTCAAGAAATTGAAGAAGCAGCATTGGCGACTCTCCTGCAAATGGTGGGAAGCGAAGTTAGTTTAAAACCGGAAGAAGTGGCCGCTGTTTCAAATAGTTTAATTTCAACCGGAACTTCAGAAATTACTGCCTATAAAAAATTATCCCTGCTGCCGAAATCGGACATTAATCCCCTTCGCTTAAAAGACGAAGACGGAGTCACCGTTCTTGACCGGATTAAAAAACAGCTTCTTTCGGGTGGAATAAATGTCAATCCGGAAAACGACAGCCAGTTGATAACCTTTAGATATCAAATTCAGGCAGTTGAGGCAATTTATAAAGGATTAAAAAAACAAGATCTTGAAGTAAAAATAAATCAGCTTCTTGAAACCGGAGTGCCGGAACACTCGAGGGAAATCACAGAACTGAGGGGGGTTGCCGCTATTTATATGAAGGTTTTACAAAAGACAGAAGAGTCCGGCTTCTCTAAAAGACAGATTGAAAAGTGGCAAAAAAAAGCTTCTTTCCCAATTCGAATACCAATTTTTTCAAAAATAAAATCATGGTTTTTAAATACATCTTTAGGAAAACCGATAAAGTTGGCTTTAGAAAAATCGGCCCAAAAATCACTCCAGGCTTTATGGACCGCCGGCCGGGAAGGCATCAAAAAAATAGCCGTTCCGCTTATTACTAAAGTCTTAACCGCCCTCGGCCTTGGCGCTAAAGCCGCCTTGGTTGGTGCTACTAATGTCGTTGGACTCGCTTTGTTGGTTGTGCCAAAACTAATTGGCAAAGTTAAAGATTTTTTTAAAGGAATTTTTTCTTCAGGAACAAGGATTTTTGGTTCAATTCTCTCCGGAATTATGGGAACAACCGATATTCCGGAAGATAGCGATTCCAAGTGGTTAAAATGGATTTTTATCGGAATATTTGCTTTTATTTTCTTTTTTGTTGGTGTTTTAGACAAGGGTGTTAAAAGCGGAGCGTTAATTAACGAAGAAGCAGAACTTTCCGAACCGGGATTTACTTCTCCGGGGCTGCCTTCCCAATGTCAACCGTCTCGTCATTTTGCCGAAGAAGTCATTTGTGTTTTGGAAAAGTGTAATATTAAAAAAATCACCAGTTCCTCTGTAAATTCCACAGAACAATGTATTAAAAAGAGTAATTTAACCGGAAAAACTGCATTGATCTCAAATTTAACCGCTCTTTATAAAGGAAAATTACAATGTATTGGGTTTGTTGACGCCATTCAAGAGGCTCTCGGAAAAGGCATGGGGCCAAGAAAAAACGCTTGTCAGTATTATATTTCCCCGCCGATTGGTTATAATTTAATAGAAGGAACAATAAGCCCACAAGTGGGAGACGTCGCTGTTTGGAATGAAGCAGGATGCGGAGGAGATCCAAAATCAACCGCAGCCTACTGGGGCCATATCGCGGTCGTAATTGAAATCAACGGTAATAGAAAATTAACCGTGGCTGAAGTAAACGGGATAAACGGAATTTTAAGAATTGTTGAATATTCTTACGGACATCCGGAAAATTCAACTGACCCTACCGGGTTTTTAAGACAATGAAAAAAATATTTAACAAAAAAAATAAAATTTTTATTTTTTTGTTTTTGGTGATTTTTTCTCTTTTCTTTTTAAAAACTCTTGGTAAAAAAACCAAAACAGAAGTTATTGTCCTCCCCACTCCGACGATTACTCCGTATCTAAAACCAACCGTTATTGAAAAACAAGAGAAAGAAGGAACAGGGACTTCAAATTTTTATGAAAAAAAGAGGCCGGAAATTCTTACCAATTATCCTCTTTTTGATTTTATTCCGTACAAAACAGAAAATTATTCAATTGACTATCTTGATCCGTTGATTCTTGAAGTCGTTTTTCCAAAAGACACTCCCGAAACCCGCCAGGAAGTTTTAGACTGGATATCCTCTAAGGGAGTTGACCCAAAATCACACACCATAATCTGGAAAACACCCTAAAATATTAAATTAACCTAATTATTCTAATTAAC
>Ga0210051_1004190_pt1 | contig 14127 bp, 17 predicted proteins | sample CryGey092014_all_FD_185464 | JGI IMG/M metagenome (GOLD analysis project Ga0210051, IMG submission 185464) | Groundwater microbial communities from aquifer - Crystal Geyser CG23_combo_of_CG06-09_8/20/14_all (SPAdes) (version 2) | ecosystem: Environmental > Aquatic > Deep subsurface > Groundwater...
GCTAGGCTTACTATGCAATCCAATGGGAAAGCGCTTGAAGGAGAATACTATACCGGCAGAGATAGGCAAAATTTTGGTATTCTGAGGTTTGAACGGAGATGAATATCGGCACTTCATCTAACACGGTCTTTGTGGTTCGCTTCGCTCACCCAAATGGCTTCGGCACTTCACAAACACCGAAAACGTTATATGAAATGTTTGATTTGGAAGGAGACCATGGCTATAAAGCTCATTGACCCAATAGACCTCAAAATACCTGGGGCCTATTTCACAGGATTTGACCATATCACTTACTCTCAAGTTGCTTGGACATCGGAAGATGTGGAAGAAATAAAACGGAACCTTGAAAGAAAAGTTAAGTTGCTTGGTCTTATCAAAGGGGTGGTAATTATTCCTACATCGCATTTATTTGAATCAAAGCTCGCTCAAGAATTTATTAAAGAAAATCCTATTGTTTTAGAAAAAGGCATAATATTGCCAGCTCTTATTTCCAAATACAAGAATTTTTCTGATTTTTTATTTGCCAAACGCGAAGAATCTAAAGAACAAGAGCGATATTTAAGTGCTGATAAAGATGAAATTAACACATTACTTTCTAATTGTGTTGATACAGTAGTTGGCTGGAATGTGGATTTAACTACAAAATGGTTCAAGCAACAATTATTACAAGATTTAGAGGAGGAGAGATCTGTATTACGTTTTAATATCTCCGCCGTGCCTCTGCCGCTCATTGGCGGTGTAACTTCTCGTATACGGGAGTTGGAGTCTCCATCAAGAGGAGAAATATATAACATAGCGAAAAATTCGGGAGACAAAATTCTCTGGACGCGATTATGTGATTACACGGATTTTGTTTACTATTTATCCGGGGCTCGTGCTGTCAATTCGGAAGGCATATTACCACAGGAGAATCTCGTTGACTTCAGTATTGCCGATATGGTTCAGAGAAAAACCAAACTATCTGATTACGAAATTTTTTACAGAATATTCCTCAGAATTATAAAGGATAAAACGCAAAAGTTTTTCCCAATAGAAATCTTGGATCTGCTAACTTTCCAGGACGTCGTAGAGTTGCGTGAGACATTGCTTCACAGTGGTTTTGTTGAGAAATATAATAAACTGATGGAAAAGACAAGGGAAAGGGTAGAAATTACTGATACAGACCAACTCATATTAGACATTGATGAACTTAACCAATTTGAACATCAATTGCACTCGATTTTTACAAATACGATTGTTACAGAAGTTTATCAAATGAAGAAGATAGATTTACAAAAAAGAGGGTTAAAAGTTTTGTCAAGTCTTGGATCACTCTTAACTTTTTATGGCACTATTGAGTCAGTGTTTCAACTTACTGTAAATGTCCTATCTCTTTTTGGGTTTAATACACAAATTCGTCAGGCAGAAAGAAAGATACAACAAAATTTGCAAAGACTGGAAAAATTTATCGATAGAAGCTCATTGGACAAAAAACCTCTGTTGCTTAAATATTTATCAGAGATAAGTAAAAAATACTCGTCAAAATTAGTAGGAATATGACCAGACTTTCAAACACTTCATCTAACAGCGTGTTTGCGGTTCGCTTCGCTCACCCAAATTGCCTTCGGCAACTTCTTTTATCCGCAAACCGTTAGCGGAAATGCCCTTAGCTTGTATAATAAAATGGAGGTGTAAAAGTTTATTATGGAATCAAAGTTCCAAAAAGCAACAATAGCTTATATAAAAAGTTTGATAAGCAAAGTAATCAGGAGCGTAGGATATAGAAGTATCGATAGAGATCACGATTATAGAGAAGATGGTGATTTACGGTTTGAGTCATATCTATATCATGAGTTAGACGAGATTAATAAGCTTATTAATGAATCAGGAGCAGATAACAAACTGTTTGATAATGCCATAGAGGAGATTTATGATTACTTGATGAAAACAAAACAATACGGTTTTGCTGCATCTTTTGCAAAAAAGTATGGACTTTAAATTATCAGCACATACCAGAGATATGTTAAAGGAACGAAATATTCCTGAGGAATGGGTATGGCGAACTCTTAATAAACCTGATTGGGAAAATGCGGGGGAAGACAACAATATTCATTATTTCAAAAGTATCACAGAACATGAGGGACGAATTCTCCACGTAGTTGTAAATCCTCATGTTTCACCAAAGAAAGTAGTTACGGTGTTCTTTGATCGTAAAGCAAGGAGAAAAAAATGAGGCTTAAAGTAGACAAAGAAAATGATGCACTCTATTTCCGATTGGATGAATCTTCTATTGTAGATTCAGAAGAAGTGCAGCCTGGCGTAGTATTGGATTTTAATGCAGAGGGTAAGGTGGTAGGGATTGAAATACTCAATTTGAGTATCAGAATGACCCCTGACCAACTAAAAGTCCTCCAATACGAAACTGCGTAGTTCAAGGATAAGGCACTTCCGCTAACACGTTGCAAAAGACTAACGTCCAAACCTTTCAGGCTTCTTTTGCAACGGAAACGTTAGCGTACATATGACCAATTTTTGAAGGAAGGAGTATAATATTTTTTATAGAATTGATAAGGCCAAATGAAATTTAGCGAACTGGTTAGATTATTGGAAGAGAATGGATTTAGAATTGTAAAAGAAAAGGGTTCTATAAGATATTATGGGAAACCTGGTTGGAATAACTTGATCCGAGTGGATTATCATGGATCAAAGGAAGTCCCTAAAGGCACCTGTCATGCCATATTAAAGGATGCAGGCATAAAGAAATAAAAAGTCGGAGGTGAAATTAAAATGATTGAATTAGAATATTCATTAATAATTGAGGCAACAGAAGAACCAGACTATTTTGGATTCTATTCGCCAGACTTAAAAGGTTTTTCTGGTATCGGGCATTCTATCGAGGACTGCATATACAAAGCAAAGTGGGGAATGATAGAACATATTAATTTATTAAAAGAACAAGGGCTTCCTGTACCTCCACCAAATCCAAATCCGAAAATCATTATACAAAACGAAGACAAAGTAGCGGTTGCATGAAAATTGGTCATACATCCGCTAACAGAGCACAAACGGTTAACATTCAAACCCTTTGGGCTTCGTCTGTGCTTAACCGACAGATAATCGGTACTATTATGTGCTGCCCAGAAATCAGCCTCTTCTTTTTCTGATTTAAATTTTGGAATCTTTTTCATTTACGGATCAGGTAAGATTTTTTAGCTCATCCCATATTAATTCAATGATCTTAGGAATCTTAGCCTTAATTTCAGGGGATAATTCCATGCCCATTTCGAGGGATTCAGGTTCAATACCTATAACTGTTGTTTGGGGTGTTTTCCCGATAAGCCCTGACAAATTTATAACTTCTAATATGCCAATCTGGTGAACTGATGTTTTAAAACCAGATGGACAGTTTTGAACTTCATTAATATCGAAACGATAAATAGAGCCGGGAGCGCCGCCGCCCTTAACGGCGTCGACCACTATCAGCCGATCTGCCTCTGTTATGACATTTATCAGGCGGAAACCATCGGTGCCGCCTTCAACAACCGTTACCCCCGGCGGAAGTTCGAGCTTCACGAGTTCATTGGCCACATGGACTCCAACTCCTTCATCAGATAGCAAAAGATTGCCGACTCCGAGAATAACAATTTTTAAGGGGGAGACTTTGTCTCCCCCTTTAGAGTTTGTTGCATTAGGCGTAGATGTTCCGCTCATTCGATAAGGAATTTCCGGATTTCGTTGGTCTTCGGGTCGATGATATGAATAGCGCAGGCCAGACAGGGATCAAAGGAACGGATTATTCGAACGACATTATTCGGGTTTTCGGGGTCAGGCACCGGCGCACCAATAAGGGCTTCCTCATACTGGCCGCGAACTCCTTTTTCACAACGAGGCGAGGCATTCCATGTAGAAGGAACCACAGCCTGATAATTCGCGATCTTCTTGTTTTTGATCTTTATCCAATGTCCTAAAGCACCACGAGGTGCTTCATGGAAACCTGCACCCATGCCGCTTTCCGGTGGGTTCCAGTGCTCGGTGTCATGAATCTTGAATCCAGGCTTCGTCATTTCGGCGAGCAGTTGATCTAACCAATTGTAGCATGCATCTACCATAAGTTTGGTTTCGATTGCGCGCGAGGCATGACGTGCAACAGCACCGGGCTTGGCACCTTTTTTAACCAGATCAATAAGCGTGGGGTTCTTGGCTACAAGCATACGCGCCAATGGTCCAACCTCCATAGGTTTGCCGTCGTAGCGGGGAGCCTTGACGAAGGTATATGCCTCCTTTTTGTCAAGATTGAATACCTGCTCACCATCGTATGGATGTACAGGCTTATTTTCCTTATACCAGGCATATTTTACTGATTCGGTAATCTTTTCAGTATTTACAGGTTCAACTTTTATATTTGCAGGATTTAACCCGACGATCGTTCCAGCGGGGAAAACAATGTCTTTCCATGCGGGGTCCTTTGGAAAATCACCATAGGAGAGATAGTTGTAATGACCGCCGCCTACGCCCATCGTAGCCAGTGGCCATAAGGGACCTGTTCCGAAGGCCAGGACATCGGGGATGTAGACCTCTTCGACAAATTTTTTCTGCTCATCAAGCATCGTGCGGAAACGGGCCCACTGGTTAATATCGGGATATGAGGTGACACCGCCAACCACGATATTCTGGTAATGCGGAGTACGTCCGCCCCATATGGCTCCCATATTTCTGGCCTTGGCATGCATTTTCAGAGCCTTGATATAATGAGAGACCGCAGATGTTACTATGTCCGGATCTTTGACTGAAAAATCATCGGGTTTATACCTTGGAGTTAAAGGATAGGTGTCTTTTTCCTTAACCAGGTTAACAATCTTATCCTTGACAGCCAGCAAATCCTTGTCTTTACCCTTATATTCGGCGACTGCCATTATATCTATATAGTCAAGCGCACTGAGCTGGTAGAAATGAAGCACATGGTCATAGATGTACTCTGCGCCCATCACAAGGTTTCTGAGCAGATTTCCCCCCCACGGAACTTTTGCACCAAAAGCAGCGTCAAGGGCACGGGCAGAAGCCAATTGGTGCACACTGTAACAGACACCGCAAAACCGGCTGGTTACATAAGGAGCATCTCTCGGGTCTTTTCCAGTGAGCATAGCCTCGAATCCGCGGGCCATGGTGCCGCTGCTCCAGGCATCTACAACTTTGCCATTGTCTACTTCTACCTCAATTGTCAAATGTCCTTCAATCCTTGTAACGGGATGTATCGTAATTTTCTTTGCCATTTATTTCACCTCCTTTTAACTATTTTCTTTAGACTGTCCGGTTTTTCGCATAGCAAATATCTTCTTAGAAGTCTCGTCATCTGCCATATAGAGGGGGCTAACCTTGTCATAAAAGATCGGCTCTCCACAAGCCTGACACAAACCTCCACAATCAAGGCAGAAACTTATCCCGTCATTCCATCTGCGGACTGTACAATCGATATAGGACATCGGGCCCTTACAGCCTTTTTCCAGCAGACACCAGTTTTTCTGTTTGGGGTCGTTCCAATCTTTAAGAAATTCACCGGCATCAAAATGAGCGCGCCGCCTGCAGTTATCGTGCATCGATACTTCTCCGAAATACATTGCGGGCCGCCCCTTAGAATCCAACTCCGGTAATTTTCCTGTGACAAGTACGTAAAGTAGCGTTCCTGCAAGGTGATCAGGATGAACGGGACAGGTGGAAATATTGATAACAGGCTTATTAATCCCCGCGCGTTTAAGGGCATCACTGACTGATATACCTTTTGCCGGGCAAGCTCTTGGGATACCGCCATAAGCGCTGCAAGCTCCCACCGCGAGAACAGCCATCGCACTCTTGGCTGCTTCTTCAACCATTTCCCTGCCGGGTCGTCCACCATGCATCCAGAAACGGTCATCTGCAGAGGGAATGGCACCCTCAACCACCAAAATATAGCCGCCTTCCTTCACGGCTTCACGTCTGGCTGCCTCAGCAACTTCTCCTGCCGCTGCCATAATGGTCATATGATATCTGAGAGAAATCTTATCGAGAATGATGGAAGAAACAGGCGGGTTAAGAACCTGTGACAACGAAATTGTACAGCCGGCGCATGCAAGTCCTTCCAGCCATACCACAGGTTGTTTCTTAGAGGTCGGTTTCTCCAACGCCTCCGCTACTTTTGTTGTAAATTCCATTTCGGAAAGGCCGAGTATCGCCGCTGTTGTGGCACAGTATTTGATGAAATCCCTTCTGCTTATTCCATGTACTTCTAATTCATCGAGAAGCCTTTTGCTCACAACATCATCTTCTTTCATACATTCACCTCCTTCTGGATTTGGCTCTGCACTTCCATAGGCAGATTGGTTTCAAGGTTATTAAAGTATCACCTCCTTCTATATTCTGGCTATATACTTTTAATGTGCAGCTAATTTATCTACGAAATTTATAAAATTATAATGTTTTTCCTCATATCTTCTTTAAGACATAACAAAAAATATTATACTTGTCAAGCTAAGAATAAGCTATTCCTCTTTTGAAATATCTGGACGATGCTTTTTTCTTATTTTCTCCAGTTTCTTCTGACCGTATTTCTTCAGAAAAAGGAACTTTACTGCGGATTGATTCTAACCGGCAATTTGCCTTGCAGGCACAGCATATTGCCTGAAGGGACTATGTTTTAGCCTTCAGTAAGGCATTACGCATTACTTCAACACCTGGTTTTTTGCCTGTCCACAGTTCAAATGCAAACACTCCCTGCCATAGAAGCATGCCCTTGCCATCCAGAGTAGCACACCCTTTTTGGGAGGCCTCTTCAAGAAGCCTGGTCTTTTTATAGATAAGATCACAAACAGTCTGATCCCGCCTGAGAGAAGCTGTATCGAAAGGTAAAGTGTCTTCTTTTTTTAAACCCAAAGGCGTAGCGTTAATTATTATATGGAATTTCTCAATATTTGAAATATCTTCAATAGATGATACATTATTACGGATCTTGTTCATATCCTGTACAAGTTTTTCTGCCCTGTCTTTATTTCTGTTGTATAAATATAATTTTTTTGTCTTTTGGCTCAGATAATAACTTATTGCTCTCGATGCTCCACCTGCACCGACTATTAAGATATCCTTACCTTCAATAGAGATGCCACTCTCCGAAAGGGATTTTATAAATCCTCTCCCATCTGTGTTATAACCTATAAGTCTACCATTTGTATTTACAATTGTATTTACTGCACCTATGGAAGACGCCTCTTCATTGATTTCATCAAGAAATTTTATTACCTTTTCCTTATGTGGAACTGTGACATTTACCCCGCATATATTCAAAGCCTTTATTGCCTTAACAGCATCTTCTAAATAATCCGGATGCACAAGAAATGGTATATAACAGTAATCAAGGCCGAGCGATTTAAATGCAGAATTATGCATAGCTGGAGATAATGTATGTTCAACCGGGTATCCAAAAAGTCCTGTAATCTTTGTTCTGCCATTAATCTCTATCATGATCAGACTCTTCTGTGAAATCTTAACATTTTTAATCAAAATTAGTTAAGGCTGTCCATAAAGTAAGATTTTGTCCAGCAATTCTCGGTGAAAAAGAGACGAGATTGCTTCAGGATAAGGCCCTTCGCAATGACAGATTACGAAAACTTGTCTTGTCATTGCGAGCGGAGCGATGCAATCTCAAGGGTTTTCAATTTCACCGAGAATTGATATGTATTATCTTGCTTTGCTGTAAGAATAGGGGTTATTATTGTAAAGAATAGAATGAATGCGATTTGAAGGTGGTTGATGATTTACGGAGTTGGTATAGACCTTGTCAAGATTGAAAGAATGAAAGAAGTTGTAGAAAAATGGGGGCAGAGGTTTCTTGAGAGAGTATTTACAGAAAATGAGATTTCCTATTGTTATGAGAAAAAAAATCCATATTTCTCGCTTTCTGTTCGCTTTGCAGCAAAGGAGGCCCTGATAAAGGCAATAGGCTCTGCGGTTCCTGTGTCTTTAACAGACATAGAAGTCATAAACGTGGATAGCGGAAAGCCTTTTTTAAAAATTAACGGAAGGATTAAAGATTTTTTTAAAGAAAAATCAATAAGTAAAGCACACCTAAGCCTGAGCCACGAGCATGAATATGGCGTTGCATGCGTGGTATTAGAGGAGGGGGATAGATGAAAGTAGTTACTGCTGAAGAGATGCGGGAGATAGACAAGAAGACGATTGAAGGGTGTGGCATTTTAGGTGTTGTACTTATGGAAAGGGCGGGGCTTGCAGTTGCCTCTAAGATAAAGGAGATATTTGGGCGTAAAAGGGTCATCATAGTATCAGGAAGCGGAAACAATGGCGGTGACGGTTTGGTTGTTGCAAGAAACCTCCATAATGAGGGGTGGGATGTAAAGGTTTTTCTTACATCAAGGCCAGAAGATTTAAAGGGTGATGCATTATCACAATACAAATCTACAGTTAAATTCGGGGTGGAAATACAACCAGTAAAAGAACTCCTTACTCATTACTCATCTGTCTTAACTCGTCATCCTATAATAGTTGATGCCATTTTAGGGACAGGGCTTAGCAAAAATGTTACCGGTAAGCTATCAGAAGTCATTAGTTTGCTCAATAAATCAAATATACCCATTATTTCGGTGGATATCCCATCAGGTATCTCATCAGATAGTGGACAGGTGATGGGAGTTGCTGTAAGGGCGGATTATACAGTTACTTTTGGTCTTCCCAAAAGAGGTCATCTTTTATACCCTGGTGCTGAATACAGTGGGAAACTTTTTATCGAGGACATCGGGTTCCCGGAAGAATTACTCGGAACAGAAAAACTTAATATTGAATTACTAATGAAAGATTATATATCTGCCTTGATTCCTAAAAGGAATAGATATTCACACAAGGGCGATTATGGCCATGTACTTATTATTGCTGGTTCGAGAGGAAAGACAGGTGCTGCACTTATGGCTGCAAGGGCATGTTTAAAGACTGGTGCGGGGCTTGTTACAATAGGCGTCCCTGAGTCTCTGGCGGACATATTCCAGTCGCGTGTTACAGAAGAGATGACGCTGATTCTGCCTGACAAAGGTGATGGTACACTTTCAGCAAGAGCATCAAATGAGATCCTTGATTTCCTGAATAAGACAGCTGACTTACTTGCTATCGGTCCTGGTATTGGTGTAAGTGCTGAGACCGAGAAACTCATGAGGACCCTGATAAAGAATTCAGAAACTCCAATAGTCATAGACGCAGATGGAATAAATTCGATTAAAAGAAGAAGAGAGGTTTTTTCAAAGGTAAAAGTCCCTTTAATTCTTACACCCCATCCTGGTGAAATGGCGAGACTACTTAATCCCCCCTTGCCCCCCTTTAGAAAAGGGGGGGTGGAGGGATTTGAAAGGGAAGGGCGAGGCAGGATTACTGTAAAGATACAGGATATAGAAGAAGACAGGATTAATACTGCGATATCCTTTGCAAAGGAGACAGGGACTTATCTTGTGCTTAAGGGTGTTCCGACCATTATTGCCGTGCCGGATGGAAGGGCTTTTATTAATTCAACAGGCAACCCTGGAATGGCTACCGCTGGCACAGGGGATGTGCTTACCGGAATGATTTCAGGATTTTTAGGCCAGACCATGAACCCACTAAATGCCTGTATCCTTGGAGTCTATATGCATGGTCTTTCAGGGGATATGGCAGCTTCTGAAAAAGGTCAGAATCCAATGATTGCATCAGATATAATAGATAAGATACCGAATGCTTTCCATTCTTTTGAACCTAATGGATAGATTGATTTGCCCGGATATATTTGATGGTCATATAAAGGCATTTTTTACCAGGAAGTCGTTAGGTGTAGATATCAAGAAGATCAGCAGAATCTTATCTATAAAGAGAGAGGAAGTCTTTCTCCCTGTACAGAGACATACGGATAAGGTTTTGGTGATAGACTTAAACTTTAAGTCTACGATAGCGGATGCTGTGGTTACAAAAAGGAAAGGTATATTAATCGGCGTTCAGGTCGCAGACTGCGTTCCTATCCTTCTTTTTGATAGAAGAAATTCAATTATTGGCGCTGTGCATGCTGGATGGAGGGGTACAGCATCCCAGATAATAAAAAAGACCATCAAATCAATGTTTGAATATTTTAGCTCATCACCACAGGACATAAAAATTGCCATAGGTCCGAGTATTAGGTGGGACTGCTATGATGTCGACTTTGAAGTTAAAAATGCTGTTTACAACGCTACAGGGAAAGGTAAATATTACAAAAAAAGAAGTGATGGAAAATACTGCGTTGATCTTTCTTCAGCAAATATGTATCAAGCACTTTTGATGGGTATCCCTGAAGAAAATATATGGAGCTCAAATGAGTGCACATATTGCAATCCTAATGAATATCATTCTTATAGGTATGGTAAAGATTGCACTGGAAGGCAGGGAGGATTTATTGGTATCCTTTAAAATTACATTTGGATGAAATATATAAGCAAAGGGCCTGATGAAACCCGTGATATTGGTTTTAATTTAGGAAAGCTTTTAAGGCCAGGAGATGTTGTTGGCCTTTATGGAGAGTTAGGCGCAGGAAAGACAATAATGGTAAAAGGTATTGCCAGTGCATTAGGTATTGACGAAAAGGAGATAGTAAGCGCCAGTTTTACTATAATTGCCGAGTATGATACGATTCCCCCTTTTTCACACATAGATTTGTACAGGATTGAGAAAGATGCCGAGATTTCTGAACTGGGCCTGTGGGATCAAATAGGAGGCGATAGTATCTCAGTTATTGAATGGGCTGAAAAGGCTGAGAGGGTATTGCCAGAAGATATGATAAAGGTCAGGTTAAAATCTGTTGGTGAAAATATGCGAGAGATAACGATAGAGGGACGAGATGAAAAAAGTCGGGATAATCTGTAAAACAGGAATATCTGAGCCATCTGAGATATTGAAGGGACTCCTGCCGTGGCTAAGGCAGAAGGGCTATGAAACCTATTTAGACATCGAGACTGCCTCTACTCTGAATATAGAAGGTTCTCCACGTTCAGAGATACCTTCATTAGTTGATGTTATCATTGTGCTTGGTGGAGACGGGACGATGCTAAGCGTATGCAGGCTTGTAGGAGATAAAGGGATTCCAATACTTGGGGTAAATATAGGCGGTCTTGGATTTCTAACAGAGGTTCAGAAGGATGAGCTTTATGATGTTCTCGAAAATGTACTCACAGGAAAGTGTCCTTTGGAAGAACGGATGATGCTCTCAGCGTGCGTTTACAGGGATAGTGAATGCATTGCAGAATACAATGCAATGAATGATGTTGTGGTTACTAAAGGAGCCCTTGCGAGGATAATAGACCTTGAAACGTATATAAACCATACTTATGTTAATACCTTTAAGGCAGATGGTTTGATAATTTCCACTCCTACAGGTTCTACAGCATATGCGCTTTCTGCAGGAGGTCCTATCCTTTTCCCTACACTTAATAGTTTGGTACTCGCGCCAATATGTCCTCATACACTTACAAACAGACCTATAGTCCTGCCTGATGATGTCCTGATAGAAATAGTCCTAAGGTCACAGACCGAGGATGTTTTTCTTACGCTCGATGGCCAGGTCGGTTTTTCTTTAAAGTTGGACGATGTTATTGAAGTCAGGAAATCTCCGTTCAAGACAAAACTCCTTACCCCCTGTGGGAAGGATTATTTCCAGATACTGAGGACAAAATTAAAATGGGGGGAACGATATACAGGCAAAAACCAGTAGTCATTAAAAAGTAGTTTTTGGGAATGCAAATGCAAAATCAGATAATGAAGGATGTTAAAAAACTCCTTGAGTTTTATCAGGCACTTGGATTTGAAGGTCTGCCGATAAATCCCCCCTCACCCCCCTTTAGCAAAGGGGGGCAGGGGGGATTTGAAAAAGAAGGGCAGGGGGGGATTAAAGAAGCTGATTTAAAGTCTCTAAGAGAAGAGATTGGTGATTGTAAGGGATGCAGGCTTTCAAAGGGGAGAACAAACATCGTTTTTGGAGAGGGTAATCCTGATACAAGGCTTATGTTTATTGGAGAGGCGCCAGGTAAAAAGGAGGACTTACAGGCGAGACCATTTGTTGGAGATGCTGGTATGGTACTCACCAGATTAATAGAAAAGATGGGATTTAAGAGAGGGGATGTCTATATTGCAAATATCGTAAAATGTAGACCTCCGATGAACCGTGACCCTGAATTGGATGAGATAGAAAGATGCAGGGGTTTTGTAGAGAGACAGATTGAGATCATAAATCCCAAGGTAATTATGACTTTAGGCAGGATCTCAGCGCAGACACTAATAGGCAATGCAAAACTAAAAATAACAGCAATACGCGGGAATTTCTTCGATTATAAAGGGATTGCCTTGATGCCAACATTTCACCCTGCCTATCTTATCAGGAATCCTAAGGATAAATGGCTTACATGGGGTGATGCACAGAAGGTTATGGAGAAATTAAAAAGCAAAGGTTAAGGTCGATGGGAGGTTATATGAAAACACTATGGGCACCGTGGAGAATGACATATATATTATCAGATAAGACTCATGGATGCATCTTTTGTGATTTGCCAAAAAAAGATAAAGACAGAGAAAATCTTATCCTTTATAGAAGCTCGCATAACTTTGTAATCATGAACCGTTACCCATACAACAATGGTCATCTCATGGTTGTCCCATATATCCATAACTCTTCACTTGATGGGCTAAGTGATGAAGCCTTACTTGATTTTATGAAGGTTACACAGCATTCGATCATGTCACTCAAGAAGGCATTTATGCCAGAAGGTTTCAACATTGGAATAAATATCGGTAAGATAGCCGGCGCTGGGATGGAAGAACATATGCATCTCCATATGGTACCGCGGTGGGCTGGGGATACCAGTTTCATGACAGTTTTTGATGAAGTAAGGGTAATTCCTGAACATATAATGGACACTTATGATAAGCTTTTTACTGCATTTAATTTATGAAAATAACACTACCCTATTTAATTATATCTAACCTTTTAGAAAGATACCAATACAACTTATATAACATGTCTATTAACACGATGATTGCAAGTATGCCCATTATTGAGACCAGTAATGCATCTATCTTGAATGTAATGGCCTCTGTATGAGATATGGCACTGACTGCTTTGTCAGTGAACATTACTATTAGTTTCCATGAAGCTGTGAGGGTTGTTGTGAACATAAAGAGCATAGGGACAAAGGTTGTCCATGCATATCTCAGCTTCCCAGATTTAACGATAACTGCTGTACCAACGCCAAGCGCAATGGCAGCGAGAAGCTGGTTTGCAACACCAAACATAGGCCATATAGTAGATATGTTTCCTGAATGGATGAGATAACCCCATGCAGTTACAACAAGAAAACTTGCAACAATATTGCCTGGTAACCATCCTGTCTTTGATAAAGGTTTATAAATATAGCCTCCAAGTTCCTGAAGCAGAAACCTTGCAACCCTTGTTCCTGCATCCACTGTGGTAAGGATGAAAAGGGCCTCAAACATAATGGCAAAGTTATACCAGTAAGGCATCAGGCCCTTCATACCAGGCAGGTTCGAGAATATAGATGCCATTCCAACTGCAAGGGAGACCGCACCACCTGGCCTTCCTACAACATCTGTGCCCACCATTTTTGAAAGTTCCGTAGCCCTATCTACAGGAAAGCCGAGGGCCGCAATTGCATCAAATGATAATTTGGTATTTATTGCAAAGTAATCACCAGGAATTAATATTGTTGCAGCTATAAGGGCCATAACTGATACAAACCCTTCAGTAAGCATGGCACCATAGCCGATAAAAGGGATGTCTTTTTCACTCATTATCATCTTTGGAGTTGTGCCTGATGATATAAGGGAATGAAAACCGGAGATGGCACCACATGCGATTGTAATGAACATAAACGGGAATAACTTTCCTGGAATAATAGGACCTCCGCCATCTGCAAATCTTGTAACTGCAGGCATCTGTATATTTGGCGCTATGATGATAACACCAAAGGCAAGGAGAAGTATCGTCCCGATCTTCATGTACGTTGACAGATAATCCCTTGGAGCAAGAAGCATCCAGACAGGAAGGACTGATGCAATAAAGCCGTATATAATAATTGAAAGTACTACGCTGTTTCTCGAAAGATTAAAGAA
>Ga0210051_1004195_pt1 | contig 14113 bp, 12 predicted proteins | sample CryGey092014_all_FD_185464 | JGI IMG/M metagenome (GOLD analysis project Ga0210051, IMG submission 185464) | Groundwater microbial communities from aquifer - Crystal Geyser CG23_combo_of_CG06-09_8/20/14_all (SPAdes) (version 2) | ecosystem: Environmental > Aquatic > Deep subsurface > Groundwater...
AAGAAATTAACTTTTAGAGCAGATGCCTTTAAATAAGAAAGCACTTGATATTTAAAAACATCCGGGATATTGCCAGTTACTGCCTTAACTTCAACTATGATTCAGACATCCTGATCTTTATAGGATGTCTTGTAACGCCTTCTTTACATATTCAGTGCGATGCCAATATATACTTTTTTAGGTTCCTTATCACACCCCTTCCACTGGACCGATTCACCTAATGGGATTCTTGTATCAAAGACGAGAGAGAGATTCCGAAAGACAGTGTATAAAAGCGATATGGTTGGTGTAATATAGCTTCCTGCCGGGTCCCCTCTAAATACGATGGGAGAGGATAGACTACAATCAAGCCCTCTCCATTTCAGCGTAACTCCCGGCGATATAGAAAGATACGGCATATAATCTGACACGTTGTGGCGATATTCCATATCTAATGTTAATCCGTTCCAGTTAGTTCGAGCTTCTATAAAATATATACTGGTATCTTTAATGAAATACGCAGTTGTGTCATAATAAAATACAGGATAGTTTTCTTGATATCCAGCCTTTATTCTGCTGTGCCGGGAGCTCAATGCAAATTCAATACGAGAACCTGTATTTAATTCATAATGGGATTCACTACAGAATGGATTTATAGCCAGCATCTCATTTCTATCCAGAATAGTCGTATAAGGAGAATAAGACAGGTACAGAGTAAAATTGGAAAAGGCACTTGTTGCAGAGAACACAGGATATATTCTGCTTAGGTTGCGTGTATTGCTCATAGCAGTAAATATACCGGGGGAGAGTGTAAAACTGCTTATATATAATGGGAACTTAATAAAAAATGAAGATATAAAATCTTCATTTATGTAGACTTTTGTCTTGTTTGTGATGTCCAGATGGGAAATATTGTATGTCGCATCAAAGGTGACTGAATTATCCTCATCTTGAGATAGAACACTTCTTGCAATGCCTCCATCAACCCGAAAGGGCATTCTGATAAACGAGAATTTTAACCCTGTTTCGGTGTATCTTTTGCCTGAAAGTCTCTTTCCTCCCCTGAAAGAGGCATTTTCATAATAGACTCTTATATATGGCAAACCTAAATGTAATCCTATTCTTTCTTTTAGTTCTGTTACATCCCTGTCATACACCACAGATAGAGAGTATTGATTAAATCCACTGTAAGCCCTTATCTTTCCAGAAGAACCTGCCTCTGCTTGAAGTCTCACGGTGTAGTCTTTTCTACGCACAACATCTATTGCCCTTAATTTTACTGTCCCGGGAATATATTCATTAATTTCAGGGAGAGGGAATACGCTGTCAGGCAATAAACTTCCTTTTATGACTTCTAATTCGGGTCTTTCCCCGTATATCGTTACCTGAGGAAGTTCAAGCTCGGGTGCCTGAAGTATTATAAAAAATAATATTTGGAGCATTTTTCCCTTTTATTTTATCTCTTCAAGTTTTCTCTTTGCTTCTTTTACGAGAAGAGAATCATCTCTCCTCTCTATCACCATCATATAAAACTTTCTTGCCTCGTTGCTCTTTCCCATACTCATTTGACATTCTGCTGCCTTAAACAGGGCTCTGGATATAAATTCATTCTCACCGTAAAGATAGTTTACCATGAGATATGACCTTGAGACGGACTCATAATTGCCGTCTTTCAAATAGGATTCTCCTTCCAGAAATCTTGCTTGCGGCTTCAGGAGAGCGTCGTCTCCCTCAAGCACCACAGATAAATGCAAGCGTGCATTGCTTGTGTCGCCCTTTTTAATAAGTATCCCTGCAAGTTCTACTTCTGCTTTGTTTCTCATTTGCGCATTCCCGACTTTTATAAGGTTCTTCAGGATTCTTTCTGCATCCCTATAGTTTCTTTCTTCTGCGTATACCTCTGCGAGTTTTAATAACGCCTCGTTACTGTTTGCTCTTACAAGGCACTCTTTAGCTTCTTTAAAATTTCCTCTTTCTATATAAATATCTGAAAGTATAAGAAGCGCCTTCACGGTAGTTTCTTCGTCAGGGAATTCTCTTACAAGTCTTGTAAGTACCTCTATGGCTCTCTCCTTATTACCGAGGGAACAATATGACATACCCTGCCAGTACAGGGCACGGGACAAAAGTTTCCGAGATTTTACTGCATTGTAGTATTCCGCTGCCTTTCTATAATCGCCATCCTGGTATGTAAGGTCACCTATCTTTATGTAGATATCGTCCGAGATGTGAGGATTGGTCTTTACATAACTTGATGCGAGTGAAAGCGCACTGCCAAGTCCCCGTGCTCTGTATTCTGCGTCTATAATGCCGTTTATTGCGAGGATGGCATCCTTGGGTAAGGGTCGAGGCAGAAGGGCAAGTGCCTTCTTGTAGGATGCATTGGCGTTATCGTATCTACCCATATCAAAGTAGCTATCGCCAATCAGGATTGTGGCATTATAAACATAATCACTGGACGGATAGAGTCTTAACAGGTCGTCAAGTGTTTCTATTGAACCTGAGAAATCTCCTGTACGCCTTTTTGCAACGCCTGTTAAGAATTGTGCCTCTCCCGCCCTTTTGTTCATCGGGAATTCTCTTGTAAATACCTCAAAAGATTCTATTGCTTCTTCATATCTGCCCATATCAAAGTATACCTTCCCTATATCAAAATCTGCTCCCTCAATCCTGCTATACCATACGACTGCCTTTTCGTATTCTTTCAAGGAGTATGCAAGCTCTGCTGCCCTGTGTAGTATACCATTTTCTGGATAGCGTTCTGTCAATGTTATAAGAGTATTGATTGCATTCGTCTTCTCTTTGTTCTTTTTGTATGCATAAGCAAGTCCGAGAAGTCCCTCTCTCTGGGTAGTCTCATCTTCACTTGCAGTCCTGTATTCCTCTATTGCCTTAGGGTAATTAGCCCTTTCGTAATAAACTTCCCCGAGAATAAGATGTATATGGGGTAGGTATTTTTTATAACTCTTATTTATGTATTTAAGCGCAAGATCCTCTGCTGCATCCAGGTCTTTTTTCTTGCATAATGAGAGTGACGCACGGTAGAGTGCTTCTTCATCTTTTGTTTCTTCGTAGATAGATAGATATTTGTCTTTTGCCTTGTCGTATCTTCCAACCTCATATAGTGTATTTGCTGCCATCAATTTTGCTTCTTTCGTGGCGAGTTTATCAAACCACGAAAGTGCTTCTTCGTATAGTTTTTTTTCAAAATAGATCCTACCAATTCTCATTACTGCTTCGTCTTTCAGGTTTTCGTTCTTCTCAAGTTTTTTGTATTCTGCAAGTGCCTTATCAAGATTTCTTGTAGCATAGAATACATCACCAAGCCCGAGTATTCCAGCATTGTTGTATCTGCCTGATAAAAGAGAGTTGTATTTTTCTTTCGCTCGTTCGTATAATCCCAGTTTAAGGTATGTATGTCCAAGAAAGAGTGATGCTTCCTCTTCATATCTACCTCCGACATTAGAGAGTTTTTCTTTTGCAGTTTTATAGTCTCCTCTTTCGTAATGTATCCTTCCGGCATAATATAAAGCAGCATCCAGAAGTGTGCTTTTGGGGTATTCTTTTATCAGTCTGTCAAAATAGGAAACTGCGTCATCGTAGTGTCCGAGTTCTTTTTCTGTAAATCCAGCTGAATATATAGCGTACTCTATGTATTTTGATTCTGACGGAACAGATTTGTAATAATAGATTGCGGAATCAAGTTCTCCGGTTCTGTAATAGCATTCGCCGAGCCAGTATTTTGAATCGGGGATAGCAAGGGATTTGTAAATAGAGATCGCCTTTTTGTATTCTCCAAGTTCAAAGTGACATCTTGCAAGTTGTTGTGTTGCAAGATCTTTGAGGTTGGAAGAGGGATAAGTGGAAATGAACTTTGTAAATTCATCCCTTGCAGAAGTGTAATTTTTTAGATAAAAGTCAGACGATGCAATGTAGTATTCTGCTTTCTCCCTATATGGACTGGCCGGATATTCCCTTACAAAATTTGTAAATTCTTCCTTTGCGAGCGTGAATACACCGTCATGATAGAGACCATATGCAAAATCAAAACTCTCCTTGGGGGAAGTGAGAAAAGATACCAGTATAATGAATCCTATCATCATAACTTAATTATACAGTCTTTTTTGTGAAAAGTCAAGGAAAAAAATTGTAGGCACAAATTCAATTTGTGCTAAATAAATTTTTGTAGGCACACCTGCCTGACGGCAGTCAGGGATTCAATCTGTGCAGGCACGATTTGAAATCGTGCCTGCATCTGCACGGTTAAAACCGTGCCTACATCTGCACGAATTGAATTCGTGCCTACATCTACTTTGTGTCCTTTGTGAACTTTGTGGTGAATGTTGGTTAAAAAAAACTTGCATTCTTTTGAAATTTGTGTTATAATGACAGGGTATGGGAATTGTCATCTATACGAAGTGGGGTATAGGTGAGAAGGGTAAAGGTAACGGTGTTCTCATAACCGTCGCGATGGACAACAAAAGGACATGGATTACTACAGGTTATGGACTTGAAGGTATAATCCCGGATGCTACAGCAGGAAGTGGCTGGTGAGACGCGTATTTATACTAACTTTAGTGATTACATCCTTTTTTGGGTGTGCTACAACTCCCATAAGATTGGTTGCACCTAAAAGGCCTGTTTTTGAAATTGAATATCCTCGCCACAGGATAAAGATAGAGCAACCGCTGATTCTTCCTTACAGGGGAATATATCTTAATTGCTATGCTGCAATAAGGCTTAAAAGATATATTGAGAGTATGCGCGGAACGGAGCTGAACTGTGTTGTTGTAGATTTCAAAAACGATGTAGGGCTTGTTACCTACGATACGAGGGTGGAATTTGCAAAAAGAATTGGTGCAGTAAAACCCATTCTTGATTTAGAGAGTATTATAAGAATCTGCGAAGAAAACGGAATATATCTTATAGGCAGAATTGTAGTATTCAAGGATTCAATACTTGCAAGCTATGATAGGGGTAGATACGGAATAAGACACAAAAACGGGGGAGTGTGGAAAGACAGGGCTGGGAATCTGTGGGTCGACCAGTATTCCTCTGAGGTATGGGATTATGTGATAGATATTGCAAAAGATCTAGCAGAAAGGGGGGTCAGGGAAATTCAGTTTGATTATGTGAGATTCCCATCAAGAGGTGATATGAATGCAATGTGGTTTTTCCACAAAACAGAGGATATTGAGAGAGAAGACCTGATAGTGGAATTTTTGAAGAAAGCGTATATATCACTCAAGCCGCACGGAGTCAATGTTGCAGTGGATTTGTATGGTTATACAACATGGCTTGAAAGTATGAAACAGGAAGGTCAAAATATCTCAAAGATAGAAAACTGGGTTGATGTTATATGTCCTATGTTATACCCATCGCATTTCCACAATGACTTTAAAAAAAATACAAACCCAAGGGAATATTATATAGTTTATGAGAGTCTTGTGAACGGTTATGAGACGATAGGCAGGGAGAAATTCGTTGCGTATATACAGGGTTTTGACTACAAGTCACCTAATTTTGGCCCAGAATATATTGGGAATCAGATAAAAGCTGTTAGAGACGCGAAGGCAAGGGGTTATATAGTATGGAATGCAAGAAGTGATTACTCAGTGCTGTTCCAATTGTTAAAATCGAAAAGATAACGGGATTTATATTTGATTTTTGGGGTTTTTATGGAGCTTATATTTGAATTGAGTAAGAGAGGCAAGAGGGGAGATACTCTTCCCGAATCAGGTATAGACATAAAGAGTGTCATACCTGTAAAGTTCCTGCGGAAAGAATCTCTCCAGTTCCCAGAGGTCTCAGAACCTGAGGTAGCAAGGCACTATACAAGACTCTCATCCTTAAATTATCACATAGATAAAGGCTTTTATCCCCTTGGAAGTTGTACCATGAAATACAATCCGAAGATAAACGAGAGGATTGCTTCACTTGAGGGTTTTCAAGAGATACATCCGTTGGAGCCAATCGAGATGTGCCAGGGCGCGCTTAGAATTATGTATGAGCTTGGAGAATATCTGAAGGAGATTGGTGGTATGGATGCGGTCTCGTTACTGCCATCAGCCGGTGCTCACGGAGAGATTGTAAGTCTTCTTATGGCAAAAAAGTATTTTGAGGATAGGGGGGAGGCAAGAGGCAAGGTGCTTGTTCCAGATTCTGCGCATGGGACAAATCCTGCTTCATCTGCACTTGCGGGTTTTGATGTTGTTTCGGTCCCATCAAATGAAGGCGGACTTGTGTCCATAGATGTACTGGAGAAACTTATGTCGGAAGATGTTGCCTGTCTTATGCTTACCTGCCCGAATACACTGGGGTTATTTGAGAAGGAGATAGAGAAAATAGAGAGAATAGTGCATAAAAAGGGGGGAATTTTATATCTTGATGGTGCAAATTTGAATGCATTTCTTGGAATAGCAAGACCAGGGGATATGGGGTTTGATATAGTGCACTTTAATCTGCATAAGACATTCAGCGCACCACATGGTTCTGGAGGTCCCGGTGGAGGTGGAATAGGAGTAAAAAAGTTTATGGAGCCCCTTCTTCCGATACCGAGAGTAGAAAAAATCGGGGATAGATACCTTCTTAATGAGAAAATAGACACATCAATAGGAAGAATCCATTCATTCTATTCAAACTTCGGGATTATGGTGAAGGGATGGGTATATATAAGAATACTTGGAGATAATGGATTGAGGAAAGTTGCTCAGAATGCAGTCCTGAACGCCAACTACCTGTTATCAAGATTGAAGGATTATTATGAAATACCTTATGGGGAAGGAAGATGTATGCATGAGTTTGTGATTTCCTGTGAGTCTTTAAAGAAGTATGGTATAAGGGCATTAGATGTTGCCAAAAGACTTCTTGATTTAGGATTTCATCCTCCCACAATATACTTCCCGTTGATTGTGAAAGAGGCGCTTATGATAGAACCTACAGAAACAGAATCAAAAGATACACTGGATAGATTTATAGATGCTATGATAAGGATACGGAAAGAGACAGAGCAATCCCCTGATATTCTCCACAGGGCGCCAGAGAACACACCTGTCAGGAGATTGGATGAGATAAAGGCTGTTAAAGAACTGAAAGTCAACTGGTTTAGTAGGGACAGGTTTTTAAACCTGTCCGAAAGAAAGATATAGTGGCTTGAGAACAATATCTAAAAGTAAGATATATGAATAAATTTATTGAGATTATAAGGCATGCATTTGCAATAGAAAAGAAAGATTATGATGACCTTTCTGACAAAGAGAAAGAACAGCTGGATAAACTCGCGAAGGGAATAGTGAGTCGAGGATTGACCACCCCGAGTATTATGTTTCTTGAATCAGTAAAACCACTTAATTTTCTTGGCTCTCAGGTTATGCTTTTTTTCCGTCCTATAGTTGCTGCTATATTTCCGACCTCATCCTATGATAGAATGGAAGCCATACTTGAGAAGCGTAAGAGTATAGAATGGTTGATTGTAAGGATTGAGGAATTTGAAACAAGGAAGAAGGAGAAAGTTGGTTAGTTGGTTAGTTTGTTAGCATCTAATAGACTATATAAGGGGTTTATATGGAAAGGCTATGGGCACCATGGAGAATGGAGTATATACTTGAACCGCACAGAGATGAATGTATATTCTGTGAAGCACTGAAGAAAGGGGAAGAGGGATATACTCTTGTGCGTAAGGAACTCGCATTTGTCATCATGAATACCTTTCCTTACAATAACGGGCATATAATGGTTGCTCCAACCAGACATATCGGAGACATAGGAGACCTTTCAGATGATGAGATGCTTTCCATTTCAAGATTAGTCAAGAAGAGCCTTCGGATACTACAGGATAAACTAAAGCCAGATGCATTCAATATTGGTATGAATCTTGGAAGGGTTGCAGGTGCAGGAGTAGAAGACCATATCCATATACATATAGTGCCAAGATGGAATGGTGATACCAATTTTATGCCTGTCATCTCTAATACAAAGATAGTGTCTCAGGCTTTAAATGAAACATATCGTATTCTAAAAGAGGGGTTTAGTAAAATCAAGGATTAGAATTTTTCTATGGAATGGACCTCACATCCCTGTATAGAAAACAAGAAAAAAACCACATTCCTTATAATATTCCTTGTGGTGTTACTTGTGGGATTGTACATATGGTTTAAGTTGTGGGGTCTTATAATTGGTATTGTGCTTATTGGCAGTGCTATGTATCCGTATTTCATTCCCACAAGGTATGAGTTTAATGAAGAGTATATAATTAAAAAAGGGGTTTTTATGCAGCAGAAAAAACAATGGAAGGAGTTCAGAAGTTTTTATCCCGATAAGAACGGGATTTTTCTCTCTCCATTCCCTAAACCGACAAGACTGGAAAATTACAGGGGGATATATATAAGGTTCGGAGATAAGCGTGATAATGTGATGGAGTTTGTAAAGAGGAAAATCAAAACAGAAAGGGAGGAAGTATGATAAGGTTAATGGATCTTGGTACAGAATACAGGAAGATAAAACAGGAGATAGATAAAGGCATAAGAGAAATTGTAGACGCACAGCAGTTTACTAATGGTGGACATATAAACAGATTTGAGGAAGAGTTTGCGAGATATCTCGGGATAAGAAACTGCGTGGGCGTTTCATCCGGTTCCACAGCACTTGACCTTGCACTTTTTGCACTTGGTATTGGAGAGGGTGATGAGGTAATTGTTCCAAGTTTTACATTTATTGCCACCGCAGAGGCAGTTTCGCATGTCGGTGCAAAACTTGTCTTCTGTGATTCTGATTACGATACACAGAATATAAACGTAGACAGGTTGGAATCCCTTATAACCAAAAAAACAAAGGCTATAATACCTGTGCATCTCTATGGCAATCCCTGTGATATGGACAGGATTATGGAGTTGGCGAGGAGATATGGACTTAAGATAATAGAGGATGCTGCCCAATCTCAGGGAGCAATGTATAAAGGGAAAAAGGTATCTACAATCGGGGATGCAGGATGTTTTAGTTTTTTCCCTGCCAAGAACCTTGGAGCATATGGGCATGCAGGAGCAGTGGTAACCGATGATGGTGAACTGGCAGATAAGGTAAGATTGCTTTCCAATCACGGCAGAAGAGCCCACTACTACCATGAGATGATCGGTTATAACTACAGAATGGATTCTATTCAAGCAAAGGTTCTTTCTATAAAACTTGTACATCTGGAGAAGTGGAACGAGAATAGAAGAAGGCTGGCAGAAATATACACAGACTCTTTAAAAGATTTACCAATAGGATTGCCCCAAAGAGACAATGACAAAATTCCCGTGTACCATTTATATGTTATAAGAACAGATAGAAGAGAGGAACTGGCGGAGTGGCTTAAGGAAAATGGTATAGAGACGAGGGTTCACTATTCGCTTCCACTACATTTGCAACCTGCATACAAACATCTTGGATATAAAGAGGGAGACCTTCCTGTGTCGGAGAGACTTGCGAAAGCGGTCTTATCTCTGCCTTTGTATCCATATCTTGAGGAAGATAAAGTCCATATGGTGATTGAAAAGGTAAGGGAATTCTTCTCGTGACTTCTATTTGTATAGAAACTCTCCCAATTTTTTTGGAAGAATAAATGATGCACTATGAATCTCATGTGTGTAATACCTGAGCAAGAGGGAGGGCTTTCTATGAATGGATGCCGGAGAGATGGTGTTTGATGCAAACATAAAACTCCATATTCCACCGGGGTAGGTGGGTATAGGAGCTATGTATGGTTTCACAGTTCTAAATACAGAATTTAGCCTCTTTAAATAATCTCTTATGAATTTCTTATGATAAAATGGTGATTCTGACTGTGCAATAAATATACCATCATCTGACAGACCCTCTTTGCATCTTCTTAAGAATTCACTCCCTACAAGTGATAGTGCAGGACCTTCAGGGTCGGTTGAATCAACAAAAATGATATCCAATCCGCTTCTGTTCTTTATCCATTCTGCTCCATCCTCATAATAGACCTTTACCTTTGGGTCTTCAAGCCAGAAGCAACCAAATATTTCCTTTGAAAGGGCGACCACCCTCTCATCTATCTCCACAAGGGATACCGTATCTACATCATATTTCAGGATTTCACGAACTGAAAATCCGTCTCCTCCGCCTATCACAGCAATATTTTTTGGAGAGGAATGACATACCATAGCAGGATGGACGAGCATCTCATGATATATATACTCATCTTTCTCTGTAAGCATCACTTTATCATTAAGTAATAATACCTTGCCAAAATCATATGTATCAATAATCTTTATATCCTGAAATTTACTTTTTTCCCTATGTAGTACATTCTTAACTCGTATAAGAATTCCTGCATTGGGGGTATGATATTCTACAAAGAAATTATTATTCATAGAGGATTTGCTTGTCTGGATTCAGGTTTTTACAATTCCTCTTACAAGGTGGGTTATCTTCACATCCTGTGGCAGGAATACACTTTTTAAATAATTCAAAGCAGAATCCACATCAATAACATCACTGCAGGAGAAGAAATCTATTGCAGCATAATTGTATTCTGGCCAGGTATGTACAGAGAAGTGTGATTCTGCAATAATAACAACCCCTGATACACCATATGGTTTAAAGTAATGAAAGTTGGAATCTATTATTCTGGCATGGGATAGGCGGGCTGCCTCAAGAAATGCCTCCTCTACCTTTTTTGAGTCAGAAATAATAGAAGGCAGGCACCCATAAAATTCTACTATGGTATGGTTCCCCAGTATCTTTTCCAATTTTATTTATCTCCTTACTATCAGGGTCATCATCCATAAAAATCCCCTCCCAAGGATTTATATTATACCAATTTTTTGGGGATTTGTCAAGAAAAAAACAAAATTTTATGAGATTGTTTTGAGTGCTATACAACTATTGTGTCCACCGAATCCAAAAGAGTTTGAAAGACTTGACTCTATTTTAATCTTTCTTGCCTTATTTGGTACATAATCAAGATCACACTCAGGATCCGGATTTTCAAGATTTATCGTGGGATGGGCTATTCCATCCCTCATTGACAATACGCAAGCTATGAGTTCACAAGCCCCTGCAGCGCCCAACAGGTGTCCTATCATTGATTTAGTAGAGGATATGGCAACTTTCCTGGCATTTTTCTCTCCAAGGGCAAGTTTTACTGCCATTGTTTCTATTTTGTCATTAAGGGGAGTAGAGGTACCATGTGCGTTTATGTAATCAACGGTTTCAAGCCTCGCTTCACCCAATGCGAGTTTTATCACTCTTGCAGCCTCCCTTCCATTTGGGTCGGGTGCGGTGATGTGATAGGCATCACAGGTCATACCAAATCCAGCAACCTCGCAATATGGCTTTTTCCCTCTCGTTATTGCATGCTCATATTCCTCTAAAACAAGAATTCCAGCGCCCTCTCCCAATACAAACCCGTCTCTCTCTTTATCAAACGGTCTTGATGCCTTCTCTGGTTCGTCATTCCTTGGGGATATTGCCTTCATATTTGCAAAACCGGCGACAGCTGTAGGGGTTATAGCCGCTTCTGTCCCTCCTGTTAACATCACATCTGCCCGTCTGTCCTTTATTATCCTATACGCCTCCCCTATTGCGTGCCCAGATGAAGCACAGGCAGATGCCACGCAGAAATTTGGTCCTTTGAGTCCAAATTCTATTCCAATTTCAGCAGAGGCAGAGTTTATTATCATCATCGGGACGAAGAATGGGCTGACAAATCTTGGAGAATCGTTCAGCAGTTTTCGGTGCTGTTCCTCCCATGTTTCTATACCTCCGATACCTGAACCTATAATAACCCCTATCTTTTCTGTATCCTCTTTAGAGAGATCTATTTCAGAATCCTCTACTGCCTCTCTCGATGCGCATATCGCAAACTGTGTATATCTATCCAGTCTCCGTACCTTCTTTGGTGGAAAGAATTTCTCGGGAGAAAAGTTCTTTAACTCTGCTGCAATTCTAACAGAAAATCCACTTGTATCAAATCTTGTAATATGTGAAACCCCACTTTTGCCTTCTAAAAGAGACCTCCAGAACTCCTCTTTTGAGAGTCCTATGGGTGTTACTGCCCCCATACCTGTTATTACCACTCTCCTCATACTCCTCCTTGCCTTGGAAGTAAAGTATGCCCTCTCTGTGCAAGTGCTCTGTTACTTGTTCTTTGTTTTGTTTTCTATGTACTCCACTGCCTTTCCAAATGTTACGAGCTTTTCTGCTTCTTCGTTCGGTATCTCTATTTCAAACTTCTCTTCCAATGCCATAATCAGTTCAACTGTATCGAGAGAGTCGGCTCCGAGGTCATCCGTGAAACTTGCTTCATCCGTTATTTGCTTCTCATCCACACCCAGTTTTTCCATTATTATTCCCTTTATATCCTCCCTTACTGCCATATTTCCTCCTTTTGCTTTTTAAAGTATTGTCAAAAAACTAACCACAACACTTCTCTCTTTCCACATCTGTGTCTTTCTGCGTCCATCTATGTTCTATTATTTATTGCTTTTCTGCACGATTTGAAATCGTGCCTACATTATTTCTCACCACAGTTGTAAATACAGATCCTCATGACCATTGACTATTGCTAATTTTGCATTGCTAATTGAGGATTTCAATGACCTAATTACCTTCACTTACATTTTTGGAAATTATACCATATTTTTTGTAAAATGTCAAGTTTTTTTGTTATCGTATTATCATAAGTTTTCCCTGTATGTTAAAACCCTCTCCCTTCCATCTGTAAAAATATACACCAGCGGGTAGAAGCACACCATTGTTGTCCCTCCCATCCCAGACTATTTCGTGATTCGTAAATCGTAAATCGTAAATCGTAAATTGCTTTACGAGACGACCAGAGAGGTCGTAGATGGAGATAGTCATTGGGCATTGGGCATTAGTCATTGGTTTTCCTCCTGGTGTATTCCCGATAGCCTGATAGCCTGATAGCGTGATAGCGGTAGTTGTGCTGAATGGGTTTGGATAGACACTTACGATAGGTAGCGGATGACCGACGACCTTCTCTTCAATCTCTGTTGTCTTACAAAGGCGAACATTGAGGATTGTAAGACTGTCAAATTTCACATAGACATCATCGTAGGTCTTTGTTAGGTACCCGGTGGATGAGAACTGCATTGTATAACATCCATCACGGAGCAATTTGTAATAGTCACCAACATCAGGATCAGTATAAACAGGCTTGCCATACTCAATTGCCCTTACCTCGGCATAAAGTGGTTTACCTGTTAGTGAGTCTGTCACCACTCCAGTAATGCCTGTGTGGGTCTTTGTGATGAGATATATCATAGCATCCCTGTTCTCATCCCAAAGCTCAGGCAGCCTGTTGGCAGGAGGCCATTTGTCGCTGTCCAGTTCTATAGTAAGGTCTATACAGAGAGTTGAATCATATGCCCAGTCTTGGAGACTGCCATAAACAGGATACCAATACCAACCGTCTACTGTGCCATGATAGAAATACCCATGATGGTTATTCCACATTCTCCCATTCAGCCAGGTGTAACCAAGTGCTATGAGTTGGATCAAGCCGCTATCAGGTGCAGGTGATGGTGTATAATCCCATACATAATTTACGACCAGTGCACCACCGTGATACATGGTAGAGATGACAAAATTATGGGCACAGCAGAAGTCGATCATCGCCTCGGTCTCGGGTTGCCGTGGATAGGTGCCATCCTCGCCGATACCGCCATCGGGTACTGGATAGTTTCTGTTCAGATCGAAATCATTTGCGTTGCGTCTAGTTCCAGCCTGTCTCCCATCAGGATTGGCAATGGGTATAAACCATATCTCTGTATTGTCAACCAGCCAGGTGGTGCTATCATCTATTCCATAATTATCTAAAAGATGAGATATCATCTTCAGGCACATTTCCGTCCCAACAGGTTCATCACCGTGGATGGTTGCACCAAACTTTATCTCAGGTTCAGCCTCCTGGCTATCAGGATAATCTGTAATGAGGAAGGCGGAGATATTTTTATCCTGTACCGAATATCCTATGGTATCCTTTCTTGTGAGATACGGGTAAAGTGTATACATTGAATCGAGATATGCCTCAACCTCAAAATAATCATGATAGCCTTCCTTAATTATCTTCTGCGGTGGGATTTCTGTAACTTTATACCCTGCATTCCTC
>Ga0210051_1004197_pt1 | contig 14111 bp, 9 predicted proteins | sample CryGey092014_all_FD_185464 | JGI IMG/M metagenome (GOLD analysis project Ga0210051, IMG submission 185464) | Groundwater microbial communities from aquifer - Crystal Geyser CG23_combo_of_CG06-09_8/20/14_all (SPAdes) (version 2) | ecosystem: Environmental > Aquatic > Deep subsurface > Groundwater ...
GAATGATAATATTTCCAGTAGAAAACTTAACAGCGCGTTTAAAACATAGCTAAAAGCAAGGGTGAATCGCGTCTCAATTTGAGAAAGACTACTCAAAAAGAGAAACTCTGAGAGATAAAAGAAAAAAAGCTCTCAAACTGAGACGCCAATTACTCTTACAGGAGTAAAATGGACATTGAAACTTAATTGTTCAGTGGTTTAAGGCTTATGCCTGAATAATTTTTCATGCGAAACTTTCTAATTTTAGGCGAGATGCAGTTAAAAATTTAGAAGAATACCTTAGTATCTGAGAAATTTTTAACCAGTCGTAGCCAAAATTTGGAAGTTTTTAGCGAAAATATTATTTAGGGATAAGCCTAGCTAATTTATGTCAGATATAGATGAAATCAAGTCACGATTGAATATTGTGGATGTTTTGGGGGAATACATCCGTCTCGAGAGGGCAGGCGCCAACTATCGCGCCAATTGCCCTTTTCATAATGAGAAAAGCCCGTCTTTTATGGTCAGCGAAGAGAAGCAGATTTGGCATTGTTTCGGTTGTCAAAAGGGTGGAGACATTTTTGGTTTTGTGATGGAGATTGAGGGTTTGGAATTCCGCGAAGCTTTGAAAACACTAGCCGAGAAAGCTGGCGTGGAATTACAAAGGGTTAATCCGCGACAAACTGAACAAAAAAATAAGACGCTGGATATTTTAGAAATGGCCACAAAATTTTATCAAGCGCATTTGTTGCAAACATCGGCCGGAAAAAAGATTATAAATTATTTGCATGAACGGGGGTTGAGCGATGAGTCGATCAAAGAATTTCGATTAGGCTATGCGCCAGATGGCTGGAAAAACACAATGTCATTTTTGGTAAACAAAGGATATTCAGTTAGCGAGATTGAAAAAACAGGCTTGTTGGTAAAAAAAGACAATACTCAAATTCCAAATTCCAAATTCCAAATTCCAAATGACCTGTCTACCGGACAGACGGGAATCCCAAATTCAAATGACCAAATAAATTCTACAAACCAAAAACTACCCGCCTCGACTCGCGGAGACGACCGCTTGTCGACGCAAGGCGGGCAAACTACAAACCACTATGATCGTTTTAGGAATAGAATAATGTTTCCAGTGGCGGACACTAATAGTAAGGTTGTCGGCTACAGCGCTCGTGTGGCGCCGGGTGGGGATGAATCGCAAGCTAAATATGTAAATACGCCGGAAACGGAAGTTTATCATAAAAGTAAAATTCTCTATGGCATCAACAAAGCTAAAGGTGAAATCAGGCAAGCCGGCGCGGTGCTTTTGGTGGAAGGTAATATGGATGTGATTGCCGCGCATCAGGCGGGACTTAAAAACACCGTAGCAGTTTCCGGCACAGCATTGACGCAAGAACATTTGAATATCATTAAACGATATACCGACAACATCAAGATGTGTTTTGATATGGACAATGCCGGCGAGTTGGCTACGAAAAAAAGCATTAAGCTGTGTTTTGGAAAAGGCGTTTCAGTGCATGTCGTGCAATTACTATCCGGCAAGGACGCGGCTGATTTGGCCAAAAATAATCCGGAGGCTCTGAAGGAATCGGTGGAAAAAGCCAAGTCAGCGATGGAATATTTTTTCATGAATATTTTTGCTAAGTATGATAAAGAAAAAGTGGAGGATAAAAAAATAATTACGGAAGAATTGTTGGAGATGATCGGATATTTGGCAAATGATATTGAAAAAAGCCATTGGTTAAAAAAATTGGCAGTGGAATTGGATGTTCCCGAAAATATATTGACGGATATGCTGAAAAAGACTAGTCTTAGAGATAGAGTAGAAAAAACTTCGCGGCATTTGTCGTCGGAAAACAAGATCTTTGCTCCAAGCGGTAAAGTCGAAACTCTTATAAAAAATCTGATTGGCCTGGCGCTTGTTTATAATGATGTTTGGAAGGAAATAGTTGAAGATGAGGATTTATCCTTTCTTCCAAAAGATAGCCTTCTTAACACGATGATTGAGCGAGGTCGTGAGTTTGGTTTTAGTTTTGATGAACTGATTAAAAAAATCGAGTCTCCTGTTGATAGGGCAGAAGCGGAAAATATATATGTTGCTAGTCGCTATCAGATTGGACTGGACAATAGTCCAGAGGAAATTATTTTAGAAAAACCAAATTTGGAAGCAAAGAATCGGCTGCAAAAAATTAGATACGAAATCAATAAAGATAAGCTAGATAAAATATCGAAAGATTTGGACATTGCTAAGAAAAATAATGATGCCGGTGCGACAGAATTTCTTCGCGGTGAATATGCTAAAATCGACGCAGAGCAAGCCTTGTTAAACAAGGAAATAAACTAAAAGTAAATTTTCAGTTACCAATTTTCAATTTATATTGAAAATGGTGAATTGATAGTTGAAAATTATAATATCTATGGCCAAGAAGAAAAATATAAAAAAGACTGTCGTTAAGAAAAATAAAAAAACAGCAACAAAAAAGACTGTTAAGAAAATAGTGAAAAAAAATATAAAAAAAGCCGTCAAAAAAACTGTGAAACCTGCTCGATTGAAAAAAATTGCTCCTAAAAAGACAGCTAAAAAGGCTGTGGTTGTTCAAACGAAAAAAAATTCGAAGACAGTTGTTAAGGCAGCTAAGACAACGGTTCCAGCTAAGGTAAACAAGCCAGTTAAAACCGGACAAAGCCGGGCTGAGAAAAAAATGAGCCAGGGTGGCAAAGTCGTGCCCTATAAAGCCAAGGAAGTTAAAGCTAGGAGTGTCGTGGAAGATTTGGTTTATCGCGGCAAGCAAAGAGGCTTCATAACAGAAGATGAAATTTTGCACGCTTTTCCTGATGCGGAAAAAAGCATTGAAGATCTGGGAAATTTATATGAAAAATTGGAAGCAATCGGTGTGCGCGTTCTGGGTTCGGATGATATGTTAAAAATGGAAACTGATAAGATTGGCGAAGATATTGAAGACGAAAAAGCTGGTAAGAAGAAAAAGAAAAAAGAAGTTGATATTCCAGAAGAAGCTTCTTCTGACCTAGTTCAAATGTATTTGCATGAAATTGGGCGAGTTACTCTTTTAAAATCAGAAGAGGAAGTTTCACTGGCGAAACGAATTGAAAAAGGCGACCCAGTCGCTAAGCAAAAACTGACCGAAGCCAATTTGCGTTTGGTTGTAAGTATTGCGAAAAAATATGTTGGCCGCTCGCACAATTTGTCTTTGTTGGATTTGATTCAAGAAGGCAACATTGGTTTGTTTCGCGCTGTAGAAAAATTTGATTACACGAAGGGCTATAAATTTTCAACTTATGCCACCTGGTGGATTCGCCAAGCGGTTACCCGCGCTTTGGCTGACCAATCGCGAACAATTCGCATCCCAGTGCATATGGTGGAAACCATCAATAAATATACCCAGATTACGAGGCGGCTAGTGCAGGATCTGGGTCGCGAACCTTTGCCGGAAGAAGTGGCGGTGGAAATGGGCATTGAGGTGGACAAAATTCGCCACATTATGAAAATTTCCCAGGAAACGGTTTCTTTGGAAACATCCGTAGGTGATTCTGACGATGACAGTGTGTTGGGAGATTTCATTGAAGACACGGAAACAGTCATGCCGCATCATGTGGCCTCGAGAAAGCTTTTGCGCGATCATGTAACGGAAGTTTTGAATTCCCTCACCCCGCGTGAGCAAAAGATTTTGAAAATCAGATTCGGCTTGGAAGATGGCGTGGTGCATACCTTGGAAGAAGTCGGCCAGGAATTTGGTGTCACCCGCGAACGCATCCGCCAAATCGAAGCCAAAGCCTTGGAGAAAATTCGGGAGCATGATGGGATAAAAAAGTTGAAAGATTATTAGAAAGTGAATAATAAAGGCCCTATAAAATGGGGCTTTTATGTTAGGGTTAATACTTGCCAATCTAAAAGTTATTTGATATACTGATTTTGTCGCTTATTTGAGCGATACTTTGAAAATTTAATATATTCCGCGATAGCTCAATGGTAGAGCAGTTGACTGTGAGATAAACGCAGCCTCTAGTGGTGACATTAGAGTGAATAATGAGGTGAATTGCTGGAAGCCTAAAATTTCTTCAGCAGAAATTATGGTAATCAGCAGCCAAGCTTCGACATTGTGTCGTTGAAGGTTCAGAGACTATCTCGCAAGAGAGTACTTGTTCGCCAGAGGCGGACCGGGAAGCGCCTCACTCCTTTGGATAAAGGAGATGATATAGTCCACCCCTTTTAGAAATATTAGGATAAGTGTAATCAATTGGTTTCAGGTTCGAGTCCTGATCGCGGAGCAATGTGGGACAAGGAGATGCGAAAGCGTCTCTTTTTGCTTTTAGGGCTTTTAGGGCGTAGAATAAAAATAAGGAATTCAGTAATAAATTCAGTAATAAATTTATTAAAAAAAATGCCAAGAAGAAAATTGGAAGACAATAATATTAGAAAATTAACCAAATCCGGTAACGGCTCCATCGGTCTAACTTTGCCGATCGAAACCGTGCGAGATCTCGGCTGGAGGGAAAAGCAGAAAGTCGTGGTGAAGCGTGTCCGCGGAGGCGTGTTGGTTAAGGATTGGAAGAAATAATATAAAAAGGTACCTGACCCCAATTACCTGCCTATTGAAATGGTGAGGGAATTGGGTTGGCGTGAAAAGCAAAGAATGGTTGTGAAAAGAATTGCGGGCGGATTGCAAATTAGGGATTATAGGAGTAAGAAATAAACATATGCCATTATCATGGAATGAAATCAAATCACGGGCCATTGAATTTTCCAAAGAGTGGGAAAATGAAAGCTCAGAAGATGCGGAGGCCAAATCTTTTTGGGATGGCTTTTTCAATGTGTTAGGATTGACTCGTAGGCGTTTGGCGCAATTCGAAGTGTAGGTGAAAAAATACGGCGGGAATCAAGGTTTTGTTGATTTGTTTTGGCCGGGCATGCTTTTGGTTGAGCATAAGTCCAAAGGAAGAAGCCTGGAAAAGGCCTATGTGCAGGCCATGGATTATTTCCCCGGAATCAAAGAAAAAGATTTGCCGAAATATGTTCTTGTTTCTGATTTTGAACATTTTAAATTGTATGATTTGGAAGAAAAAACCGAGCAGGAATTTTCTTTGAAAGACTTGCATAAAAAAGTCCATCTTTTTGATTTTATCGCTGGCTACAAAAAACAAGAATATAAAGAAGAAGATGAAGTGAATATCAAGGCGGCTGAGCTGATGGGGAAATTATATGATGTCATGGTTGAAACGGGATTTTCCGGACACGAGCTCAATGTATTTTTGGTCAGGACGCTTTTTTGTCTCTTTGCAGATGACGCCAATATATTTTTGCATTACCAATTCCGCCGTTATCTGGAAAATCGCACTAGTGAAGACGGCTCTGATACCGGAATGCATCTTTCAACTTTGTTCTAGATTCTCAACACTGCTCCGGAAAAAAGACAAGCCACGCTGGACGAGGAATTGGCGCAATTCCCATATGTAAATGGCGGGCTTTTCGCCGAACAAGCAATCGTTCCATCTTTCAATTCAGAAATGAGAAAGAAACTTTTGGATGCTTGTGAGTTTGATTGGTCAAAAATTTCTCCGGCGATTTTCGGTTCACTTTTCCAATCCGTTATGGACAAAGAAGCAAGGCGACATTTGGGAGCGCATTATACTTCAGAAAAAAATATTTTGAAGCTCATCAAACCTTTGTTTTTGGATGAACTATATTCCGAGCTGGGATCTTGCGGAAAAAACAATCAAAAACTTTTTGAATTTCAGGAAAAATTAACCAAGCTGAAATTTCTTGATCCGGCTTGCGGTTGCGGGAATTTCTTGGTCATTGCCTATCGCGAACTCCGACTTTTGGAACTGGAGATGCTCAAAATCCGCTTTGGCGCACAAAACCGTTTGGAGTTATATGACTTGAAACAATATATCAAAGTCCGTCCAGAACAATTTTTTGGGATTGAAATCGATGAGTTTCCAGCGCGCATCGCTCAGACTGCGATGTGGCTGATGGATCATCAGACGAATGAAAAGGCTAGTGAAATTTTTGGAAAAAACATTGTCGATCTTCCGCTCGGCAAAGGCGCGACGATTTTTGTCGGCAATGCTTTGCAGAAAGAGTGGGAAGAAGTTGTTTCAAAAAATGAACTTTCATATATTCTCGGGAATCCGCCATTTATTGGATCAAAGATGATGAGTAAAGAACAAAGAAATGATATTTTGGCAGTTTTTGGGAAAGTGAATGGCGTGGGTGTTTTAGATTATGTTTCCGGTTGGTATGTGAAAGCGGCAAAATATGTTCAAGGCACGCAAATAAAATGCGCTTTCGTTTCGACAAATTCAATCACGCAAGGTGAGCAAATGGGAATTTTGTGGGGTGAACTTTTGAAAAATTATGACATCAAAATTCACTTTGCGCACAAAACTTTCAAGTGGAACAATGAAGCGCGAGGCAAAGCGGCAGTTTTTTGCGTGATTGTTGGATTTGCTAATTTTGATATGGACAAGAAATTGCTTTTTGAATATGAAGATGTGAAAGGCGAGCCGCATGAAATAAAAGTGAAAAACATCAATCCATATCTAGTGCCGGCGGATGATGTTATTGTTCAATTAAAACAAAATTCGATTTGTGATGTGCCTAAGATGAGTTTTGGAAATATGCCGTTGGATGGTGGAAATCTTTTGATGACCGATGATGAAAAAAATCAATTGTTGCAAAATAATCCTGAAGCAGAAAAATTTGTGAGACCATTGATTAGCGCGAGAGAATTTCTTAATAACGGAAAACGATGGTGTTTGTGGCTGGTTGATGCCGCGCCTGAGAAAATAAAAGCCATTCCTGAAATAATGGAAAAAATTGAAAAAGTGAAACAATTTAGATTGGCGAGTAAAAGACCTTCAACAATTAAAAATGCTAACACGCCGATGCTTTTTGGTGAGATCAGAAATTTCGGTGATTCATTTGTTGTTGTGCCGAGGGTTTCTAGTGAAAACAGAAAATATATCCCAATGGGATTTTTTGATAAAGATTTTACAGTGAGCGATACTTGCATGGCCATTCCAAATGCGAATCTATATCATTTTGGAGTTTTAGAAAGTGAAATGCATATGACTTGGGTTCGCCATGTTTGCGGAAGATTGAAAAGCGATTTTCGTTATTCAAAAGATATTGTCTATAATAATTTACCTTGGCCGGAAAATCCAAGCGAAGAAAAAATGAAAGCGGTTGGACAAGCAGCGCAAGAAGCTTTGGATGCCCGCACGAAATATCCCAACAGCTCGTTGGCTGATTTATATGATCCGCTTACAATGCCGGCTGATTTGGTCAAAGCACACCAAAACCTCGATAGGACAGTAGATTCAGCCTATAGAAAAAAATCTTTCAATTCTTCGACGGAGAGGATGGAGTTTTTATTTGGGTTGTATGAGAAGTATACAAAATTGCAATAAATTTACATAATACTTGCATTATTTTGTGTATTGTGTATAATGTTAGTAGATTAAGTAATTAAATTGCAATCATATGAAAATAGCATTAATTGAGTTTTCTGTGGAAAATTTTAAAATTTTCAAAAACAAGGTGACTTTTTCCACTGTTGCAAGAAAAAGCGATCATACTTTTGAGAATAATGGGGAGAGTTTATTAAAAACATCTCTTGTGTATGGTCCTAACGCTTCAGGAAAAAGCACATTGCTTGACGCTCTTGCTGTAATGAGGGGATTAGTTCTTAATTCAGCGACTATTAAAGAGGGCGCAAAGCTACCCTATCATAAATTTTTGCTTTCGGATGAAGAAAATTCACCTATAGTATGGGAGATTGTTTTTTCAATGGATGAAAAAATATTTAAATATAGCTTTGCAATTCTGAATGATAGAATTTTTAAAGAAACACTGGTTGAGATTTTAACAGAAGGAAAAGAAAAAAAATATTTAGTCAGGAATGAACAATCTATTGAATTGTTTGATGTGTTGAAGAAAAGCGAGGATGTAATTTCAAAAACAAGAAAAGAAGTTCTTTTTTTGTCGGCAGCTTCACAATGGAATGATAGTCTTGCAATAGGAATCGCCGAATGTTTCAAAAATATCAACATTATTAGTGGACAAAAAAACGAAAGACACGGAGGATTTACTGTAAAATTATTCAAAGAAAATCCAGAGGCAAGAGCTAAAATTTTAACTTTTTTGAAAAAGGCTGATTTTTGTATTGATGATGGTGTGATTGAAAAAATAGAGTTGCCAGAAAAAGTCAGAGAGCACATGATGCTGATAGGTAATCAAAAGGATATCCCTAATTCCGTTGACACCATTAATTTTTCACATGCTAAATTTAATTCAGAAAAAGAAAATGTTGGTTTTGAAAAAATCAATATGGGCAATGAGTCTATGGGAACACAAAAGTTTTTTGATATACTTGGTCCAATAATTGATACTATTGAAAATGACAAGGTGCTGTTTATTGATGAATTTGATAATAGCTTGCACCCATTTTTGACCAAATTTATTGTTGATATTTTTGAGAAAAATAATCCAAAGAATGCTCAATTAATAGTTACGACCCATGACACAAGCCTATTGTCCTATAAGGATGATTTTGATAAGGCTCAGATTTGGTTTACCGAAAAAGATAAGTTTGGTATTGGTAATCTTTTTTCTTTGGCTGAATTCAATTTAAGAAATGATACCGAATATTCTAAAAAATATCTCGAAGGTAGGTTTGGGGCACTGCCTTTCATTGAATCTTTATAAATAAAATCATGAAGAAAAACACAAAACAAAGATTCAAAAGAAAATATGAGATACAAGATGAGCATAGGATAATTTATATATTCACAGAGGGGGAAGAAACAGAGCCAAATTATTTTGAATCCAAAAAAAGAGAAATCAGGAATACAAATATAAAAATTAAAATAAAGGGTACGGGATACAACACCACGAGCCTTGTGGATTATGTCGAAGATTTTTTAGTGAAAAATAACATAAAAATCGGAAATTCGGATAATAGTGATAATTATTGGGTTGTTTTTGATAGAGATGATTTTAGTAGTAACTTTGATAGCGCCGTAGAGAAAGCAGAAAAATTAGGATTAAAAGTTGCATATTCGAATGAGTGTTTTGAGTTGTGGTTTTTATTACATTTCAACTTCATTGATACGGCTATTGGAAGAAAAGAGTTGATAAAAAAACTGGATAAAGAAATTAGTAAAACCAACGGCCAAAGTTATCAAAAGAATTCAAAAAATATGTATGAAATAATTAAAAATATGGAGAAAGATGCAATTAAAAATGCCGAAAAATTATTAGAAATGTATAAAAAAGAACATTCATATTTAAAAAAAGATCCATCCACAACAGTTCATCTCCTTGTTAATGATTTGAATGCATTAAATAAATAATTTTTTAAAAAAACTATGTCACTAGCAATTAATACAACAACTCCCGAAGGTATCGTTTTGGCGGCTGATAGTCGTCAGTCTTATCGAAATAGAAAAGGTGTTTCTAGAATTGGATCAGACGCAGCAACGAAATTATTTTTAATCAATAGTCGAGTTGGCGTGGCTGTAACCGGATTGGCATTTTTGCAGGAAGATGGTATTCCGAAAAATATAAGTAAATTTATTGAACAGTTTAAGCGAGAAGCTGATGTAGAAAATCTATCTGTAAAAGAGGTTGCGGAAAAATTGCATTATATTTTTGACAAAAAACTTAAATGGCAAGAGCAACTGGAAAAATTACCAGAGCAAATTAAAAATAACTTCAAAAATCAGGGGTTGGAGGTTATAGAGATAAAGCAAGAACAACATGGTTTGAAATTTAAAATTAAAGATCAAGCGGGAAATGTTAAGGATGGTGCGGTGGGGATTGACGGTCTAGTACTTTTTGTTGCTGGATATAATGTTGATGGCTCCCATGAAGTTTATAATGTGTATATTCCGGGAGAAATTCTGCAAAGACGCGATAGCAACCAAAAAGGAAAAGAATATGGCGCAAACTGGATTGGACAAACTGATGTTGTTTCTAGAATTGTAAAAGGTTGGGATCCAAGAATTTTTAATGCCCCTTTTGTTGGAGAGGCAATAAAACAAAAAGGACAACCAGAAGTGGAAAAGCAACTGAATGGATTGGAATATGCAATTAATTGGGGTGCAATGACTTTGCAAGATGCGGTTGATTTTACGATTCTTGTAATTCAAACTACTTCTGCGATGCAGAGATTTTCTGATGGCATACAAGCTGATCCCGGAGATATTCCTGGTGTAGGTGGCCCAGTAGATGTTTTGGTTATAACCCCAGATGGTTCGAAGTGGATTCAGAGAAAAGAATTGGGAGCAGAATAATTTTTATTGATGATGATATGATAAATTATTAAAATAATGAAAATATATGAAGACATTTATTTCAAATGTGACTAATTATGAAAATTTTGATGAAACAGCAGTGAGTAACTGTGAATCTGTTGGTTATCTCGCGACCTTTGTCACGGAAACGGACACGGTCACGCATTGTGATGAGAAAATACAAGTCACCAATTGTCTTTTGACTATTGGTGAGCTCAGTGAGAGTGCACAATACACAACATATGCTGGAGAATTACCTACTTTGGTAAATATTTTGGAAAAAATTGGCTTTCATAATGTAAATGGGGCTACCTATTATTTATCTTTGTATGAAAAGTCTCAACAGCAAGCCCTTTTGCATGTAGAAGAGTCTTTACGAAAATATGGATGGTTTATCAATCTGAGCAAAATTGAATCTTTCAGATAGTATTATTTTGGTTCTTGTTAAAGTTAGTTTTTGATATTACTGACTAGCTCCAAAGACTCAACCTTCGAAAAAATATAATTTCTTGCAATAAAGAATTCAGGAATTAATTCAGTAATAAAAATTAAAATAAATAAATAAATGAAAAAAATCCTTCGACTTCGCTCAGGACAAGTATACAAACTCATCATTTCGCTTATCATCCCGCAGTTGGCGGGAGGACTGGGGGAGCTTTTTTACAGTCGGTTCGGTGAAAGATTGGTATCCGGTTCTGGTTAAGCCCGCTCTTAATCCGTCGGCTTGGGTGTTTGGTCCGGTCTGGACAATACTGTTTCTTTTGATGGGCTATGCACTCTATCTTGTCTGGACAGATGAGAGCGGAAAAAGCAAGAGATTGGCCTTCTGGTTTTTTGGGATTCAAATGGTTTTGAACGCGCTTTGGTCGATTATCTTTTTCGGCTTGCATTCTCCGGGCGGCGCGCTTTTTGAGATGATTTTTCTTTGGCTGTCTATATTTGCCACAATCATCGCCTTCGCCAAAATTTCTAAAACGGCCGCTTGGCTCTTGGCGCCGTATATTCTCTGGGTCAGTTTCGCCGGCTATCTCAACTGGGCCATTTGGACGCTCAACTTATAATTTAGAACTTTGCGCGATATCTTGAGCGATTACTTTAATTCTAATCCATTTGCCCCACTTTATTTCGTAGGATTTCCCTGCCCATCGGCAGGCAGCCGCTGATATAAAAATCTCTTTTAGCCATTTTTTTCGATTTAATGTTATAATTAAGCTATCAAAATGGACAAAGAAACAAGAAATAAAAAACTCAGAGATAGAAAGGTGGATCAGCTAGCGCGAGATGTTTTTGGTTTGTTTAATAATCGAAATTTCACGCTTGTTTCCAAAAAAAAGATAAAAAGCTGGAAAGCGCTTTCTATAGTGGCTTTCGCCTTTGGCTTTGCGGTTAGTTCTATTTTAATAGTAAAAAACAATCTGGAAAATCAATCTCGAGCGGAAAATGTTTCGCGGATAATTGAACAAATGAAAAAGCGCGGATGTGTCGCAGACGGTTTGCTGACCGGTTCCGGCGGAGATACTGACAGATCAATTGCCCTAATCGAAAGATCGAAATGCGAATACCTGCATCGCGCCGTGGAGACTTGGGTTGTTCCGCCTGATTTTTCGCTGGTTGAGAATAATATGAAGAAAGTCAAAAAAGCGGTCTGATTTATGGAATGTTTTTAGCTGAAGCTGTCGGTACTGACGCCACATATTATTATCCGGATAAAAAAAGAAATTTTAATTTTTCTGCAATGTGTCGGGATGGAAGCTGGGGATTTTGGGGAGAAGGAACCTGTAAAGCCTATTTTGGCAGTCCGGAATATCGCAACTATCTGAAATATATAACCAGAAAAGCAATTGATCTGGGAGTTCAGAGTTTTTTGTTCGGACAAATCTATTTTCAGGATAATGGTAATTTGTCTAAATCCTGGGCCAAGGACATTGTAACAGAAATGCGTAAGTATGCTGAATCAGAAGGCAAGGAAATTGTTATCGGAGCGCAAACCGATGACATAACCGATCAAAAATATCTCCAGCTTTTTGATTATATAGAGGGCGGAGTGGGTATAGATGATAAGGGAGAAATTGAGAACCAGCCATGCTTTTCACGCTGGTGGAAGAAAGAAGGCGACCGCTGCTGGGCATTGCTTTGGCATGAAAACTTTGCCTCCAAAGCCAATAATGTGTTTTTGCACCTAGACTGGAGTGGTCTTCAGTATGATGATATGAGTCGTTTTGCCCGCATGAATCAGAAAACCAGAATTAAAACGCTAAAAAATCTTTACCAACATTTCACTTCGCAGAGCATGGGATTTCTAATGCCGTACTTGGCAGTGGTTTATGATAAAAACGGAGGATGTTATGGTCCGGCCATAAATTATTATTCGCCGGATAATAAATATTCTTGTAAAGATGAAGATGCGCTGGCAGCGATTTTTCAAGGTAATAATATCGGTAATGACGCCAAATTTGAGAAACAATCAGTTCCCGTTACCATGATTAGCGGAGAGGAATATGAAGTTTCCGTGGCTGTTAAAAATACTGGGATGGAAGTTTGGACGAATGAGAAACAATATCGGATGGGTTCACAGAGTCCCCAAGATAATATTTATTGGAAAGGCAGAGTAGATCTCAATCCGGAGGAAAAGATCAAGCCGGGGGAAACAAAAAAATTTACTTTTAAAGTCAAAGCTCCCAGTCGGCCAGGCATTTATGATTTTCAATGGAGAATGGTGCAGGAAGATATAGAGTGGTTCGGGGGATTTTCAGAGAATGTTAAGATTACCGTTGAACCTTCTTTTAGATTTCCGACAAACTAATTTCCAACGGCTAAATCACGATTTAGCCGTTAAGAATGCCTTTTTAGGGGCTTGTTTTTTTGTGGCATAATAAGTGTAGCAATCAAATAAAAAAGACTGAAAATAATTTTTTTAGCTGTAAATTAGCTTATGGAAAATATACAAGAAACACCTTGGCTGTTGCCAAAAAAAGAAAAAATTGATTAGATGGATAAAATAGAGGGATGCATCTCTGCCATCTTGTATGACATCGGAAAGACCGGACCGGCCGAGGCAAGTGCGGAGGAGTTAAAAACTATTGTTAGAATTTTTGCTCAAGAGCAAATTAAAAATCCAATGATGTCTCTGGGGAAAGTTATTGCGGAAAATTTTTCTTTGGAAGAAGGAAATGCAATGGCCGCTCATTTGATAAATTGCGGGATTGATTTGCAAACAACGATGCGGCAATTTTGGGATATGCATGCCCAATGGACCCACGATATTTTGGAAAAATTTCCTGCCGGCTTAAATGAACACACTGGGATTATTGCCGGATCGCACCATTTTAACAAGGGGATTAATCCATATGGACTCTCTGAATCAGAAATTCCGCTTCAGGCCGGAGCCATTGGTTTGATGGAAGAGTATGTTGATGCGATAGAGGGGCGCATTCTGATGGCAGTCGATCAATATGAAGCTAATCGCAGGCGTAGTGGTTCCAGCCACGAAAAAGCCATAGCTTGGGTGCGTGAGAATCTAAAAAATTCCAAAAATTTTCAAAATGATGAAATTGTAGCTTTGATTTGTGATGCGATAGATGAATTGGGCGGGGAAGGAAAAATATTTTTAGAAGAGAAAATATGGTTAGTAAAATCTTCTTCTTGCCGAGATAGCTCAAAATAAAAGGTTACCAAGAAACTAGTCAGAATGTTTCTCAGAATTAGTAATACTGTAGTCTCTTTGTAATTTAAATATTTCTCCAATCATCTTATCAACTTTTCTTTTCAAAATCAACGGGTTAAGTTTTTCATGCTCCAAGACCAAATGATCT
>Ga0210051_1004201_pt1 | contig 14104 bp, 14 predicted proteins | sample CryGey092014_all_FD_185464 | JGI IMG/M metagenome (GOLD analysis project Ga0210051, IMG submission 185464) | Groundwater microbial communities from aquifer - Crystal Geyser CG23_combo_of_CG06-09_8/20/14_all (SPAdes) (version 2) | ecosystem: Environmental > Aquatic > Deep subsurface > Groundwater...
CATCCCCCGAAACAAGTTCGGGGGGATTCTGTCTGTCGCCTCCCGCCGTTAGCGTGGTCCTAACCATCCCCCGAAACAAGTTCGGGGGGATTCTGTCTGTCGCCTCCCGCCGTTAGCGTGGTCCTAACCATCCCCCGAAACAAGTTCGGGGGGATTCTGTCTGTCGCCTCCCGCCGTGAGCGTGGTCCTAACCGTCCCCCGAAACAAGTTCGGGGGGATTACCGAATCAATCGGGTATGTCCGTCTTCGTTTCAGCAGGGACAGTATTTTTGACGACCTACTTATCTCGATGCGAATGGAGCGACGACGAGGGTGTTCAAGGGGAAGGAATCGGTTCCGGAAACGATCGACTTCACGATCAACAGCCGGGCCGCCTGGGAAGAGCACAAGTCCCGGTTGACATGGAACGAGTCTCGCGTCGATTGGGAAGCAGGACTGGCGGCCAACCAGGTCTATCGGAACAAAGGACTGTTCGTCACCTATCAGGCAGGTTGCTTCGGGTATGATTTCGTGCAGCGATTCGCTGGCGCGCCGACGGTCCTCAAAGCAATGATAGATGATCCCGCCTGGGTGAAAGAGATGATCAACGCCGTCGCAGACCTGATTACAGCGGCAGTGGAGGAGATGCTGCGCCGGGGATTCCAGTTTGATGGTGCGTTCATCGCCAACGACATGGGATACCGGAATGGGACATTCTTTTCCTGCGCCATGTATAATGCGTTTGAGTTCCCCTCGCAGAAGCGACTGTGCGATTTCTTCCACAGCAGGGGGATGCCTGTCATCCTTCACACCGACGGCAACGTGAACCAGTTCATCCCGCTTTTCATTGAGGCTGGCTTTGATTGTCTGCAGCCGCTGGAGGTGAAGGCCGGGATGGACCTCGTCGGGCTGAAGCGGGATTACGGAGATCGGCTGGCCTTCATGGGTGGCATCGACGCGCGGGCGATGGCAGACCCCGATCCGTCCGTTATCGAACACGAAATCGCGACGAAGATCCCGGTCGCCAAACAAGGCGGCGGGTACATTTATCACTCGGACCATTCCGTGCCCGACAATGTGAGTTTCGAACAGTACCAACGGGCACTGGAGCTGGTGAAAAAGCACGGTCTCTATGGAGGTGCGAGTTGAGCGGAAACGGGACGACAGCACAGAGAAATCCTGGAAAACTGCAAGAATGGAATTCTGAAAGAATGGTGAAAGGACGAAGGTGGACCGCTCTGCGTTTTTGCTGGATGTCGATACTCGTGACCGTTGTCTTCAGCCCGCGCATCCGAGCCGACGACAATACCATCCTCCTGCTGCACTTCGATGAAGGGAGTGGCGCGGTTGCGAAGGATTCCAGCAAATCGAGTTTCAGCGGACTCATCACCGGAGCGAAGTGGGTGGAGGGCAAGTTCGGCAAGGCGCTCCAGTTTAACGGCGATGATGACTTCGTTGATCTTGGCGACAACGCTGCATTCAGTTTTGGGGAGAACACCGATTTCACCGTTGAGTGCTGGATCAATGTCCCTACCGGCATTGCGCGAGGCTTCTACAACATCATCACAAAAAAGCTGAGAGGCGATGCGACTGAACCCGGATTCGCCATCCTCGTGGATCGCGCATTCTGTGTCCGCGTGGGGATTGCGGACGGATTCAACTTCGTGGGGCTTGCGTCCCCCAAACCTGTCAACGACGCGCAGTGGCACCACATCGCCCTCACGGCCGACCGGGACGGGGAGGCCATCCTCTACTTCGACGGAGTGGCCGAACAAAAGGCATCCATGCGTGAGATCATTGACATCTCCAATTCCTACCGGAATCTCCGCATCGGCGACCGCGCTCACGACGGTGATTTCATCGGGATGATCGACGAAGTGCGAATCTCTAAGTGTGTGAAAACCGAATTCTCGTTGAGCAAGGGCTACTGATGTGACGCAGATGTTTGCGTCCACGTCAATATGGGCATACTAAGGTCGCCATTCAAACCGAACCACGAGGTGTGTCATGATGCTTACGAGACGCGGTAATTCGAGAACGGGCGAGCCGGAGACCCGGCGGGGGTTTACTTTGATCGAGTTGCTGGTGGTGATCGCGATTATCGCGATACTGGCGGCCATATTGTTCCCCGTCTTTGCCCGGGCGCGGGAGAAGGCGCGTACCGCCTCCTGCCAGAACAACATGAAACAACTTGGCATCGGGCTGATGATGTACGTGCAGGATTACGACGGGAAGTACCCCCTCGATTCCTACGGTCCCGGTGTTACCTACACTCTGCCCACGGGGAGCGCCTAAGTAGGTCGTCAAAAATACTGTCCCTGCTGAAACGAAGACGGACATACCCGATTGATTCGGTAATCCCCCCGAACTTGTTTCGGAGGATGGTTAGGACCACGCTCACGGCGGGAGGCGACAGACAGAATCCCCCCGAACTTGTTTCGGGGGATGGTTAGGACCACGCTCACCGAAGGAGTGGAAAGCCCCTCTTGTCCGGCAGTTGTAGCGCGAACCTAACATTCCCCCGGAACAAGTCCGGGGGGATTGCCATTACCGAATCAAACTATCAAATAGCATAACCCCCCCCTACCTTTTCGGGAACTATGGGACAGTATTTTTGACCACCTACTTACACGGGCTATATGCTGTGGATGTTCATGGTGTATCCGTACATTAAGAGCGTGCAAGTGTTCAATTGTCCCAGCGTGCAAACCACCTTCACGGGCGGCTACACTGGAGACATGCGGTATGGGTACAACTCCGGCTACCTCGCCGACAAACAGGACGCGGACCTGCCAGCGGTGTCTGCGATCATCGCGTTCGCCGAGACGGAGTCTCCAGGCAATCCCTATCGGATCTACTACAACCCCACCACGCAAGCCTTCGACACCGTAAACGGCGGCACGCTCGCACCACGGCATAATGACGGCATGAACTGCGCCTACGCCGATGGTCATGTCAAATGGGTGAAACGAACCGCTATCCTCACTAATAACCTCGCGTGGACAGGAACTCCATAGGAATTCAGTCACCAGAAAGGGACTGAAGCAGTTGATGGCCGGCGCGCGGAAGTTCAAGCTGTGCGAGGCGACAGCACGACCTTCTCGTGACGACATCGTGGCATTGACACCGCTGTCTGCCCAGATAACGGGGATCCCGTACATCAGCGAACACGACAAGGAAGTGGCTGACGAAATCCTCAGCGCGGCGTGAACTGCAACGGAACACACCCATGACACCAAGCCCCTGCGAGAGGTCTGCAACCTCCGCAGGGGTTTCTCATTCTTGGGGGAGTTCAGATTCCGAGCATGTCCTTCTTTCGTTCCCAGTAGTAAATGAAGTTGCCGTAAGGAACGCCCGGTGGAATGGAGTGATCGAGGGTGGGGATATAGCCACCTTCGAGAGCAAGGGGTATCTTGTCTGCCAACTCGCGGTCAATGGCATCGCGACCGTGCGCCAGCGCGCGTTTGTCGATGCCCCCGGTCATCAGGAGGTCCCTCCCGTATTCACGACGGTACTTGTGCAGGTCATTGCCGGCAGCCTGCTCCATGGGAAAGACACCGTTGATGCCGCTTTCGAGTCAGAGAGGGATCAACTGTGAAACGTCGCCATCGCTGTCCACGAAGATGATGTCCACCCCGGCGTCGCGCAACGTCTGAGCAATGCGTCTGTACCGAGGCACCGTCAACTTCTTCACCAGAGCGGGAGAGATCAGAGGTCCTTCCCGGTAGCACATGTCCTCCCAGAACTGCGCCAACGTGACCGGTGCTTCAGTGAGCGCCTTTCGGAACACGGAGATGGCGAATTCCGTCGCGGTCTCCATCATGTCCTCAATCATCAGCGGTTCATCGTGGAAGGCATACAGAACGCGTTCGTCCCCGAGCAACATGCGGCAGAATCCGAAGAGACTCGGACCGCCATAGTAGGTGGCGACCAGACCGTAAAGGCGAAGGATTGGTTTCTCCCGGTTCCATCGCGCGACGCGTTCTGCCCAATCGACCGGATATCGCTCGGGTATCGTTGGGTCAAAGCGACGCTTGATGCTCTCCCAGTCTTGCCGGGTCGTCACAGGCGCCTCAATGAACTCGGGCATCGACGTTTCCGGGTTCTGCTTGAACTCCCGGAAAGTCTGCCCCATCCGGTCGTGCCGCGTGAGTGAGACGTCGTCCTCGGAAAGCACTTCTTCTTCAAAGGGAGGGATCATGCTGAAATCGATCCCGGGAAGAACCTGCGCATCACACTCCTGCTGCCACTGGAGGACATACTCCCGGTCCTTCCCGGTCTCTCGCATCCATGCCTGCACCGTGGCTTCCCATGTCCCCCATTCCAGCAAAGGAGGTCGGTCCACGGACTGAAAGCGCATGAAGGACTGAAAGCGGTGATGCGGTGACATGGTCAACACCTCATCCCAACCGTTCTACTTCACCCAACGTGACAGGCAGGCCATTCCTCTCCATCGACAAATCTGCGGCCAGACAGGCCAGCGTCGATTGGTACGCGTCCTCGGGAGTGATGTACGGTTCCTGACCTGCGATGACGCGATTCACGATGTCCGCTGTTTCGTCGTTAACGTTGTGGTACAGCTTCCAGGTCGGTAAGTCGCTGTAGTCTTCCCAGCGAGCGACGCGAGGGTAGTACCTGTCCCCGTCGTAGCAGTGGATCACACGCAGGTTGCGGTGCCAGATGTCCACGAACGCTGCCCCTCGCGTGCCGATAACGTGGTATTCGAGGCGGTGACCGGCGCGATAGCAGTCTTCGTCGCTGAAACTGTACGGGTGGGCAGTGGAAGTCTGGTTGAAGAGAATATGGGCGATGGCGCCACCTTCGAAGTTGTACGTTGAGAAGCAATTGTCCGACAACTCGTAGTAGGGCACGATCCGCGGCGCGCGGGTGCAGGAAACGCTGGTCATGGGCTTTCCCATGAACCAACGAAGCAGGTCCACGTAGTGATTCAGCTTGTTGGCGAAGAGTCCTCCCGAAGTGTCCTTCACCTTCCACGCCACAGTGTGCGCGTACTCCGTCCCGACAGCCGTTCCGGTTAGCAAACCACACCTCCGATCTCGTGAGAATCCTGTCAAGCGCAGATTTCCCGGCCTTTTGACCAGCCATTCCGGCGCGGGAATTGCAGATGCCTGATGGAGTCTGCCACGATGCTATCGGGATATTGTCCGTTGCTGCCCATCTTCTCCTCTCCAGCCCCGGAAAGCTCCCATCCCGAAGGAGCAAAGGGTGTTGGCATCATTCCCTTCGCAATCCGGCGACGGAGTCTACCGCGACTGTTTCGGGGCGACTCTGCGTTACGCTCTCTGCGAGTCAGACGACCGGGACGGCAACGATCACCATCACAAACGACACGATCGACGAGCCGGATGAGACGGTCATCCTCACCATGGGCGATCCGACCAACGCCACCAAGGGAACGACGACGGTTCACACAGCGACGATCACGGATGATGACCTACCCCCACCGCCGACGGTAACCAGCATCGCACCAACGTCAGGCATCAACCTGGGAGCCATTGGCATTACCGATCTTCTCGGTACTGGTTTCCAGACGGGGGCAACCGTAAAGATGACGCGGTCGGGGAAATCGGATAGTGCGGGGACCGGTGTCAGTGTGGTCGGCTCCACCAAGATTGCCTGCACCTTCGACCTGACAGGGAAGGCGACTGGGCAGTGGAACGTGGTGGTGACGAATCCTGACGCTCAGAGCGGGACGCTGACGAACGGATTTACCATCTCTTCTCGCAGTGGTAGCACTTACAACATCGCGGACTACTTCCCACTATGCGAAGGGAGCAAGTGGTATCGACAGGGAACCAAGTATGGTGGTTCCTACGCTGACACGGAGACAGCAGTGCAGCAGGTGACCATCAACGGAAACCCGGCAATGAAGATTACAAACACATACTGTGGGTGTCCGAACTACACGTGGTCAGACCCCTCCACGGGTTTCTGGCATTTCGGCTTCGATGAAGATGGGTCCGAAATCAGATATGACACACCTATCAGAATCCCTGCGAACTTAACTGTTGGCCATAGATACAGCGGAAGCAGCAACGTGCGTGAAAACGGCAAGCTGACTGGCACGATGACTTGGAGCATGACACTGGAGAGTGTCGGAGGAGTCACCAATCCAGCGAGGGTCTTCAACGATTGTCTGGTCTGGAAAGTGGACATCAATATCCCTGGAGACAAGGAGTCTTTCCGCTGGTGGATGGCCAGGGATGTGGGCGAGGTGAAAGAGAAGAGCCTCTTAAGCTCCGATGAAGACAGCCTCGTCTGGGCCAACGTGTGTGGTCGGAGCTTCGGCGCTGCTCCCGGCGCGCCCACGGTCACCAGCATCACACCAAACACCGGAGCCAATGATTGAGATAGTGAACGTCACAGACCTGGCGGGAACCGGGTTCAAGTCCGGCGCGACAGTGAAGCTCAGGAACTCCGGGCAGAGCGACATTGCTGCCACCAGTGTCAGCGTTGTCAGCGCCACAAAGATCACCTGCACCCTCAACCTGAACGGGAAGACGCCCGGACAATGGGATGTCGTGGTCACCAACTCCGATGGCCTCCGTGGCTCGCTCAACGGCGGGTTCACCATCAGGCAAACGGCTAATGTCACCCATGACGTCGCCCTCACCGCCTTCTCCGCGTCGCCCACCTCGGTGTCTCGCCGGCAGACGGTGACGTTTTCCTACACGGTGAAGAACAACGGAAACGTGACGGAGACGAATCTGACCTTCCGGTTGACGTACAACGGTCAGCCGCTCGGTCAGCCGAAGACCATTGCGTCTCTCGCCGCAGGCCAGCAGACATCCGGAACCATCAATATCAAGGTCCCCCGCAAGCAGAAAACCGGCGACTACCTGATCACCGGCACCGTCTCCACCGTTCCCGGCGAAACAGACACCGCGAACAACAGCCAGACGGTGAAAGTCACGGTGAAATAGCAGATGGCAGATGGCAGATGGCGGATAGCCTATGGCAGGTGGCAGGAGTGAGCGGCTGGTGTTCAGTAGGGACGCCAGCCGCCTTTTTACGTGGGCAAGCTGAGGAGGCGCTTCACCGGATAGCGTAGGGTCTGCTATAATGGCGGCGTGCATACATAGCGGAGTGCGGAGGATTCCATGGCTTTGCCAGAGAAGCCAACTCATGTGATCCAGCAGCTTGTCGAGTTGCGGCGAAACCGAATTGGCTGGCACGCAGTTCAGCACATGTTTGAGGAAGGGTTTGAGGCTGAAGATCTTCTGCAAGCTCTGCAGGGTAACATGAAGGTATTGGAGGAGTTACGAGACTGATGGCCGGGTCCTGGTGCTTGGGCATTCCAGTGTAGCACGTCAAACAATCTGTCCCCTGCACGTTGTCTGCGATCTCACAGACGAGACGTCGCTGGATATTGTCGCAGCGTACATCCCGAGTCGACCGTACTGGATCAACCCACATCAGAGAGGTGAGCAACGATGAGTCAGTTCCCCTTGAACAACTGTTCCAATTGCGGAGGAGAAGTCTCTCGAAAGATGATCTCACGCGACTTTAACCGGGAAGGAACAACTGTGACGATCGATGGAATACGAGCAATCGTGTGCAATGAGTGCGGGGAAGTCTACTTCGAACCAGAGGCTGCGCAGTCTTGGCTGGATGCGGCAAATGCTCTGTTTCAGCTCTCCAGAAGAAACCGTCAGCACAAAGGAACGCTGGTGGGAGTGACCGGCTGACCCGGTGATAAGTAGATCGTCATAAATTCTGTCCTCATTTCCTCACCACAGAGATCACGGAGAACCCAGAAAAGAAGGCAAATCTTCGCGCGCTTTGCGCCTTCTGCGGTGGACAAGATTATTGATGATTTACTTAGCCGATGGCTTCCCGACTCGCGGCCGGGGTCTCCGCACCGATTCCATCGGCATCTACGACTTCGCTGCGAGGTGGCTGATGGCTGAGAGCAGGTGGCGCCCCGACGATACTGTCGGTCGTGCCCTGCGAGGTTGCGGATGATCGCTCTGCGGCTTCGAAAACGGCGATGGTTTGGCCCCCGTAACGAGTATCGCTGCACCATTCTCCGTCTTCCTCCGAGCTGTCTTGAGCAGTTGCTGCGCGTTGTGCAGCACCTCCATTTCGATCCACTGGTAGTTCGACGCGAGACCTCGTTGTGTCTCATCTTCGTGAACGTCTTCCAGATACTCGTGCAGGTCGAGAACGGGTTGCGCTGCATCCCCGAAGACTCCACGGGCCGAGTTCTCCTTGAGGGACACAACATCGGTGCCAGGATTCCACAGTAGATGCGTTAGCAGAAACGCATCCAGTGCCCAGCGGAAGTCATCGCCGAGGAGGTTGGTTCCGAAGCCGGTCCACCCGTAAACGCCGCCCAATCCGAGGTCGCGATACGCAGGGATGTCGCGCTGCATGGCTCGACGGAGGGGCGTCATCTCCATTTGCCAGCCGTAGTATTCCAAGCTGCCAACGCGGTCGGCCGACATTTTCTGAATCCATCCCTTCAGCCACTTCAGGAAGTCACCATTCTTCTTGTGGTCAATCTTTTCCAGGTAGCGCACAAGCTCGGATGCCGCAAACAATGTGACGCGATCCGCCTCCGGAGACACAACGATTGGGCCGAGGGCTTCCCCGTTGTCTGCCAGAACCACGCGAGCGTTCCTCATGACGACCATCCGGTCCTACTTGTAGTGGACCTGAGCCTTTGTCCCGGTCTCCACCGATTCGTAGATGGCTGCGGCGATCTGGTTGGCCTTGAGTCCGTCTTCGGCGCTGATGGGCGGTTGGGATTTCGTCCCGACACAGTGGACAAAGTGCGTGATTTCACCGGTGAATCGGTCCGGGTGCTGAGAGCAATCGACCGCCACCCAATCAGCGGAATCTTTCGTTCGGTACTTGAGGTCGGGTTCGTTGGCGTCAAAGTAGCTCACGACAGCTCGCCCCTCGCTGCCGTACCACTCCACCAGATTGCTGCACGCCTGGAGAGAGTAGCTGGCGGTGATCTCACCGAAGGACTTCCCTTTGACATCCAGCAGCGCCATGCCGAAATCCTCAATCTCCATATCCTGAAGGACGTTCCCCGCCATCGCCTGCACCGCTGACGGGTCGCCAACGAGGTGACGGAAGAGGTCGTAGGAATGGCAGCAATGGTCGATCAGCGGCCCACCTCCGGAGAGACTGCGTTTGGCGCGATGGTTGGTGGTCATGTCACTGTATCCACCGAAAATGTTGCGGAACAGAAGAGGCGTACCGAGGGTTCCCTGGTCAATCAGCTTCCTCAACTCGATTACCGCTGGGTGGAATCGGTGGCAGAAGGCCGTCATGAAGACGCCGTCCGACTTCTCTACTGTCGCCGCCAGCTCGGCCGCGGCGGGCGCGTCCACTTCGAGCGGCTTCTCACACAAGATCGCAATCCCCTTCTGCAAGAACGGCCGACACACTGCAAGATGCGTCGCGGGGGGGGTACAGACGCTCACCGCATCCAGCCGATCCTTCTCCACCATCTCATCCACCGAACACGCGATACGCGCGCCGGTGCTGGACGCTGCCTTCTCGGCCCCTTCGCGCCGCACATCAAATACAGACACAATCTCTACGTCTGCAACCTTCTGATATGCAGACGTGTGCGCAGTGGCAATACCACCGCACCCGACGATTCCTATACGCAATCTTTCCGGCATGTCTTACCTCCCGAGCTTTCATTTGGTTTTTCACCCGTAACGAGTATATATCACGGAATCTGCGGCTGGACGTGGTAATGCCGATCGGGGTCAAGGGGAAACAGGGACTTCACGGGAAGCGTACGCGACCAATATGGGCCGCGCTCTGTGTGGGCCATGCTTCTGCCATACCGTGTGACTGGTTGGATTATTGTCCCCAAACTACCCGACAGTGAAAGCCACAAAACGCTTGCACCTCGATGCCGAGGGTGGCACCTGTGAAATATGCGATTTGAGATCTGAGATCGCTACCGAATCACCCGATACTCCCCCGGTCTGACGGTTATCTCGGTCTGTGGGAGATCAAGTCCCGGCAGTTTCATGGTGGCGCGCAGCGTGGTACTTATGGTCTCGTCCGTGGGATTGTTCACAGACACATGCCACTGGTGCGGGTTGTCATACAGGTGCGTGACTTGGATGAAAAGGGCCTGCCCGGCTCCATCTGCGACCACTGGGTGTCCGGCGATGATGTGGGTCTTCTCTGCGAGGTCAACATACAGCGGTACATAAGCGTTTCCGTACACGTCAATACCCAGCGGACGGTAGCGATTTTCACCTGTGCCGTAATTTCCTTTCACGTAACCGAATTTCTGGAAGAGACCTGCCGTCCAGCGGGGGTTCAGGTTCATGATGCGAAGCGGGAGGGTCAGGTCGGTCTTCTGTTCCGGCCTGGGGATCGACAGCTCCACTGCATAGTCCTCCGGTTCGCAGTCAATGAGGGCCGGGGAGGCAATTTCCTTCCCCCGGATCATTTTCATGCCCGTCGGCTTGTGCAGGTATCCGATCCGCTGAAGGAAGCCGTCCGTGCTGTTGATCGGGACGTCCACTGGTACGCCAAGCGAGAAAAGCTCCCAAGCATACACATCGCCGCGTGTGACCTGTTGGCCGGAGACATTTGCTTCGATGGTAATCCAATTTCCACCTGATTGGCTGTTGCGAAGGACGAGTGTCGTCGGTTGCAGACGGTTAACGAACACATGACTATCGGCGAGGCTGGTGCTGTACAGTCCGAACCACGTCCCCGGCTCCAGCGGGATGCGTTGCTCCCCCTTGACCTCCCCCACGTCGATTTCCTGCGATACCTCCCCAGGCTTTGCGCCAATGACCAGCTTGCAGGGCGCGGCCCGAGGCGGATGGTGGTTGCGCAGGAGTGTCAGGTTTGTGATGGTGAAGTCATCCTTGAAGGTGATTTCGCTGCGGAACAGCGCGGCGTTGATGCCGTGACGTACCGCGGGCCCCGCCCAGCCCGCATCAGGGATGCCGACCGTGGGGGTGTAGTATTCACGGTAGCGTAGTTTGGATTCCATCAGTCTGGAGGAACCGACGATGGGACCAAAGGTGTGCCAGGGATTGATAACCCGCTGGACGGATTCATCGTACACCTTGTCCTGGATGGAGGTTGCCGCAACGACACCCTCGTCGGAGAACTCGGACATCGGGTACTGCCGGAATCGACTTCCTTCCTCGGTGCCTTTGTCTGTTACCAGTAAGGGTCGGCTTTCCTGGAAGACCACCAGCGGAAGAGACGCGGGAGGCCCGCCATCCCAGGTGTACCCGCCGATGTCGGGGGAAAGCGGCTCCACCCAGTTGGAGATCATCGGGTTCGGTCCTCTGCCGAGGATCATGCCGCCGGACTTACAGTCGTTGACATGGTCGCCGCAGAAGACGACGTTTCTCCCGCCCGATTTCCACGAGCGCCGCGCGGAACTGACCGCGGTGTTTCCCTTCTGATCTTCGACAATCACTACGAGGTTGCTGTGGATGACGGCATCAAGGGGAAAGACTCTGTCGAACGACTCCTCTCCGTTGAACTTGAAACGACGAAAGAGGTTCTGGCCGTCATAGATTCTGATCTCTTTCAGTCCGGCGGGGGATGAGACGGACAGGTGAGCCTCCATCAGTGAGGGAGCGGTGACAAACTCCTCCGCCCCCAGCGTCATCGTTCTGTAGCAGAACGGCCACTCGTGGATCAGCGGCCCGTTGGAGGGGAACACATTGAGACCATCATACTGACTGGCCCAGCGGAGACCATCCGCCATCAAGCTATCAAGACTGCGCGCCTGTGCGTAGGTGAGGCAGTTGCCGCTCTCCACTTCCCGGGTCAACGCTTTCGGCGAGTAGACTTCGTTGATGCTCGCGGGAGAGGGGGCAATGGTTCCCTGGGCGGTGGTGAGATATTCCTGCGCGACATCCTCCATCAGCTTCCCGCGGTTGTAATACTTAATCCCTGCCATGGAGTAACAGCGCAGGTCCAGCAGCTTCTGTCCCTTGGGCGCTGCGGAGAAGTTGTAGTAACCCAACTGACTCTTAGCGTTGGCGTGGCTCAAAAGCCAGTTGAAGCTGGGGCCGTTGTAGCCGGTGTAGGTGCCGGCTTCGTCCTGTGGCTGCAAGTTGAAGACGGTCTTCCCAGGCCCGGTGAGACAGTAGTCGGGTGGATACTCTGGCTCGACCCCGAAGACAAACATCGTGTCGCCGATGTTGTTGATGATGCGGTATCCGGGGAACAGTTTCACACGGCTGTCCGAGAGCTTTTGGCACTCCTCGGTCAGAGCGGCCAGTCGCTCTTTGCTGCATTTCTCAAAATCCTCAAGGAAGACGACATAGTCGAGACCCGCCTCAATCGCTGCGTCCCTGTAATCTTTCACGCTGCCCGATCCGGAGCTGTAGCGGGTCTTGGCGCCGATCAACCCCTTGAACAGCGGCGCGTGCTTGGGAGGACGATGCCACTGGGCCACCTCGTATTCCCAGTACCAGAACGTGTACTCAAAGTCCTTGCGGGCATTCTCCCGTTGGTTCGGAGGCGTGAGAGTATCCTTACCGGTTTCATAACCTCCCACCGCGGCGTTCTGTAGCGACGGTTGCGCCAGCCACCGGTAGGTGTTCTCCAGCAGTTTGCCGAAGTCGCTGGGTTTGCCTTTCAGACCTTTGCTGAGGACCTCATAGTTGAAGATGAAGCGCGTCCCCGACCCCACGGAATACTGCCGCCACTGGTTGATAAGAGCGACGCGTCCTTTTTCGTAGTCGCGAATGGCAAAAAAGGGAGGCGACTTCTCTCCATCCTTTCGGATAAAGGGATCGAGCAGGTCGGGGTCACCGGACTTGGCGAGGTCGTATGGCACCGTGTGACTGGTCGAGGAAGTCCGTGCGACGGGCTGCCACTCTTTGCCGGCAAACAGCGGCCCGGTATGCTGGGCGTTGTACGACTTGCTGATGGGATACCAGACCCCGCTCACACCATCGCTCACCGGCGAGACAGGAATGTTGTCGGTGTAAGACAGGGGTGTCGGGTAAGAGGCGTTCGACATCACCACGATGTTCGCCTTGTCCGTCTCCTCGATAATCTCCACCGGCAGCTTCGCTCCCCACTTCTTCGTGAGATCGTAGAACACCTGTTTCTTGATGTTATTCTCGGTAGGGAAGAGAAACACCCCGCCGCCTTCTAATACGTAACGTTCAATGTCCTTCAGAAACTGCTCTCCACTCGGTTGCTCGTAGAGGACCAAGACGTTATAGTTCTTCACTCGATCCCAGGTGACCGCGGAAAGGCTGTTCGTGTAGTCCACCTCAAAGCCCTCTTTGTGGAGTTCCTTCAGGTACGTCAAATCAATCCATCCCCACGCAAGCCCCTGTGGGGAACAGAAGAGGATGGAGGGTTTCTTGTCAGCGGCGCGCAGCGTGTTGGCCCAGAGGGCGATGGCGAGAATCAGGAAGGTCTTTTTCATGGCTACTCCTTCACGGCATGTAAATCATGTCCTGGCAGACTGTTGCATGTGCGCGCACGCGTGCAATCATCTCGGCCGCGACGACATCACAGCGGTAGTATACGCGGAGACGACGATTCCAGCAAGGCCAACTCCTCTACTCATCTTGCACTGTTGACGCGCGTTGAGCCGCTGATTAGAATGTGGACTGCAAGGGATACTGGCGGCGAGGACATTTCCGCTGGGAGGCTGGATATACCGACGATGTCGAAATCACGGACTACCACTAAGGGGAGAACAACATCCTCACCGCGAGTTGGAAAGGGTGCGCTTCATTCACGACGATTGCCCGAAAAGCGGCCTCCCACCCATCCGGGGGAGATGCTGCTCGAGGAGTTATTGAAGCCGATGGGGATTAGCCAGCGCCTCTTGGCTGAGCGCATGGAGGTGTCTTCCTCGCGTGTCGCTGAAGTCGTCCGGAAGAGACGCGGTGTCACTCCTAAGATAGCCTTGCGGCTTGCTCGTGTCGTTGGAATGCCAGCCGACTTCTGGTTGGGTCTCCAACAAAACTGGGACCTCTGGCAAGCCATGCACAGGGACTAGTGCATCGTTTTGGAAGTTCCCCCACAAAAGGACACCGGATCGCTTCAGCGTCCGGTAGCTCACACAGGCAGCTACACGATGGAGGCTACCCTCCTTTTCTCCCCTTTCAACCCGTGTTCG
>Ga0210051_1004202_pt1 | contig 14103 bp, 16 predicted proteins | sample CryGey092014_all_FD_185464 | JGI IMG/M metagenome (GOLD analysis project Ga0210051, IMG submission 185464) | Groundwater microbial communities from aquifer - Crystal Geyser CG23_combo_of_CG06-09_8/20/14_all (SPAdes) (version 2) | ecosystem: Environmental > Aquatic > Deep subsurface > Groundwater...
CTCTTCCAGTAATAAACTCTGCTAAAATCCCTATGATTATACCTATAAGCAATAACCAGTAGTTTACATGAAATCCCAATAAAGCATTAACAATAGATGCGAGCGCATTAGCCTGCGGAGCCAGCAGGTCAAGTTCTTTAAGATTTAATGCAAGCATGGACACAAAAACACCTGAAAGAATAGCACCTGGCAGAATGCCAATAATTTGAGCCTTGATTAAATTTTTAGGCTGATTACCAGCATATAAGCCAACTTTAAAATCATAGAAAAGGTTGGCTGAAACAGATATAGATGCAGAAAATGCGGTTACAGCAAGTATTCCTAAAATTGCAGTAATGTTTGGATCTAAACCTAAGCTTCTGAGTATTAGTATTAAAATGATAATTACTATAAGTCCCATTGCTGAAACTGGGCACTGTCCTGTTTCACCCATAATTTTTATTAAAACAACTGTTAGGAAAAAGCAGAATAAAATGAGGAGGATGGATACCAATATTGAGCCGAGTGGGGATTTGCTTGTTAAAAAGAATATAAGTGCAAGCACACAGAAAACTACGCCTGCAAGCAGCTTAATGTTTTTCAAAACACTCGGAGCTTGGGATTTGGAAAGGGCAGACATACCTTTTACTATAGGCAGTGTTTTAACCAACGCAGCAAAGCCACTACCAACGATTGCACCAATTGCAATCATCCTTGCTATATTAGAATATGCAAGGAATGGATTGCTTATAATCACCGTTTTACCAATTTCTGGATCATAGGCGGTAGCACCAAAATAAACTGCAAGTGGATTGATTAAAAACCATGTAAGGATAGAGCCAAGACATATAATGAATGCGCCTTTCAGCTGGAGAAACCAGCCCATAGCAACAAGCATGGGTGAGAGATAAAAATTCCCCCAGAAATATTTGCTTGCGGCTTTTGGCATCATTATACTCCCTCTATCATAAAGCCTACCATCAAAAATTTTCTGGAAAACTGATTTGCGGTTTAATAAAGGGAAATCTCTAAGAAAAACAAAACCTGCAGATGTGATTAGTAAAGAAACAACTAGCTGAACTGTTCTTTTTACTTTTTCAGCCATGCCTGTATATGCTTTCTTGGCAATATCTAAAAGTGTAAGCGGGGCTTCAAAGCCTGGTAGGGGTAAAGGGTCTTCTATCACCCATATCCTTCGTAATGATACAGCAACTCGTAGAGCTAAAACAGATAGCAATGCTGAACCTATAATCGCTACAGGCATTGTTTGGATCCAGCTAAAGTGAACACTGCCCTGCTCACGCAAGATATAAAGCGCGGTGTAAACAAAAATCCAGCCTGCAGATACTGAGGTTACACTACCAGCTACACTCCCTGCAATTTTTATCTGTTTATCAGACCATTTAAGAGCTATACCTATGATATAAATTATGTACCAGGTACCTCCAGCAACCATCCCTATCTTCAATCCAACATAGGAAGCAATCATTACAAAAACCCCACCTAGGATTAAAGGGAGGGAAACATTAAACCAATTAAGCTCATGTTTATCATATTCCTTTTCATTCTTTTCTTCAAGCCACTGCTCAAGCGTACCAGTATTTAGATTTGCGTAAAACTCAGGTGAATATCTTTCTATTATTCCGATTTCAATGTTTTCCAGCCCTTTTGATGATGGAGTCTGTCGGTAGAATCTTTTCATTTTTTCAGCCTTTTTATCTCTTTACTTCTCAAAACACCTTTCTCAGTAATATAACCAGTAATATATTTAGAAGGTGTGACATCAAAAGCAGGGTTAAAGGCTTTTGCTGACTTAGGCGCAACCCTTTTTCCTTTTATGAATAACACCTCATCTTCATTCCTTTCCTCAATCCTGATTTCCTCACCAGTCTTTAATTCAAAGTCAAATGTTGAAACTGGTGCTGCAACATAAAAAGGAATACTGTTTTCCTTTGCAAGGACTGCTTTCTCATATGTTCCTATTTTGTTTGCGAAATCACCGTTTCCTGCTATTCTGTCAGCACCAACAATAACCATATCGATCTCTTTTTTTCTCATGAAATGCCCAGCAGCATTATCAGAAATAACCCTGTGCTTTATGTTTTCATTCAGCAGCTCCCAGGATGTCAGCATTCCCTGCAGCCTTGGTCTTGTCTCATCAACATAAACAAAAATTTTCTTTTTGTTGTAATGCGCAAAACGTATTGGTGCAAGGGCAGTGCCGTAATCAACTGTTGCAAGTGCGCCTGCATTGCAGTGCGTAAGAATTCTGCAATTGTTTTTTATGAGTTTCTCGCCGTGAACACCAATCATTCTGCATTCATTCACAAGAGACTCAACATATCTTTCAGCAGAATTTTTTGCATTTTTACCTGATTTTATTTCTTTGAGCATGTAGTCAATTCCGTAAAACAAATCATGGGCTGTTGGTCTTGTTTTTTTCAAAACCTTCGCAACCTTGCTGATGTTTTTTTTCTGTGTCTCTGCCTGGGCGATTCCGTAAACCGCGGCTGCACCAATAGAAGGTGCACCCCTGACAACCATGTTTTTAATCGCAAAAGCAACATCCCTATAATTTTTTGCATTAAAAAATTTTAATTGAAATGGGAGTTTTCTCTGGTCAATCATTCTTATAATGCTTTTTTCCATCCAGACTGCTCTGATGTTTTTTGTTTTGTTGTTTATTTTCACTTTCATAATTCATGATTTGTTTTGAGTGTTTTAACCTTTACCATGAATGATTCTGTTTTAAGAATTTAAAGCAATTTAGCAAGTTTCTTGATGTCTTTGTTTGCAACATGAGTTAAGTGAAATTGTAGATGAGAGTGCCATTAGAAGGCATGGAATGAATTTTGAAAATGGCAAGGTAATAAAATATAAGGCCAGTATATGTGAATGATATCAATGACTTGAATGACTTAAATGAAAAGTATTATATATCAATAATATCATATCTACCTAAAAGGGGGGATAACATGTTTAAAAAACCAGAATTTTACGGGAAAACAACTGTGGGTGAACGTGGGCAAATTGTTCTACCCGTCGAATTGAGAAAAAAGTTCGGTATAAATGCTGGAGACAAGCTTTTAATCCTTGGAGATAAACATATGGACTTTTGGAGTGTGCACCTAGTAAAAGCTGAACTTCTTGGTAAAATGATGGAGCTGTTCAATAAGGATATTCGCCAGATTCTTGAGAAAAATGAAGATGAATAGTAGAAAAGGGAACTAAAATGGTGATGCGGTGTTAATTTGGTTTAAAAGGGTAATCAAATGAGTGATATTGCAATCCAAACGGAAAATCTAAGAAAACAATACAGGAACGGAGTTTTAGCGTTAAACGACCTCAATATAAAAATTAAAAAAGGTGATTGTGTTGGATATCTCGGGCCAAATGGGGCTGGAAAAACGACAACCATAAAAATTCTTACAAACTTAATAAAACCGACGTCTGGACAGGCATATATTAATGGCATAGATGTCAATAAAAATCCTAAAGAAACACTCCGACATGTTGGGTCATTAGTCGAAATACCAGGGGTATACGAATATCTCACACCGCATGAGATGCTAACATATTTTGGAAAAGTTCGTAGAATGAATAAGAAAGACCTTGATCGGAGAATTAAAGAGGTGTTGGAACTCGTTAAAATTTCTGATTGGGAACATAAAAAGATTGGATCATTTAGCACAGGGATGCAGCGAAGATTACTAATTGCTCAAGCCCTCCTTCATGAACCAGAGATATTAATTATGGATGAGCCCGTTCTTGGACTGGATCCTAAGGGAATGAAGGATGTAAGAGACATAATTAAACAATTGCAGAGTGAGAACAAAACAGTTTTTTTAAGTTCTCATTTACTACATGAAGTTAGCGAAACATGTGCTAAAGTTGTATTGTTGGATAAAGGCAAGGTTGTTTCGTACGATACTGTAGATAATCTAAGAAATATGTCAAAGATTCAAAAAATAGATGTTGAGTTTTTAAAAACGCTTACAAAAGAGCAAATTGCAAAAATTAAGTTAATTGAGTTAATTAGAGATTTTGATATTGTAAATGGAAGTTTGAGAATCGATTTTGACGGAAAACGGGATACTTGTTCTCAAATTCTATCTAAATTGGTCTCTCTTGGTTTAGAAATAGTCTCATATCACCCTGCAAGCGTTACACTTGAAGATGTCTATGTTTCGGTTATGGGTGAAGAAAGTGGGGTGGGATAATGGTGTCATTTAAAAGAGATATTATGGAAGATATTACTCATACATATATTGGGATCCAGTATGAACTCCGAAAACATTTAAGGAGACGAAGGTTTGCAATAGCGATAATATTAGCAGTAGTCCTCCCAATTCTGTTTTATGCTGTACCTAAAATATGGAATACTGGGTTTGCCGAAACCTCCGAATCATTTGTATCATCAAATCTGGGGTTTGTAAATCTGCTAATTATAATTAGTGCTGCATTATTTGCAGGTGATGCCATCTCAGGTGAATTTGAGAAAAAAACCGCATTACTTACATTCTCAACACCACAGAGACGAACTTCGATTTTCGCAGGTAAGTATATTGCTGCGCTAACTGCTATATTTGTTATTGTTTCATTATATTACATCATTACGATATTAGAGGTTATACAGATATATGGTATAAATAATGTACCTCTCGATTTAGTTAAATCATATTTACTTGCGTTACTTTACGTTTGCAGTGTACTGAGCCTGACTTTCTTTTTCAGCAGTATTTTCAAAAGTGTAATATCATCCACGCTTATTAGTTTTTTCACATTAATGATGATACTCCCGATAGTATCAATGCTCCTAACCGTAGTAAAAATAGAACCGTGGTTTATTGTTACATATTCTGCAGGTCTGATAACAGATGTTTTTGTACAACCAATCTTTATGGGCGGAGCTGGAGGAGAGCGTGGAGGTGGCTTCACGGAGTATGCACCTGATTTCGGTACAGGTGTTTGGGTAATGGTCGCTTATGCAGTGATATTATTTATCATGAGCATAATCATAGCTGTTAGAAAGGATGTGGAGTGATTTACATGCATGAAATCAAAAAACCAAGAAGAAATATGTTTGTAGCGATAGTTGTAATTGCGTTAGCTTTGTTAGGTGGTCTACAAACAATACCTTTGACAAATGGGGAAAATGGACTTGCTCAACCCCCTCCTCAATTACAACCGGATGTAAAAATAACGAGTATTACATTCTCAAATAATAACCCAGGAGAGGATGAGGAAATTACTATATCGGCAACTGTTTGGAATAACAATACTATGAATATAACTAATGTAACAATCACCTTTTCGTATGATATAACTACTATAGAAAACATAACCAATCTTTCAATAGGCGCAAAGGAAAACATGACTATTAATGTAACTTGGAAAGCAGTAAAATGGAATCATAATATTAGTGTCATGGTCAGTATAGATGGTATGCCTCTAAAAGATAGTATGATGAGCAAGGAAATAACTGTAAACGCGAAACCGATAGGAGATGTCCTGTCGTTGGTTATTGCGTTAATGATCGTGTTTATAATTATAACTGGAACTATCACAATCCCTGGTATTTGGAAATATATTACAAATAAAAAATGCAAATGATATTAGTTGATACATATCGTACTAAATGAAAATGTGACATGGTGATAAAATGCACGAGATTGCAATTAAAACAACAAACCTAACCAAAAAATTCGGTGAGCTTGTAGCAGTTGATCATATCTCCTTCGATGTAAAAAAGGGGGAGATATTCGGTTTTTTAGGACCAAACGGGGCTGGTAAAACTACTACAATCCGGATGTTATGTACTCTTAGTAAACCCGCTGAAGGATCTGCAACCGTTGCAGGTTACGATATTGTAAAAGAAGATAGCAAGGTGAGGAAACATATAGGTTTGGTATCCGAGAAAATGATAATGTATGACCGATTGACTGCGAAAGAAAACCTTAAACTTTTTGGTAAACTCTATGACATTCCAAACAATGTTCTTGAGAAAAGGATATATAAACTACTGAAACTTGTGCGTATGGAGAAATGGGCGAACCATCAGATACGCACATTTTCATCCGGTATGAAACAGCGGATTAACGTGATACGTGCGCTCCTTAACGAGCCAGAGATCCTATTTTTAGACGAACCCACTCTTGGTTTAGACCCACAATCGACGAGTGAAATTAGAGAGTTTATACGTAGAATAAACATTGAAAACGGGACTACAATTATTCTTACGACTCATATGATGGTTGAGGCAGATATGCTGTGTAATCGCGTCAGTATAATAGATTATGGAAAAATAGTAGCTCTAGATACACCTGCAAATTTGAAAAAGGTAATCTCGGGAGCTGATACCACTGTGGCTGAACTTACTATACCTAATCTTACTAATGATATGATATCACAAATTCAATCATTAAATTGTGTCAGAACTGTTACTATGGAAGATGATGCACACATTAAAGTTCGTGCTGGAGGTGACGATGCGTTTGACAATATAATTGATACCGTGCGGAAGAACAACGGAAGAATAAGTTCAGTTCGAAACCTAGAACCTACACTTGAAGATGTGTTTTTACATATCACAGGTCATGAGGTAAGAGACAAAACATCAGATAAGATAAAAACGGTTGGTCACGGACATCGATGGAGAGTAAAGACGAGGATAAGGTAGGTGATTTGATGGGTTTAAAAAGGATATTACGCCATAGTTTATGGATCGGTTGGAAGGATTTGTTAGAGTTCAGCAGGAGTCGACTGAGACTGATTATGCTCGTATTGATGCCTCTCTTTATGATGTTGATGGTAGGGTTTATATTTCCATCAGGCAGTTCAATCACTGATGTACCAATAGCATTAGTGAACTTGGATACCGGGTATGATAATGCCACTCTTGGCAATATGTTTGTAGCACAGTTAGAAGCAATTAATAATGAAACAGATATGATGGATCTAAGCACTGCTACTGGTTTTGATGATATAAAAGCCAAAATCCAGAATGGCGAGGTTAGCGGTGGTATAATTATATCCCAAGATTTTTCAGAAGCTCTAATGACTGGGAGACAAGGGAATATAACAATTATTACAGACCAATCTAATCCCCAGTTATCGACAACAATACAAAGTATCTTAACCAAAACAATTGAGCAAATGGGCACACAAAATGCGACTGACAAGCTTAATACAACATACAACATATCTTCGAATTATACATTCGCAATAATAAAACCTTATAACGTTCGGGTCGGAGGTATTGTACCGGGAGCGCCAAACTATTTTCAATTCGTGGCACCGGGTATAATGGCAATGGTAGTAATGATGTCACTTATGACAGGGCTACCACACGCGATTTCTTATGAAAAAGATATGGGAACATTAGACGGCATGTTGGTGGCGCCTATAAATAGATTGTCAATAATACTTGGAAAGGTAATAGCCCAAACAACACGGGGCATGTTACAAGGGCTCATAATTCTCTCACTGGCAATACTTCTTTTTGGCGTTGTCGTCTACGGAAACATACTTCTTGTAATTTTCCTACTACTCCTAAGTGTGTTTAGTTTTGTAGGGTTAGGCATTTTAATTACATCGTTTACAGAGAATGAAGAAACAGCCACTATGGTAATGATGACTCTTATGTTCCCAATGATGTTCCTAAGCGGAGTATTTTTCCCGATACAACAGATGCCCTGGTATATGCAAAACATCGCATACTGTCTTCCACTGACATATGCAACTACCGCATTAAGAAAAGTGATGGTATTGGGTGCCGGATTATCTGCAATATCAACAGAGTTAATGATACTAATTGGATTTGGTGTTGTGATGTTGTTGATTGCAGTACCGATGTTCAAAAAAGCGATGACTGAGTAAGAAGGGTGTGCATATGCTAAAAAACAGCGCGGATGGTTGGTCCTTTTCTCACGACCCTTCGGTTGCTTCGCTCCTCGTCCCTTACAGGTACGTATAACACAGGCTATACGGCTCAGCCACTTTGTGGCTTCGCCCAAATTTGCTCTCTTCGGTCGGCAAACGTCATATAGCCAGATACCGTTATATGAAATCCCGAACCTCATCTGTAGAAAGCATAAAAAATAGTATAGGATGGTAAGATCATGAAAAGGATAAAATTAGATTCGTCGGGCTTAAAAATAGCTGGATTATGTGACATGATAGCTCCTATCATTTTATTTACGTGTACATTGCTCGCAATTTTTATGCACCTTGGTTCAGCTGGACGGAAAACGATCTGAGTAATCTTGGTGGCGATATTGGCGAAACACCCATATGGGCTGCCCATGGTATTGCATCAATCCTGTTCAACTGTGGTCTTACAATAGTGGGAATTCTCGGCGTCGTTTTTGCATGTGGTCTCAAAAATACTCAAAGGATGCCGTCAGGTCGCTTGGGAGCATTGCTTTTCATTTTAGACATGTGTGCTTTATGTTGTGTAGGTATATTTCCATTGACTACCGGTGTGCCTCATGGGTCGCATCGATGTCTCTCTTCTTATTGGCTCCCTTCTCCCTCTGGCTTTTAGGGGCTGGATTTCTAGATTCGTTTGAAAAAGTTTGGGGAGTATTTTCAATCATAATAGGGGCTATAATCGTTGTGGATCTTTTTGTGTTGCCGGTTTTGTCGGGTTTCAAGGGTTACGCAATCCCCGAAATAATTCTTGCGATTGCACTATCGGTGTATTCCATCACCTTGGGAGTCAAACTGTTTAAGCAACCTCAGCAATAATAGGTTAATAGACTCCCCATGAACTTATATATTCACACACATATTCACACTCCATATAAGAATGGGTGATAGTTATGGATTGGGGAATGAAAAACAGGATATCAAGAATAATAAAAAAAGACGGGCATACTGTCATGCTCGCTGTTGACCATGGCTATTTTATGGGTCCAACAACAGGGCTTGAAAACTTAGGGAAAATGGTGAACCCTCTGCTGAAATATGCGGATACACTGATGCTGACAAGAGGCGCGCTCAGGAATTATATCCCACCTGAAAACAATATTCCAATAGTTCTCAGGGTTTCAGGGGGAACAAGCATAATAGGAAAGGAATTACTGCATGAGGGCATTACGGTTTCCATGGAGGAAGCAATACGTCTTAATGTTTCAGGTGTTGCGTTCTCAATAATGGTTGGCGCTGATTTTGAAAGGGACACATTATTAGGTTTAACAAATGTTGTGGATGAGGCTGAAAGATACGGGATACCTGTTCTTGCAGTAACAGCTGTTGGAAAGGAAATGAAAAAGGATGCAAAATATTTAGCGCTTGCATCAAGAATGGCTGCTGAGCTTGGAGCAAGAATAGTGAAAACATATTACTGCGAGGATTTTGAGAAGGTTGTGGAAACCTGCCCAGTGCCAGTTGTTATTGCAGGCGGCAAAAAAACATCGGAAAAGGACGCATTAAAAATGGCTTATGATGCTGTTCAAAAGGGCGCTGCAGGCGTTGACATGGGAAGAAACATATTCCAGTCAAGTAATCCTGCTGCAATGATAAAAGCAGTCAGGGAGATTGTACATAAAAAGGCAACACCTGATGAGGCATATAGGGTGTTTGAGAAAGGGTAGGCGGTAAAAATGAGTAAGGTTCAAATACACCGTCAAAATGGAAGGATATGCAACATTAATGTTGGATACCGAAGTTATATGCAATTTCGCCAATAATGCTAATGGAGGAATAAGGAATGTCAAAACGATTGGTAGAAATCTTCGAGGATGAAGAGATTGTAGAAAGAATCAAAAGACGTTTACCTTACTTGTTTCAACTTGCGGAATTAGAAAGTTCGAGGGCAGGCAAGACTGGGATGGAAGTCGGCTCAGTTCGAGAAAGAATAATCGTAGCTTTACTTATTTTTAAATTTGGTGAAGCAAATGTAGAAACTGAAATCCCTATCACTGAGCCAGAAGTTGATGCCCGTTTGTTCGGAGTACCAGTATCTATTAAGACGATAACTGGCAAGAGCCTTGGTGGAGTCAAACTTATATGGACTGTTGATGCTCAAAAAGCAAAAGAGTTTCGAGACAATTATTATCCTCATTGTGATATGTTGCTTGTTCAAATCAATTGGGATGACACTGGAGGATTTTATTACATCCCATTGGAAGTCCAGAAAAGGTTATTTGATAAAATAGGTAGACAGAATTATATTAAACTTCCCAAGCCTGGAACAAATCCAAGGGGTGTTGAGATTACTAAAGAAGCATTATCAAATTTGGTTGCCGACAAAGATTCTAAGAGAATTGTTATAAATTGGCAGAGAACAAAAATAGAATTCAATTCTTATAAAAGATGGGTTGACTTATGGAAGGAGGATTAAATATGAAGGCTAATAATAAAAAGAATGGAACCAAAACAAGCACTTTCGGTTCACCAGGAAGAATCAATCATGACTCAACAAAATTCTATTCCAGCAGATTATATGAAGGCTTGCCTAAAGAGTGTGTGTCTGAGTATATAGAGAATCCCATCCCCCCAAAATTTCTTAATAAAATATTTTGCGAATCAAGTGAACAAATGAAAGAATTACCTGATAACAGCGTTCATCTAATGGTAACTTCACCGCCCTACAATGTGGGAAAGGAATATGATAAAGACCTTACCTTGGACGAATACAGAGAATTTTTGAAAAAGGTATGGAGTGAAGTTAAAAGGGTTCTCGTCCCTGGAGGGAGGGCTTGTATCAATATCGCTAATTTGGGAAGAAAACCATACATCCCCCTTCATGCTTTTATTGTGGAAGATATGTTTGAATTAGGCTTTTTAATGAGAGGTGAAATTATCTGGAATAAAGCTTCAAGCTCAAGTCCTTCTACAGCGTGGGGGAGTTGGCTTTCCGCTAAAAATCCAATATTGAGAGACATTCATGAGTATATTTTGATATTTTCCAAAGGCATGTTTTCAAGGGGAAATCTGAAGAGAAAGAGTACAATTCCTAAGGAGGAGTTCCTTGAATTCACAAAAAGCATATGGACATTTGATGCAGAACCAGCAACGAAAGTGGGGCATCCCGCTCCTTTTCCAGTGGATTTGCCATATAGATTAATTCAGCTTTATACCTTTGAGGGAGAAGTTGTTTTGGATCCATTTATAGGAAGTGGACAGGCAGCTATTGCGGCGATAAAAACTCGGCGCCATTATGTTGGATACGACATAAACGAGGAATATGTAAAATTGGCAGAGAAAAGAATTAAGGAATTCTCTTTATCTTTTAATGCTCCTAAGCTGTTTGATTTCGAAGGAAAAAAAGATGATAAAAATGGCGAAACTGCGTATAATACAGCATAAAAGGTTGTGCCTTACGGCACTCACCCAATTTTTGCTTTACAAAAACTTCTTTTATGCTGGAATCGTTAAAGACCATGGCCATAAAAGGGTGGAGTAATAATATGGTAGAAAGGATTTTTATTGAAGAAATAGAAAAACTTTATCTCTCCATCCAAGATGAAACAGCATCAAGGTTAGAAGAATTTAAACGGCTCTGGGAAACAGGGACTGAGAAAGATATTTTTGCTGAGCTTGTTTTTTGTATATTAACCCCACAGTCTAAAGCGAAACTCTGCTGGGCTGCTACCGAAAAACTCCTCAGTAAAAATCTATTGTTGAAAGGGAACAAAAATCAAATTGCTGGGGAATTGGATGGTGTGCGTTTCAAGTATAAAAAAGCAGGATATATTGTTGAGGCAAGAAAACAGTTCTCAACTGATGGTAAAGTATTCATCAAATCCAGGGTCGCTCAGTTTAGGGATGTTTATGATGCAAGGGATTGGCTGGCTCAGAATGTAAAAGGCATAGGATATAAAGAGGCGTCTCATTTCCTGAGAAACATAGGACTGGGAGAAAATCTTGCGATTCTTGACAGGCACATACTGAAAAACTTAAAATCCCTTGAGATAATAAAGGAAATACCAGGGGTTCTATCAAGGAAAAGATATTTTGAAATAGAAAAAAAGATGAAGGAGTTTGCAGAAAAGATTAAAATATCTATGAGTCATCTGGATTTATTATTCTGGTACAAAGAAACAGGGGAGGTATTTAAATGAACCAAAAAGCCCTTAACAAAATCAGTTACGGACTCTACGTTGTTAGTTCAAAAAGGAATGATAAATTCAACGGGCAGATTGCAAACACGGTATTTCAAGTCACATCAGAGCCACCGGCAATAGCGGTGAGCATAAACAAACAGAATTTAACCCATGGATATATTCAGGGAAGCAAAGTTTTCACTACTTCAATCCTATCAAAGGAAACACCTATGGAATTCATAGGGCGTTTTGGATTTAAATCCGGCAGGGAGCTGGATAAATTCAAGGATATGAATTATAAGGTTGGTGTGACAGGCGCTCCCGTGGTTCTGGAAAATACCATAGGCTACTTGGAGGCTGAAGTCATTGATAGTTTAGATGCTGGAACGCACACTGTTTTCATCGGTAGGATGGTTGACGCTGAAATCATTAAGGATGGTGAGCCGATGACTTATGCCCATTATCATGAAATAAAAAAGGGTACTGCTCCAAAAACAGCACCAACCTACATTAAGGAAGAAAATCAAAAGAAGGTTAGTAAAATGGGAAAGTATAGATGCACAATTTGTGAATATGTGTATGATCCAGAAAAAGGGGATCCTGATTCCGGGATTAAACCCGGAACATTGTTTGAGGAATTACCGGATGGTTGGGTCTGCCCTGTATGCGGGGTTGGTAAAGACAAGTTTGAAAAAGAGGGATAAGGTACGAAAAATATAATATCTGAGAAGAAGATAAAGGAAAATGGGTGAATTAAAATGAGTAAATACGATTTAACTGATAAAGTTGCTATAGTAACTGGTGCAAGGCGTGGAATTGGAAAGGCAATTGCTTTGAAATTGGCAGAGGGGGGGCAAAAGTGGTCGTTGTGGATCTTGACAAAGAAGATTGTGAAAACATAGTAAAAGAAATTGAGGAATTCGGCGGCAAAGGTTTGGCTTTAAAGTTAGATGTAACCAAGGAAGAGGAAATATTAGGGGTTATAAAAAAGGTGAAGGAAAAATTCGGAAGGATTGACATTCTGGTAAATAATGCAGGAATTTTTATCCAGGAAGAATTAGATAAAATGGATACCTCGAAGATAGACAAAATCTTGGCAGTGAACCTTAGAGGGGTGATTCTCTGCACTAAATATGTTCTTCCAGAAATGAAGAAAAACAGGTATGGGAAAATAATTAACATAGGAAGTATCGCGGGTTTCGTTGGCTTTGAATTGTCAAGTGTTTACTGTGCAACAAAAGGGGCTCTGGTGAACATGACAAAGGAACTGGCGGCTGAACTCGGAAAATACAAAATTAATGTCAACGCCGTTGCTCCCGGGGTAATAGAAACCGCCATGACAAAGGATTTACTTAAAGATGAAAATGTAAAGACAGCAATTCTTGGGAATATCCCTTATGGAAGAATAGGGAAGCCAGAGGATATTGCAAACACAGTCGCATTTTTAGCAAGTGATGAGAGTGAATACATTACAGGACATACAATAGTGGCTGATGGCGGATGGCTAACCACGTAGTGGGAGTGCTAAGACATATAAGGAGAGGTGATGTAACAATGATAGAAAAACTGAGCAAAGAACAATTAGAGGGAATATTGGAAGCAGTACCTGTAGAAATTTCTTTCGTTGATGAAAATGATTTAGTCAGATTTTGGAATAAACATGAAACAAGAATTTTTAAACGACCAATTTCTGTGATTGGGAAATCGGTTCAAAATTGTCACCCAAAGCGCAGTGTGGATAAAGTAAATCAGATACTTTCCGATTTTAAGGAGGGTAAAAGAGATTCAGCAGAGTTCTGGATAAATCTCGGAGAGAGAAAGATATACCTCAGATATTTTGCTGTGCGGGATAAAGCAGGCAGGTACCTGGGCACATTGGAAGCGACCCAGGACATCACAGAAATAAAGAAGATTGAAGGAGAAAAAAGACTGTTAGAATATTGACAGACGAAATATTTATGAGGCATAAAGGTATATAGTAAAAAGAAGTGTGAACAAATATGAGGGATGTTGTCAGTATGCTCTGTAATACGCATGAAACTGTAAAGGAAAAAGTTGCTATGTGGCTAAAATT
>Ga0210051_1004205_pt1 | contig 14101 bp, 19 predicted proteins | sample CryGey092014_all_FD_185464 | JGI IMG/M metagenome (GOLD analysis project Ga0210051, IMG submission 185464) | Groundwater microbial communities from aquifer - Crystal Geyser CG23_combo_of_CG06-09_8/20/14_all (SPAdes) (version 2) | ecosystem: Environmental > Aquatic > Deep subsurface > Groundwater...
TAAAGTCAAAACAAAAACAATGCGAATCAAAGGCACAAAAATTGTTCGATATCATTATTGATAGAAGATCAAAAACCGGACATTTCTAATTTGCAGAGATACAGGACATTTCTACTTTGCGCTAACATCAAGATATTTAAGGGTTGAAAAGCCAAGGTAAAACCTTATAAGTATATTTCCTTTTAATTGTTAATTTTGTTGTAATGGAAAAGCTCGCCATCATCATATTGGACGGATTCGGCATCAATACTAAGACCCCAAAAGAGAATGCTATCGTGCAAGCGAAGGCTCCTCTTTTCCATAAACTCTTCAAGGAACCCTTTGCAAGCCTTGCCGCTTCCGGTAAAGCTGTCGGTGTACCTGAGGGGCATATAGGAGATTCCGAAATAGGTCACCTCACTATAGGAAGTTGAAGAATCATCAAACAAAGCATCGTCGAAATCGACGACATGCTCGATGACGGGAGTTTCAAAAAAATCCCTGAATTCCAGGCCGGTATCGAACATTGCAAAAAAAGGAATTCCAATCTGCATCTGATCCAGATTTTCGGTCCAGGTGGCGTGCACGGCTACGATTCACATCTCAGGAAAATATTGAAACTCATACCAAAAGAAATCAACGTCAATCTTCATTTATTCACCGACGGAAGAGATCTTGATCCCAAAGGAGCATATGATTTGATGGTCGTATTTGAAAAATATCTGGAAAAATTCCCTAATGTAAAAATCTCCTCGCTAGGAGGAAGATATTATGGTATGGATAGAGACAACAATCGAGGCAGAATCCAGAAAGCGTATGATGAAATCGTGTTCGGGCAGATCCAAACGAGCGATTCTCCGAGCGAATATATCAGAAAATCCTATGAAAAATTGATTGATGATGAATTTATTTTGCCTGTCTGTTTCACCGATGGCGATCAGATAGAAGATGATGATACGATTTTCCATCTCAATTTCAGATCTGATAGGGGCAGAGAGATGACACAGGCACTCATGGCTTCCATCCATCCAGATGATGCAAAAAAACATACCAAACGAAGCAAAAACTTTCTCACCAAGACATTGAGGAATGTATATTTCGCCACTATGACTTTGTATTACCCAGAATATGATGGACCGGTTTTGGTCAAACACGAAGAAGTCAAAAATACTTTGGGAGAAGTCATCTCTCACAACGAGATGAGACAATTCCATCTTGCGGAGACAGAAAAATTCGCTCACGTAACGAAATTCTTCAATGGGGATAAACAGATCGTCTACGATGGAGAAAAAGATATCTTAGTTCCAAGCAAAAAGGTAGCAACCTACGATCTAGCACCAGAAGTCTCTTCTCAAGAGATCTATGATGAATTTGTAAGACATGCGAATAATTTTGATTTCGTAGTAGTGAATTATGCCAACGGTGATCTCGTTGGGCATACATGATTTATGAATGCTGCTATCAAAACCGTAGAAAAACTTGACCAATTGATCTGACTCATGATCGAATTCTGCAAGAAGAATAAATTTGAACTTATCGTCACGGCTGATCATGGAAACTGCGAAGAGATGTGAACTCCGGCGAAGCCGATGACAGCTCATACTTTGAATCCGGTACCATGCCGATTCATCGAAAATTGAAAAGTCCAGAAGATCGCGAAGAAATGATGACTCTCAGATATCGCACCTACGGTGCTGAAAATCATGTGAATCAAAGCTCCTAAGGAAATGACGGGAAAGAGTTTGGTGTAAGATTTAGATACTAAATAATTTGATGTCTCAGATACTCGCCTATCTTTTTTATTTCGTCGCTGGAAGCGCATCGCCATTACAAAGGCGTCGGCTTGCGACGGCTAAGAATAAAGAGAATACCGGTCAGATCGCATTCGCCTTTCAGGTAATGGCGATCACGGCCCTATGAGGTTTGTTGTTGCCATTTTTCCAACCTCTGTATTTCAAAGGAGATATGCTTTCTCTTGCGTTACTTTGAATAGCATGCTGAGCATTCTGAGCAGGATATTTTATCTGTTTCTTCGCCGCCCAAAAACATGTGGAGGCTGGTGTATCAAGCCTGGTGAATAATATCTACACGCCCATCACCATATTGCTCGCCACCATATTCTTGCACGAATCTCTTACGATGATGCAGATAATCGGGACATGTCTTCTCCTCATAGGAATGGTCATCGTCTCCAAAAAACATCGCATAGGCAGATTCAAATTCGACAAATATTTTTTGATGGTAGCGCTCAGTGGGATAATGCTTGGTATGTCGCTTACGGCAGAAAGAGCACTACAGAAGATTACTGGATTTACTACAGGAACGATGATTTCACGATGGAGTCAGTGTATTTTCTTGGGAATCGCCACGTTGATCATGCAGAGCAAAAGCCCGTATTCCAAGAAAGATATCGCCATCACCGGCGGACTGAGATTTATGCAATCACTGTCATGGGTCATATTGATTTTTGTGGTAGGAAATTTAAGTATTGTTTCTGCTATCACTACCTTTAAGATAGTTGTGGTTTTTGTAGCGGCTGCGATATTTTTACATGAACGTGAAGATCTGCCAAGGAAAATTTTGGGAAGCATCATCGCGGTGATCGGATTATTATTTATGAAGTAATGTTTTTTATTCATTAGCATATACGCATGATCTCTACACACTCGCTTCCAAAAAAGAAAAAACTCTGGAGATGGATAGTGCTTATCGTAGCCATAATTCTGATTAAGCTTTTCTTGGGTTGGAATTCTTTGAATCTTCACGAAACAATAGTAATCCAGCAAGGAGATACTTTTCAGAAATTCGTCGGTGATTTTTCTAGTTTGAAAAAAGCGAAACTGAAGATATATTTTTTCACTCATAGAAATTTCGACTTGGGCAAAATCCAAGAAGGGTCGTATGTATTCAGCGGAAGTTATTCATTCAATACATTCCTCACACAGATATTGAAATGACCGACACAGAATTATATCCGCTATACCGTTTTGGAATGACGATCAATCTATGATATAGATGCAGACCTAGCCCAGAAATGATATATCGCATCCTGAGAGTACATAGCTCTCGCCTCTGATTCCACCATCATAGCAAAATACGAAACCAGATATGATTTTCTCGCTAACCTAAATCTTCCGAGTCTGGAATGATTCCTCTATCCAGATACCTACCATATAGATGCGAACAAAAATTTTGTGGATCAGCTGATCTATATGCAGTTGGAAGCTTTCAAATCCAAGATATGGATTCCATATTCCGGTCAACTCCTTGCGTTGGATAACAGGCTCCAGCTCAACGGTATCAATCTCACTTCATTCTCTTTGACTCCTTATAAGATCATCACGCTTGCCAGCGTCGTAGAGAAAGAAGAAAGAAACACTGCCAACAAACCGACCGTAGCTGGAATCTTCCTCAAGAGATTATCTATAGGTATGAGACTTGATGCAGACATCACTCTGTGTTATGGATTGAAAACAGGATATGAAACCTGCACGCCAGCACTGATTGCCAAAAGCGTTGATGATAGCAAAAATCCTTATAATACAAGAGTGAAAGGTGGATTGCCACCTACACCTATCTGCAGCCCTACGGTCAGCAGTGTAGAGTCATTATTGAATTTCACTTCCAGCAATTATCTCTTCTATCTCCATGATATGAATGGGCAAATCCATTATGGAAGAACCTCTGCTGAACATACGGCAAACAAGAATCAATACCTCAAATAGGCACCCGTCATTGCGAACCCCGATCCCGAATCGTCGGGAGGGTGAAGCAATCTAGAGGCTATAATAGTTCAGATTACCACGTGGCGGCTCCCCCGCAATACTGCGGGGCTCGTAATGACGTGCTATTAATTCCATTTGATTTCCAGGTCAAATTGACTATAAAAATTGTAGAATTTTTTGACATCTTTTTTATATAAAAATTATCTCTGGATGATGGGGTTTCTCAAAAGAATATTCACTGACTTCAAGATACTCGCACTAGCGCTTCTTATCGCAGTAGTCGTTTTCGCCGTCGTCAAAAATCCCAACCTTTTCCAGGCAAGCGTACTTCTTTTGGAAGATCGCGAAACCATGCAAGCCAATCAACGGGATATCGGATATAAGAATACCAGCGGGGTATTAGATGTCTTTATCTCTGAAAATGTGAAAGATTTCACTGAAATACTCTTTTCCGTCACTTTGGACCCTACCAGCGTAATTGTGGACTTCACTAAGATAGATTCGCAATTCCCGTATGAAATCACGGATCAGAGAGAAGACGGCTTTGATATCAGGCTCATACCCGCTACACTTACAGGGTTAGATTATGATCAAAGCCTATTTATGATACCATTCAGCGGAAGCAATCCATACATATTACTCAGCGAAGGAAATGCTACTCTGGGTAATGGAGATATACAAGCATTGGCTATCGGAAACTTAGATGAAGGCAAGACGCTTCACCAGAATTAATTTTTATCCCTCTTATGCACTCATGAGACATTCGCATAAAATTCTTATTGCTAGCTTGTTTGTCGCCGTTATGATATTTTCTTATATAAAAACTCATGCAGCCGAGCCGGAAGCTTTTGTGGTAGAAGTACAACCTAGCTCTTTTGATCCCAATACGCCCGTAGATATGACTATCAAAGCCGTCAAAGGCGATGGCACCGTCATCAAGGAATACGAAGGAGACGCCTATATCGATGTAATCTGATCTATCGATCCTAGCGAATATGTTGTTCCTAGTGATCACCTCTATACCTTTGCACCTCAGGATCAGTGAGTGAAATTGTTTTCCAAATGACTCATCATCAAAAAAGAATGAACCTATACCATACAAGTCTCAGATATAGCCAATGATAGCATCAAAGGAGAAAAGACAGTCATCGTAGGAAGCCAGGCTAGTACAAACGCCAAACCAGTAACCATCGACTCCCCTACCCAGTCCGGCACAGAAAAAAATGAGATAGTGAGCGTTTTCGGTTCATCTTTGGATTTGCCGAACTCTCCGTATGAAATTCGATTGAATAATGTATCAGCTACACAATGAATCACGGATGCTATCGGAAGTATCAATACTTTCGTCACCTGAGTCGTCGTTTGAACAAATACGCTTCAAGTCAAAATACTAGACGTAAACAATACCATCATCGGCGAATCAGATGTGATCTCCTTCACGTATGCACCTATCGCAGACGGCGTGTTCAACAGCATACAGGTATTGCCGAGCACCAAAATGAAGCAAGGTACCAAGGCAACATTTATCGTAGACACCAATGATGCAGTCTCTTCTGCGGAATTGCAATTGAGTAATGGCACGCCGGTAGTTCCTATGGAGAAATCTTCACCTTGAGTATTCAAAAAAGAACTGATGATGGACACCGCTGGGAATATAGGCCTTATCGTCCACTTGATGCTCAATGGCCAGAAAAAATCTTATTCCGGAATCGCTGATTTGATTATAGAAAAATGAACAGCTATAGGTAAGGTCAGACTTTTTTCTGATCCGGTGACCAAAAATAAACTCAACATCACTCGGGAAGTCATCGGTGAAGCGTCTAAATATAAAGTCTTTTATGGAACTTGAGAATCAAACTTGGTACAAAGCGTTACCGTCAATATCAATGAAATGTTACTAGAGAATCTGCTTACCTGAACTACCTATTACTTCAAAATCATCCCTCTCGATGCTGCAGGCATGGAACTCGGCTCAGCATCAGATATCGTAAGCGCGACTATCGGAGATCTTTCTCCGAGCGGCTCTAATTGTATAGTCAAATGAATCATCGTGACTGATGTCACCATAGGCGAAAAACGTTATCTCACTCGGTCATGAGTTTTGAATGCAAGCAAGTATGTCATCTATAGATCTGAATTTGAAACTGCTGATGTGACTAAGATGAACAAGGTCGCAGAAGTGCTTGAAAATAGATTCGAATATCCATTCAACAAAGATGCTAAACAAGAAAAATATGCTTATTATGTAGTGGAGGCTGTCTGTACTGATGGCAGTACTATCATCGTAGATAATGTCAAAAAAGTACAGACCTGACCTATGGAAAGTATTTTGCTTTTCATCGTTATCACGCTCCTCATCTATTCTAGTTACAGACTTTATATATATGCACAGACTGAATAAACAAACCAAGAGATAGAATTTGATAAAACTTGATGAAACTTGCAACACAATTTTTAACCATTTTAACTATTTTTATCGATTTTTAACTATTTTATGAGTGATTTTTCCAAAAAATATAATGCCGAGGCGGTAGAGAATGAAATCACTGCATTACGGAAGGAAGAGGACTTTTCACCCGACAGCAAAGACAGCAAGACATTTATCTCTCTACCATTGCCCACCTCCACCAACCTTCATCTAGGACACGCAGAAAACGTCGTCCTCCAAGACATACTCGCAAGATATTATCATATGATAGACAAGAAAGCTGAATTCCGGCCGTCACGATATTATGGCTCGTTTTTGGCGAACGAACATATCCAGAGACAACTTAAGAAAATATGAACCAGCAAGGAGAAAATCTCCAAAGCACAATTTTGGGATGTGATGCAACAGCATATCAAGAGACAGAAAAAACATAACGAACACCAACTACAAAAACTCTGAATCTGAATGGACTTTGAACGCCTGCCGAATGGGCAGACAAGCTCACCTTCCACATTTGGTTTGCATTTTTCGCGTTTCCTCAGAAAGCTTTTTTATCAATTGGTGCAAGATGATATCATCTATGAGGCTGAAGATATCGTGTACTGGAATACAAAATACCAGACATCGCTTGGAAGAGATGAAGTAAAATTTGAGAAGCAGAAAGGAAAGAAATATACTATCAAATATTTTATCAGTACCAAGAATAACTCGGTGAATGTCGTGACGACTTCTCCGGAAACCATCTTCGGTGATGTGGCGCTCGCCGTGCATCCTGACAACAAAAGATATCATAATCTCATAGGACAGAAGGCCATCATACCTATCGTCAACAGGACTATCCCTATCATCGCTGATGCGAGAGTGGATATGTTCGCCAACAACGGCATCATCAGAATCACTCCTGCGCATGATCTTTTTTCTTTACAGATCGCCAAGGATCATAAACTCCCTGTAGATCATTTCGCTATTGATCAGGATGGGTGCTTCACAAAACATGCAGGTGATTTTGACGGGAAGAAAGTTGATGAATTCATGGGGAATATTTTGCAAAATCTTGATGACATCGATAATATGGTAAGCGTAGAAAACTGTGATTACGAAGTTCCTATGTGTAAGAAGACCGGCGAAAAACTCCAGGTTATGTGTCTTGTCCAACGGTTCCTCCATGTAGAGAAAGCCAAAGAAAAACTTTCCTTGTCTATCGATAATTGAACGGTCAAAACGTTTCCAGCAAGATATATAAGTTCCCTCAAAGAACATTTGGATACCATCGATAGATGGTGCATCTCCAAAAATTATCTTTTTGGTCAATGATTGCCGATTTGGATCAGTGAGAACAAATGAATGATCTACGTGCTAGATGAAGTCGATGTATTGGAAAGCTACAAGAGAGATAAGAATAAGCAGAAATTGAAAGTCATCCTTTCGCTAATCATTTTTAATCTGATCGCCGACGGGCGTCTGAATGCGACATTCGAGATGGATCATCTGATGACCATCTTACTTACGACGAATGTCGGCTCGGACCAAACAGTGCTCCAGACCTATATAGATATCGTGGATAAGGAACTTGGAGTCTACACACCACAGCTCAAAGAATTGAAAGAAGTCATGCACTATGCAGGCAAGGATAAATGAGTTAATCTAGAAAATTTTGCAGCATCATTCATCAAAATTTTGGATGCTTCATTTGCCATCAAGCAGGTCTCTGATCAAAAATATCAATTTGATGTAGATAAATTGATCCAAAGAGATAAATGACTCAGACAGGAAAAAAGTAAATTTGATATCTCATTTGTCAATGCGGCGCTCATCCTCTATAGTCTATGAATCTTTGATGAGAAGAAAGGGAAATCCAAGTTTAGGCCTGCACTTATGGTGAGCGGAGAAAATGTGCTTTTGGAAATCAATAAGGTATTATTACTCTCTTTGGAATTGAAAGATATTTTGCTCTGCGATACTATTTTCATCAACAAAACATTCTGCGATGCCAAGAAAAAAAAGATGTGAGCGCTCTGCGACAACAATATAGACCCTGCTGATCTAGTAAGAGAATTCGGCGCCGATACGACGAGACTCTATCTGATGTTGGAATGAGATGAGCTTGCTACCTTCGACCACAGCAAGATTCATACCTATGAAGAATTCATCAATAAGTTTTGGAATGCATCGAGATATATCGCTCTCAAAGCGGAAAGAAGCTATGGCAAAAAAAAGATAACGCTCAGCACACTCGAGAAGGAATTGGAAAAAAATGTCCTCAATCTCCAGGATTTCGATTTGTGGATTTTGAACAAGATAAGAAATCTCTATCAAGATGTAGATGTATATATATTTTCAAATAATGTTTCTGAATTTGGGAAGAAACTTCTACAAATCATAAAAAATGATTTTTGCGACAAATATCTGGAGGTCAGCAAGAACAGTAAATCCCCCCTCACCGAAAAAGTCATGCTCTTGGTCGTCAGCAAAATGCTAAAGCTGCTCTGGCCTTTCGCACCTTTTGTCAGCGAGAAGCTTCGGATGTTGATGTGATTCCAATGATATCTGAGCGAACAAAGACTTCAGTGAGATTTTTTGGAGGCTATCAACAAGAATTATAAGATCCAACTCTTTATGGATATCATCGATAAGCTCCTTGCCATCAAGGACTGATTGTCATGTAAAAAACATACGCCGGTCGACACGTTCATAAAAGCGAATCCTGACTTCCTAAGATTCACCAAATCCAATGAAGCTACTATCAAAAAGATCGTGAATATCAACAAGATGGAATATCTCAATATCAACGATGATCATCCTTGCTGATACACTACCGAAGACATCATCGATATGACTGTCGGACTCAAAGTCGGACATGTGATACATATAGAAGAAAAACCTAAGGGTGTCATCGAGCTCAAAAAAGAGTTTGATCAAATGAATGATTATCTCCAATATCTCAAAAATACCGTTTCCGCTATGGTGGTACACAAGAGCAAGGAAGATGAAATTGAAAAAAAGAGAAAAGAGATCACCAAGGCCAAGAAAGCCATCCTAGAGATGGAATATGAGATCAACAAGCTGAAGACCAAATAAATTTCATTGTTGCAAAAACCCCTTGTAGAGACGTTTTGTGTAAACATCTCTACAAGGGGTTTTCTTATTTTTTTTGTTTTGTGACTTATCCAGCTGGATAGCTCTTGCATCCTAAAGAATTTCGTTTCACTTATTCTTTAGGCGGTCGAGCTATTTAGCGTTGAGGATTCCATCGATCACTTTCACGAATTCGCTTACTGGATATGCTCCAGCTACGAGCGTATATGTTCATTTCTCATTATCGATGACGACATTGCCTGGAGTGCCATTTACTCCAAATAATGTCCTTCCTTCTGATGTAGAATCATCAATCGCAGTAAGATGCTTATCGCTCTTTAAACAAGCAGTGAATTTGGATTCGTTGACTCCAACTCTTTTTGCCAATCCTACTAAGTTCGTCTCTGATTTATCATCAAGTGCGAACACCATGGGTATATACCTATAATAAGCGTCTGATCCTCCGAGTTCTCCGACACATTCCAATGCTTCTGCTGGCGCTTTTGCCGGCTCTCCATGGACGATGTAGTTTCTGAACATCATATTTACATCGTTTGGATATTTGGATATTACTTGTTCTATAGTCTTGTCATCGCTCTGTCTCTTGCAATATGGGCAAAGGAATTCAGAATATTCGAGGATGGTGATTCTGGCATTTTCTTTACCTTCCACATATCAAGCTTTTTTGATGGCATTGATCTTTGCTTTATCGATAGTAGTTGTTGCAGGCGCTGCTGTCTCTGTCGTATCTGTGGCAGGTGCAGTGATACTCGCCAGTGCTTGCTGGATAGCTTGAGTCTGTTGTGTCTTGTACATATCAGAATTGTAGAGTTGTTGTACGAGAGTCATATTTTCTGGACCACCTACTTTCATGGTCTCCAACGAAAATGCATCCTTTTTGAAGAAACCTACATAGAGCGTCAATAGTACCGTAATAGCAGAAAGTACTACCAAAACTGTACTCATATCTTTTTTTTGTTCTTGAGCCATGATACACTAATAATAAAATGATAAAAGGCCTATTCTGCTACTGGAGCTTCAGCGGCTGGTTGTGTTTCAACTGTTGGTTGAACGGCTTGCTGATTGATAGAAGACAATACTTGCTGGATAGCTTGAGTCTGTTGTGTCTTGTACATATCAGAATTGTAGAGTTGTTGTACGAGAGTCATATTCTCTCTTCATCCTACTTTCATGGTCTCTAACCATACTGCATCGTGCTTGAAAAATCCTACATATACGAGAAGTAATACGTTGATAGCCAAAAGTGCTATCACAGCTGTTGTAGTGTTCTTATTGGTTTCGTGTGTCATGATAGAATATAATTTAAAAAATTAAAAAACTTTATTGTGCCGGTGTTTCTTCAACATCATCAGCTGGTACTTGATACATCTGCATAGCTTGCTGGATCTGTTGTTTTTGTTGTGCTTTAAATCCTTCTGATTCGAAAACATCTCTGAGCATTTCATAATTTTCTCTTCCTCCTACTCTCATGGATTCAATGTTTCTTTGCTGGTATAAAACGAGTCCAGTGAGCACTACATTTGCTATAAGTAGCAGAAGAACAAAAAATTTCCCGCAACAATGACAATTTTTCCATTCCCCTTCAGACTTGTCTGACCAGGCAGGCATTTTCTTCGTATGTACAGTCACTGTCGGTTTTTTCGCCGATGTAAATTTTCTTTTGAATGGCATAATAAAAACGTTTTAGAATATAAAAAAATAAACTTTTATCACATTAAGTGTATGATTACTGATTTGAGATTACGAAACAAGTTTACTAGTGCCGATTGCAACAGTTTGAATTGACATTAGTGGCATTATTAAATGTTATATAAGGACAAATAGAAGAAAAATGTATGCTTGAAAAGAAGGCGGTAATTCGTAGTAATTGGGTAATTTATGGCGATTTGCAGTAATTACATGAAGCAAATTACTATTAATCACGGCAAAGTCAAATTATTTTATTTATGTTTTACTTATGGATACCAAACAAACCCAGATAGTCATCGACACTTCCAATACCAATCAAAGACTTGATAGATTTCTCAGGAAGTTTTTCAGGTCAGATTCTTCTATCACCTTGTGAGATATCTATGCAGCGATCAGAAAAGGTGGAATCAAAGTGAATGGCAAAAGAGCAAAGGAAGAGTACAGGATACAAGAAAGTGATGTCGTAGTGATCCGTAAACTCGAAAATAAAAATCCTAAAGCAAGCAAAGATGAAACGCTGAGTATGGAAGATTTCAAAAAACGGATATTGTATGAGGATAACAATCGACTCATCGTGGATAAACCCTATGACATGGTGATGCATACGACCAATCCCAAAGACATCGCCATCCAAGATTATCTGGATATCTATTGTAAAAAGCTCATCACGCCGACCTTTACGCCGTCATTTGGTTATAGATTGGATAAGGATACGACCGGCGTTTTGGTGGCGGCCAAGACGATGCCAGCACTGCAATATATAAATAAAATAATCAGAGACAGAGAGATATCAAAAATGTATTATGCTATCGTCGTAGGGAAATTCCCTGATCATATGCTGATAGATAAGGCACTGGAAAAATCGTTCAATGAAAAATTTAAAAGATGACAGACCGTGGTAAATGAAAGATTTGGCGAAAGAGCTGTCTCCGAATGTTGGAATGAAAAAAATATGACCCACCCGATCTTGTGAGAAATCTCTCTCATCAAGGTGAAGATAGAAACCTGAAAGATGCATCAGATCAGAGCCCATACCGCGAGTGTGTGATACCCAGTCCTGTGAGATATCGTCTATGGAAAGCCAGTCGTGAACAGAATATTATTTAAACAATTGGATATCAAGAGGCAACTCCTCCATGCGTATGAATACAAATTTTTTGATATGTTCGGCAACAAGACATTGAAAATAGTCGCTCCGATTCCGAAAGATTTTCAAGAAGTGATGAAATGCAAAAAATAAGAGATTGAAAATAGATAAATAATAGATAAACATCTAAGCATACGCCACATCGAAGATTTGCCCTGGCTCTAAAGAACCAGGTTACAGCAACCATGTACTTTAAGTGCATGGAACCAGTAAACTTCGCTACATCCTTTTATATTTCTAATATAATAAAATCATGAAAAAAATTTTCTGGACTAGTATCTTCTGGATCGCCATTGTCATCCTTTTCTGGGCATATGTAAGACTTTTCAATCTAGAGCTCGGAGCAAAAATCTCTTATTGTTTTCTAGACACATCTGAGAAAGTAACACAAACATGAGCCGTAGATTATTCTGCCGATATCGCCACAATCAATACCCAATTGCTTGAAATCAAAACTAAGGTAGAAGATATCATGCAGACATTGGGAGCAAGCGACGCATTGCCAACCCCACCAGAAACACCAACAAGTAGCACTATCCCATACAATCCCGTCAATCCTCTACCTCAACAATAATTCTTTTTACACTTTGATAAAATCTTATGAAAAAGATTTTTTGGACCAGCATTATTTTTTTGCTCATCATCACATTGTTCCGGATCTATGCAAGATTTTTTGATGCAGATTTTGGAAATAAGGTGGCTCCTTTGTTCTCCAAAGAAATCCCTGTACAGATAAGTCTTGCCCAGACCGGTGATACAGTGTTTGACACCCTAGACGCTCTTGATACCGACCTAGATATTCTAACAAATAAAATCACTGAGATAAAAATACAGGCAAATCAGACTCCTGCCGTCCAAGAACCTGCTCCTCCGACATCTACCGAGCAAGCGATCTGAGATGTGGCTATCAAATTGTATTATTTCAACGAAAAAGAAGATAAACTCCTGCCTCCAGAACAGCAAGCCAGCCCACAATCTTTGGCGCCCGTGTTCCGTACTATCCCAGCTTCCGACTCTATTGTAGTCATAGAAGATACGATAAGATTGCTTCTTCAAGGAGCACTCACGGAAAGTGAAGTCATGGATGGATTTACTAGTTCATTTGTAAAAGTCATTCGTCTCGTCGATACGAGCTTAAATGCCAATGGGACTCTATCATTGACCTTTACTAAGGCGCCTGGTGCGAGCATCTGATGATCGGCATTTATCGGTATTTTGACCAATTCCATCATAAAGACCGCCCAGCAATTCCCGCAGGTCAAAAAGGTTAAATTGTTACCTGAAGAATTATTCCAACCGTAATTGCCACCCTACCAAAGATAGGCAAGTCTGCACGTCTAAACATAGTAGACACCTGGAAAAAACGGGTGTTTTTTCGATTTTTTCAAAAAAAGTAGGGGTTTTTTTGACTTTTTTTGGTTTAGGGGTATAATTAATATGTGCCTTCTATACTATACTGCTTTCGATACCTGAAATCACTGCACTTTGCTTGTGCTTCCAGCTTCTCAAGCTGTCTAGTATAATTCTCGCACCCACCCCGATTATTCGGGGTGGCGGTCGAATTATCTTTTACCTCAAAAAGTGCAAAAATGACAATTGAAAAGCACAAACTTCACAACGAATCTCCTATCCTAAGAAAGATACGTCTTTTAACGTACCCAGTCATTTTTTCCATATTATCGGTTTTTAATGCTAAAGCTGAAGAACTCAAAAATATCCAGCTCCTCGCTGATCAAACCGCTCCAGTCCCTGCGAGAACCCCTATGGATGAGCAAACTACCGCTCAGCGAAAGAGCGACACACCTATAGATGCCATCACGGATTCTACATTTATTAAGAGCTTTGAAGGTATATTTAATAAATTGACCAAAGCAGATCTCTCCGATACTGAAAGAGAGAAGCTCAATAAAGACATCATAAACAGATTGGCGTTCTTTTTCAACGAATCCGGAGAACCGGCAGATGCCATCACGGCAGATCAGATGTATGTAAAACGCAAAAACGATAAGATGCCTCAAAAATTGCAATGGTTCCTGG
>Ga0210051_1004208_pt1 | contig 14098 bp, 14 predicted proteins | sample CryGey092014_all_FD_185464 | JGI IMG/M metagenome (GOLD analysis project Ga0210051, IMG submission 185464) | Groundwater microbial communities from aquifer - Crystal Geyser CG23_combo_of_CG06-09_8/20/14_all (SPAdes) (version 2) | ecosystem: Environmental > Aquatic > Deep subsurface > Groundwater...
GTAGCGTACACAAGTCGCGAGACTGCAATAGAATTCTGGACAGATTATATCAAAAAGGTCGAAAGATGTGTACAAGCAGTAATCTCTCGAATTTCCTAATCTTCCCCTTTTTCTTTCTTCGAGCCCATAAAGAATTGTGGGCTGGAAGAAGGAGTTAGTTCTTTTAAAAAAGATGAAAAGGGGACTCGAATAATTCGTGCAGCTTATTATATATCAAATGTAAATTGGTATGCAGTTAGCTGTACGAATTGGAGGAACAAGAAAAATGGTAAAGACAGTTATTTCAAAAAGCGAAGAAACTCTCGTTATAATCCAGACGCCAGAAGATTTTCCAGAAAAAACTGACAACGTAGCTAGAAAACTAAGGCAAATTTTCGTAGGACTTTCAAAAGCGGTAAAAGAAACGGGCGATAGAAAGATAGCTCAGCAAGGTATGGAAATTTTGGACAAAAATCTAGCAAAAAGTGCCAGCGAAATTCTGGAGATTATCCAGACAGAACGAAAAATAAAACAAGAATAAAATCCTCACCCCTTTTTCTTTCTCCGAGCTCACAACACTTCGACTACGCTCAGTGCGAGCAAGTTGTGAGTTGGGAGAAAGAGTAGCACATTAAAAAAATTATGGGGAAGGGAAAGAAATTCATCTCTCCGGCCAGGGAATCAGAATTGGTTTCTTGCCCGGAGAGATGAAATGATGGATATTAAATATCTCGTCCAAACGGCCAACTCGGTTTACGAGTTGGTCTCAAAGGAACAAGGGGGATATACCTTTCAAAAAGTCTTTGCTCTCAAACCACAGCCCTCTGTCGTAGACGAAGAGAAACTCGAAGGAACACATGTCGTTCTCAATTTCTTAAAAGGACTAGAACTATGGAACAAAGATATTATCTTGATAAGGACTAGTGAAGTATTCTTAATAACCAGGATTCCCTAAACTTCTTTAATCTCCCTTCTCCCTCTTTTTTCTAGCCCGCAACAGACTTGTGGGTTGGAAAAAGCCCCCCACCAAAAAATTGGTGAGGGGTAGAGAGTAGTTCTTTGAAATAAAATAAAAAGGGGGAGTTCTTGACGCGCGAAGTGTTTATAATTTTTGTAGATACTTCACGCGTCAAGAAAGCAATGAAATAAAAAGGAGGTGAGAAAAAAAATGCCAAGAATAAAAACTCTCTGGTCTGCACAAAGAGAAAGGGTAAAAAGCTTCAAAGGAAGGTATTTTTATGTACCTTCAAGACTTTTCGGCACGCCACTAGGAACGGCGACGAATATAATCTTTGACATCCTCGAAGTCACTGAATTGATCCAAAATTTCCAAAAGAAAAAAATGACATTAAAAGATAGAAACAAGCTCGTATCCTTAGTTTGGGATACTCCGATGAATTCAAATGTCAGAAAATCAATTGGCTCAGTGGAAGAATCTGTGATAGGGAAACTACGCCGTGAAATCGATGAACCAATTGACAGAAAATTCGACAGAAAGATTAACAGAAAAATTAGAAAGCTCGTTGGTTAACACCTTCTTCTCCCTTTTTTTCTTTTTCGAGCCCGCACTTCGATAAACTCAGTGTGAGCTGGAAAAAGGGATAGCACTTTAAAATAATTTGTGGGGAAGAGGGAAAATTCTTCTACCGCAGAAAGGAAATCATGGTTCGGTTAACTCACCACAAGAGTATGGTTTCTTACCTACGGTAGAAGAATTAAAAAAGAAAGGAGGGAATGAAATGAAAATGAATCGATGGATTGGATATACGATAGCAACAGCTACGGCAGTCATGACCTATTTTGTCTTCTACTATATTGCATCGCTTTTCGGAGCTACGAATCCTCAATTTATCGCTATTGCCTTAACAGTTGCCATGATTGTACACGAAATAATGCATTTGATAGCAATCGAGGCCAATGGAATACCAGCGCAAATGTTTTTCCTGGTTATCATCGGAGGCGCCATGCCTCTTTTAGGCCAGGAATCGAAATACAAAAAATTATCCTGGGAACGACAAGCAATTATTGCCTTGGCCGGCGTTACAGGAAACTTCATTGTTATCTTATCTGCTTTCCTTTTATCTCAAAGCAACTATTTGGCATTCAATGATTTTCTAAGGATATTAAACCTCAATGGCGTCTTAATCCTCTGGAACTTATTTCCACTCTGGATTTGGGACGGTGGACGCTTTGCTAAACTCTTATTTAACAGCATTAGCGAAGACGAGGACACGAAATACAAGTATGCTATGCTGGTTTGCTTTGTAGCGGTTGTCATAACCCTTATCATATACGGTAAACTCAGCTTCATCCACCTTTGGATGTTCAGTTGGGGTTTGCATTGGCAGGCAAGCCACGACGACCCGGAGGGAACATACGACCCCAAGTCAATGCTAGATTCTCATCACAAATGGTGGGCGGCCCTGTATCTACTAATGATTTGCGCCGGAGCGATAATTGCCGGAATTACACCCAATTGGCTCTAACCCTCTTCCCCCTTTTTTCTTTTTATGTTTATAATATGATTGGAGTTCAGAGGTGCTCTCGCAGCGGGAGAAAATTCTCTCTCCTTCATTCTTCTTCAGTAAAATAAAGAGGAGTGATCCCTGCTGTGGGAGCTCCTCTGACCTCTAAAAAACAGCCCATCCTAGGCTGTTTTTAAAAAGGTTGCTTACTACTTAGTTAGCTTAAGCACTTACCAACTTTTCTCTATCTTCTTCCCTCAAGTGCCTTTTCTATGGTTTCCTCGTCCGCATATTCAATCTCTCCACCAGTCGGTAGCCCCCGGCCCAAGCGAGTGATTTTTATGGTTCGGCTCTGCTCACCACAAGCTAAAGGTTTTAAGATTTTGGCGATAAAATCCATCGTTAAAATACCATCCCTCGTAGGATTTAAGGCTAAAATTATTTCTTTTGGTTTTAAACCTTCTACCCTCTTTTTAAGTTCTTCTACTCTTAATTTTCCCAAAGGATTTTCCTTTAAAAAATCAATCTCGCCGCCCAAAATAAAATATAATCCTTGATATTTTTTTGTTTCCTCCATTCGCCAAAGGTCAGTTTCTCTTTCCACCACGCAAAGAGTTTGCTCTCTCTTTTTGTCACGGCAAATTAGACAAATATTTTCATCCTTTAAAGGAGTAAAAGGATTAAAACAGAAAGAACACAATTTAATTTCTTTTTTAAGAGAGACTAAAGAATCGCAAATCTCTTTGACACTTTTTTCATCCAATCCAAGTAAATATAAAGCAAAGCGGGTAGCGGTTCGCTCACCAACTGTTGGAAAATCAGAGAAAATTTTTATAACTTTTTTAATTTGTTTAGGGACCATGAAGTAAACATTTTAACATTTAAACATATTAGCATCAAAACAAAAGAAAAATTGTCTTTTTTAAAATGTTACTATGCTTATATGCTAAAATGTTTATATGAATTAGATGACTTCCTCTCCAGTAATTTCCTCGCCATACTCTTTTTCTAATTCTCTGAAACTTACTGCTTCTTGGTCAAAATAAAGCTCCACTCTTCCCATTGGACCATTGCGATGTTTGGCAATAATAATATCAGCAATATTTTGGCGAGAGCTAGTTGATCTTACTTTATCTTCTCGATAAATAAACATTACGACATCGGCATCTTGCTCTAAACTTCCTGATTCCCTTAAGTCAGAAAGTCGTGGTCTTTGGTCAGGACGATGCTCGACCGCTCTTGACAATTGAGACAAAGCTAATACCGGTACATTTAATTCTTTTGCTAATGATTTTAAAGATCTTGAGATTTCTGTGACTTGCTGAACTACATTCTCGTTAGGATTTCTTGGCTGAATTAATTGTAGGTAATCGATAATTATAAGTCCTAATCCCTTTTCAGCTTGTAATCTTCGAGCCATTGCTCTCATTTGGAGAACAGTAGAGGAGGCAGCATCGTCTATATAAATCGATGCCTCAGAAAGAGTAGAAAGAGCTTTTTGAAGCTTGGCAAAGTCTTCGTCTTCAGAAAGTTTTCCAGTCCTTAATTTCCAGAGAGAAACACCAGCTTCGGCAGCAATTAACCTATCCACAAATTGCTCTTTTCCCATTTCCAAACTGAAGACTCCTACTGGCTGTTTTCCTTTTATAGCTACAGCCCGAGCTATATTTAAGGCAAGAGCTGTTTTCCCAAGAGACGGCCGCGAAGCAAGGAATACCAAGTCGCCTTTTTGAAGACCTGCCAAGATGTCATCGAGCTTTGGAAAGCCGGTAGTAACGCCTCGAAGAATACCTTTTTTAGAATGGATTCTGTCGATTCTCTCAAAAGCTTCATCGAGCTGAGATTCTATTGGTAAAAATGTTTGGGTTAGAGATCTTTGAGCAATGCTAAAAACTTTCTTTTCTGCTTCATCTAAAATTAAATCAATATCTTTGCTTTCATCATAACCTAAAGCCGAAATTTCGTCAGAGGCCTGAATAAGATCGCGAAGAACTTTTTTACCTCTAACAATCTTAGCATAATAGAGAAGGTGAGAGGGGGTAGGGACGGCCTCTAATAGCTCTGATAGATAGCTTGCCCCACCAATTTTTTCTAATTCTCCTTTTTCCTCTAAGCGTTGGGTTAATGTCAAAAGATCGGTGGGTTCCTGTTTCTCAAAAAGGTCTACCATTACCCGATAAATTTTACTATGGGCAGTTTTATAAAAATCCTCTGGTATTAAAAAGTCAACAACTTTTACAATTCCTTCTTTATCCAACATTAAAGAACCCAGAAAAGCTTTTTCTGCTTCGATACTCTGAGGGGGGATTTTTGTTACTTCAGCCATAACTCTACGAATTTATTTACCCTCCGTAGCGGCGAATTCCTACTGCGGAGGACGGGCGAATTAATTACGCCCCAGAAGTATCCGCCTCAGGCGGAACTTCGGGGCTGCCCCGTAGCGAGCCCCGCACCAGAAACTTTGTTTCGGTGCGGGACTGGTCCAGCACCGAGCTTCGCTCTGGTGCTGGGCTTCTCTCTGCTACTGGGGCGAATATACGAATATAATAATAAAAATTTTTAAATAATTCAAACCTGTCATTTTATCATTTTTTTAATCTTTGGTCCTTCTTGGGTATCTTCTAACCACCAACCCATTTTTTTAATCTTTTTTCTAACCTCATCAGCTTTATCCCACTCTTTCTTTTGACGATAGTTCTCTCTTTTTGCTACCAAAGCCAAAACTTCTCTTGGGACTATACTTGTTGTCTGCCATTGGTCTTTTAAATTCAGGCCCAAAATCTTATCTATTTCAAAAAGCAGGTTAAGTTTTACTGATTCTTTTAGAGAACTTCTTATCATCTCCCATACTAAAGAGACTAAGAGAGGCGTGTTTAAATCATCATTGATAGCTTCTTTAAATCTTCTTCCCCACGTTTGAGGACTTTCTTTACTTTCTTTTTTATAACCGCTTATAGTTTCATAAATTTTTGTTAGGGCATTCTGGGCAGATTTTAAGCCCTTCCAGGTGAAGTTTAAAGATGAACGATAATGGGCTTGAAGGCAAAGATAACGAAATGCTAAAGGGGAAAAATTTCTCTTTCTAAAATCTTCTAAGGTAGTGAAATTTCCGAGAGATTTTGCCATTTTTTCTCCTTCAATTTTTAGAAATCCACAATGGAGCCAGTAATTAACAAAATTTTTTCCATAAGCTCCTTCTGCCTCAGCAATCTCGTTAGTATGATGAATTGGAATGTGGTCAACTCCTCCACAGTGAATATCAAAGGGGACGCCAAGATATTTAATACTCATTGCCGCGCATTCAAGGTGCCAACCAGGAAAACCTATGCCCCAAGGGGATTCCCACTCCATTAATCTCTTTTTGTCTTTCGGAGGAAATTTCCAAAGAGCAAAATCAGTAAGGTTCTTTTTTCCTTTTACTATTTTTATTCTTGCACCAGCTTTCAAGCCTTTAATATCTAATCTTGCTAACTTCCCATAGTCGGGCAAGAGGGAAGTATCAAAATAAATTCCATCTTTTGTTCTATAAGTAAAGCCCCTCCTTTCCAATTTTTTTGTGAGCTCAATTTGTTCTTTAATATGCTCGGTGGCCTTACACCAGAGGTCAGGTTCAAGGACATTTAAATCTTTTAAATTTGATTTAAAAATCTTGGTATAAAATTTAGCAATCTCATAAGGACTCTTTTTCTGCTTTTTAGCACTTTTTTCAATTTTATCCTCGCCGGTATCGGCATCGGAAGTTAAGTGACCCACATCGGTGATGTTCATTACATGCCTTACTTTGTACCCATTATAAATTAGAGTTCGTTTCAAGATATCTTCAAAGATATAACACCGTAAATTCCCAATGTGGGGAACGTCATAGACAGTTGGTCCGCAAGTATAAAGACCAACTTTCTTATTTTTAATTGGTTGAAAAATTTCTTTTTTTCGCGAAAGGGTGTTAAAAAGTTTGAGCATATATCCAATTATACAACCTTTTTGTTTTTAAAAGAAATAAAATTTTCTGTCGCCTGACTTCCTTTAATTTTTCAGAAAATTGTGGTAATTTATTCTAAATATGTCAGTTTTATACCGTAAATATCGACCGTCGCTTCGCTCCTTAAAACCCCTGGTATTACTCCAAAATTGCGAAGCAATTTTGGAGACCACGCTACACGGGAAAACTCCAGTTTTCCCGACCCCTTTCCGAGGTCGATATCTTCTCTTTAGCTGTTAGTAAGAGTTTATTAAATTTTCCAAATATAGTTTATTAATATTCCTCTTTTGTAATATGTCAGTTTTATATCGTAAATATCGACCGAAGACCTTTTCGGAAATTGTAGGTCAGGAGAATATAGTAAAAACTCTGACTAACGCCATTTCTATGGAAATGGTCTCTCATGCTTATTTATTTTATGGTCCAAGAGGAACAGGAAAAACTACTCTTGCTAGACTTTTAGCAAAGGCGGTCAATTGTATTGGAAGACAACAGAAAACAAGCGACAAAAGACAAGAATATGAGCCGTGTAATAAATGTAACTCCTGCATCGAAATTAATGAGGGCCGAGCAATTGATTTAATTGAAATAGACGCTGCTTCAAATCGAGGAATTGATGAAATGCGAAATTTAAGGGAGGGAGTAGGAATAGTGCCGACAAAATCAAAATATAAAGTATATGTTATTGACGAAGCCCATCAATTAACCAAAGAAGCTTCCAACGCCCTTCTAAAAACCTTAGAAGAACCTCCGGCACATGCCATATTTATCCTTTGCACTACGGAATTTTCAAAAATTTTGCCCACCGTCTCTTCGCGTTGCCAGCGTTTTGAATTCAAAAAACTAAATCTTGGTCAGATTATAAAGCGATTAGAAGTTATTTCCAATAAAGAAAAAGTTATAGTAGAAAAAGAGGGATTGGGATTGATTGCCAGAACTGCCGGAGGCTCTATTCGAGACGCCGAAAGTCTTTTGGATGAAGTGATAATTACCACTTCTGAGAAAAAAGGAGAAATTATAAAAAAAGAAGATATTGAAGAAATATTAGGAATTGTTGGGCTTGAGTTAGTTTCAAAATTCGTTGAATTTCTAATCAAAAGAGATAAAAAAGGGGCGCTGGAATACCTGTCACAAATTTTTAATAGAGGTATTGATATCGAAAACTTTTCTAAAAAGTTATCTGCCTACCTTCGGGATTTGCTTTTGATAAAAATTAACCCTCAGATTTTTAAAAAAGAAATTGTTTTTACGAAAGAGGAGGAAGAAAACCTTAAGACCCAGGAAAAGGAATTTTCTGAAGAGAACTTAAAAGAAATTATAAGAACATTTCTTGAAGCCCAGAATCAGATTAAATGGTCAGATTTACCACAACTTCCCCTTGAGTTAGCAACGATAGATAGTATAAAACAACTAACAACTGACAACTAACAACTGACAACTAACAACTGACAACTAACAACTGACAACTAACAACTGACAACTAACAACTGACAACTAACAACTGACAACTAACAACTGACAACTAACAACTGACAGGAGGCAACTGATAACAAATAACTACTAGGACATTCACCCGTTTTATGCCCGAAATTAATATCTCTACTAAAGGATTTAATGATGTAATTGATATCACAGACAACGTCACCAAGATTGTAAAGGATTCAGATGTCAAAAATGGTGTAGCAGTTCTGTTTGTTGTTGGTGCTACGGCCGCCATCACTACCATTGAATACGAACCGGGCCTCGTTAAAGACATCAAAGAAGCTTTAGAGAAAATTGCTCCGATAGATAAATACTATCATCATGAAGAAGCTTGGCATGACGGAAACGGATATGCTCATATTAGAGCCAGTTTAATGAAACCTTCCTTTTCTATCCCTTTTGAAAACGGTGAGCTTTCGTTGGGTGCCTGGCAGCAAATTATTTTGATTGATTTTGACAACAAGCCCAGAAATAGAAAAATCATTGTTAAATTGTTAAAATGTTAAATCAAGATTAAATAAACTAAAGGTCGAGAGATTATTTTGTTATTATAATTTTTTATGAGTCTTGCTCAAAAGATAGTCATTACTATAATAGTAGTTTTACTTGTCGTCACTCTTGGAGGAATGATACTGGGAAAAATCGGGGTGGGGTCACTCCCGACCAATGGTTCAAGATTAGGTACTACTCCCCAAATAGGCGTGACTACTCCTTCTACTGGAAAAGAAGTAACCAATGAAGTACCAGCAACAGGAACAACAGAAACGGCAGGCACTAAAGAAACTGCAACCACTCGCCTTGTAATCAAAACCGGAGAGTTAAATATTGTAGTTAAAAATGTTGTAGAGAGTGCAAAGAAGATTATTCAATATGCTCAAAAGAGAGGAGGATGGGTTGTCCAAAGCAATATTCAAGAGATTGAAGAACTTCCTATCGCCACTGTTGTTGTTCGAGTACCGATAGAGGATTTTGACGAAGCAATAACTTATATTCGGGGTTTGGCAACAAAAGTGAATTACGAAAAAAGCGAGGGCCAAGATGTAACCGAAGAATATGTAGACTTGGAATCGCGGTTGCGAAATTTGGAAGCAACTGAAAAGCAATTTTTGGAAATAATGAAAAAAGCTAAGACGATTGAGGAAATCTTAAGGGTTCAAGGCGAAATATCGAAGATTCGCGGAGAAATTGAACAAGCGAAGGGTAGGATGTTATTCCTGGAAAGAAGTGCCAAGATGGCGACAATTACTGTAAATTTAGCTTTATCAGAAGAATTATTACCAATTCCACCAGCCGAGAGATGGAGACCGAGCTATGTAGCAAAGAGAGCTTGGAAAAGTGTAGTAACGTTCTGGAAAAATGTATCTTACGTGGCAGTTACCTTCTTTGTCTATGCAGTCATTTGGTTACCAATAGTTGTAATTGCCTACCTTATAATCTGGCGGATAAGAAAACCTAAAAAAGAAAAGAAATAAGATAAATCTCCTCCTTCAAAAAGGAGGAGAAATTGCGGGGTCGTCTAATGGTAGGACAGGGGCCTTTGGAGCCTCTAATCTTGGTTCGAATCCAAGCCCCGCAGCTGTATTGTTCGCTTCGAACTGACTATTTTTAGCGGAAATTAGATTTTTCCAGTCCCGACTTCGTCGGGACGCCCCGTCCCGCTTCGGCGGGACGGGGCTTTTTTGAGCCGCAAAATTTTTTAAATTTTCCGAATAAAACAGGGAAATTTTGATGTTTTCTTTGGAATAGATTATTTTCTCAATGAATTTTTTGGCCAAAAGATTTCTTTCCATTCCTTTCTTTTGGGCGAGTATAGAGAGGAAAGATTTTAGGGTAGAGGAGATCTTTTCCGGCGAAAATTTGGAGCATGGCTTTGTTAGTTCGTAACCAGTTCGGCGGCGTATATTTGAGCCATGATTTAGTCGGAAAACAAGATTTTCAATGTAATCTTTATCTAGAGAAATCCTTTTTAAATTTTCCAAAATATAATTTTCCAATCTGTCAGCCGAAACCTGTTTTATAGGACAAGATTGCCAATCTTTGTGGTGGGTAGAATTGCATCGGTAGTAATAATATCTTTCTAACTTTCCTTTATTATATTTATTGGTAAAGCAGGGACTCATTTTGAAATTACATTCTTTACAATTTACCAAACCGCCAAAAAGAAAATCTCTATAGACTCTAAACTTTTTTAATTTCTTTCTGTGAATTTTTTGAGCCATTTCAAAGATTTCTTCTGAAATTATAGGTTCGTGGATTCCTTGATAAATTTTGTCAATGTGTTTAACCTTGCCAGCATAAACAATATTTCTTAAAAGAAAAGCAATAGCCGCTTTGCGAAAAAGATTTCCCTGCCTGTTTTTAATATTTTTCTCTTTTAGAAAATCATAAACTTCAGTTATAGAGCCAGTTTCAAGATATTTTTCAAAAATCAACCTGATAATTTCAGCCTCTTTTTTATTGATAACCAATCTTTTATTTTCTCTTTTATATCCATAAGGCGTTATGCCGCCGTGCCAAAATCCCTTTTTGGCACGCTCTAACAGTTTATCTTTTGTTCTTTCAGAGGTTAATTCCCTTTCAAATTGAGCAAAGGTTAACATAATGTTCCGGAGAAGCCGACCAGCCGGAGTCGAAGTATCAAATCTTTCGGTAATAGAAATGAAATCGACTCCATATTGCTCAAAAAATTCTATCAATTGATAAAAATCTTTAGGTGAACGAGTAAGTCGGTCAATTTTCTTTTGTTTTACGTCTTCAAGTAATTCCTGTAAGGCAGGGCGATTAGTGTTAGCTCCGGTATAGCCAGCGTCAGAATAAACCTTATAGATTTGCCAGTTATCCTGGCTATTTACAAAAGACCTGATTTTTTCTTCCTGTGAAGCACAGGAAGAAAACTCTTTTTCGGCTTGTAGGTCGGTTGAGACTCTTGTATAAATTGCACAGTTTTTAAATTGCTTTTTATTCATATTTTTGTTAAAATTTATTAATAAACCCATAAACATTATGGAAGATCAAAAGATTACAGAGTATATACAATCATCTCTTGATAAGGGAAAATCAAAAGAAGAAATCTATAAAGAACTCCTCGGTCAAGGGCTGGGAATTGACGCAATTCAAGACGCTTTTAATCAAATTACGACTAAAGAAGAAAAAGAGGAGACGCAAAAAAGAGTTATTCGTATTATTGTAACAATTGGAGTCATACTTATTGGCGTTGGAATTTTTTCTTTTATTGCCGCAAATTGGCAAGAGATGACAAAGGCAGTAAAAGTTTCAATAATTGTCATTGCGATGGTAGCCTCTTATACAGGGGGCTGGTTTCTTAGAGAGAAATGGCATTATAAAAAGACAGGCGAGGCCTTGCTTTTACTGGGTGCGATTATTTACGGTGCTGGCATTTTCCTTGTTGCCCAAATGTTTCATACTAGAGGAAATTGGCCAGATGGTTTTATTTTGTGGATGATAGGGACAATTGTTATGGCATTTGCAGCGGAATCTTCCTCTCTATTTTATCTTGCTATTCCCGTAGGAATAATTGCAATTGTAGGGCACCCTTTTGGTATCCTCACTTTTGGTATCTTTGGAATCTTCACTGGTTATAATCCGTTTTTATTAACATCTTCCTTTTTACTTCTTACTGCTACAATAGTGACTTTTATCGCTGGCTGGCTTGTAAAAAAACGCATGCCACCAGAATTAAAAGAATTTTATTAATAAAACATGTTTGGATTTTTTAATTTTTTAATCTGGCCAATTCTTATAATAGGAGTAATCTTCTTTTTTGTGCGTTTTCTTCGGAGAAGACGAAAAGCTGAAGTGATAAAAGAAAAAGATTGGTATTTGCAATTTTCTCTTTCCAAAGAAGACACTGTAAGCCAATTTTTCTTTTTATTCTCGGTATTTTTTCTCGGCGTAACAATTTTGGCCTTCAATAAAGATTTAGGTGACCCTTTATCGTTGCGTACTATTCTTCTTTTAGTTTCTGTAATTGGACTGGGAATAGGTTATTATTTTAAGGTTATTTATACTCTTGCCGTGAGTCTTATAGGACTTGTGGGGTGGTGGGGTGCTCAGGCAGCAGAATGGGCCCAGGGAAAAGATATTAAAGGTGCTGCTTTGTTTGTTGGCTTATTATTTATATCCATTTTATTTTATCTTCTCAGTCGGGTTCATGAGAAAAAAGTGAAATTTAAACGAGTTTCGATAGTTTATTTGATTTTAGGACTCATCCCAGTCACTGCTACCTTATTTCTTTTTTCAACAAAATCTGGACTTAGAACTTTAGGAGAAATAACAAAAGGGGCTTCTTTTTTTGCTTCTTGGGAGATTACTTTTTCTCTTTTTGTATTTCTTGTTTCAATTGTCGGAATATTGGTTTACGCTCTTAGTAAAAACCTTATTTTCAAGCCAGAGGCATTAGTAATTGGGTTTTTGGTGGTGTTATTTAGTATTATTGCTTTCCTTCCAGAGCAAACAATGTTTTTGCAACAACGGATGCAACAATGGAGATACGAATATTATAGAGATATTAACCTTTCAGGTAGCGGAATCTTATGGGCGATTATTTTTAATATTTTGGTTTTAATCGAAGCCTTTGGGTTAGTCCTTTTGAGTTATTTTAAAAAAGAGGGTTGGTTAAATAAAATAGGTTTATTATTTGTAGGCGCTTTATTTATAGTTAAATTTTTTGAATGGCAGAACCACTGGGGAAGTAATCCATTATTGATATCAATGGCTGTGGTAATGTTTCTAACCTGTGGTTTAACAGTTTATCTCTTAGTTAAATCTTTAAGAAAAAAATTTAATCTCAAAATAGAGGATAAAATTTATTCTGTATTAGGATTAGTACCTTTAACTTTTTTCTTATTTCTCCTTTCTTCAGAGTCTGGATTAAAGAATTTTAATTTTAATGTTCAGAGTTTACCATTTTTCTCTTACTTATTAATATTAACCACTATATATTTATTGTTAAATCTTATATTGTGGTTTTATTTCTTTAGAACTAAAATAAATCTTTTTAGAGAGATAACTTTTTTGATTGCATTCCTCTTTTTATTGACACTCATTATCCTTGTATTTCCGCATAAAAATTTGTTTACAGAATCCAATGAATTAAGCGGTCTTGGTATCTTCTGGGCAGTGGTTTTTAATCTTATGCTTTTTTCTGAAATAGTTGGAATTATCTTTTTGGGTTACTTCAATAATAAAAACTTCTTTATTAATCTTGGTATAGTCTTCATGTCTATTCTAATTTTCGTTAAATATTTTGACTGGTTTTTCGCTTTCTTAGATAAGAGTATATTCTTTATTGGTGCTGGGATTTTACTCTTTGTTGTTGGCTGGTTTATGGAAAAAGGGAGGCGTTATATGCTTTCTGCTATTAAAAAAGAGGAGATTAGCCAAAATCAATAATATTTTTATGTTAACAAAGCAAACAAAATTTATTATAGCGATTGCCATCCAACTGGTTATTATTTTCAGTATTATTATTTTCAAAATGGCAGTGCTTACGGGTGGGGCTGAGGTTTTGTTGCGGATAGAACCAGTAGACCCGAGAGACCCTCTAAGAGGAGACTATCTTACCTTCCAATATAAGATTTCTAATCTTGACTCTTATCTTTTTAGTTACTCTCCAGTCAAAGACGGCGACACTGTATATGTGCCACTTGAGCAACAAGGGAAATATTGGGTAGCGGTGAGAGGTATTCAAAAAACAAAGCCTACAGATGAGGGAAAGATTTTCATTAGAGGAAAAATTTCGAGCTCTTACGGTACGAGGGTTCATGTCGTTTATGGTATTGAGGACTATTTCATTCCAGAAGGAGCTGGTCAAGATTTTACTTTTTGGAGACGGGAAGTAGCAGCAAGAGTAAGCGTTGATGAAAATGGAAATGCGGTTCTGAAACAAATTTATGTTGATGACAAACCTTGGCCATAAACTTACAATAGAAAGCAGTGTATAGTTTTCGCTTTTTTATTTTCTAGGCTTAAATGGCAATTTATCAGTTTGACCAATAAAAACCTTCCTCCAGAACAAAATCATGTCCTATCTTTGGTTAATAGCAAACCCATCGCTGGGCAATTTTTATGAATTTTAAAATATGAAGAAAATACTTTATAGATTTTTACCATTGGTTACTATACTCATCGTTGCACTCCTACTTAGTTTTTTTTCCATCTCTTGGATAAACTA